>JAEEGJ010002339.1_pt1 | contig 104890 bp, 95 predicted proteins | sample 8958761 | NCBI WGS metagenome assembly JAEEGJ01 (sample SAMN16246546, study PRJNA631951) | gut metagenome | biome: gut microbiome; feature: rumen; material: RS-attached | host: Bos | place: Iran: Karaj | collected 2018-10 | reverse complement strand
CTGACTTCTCACCCCCAACGGCATAAATCTCTAGCAAAGCTACAAAACTTAAACCGTATTGCACCCATTTACAAGAATTATTTCATAAAAATGGAACAATCTCTATAATCGGATGCAAAGGTAAGAGTCCCCTGGCAGTTCTTTTGCTGTCAGTTGCTGCCAAGGGACTGTCCCCTGGCAGATTGGGGACTGTCCCCCTGGCAGATTTTATTCTATTTTGCCGCCACCGCCTTTCTGCGGGTTGCTGCCCAGGTCTTGCTCGTTGGTTTTGAGCCAGTTGCCCCAGCCCGTCAGTTTGTGGAAGTCGCACTTCTCGTAGCCCTCGTTGTAGTTGTTTAGCGCACCTAACTCCGGAGTTTTCGTCTTGTAGTCCACGGTGTAGTACATATTGTTTAGCAGGCATACACTCAGCGTGTAGTGGTCCAGATGCTCCTTGCTGTTGTTCACGTCGCGATAGCATACAAAAGCATCGTCGAATGCCTTATCCAGCGCAGCCGATATGTCTTTCAGCTCCGCATCGTCGGTCTCCTTGGCCAGTAGCCGGGCATATTCTGCAATGTCGAAGAAGGGGTTCTCCCATTCGTATTTAAAATCTTTATAACTCCTAATAGGCTCTACGCGATACACGCTCTTGGTGGCACGGTCGATGGCCTCCTTCTGTGTGGCATAGAGAGCCATGATGCGGTCGCACAGCAGCTTGGCGGCATCGATGATGGGCTCGAACTTATCGGTGCGAATCATCTTGTAGTCGCCGTTCCAGTATATTCCTTTACCTTCATCTTCATAACTGTTCTGCCATACAGGTGTACAGCGTTCAAACATCAGCTCGCCCGACTTCACTGGATCGCCTGTCTCCACCAGTCCGCGTACAAATTCTGTCATCAGCTCGCCGTCGCTGCTCAGTATGTGCGCCGAGGCAAAGATATAGTCAGCAAATTGGTATGCCTGTGTCAGCGTCTCCATATTGCCCATAAAGCAGTTGTGGAACATCAGCGTGTTAAACTTCTCGATACCTGCAGCCTGCATGGCGTCATTCATTTCGTACATGTCCATCCACTCGCCGTTCACCCACTCGTCCGACATCACACCACGTGTCGCATTCTTAATCTCATACTTGCCTGGCACGTCGAGCATAGGATTAAAGGCTGAGCCATGCCCCCAGATGCCCATCACATATTCCTCGGCCGGACACTGCAGACTGCTGAACTCCAGAAACATGCGCATCGTGTTAGGGTTGCATATCTTCAGCTGCTTGGCTTCCTCGCCCATGCCGAAAGCCTGCATACCACTTTCCTTAATCTTGTTCAGGTCGGTCTTGTCGGTCAGCTCAAACCATACTATATCGCCAGGTTCAGCATATTTGCCTGTAAAGGGATTATTTGCATCCGGTTCGTCCTTACCATATTTATACATGCATATCACGCGCACGTTGTTGTGGTCGGTCAGATACTTCATTGTTGTCTCCCAGAATCCCTTTTCTATACAAATATCCATTTTGCCACCCGCATTGCCATATACAAACACGGTGTATTTTGCGGGCTGCGGCACATCTATCATCTCTTCGTCCTTGCTCCAGGTGTCGAACTTGGCAGCCATGTCGTCGGTGGTCTTCTTGAAACTCAGACTGATGTTGTCGCCATCACCCAGGTTCAGTTCGTCGCCTGCCAGCAGCCACTTGGCCGTCATCACATCTCGGTCCTTCGGAGTCATTGTCAGCGCACCGTTGGCCGATGCCGTGTACGTAAAGTCTATCTTCTCGCAGCCGATAGCATCGTCATCGATAGTGTAGTAGATGCGGGTGCTGCCCGTACCGTCGTCATTAAACACGGTGTTCTGCCATGTTTTGCCATAGTTCCACTTAGCATAAGTCATCCCCGACACGTCAGAGTACCAGCTGCCCACAATCCTGGCGTCGATTCCATTTGCAGGGTTATCACTGCTGTCGTCGGTGCATGCCACAAAGCCAAGCACGATACATGCCAATAGCATTAATTGTTTTAGGTTCTTTTTCATAATCTGTCGTTTTTTTGTTTTAGATTGTTTTATACCGTTTGGCTGCAAAGATAGGAAGTATTCTTGAAAGTTCCAAATAATTTGCATGATTTTTTCCCGAAGAATACTTGCAATTTTCGGATTTTATTCATATATTTGCAGCGGAACGAGTAAAAACTATATATAAGTATAACCTAATAACTATATTGTTTTATGACTAAAAAACATCTATTAACCCTCGTAGCCATCGTGTGCTGCGCGATGACGATGACGGTGATGACCGCATGTAATAACAATGACGACAATCCTTCAGGCCCTGGCAGTCCAACTGAGCAGACGGAGTATGCCATCCTATTATATGGTTTTGGAGGCAGAAATCTCGATACTGGTATCATCGGTAACATAATGGATTTCTACAAGGCCAAGCCCGAAAGCTACGAGAAGGTAAAGATAGCCTGCCAGTACAAATACTCGTCGGCCGAAGATCTGCAGAAGTATTGGCTTGATATGCTTGGCGAAAAACTGCCTGACGAGACCGTAAAGGCTATTAAAGATATGGGTCTGCAGACCGTACGCTTCGTCGTCGACAATACCGTACAGGCCCCCGATGAAAATGTTCTGTTGAACCACGAGTATATCTATGGTCCCAAGAACAACTATGTGGCCAATGTTGATTCGCTAACCAACTTCATCAACTGGGCCATCAAAGCCTGTCCTGCCAAGCACTACATCCTTATCGTGAGCGACCATGGTGGCGGCTATCAGCCACACGACGACCTGCCATTTAATGCGCAGGCACAAACCAGAGGCGTACTCTACGACCAAAGCCACGAGCCTAACGAACACTTCACCGTGTCGTCATTAAAGTATGCCATCGGTCGTGCCAATGCTCGCGTGGACGTGGTTTATCTCGATGCCTGTCTCATGAATACCATCGAGTATCAGTTCGAACTTAAGGAACTTGCCGACTACTATATCCTGTCATCATTCACAGTGCCTGGAGCAGGTGGCAGCTATTCGGTACTGATAGACGAGCTGGCAAAGAACACTGACGATATAGAGACGGCCCTGAAGAACTTCAACAAGGCCAGCGTTGACAAGTGGGACCGTGATGCTGCGAAACAAGCTGCACAGGGAAGTGAAGCGGCCAAGTGGGACTATCACGACATGACCGTTACGCGCACCAGCGCTCTCGATGCCTTTGGCGCAAAGTTCAAGGAGTTTACCGATAAACTTGTGGCCGCTTACGCCGACGAAAGCCATAAGGCAAAGATTGATACCATCACCAAATATGCCTTTAAGGTTAACAACGAGCGTCCGGGCTACGATCTGGTAGATTACGCCAAGAGCATCGTAGATGCATTGCCCGACGTTTACGACGATAATTTCAGTCTCGAGATAGGAGCGGCTTTCAACAACTGTCTGGTAAGTCAGTATTGCAGCGATTTCCTGATGAAGAAAGGTCTGTCGGTAGATTGCAGCATCATGTTGGGCGTAGAGGGCAGCTATTATTTTTACGACTATGACAGGAATAATCCCAAGATTCTGAAAGGATACAAAATTTACTATGCCGACGGCAAAATGGCGAAATACACCACTGGTGTAGCAGACCCAGAGGTAAGCACCTGGCCGTCCACACTGGATAATACCTACGGACAGCTGGCATTCGACAAGGCAACCCGATGGAGCCGCTGGATCAAGCTCAACAAACAGCAGCCATGCAATAACAGCCCCGTAGAAATACACTATCCCATCGAATAACTACATCATAGGCTCTTGCTTATGCCGCAAGGCCTACGCAACTGGTGGCGCCAAGTGCCGTCAGTATCGCCGATGCTATTGATGCGATAAGCTGTACGATGAATTTTGCTGTCTCCTTTTTAGTCATAATGTATAATCTTTAATGTTTAACGTATAATGTAAGATGTTTTTACTTTTGTTCTCTGTCGCAATTCGTGAGGTGTGATTTGCTGCCGCACGTGGCAAATTTTCTTAGTGCACGTGGGAAATAGTTTTTTCCCGTGTGGGCGCCAACTTCCTCATTCATTTTGACGATGCAAAGGTACGATAATTTCAATGCGGTATGCGAACAACTAAGCAGAAAAGTTATTCATCTTCCGCACAATAATACAGTGTGACAGTTAAAAATCTCGCCCTTCCATCGCCAATTTATATTCTATATTTATATATATTATAATATATATAAATATAGATATTATTCCGAGTACATTACCCATTGTATTTCTAACTGTCACACTGTATTATTGTGCGGAGGGTGGACTAAAACCTCTGTCTTTTCCTGAATAAGGTTGACTCCCTTTAGGCTCTAATTTTTAACACTTGTCTACCCGTACTGAAAAGGTTGACTCGCTCCCCTGGGAATGCTTGACGACCTTCACTGAGGAGGTTGACTCTTTTCCTAAGAACGTAGACTTCGTACGGATATTGTTTACTCATCATCTTTTTTTGTTGACTTTGTACTGAAAAGGTTGACTTCACCACATACGTTGTTGCATGCCCTGTTCAATATGAGCCATAGAAGGCACCTTCATACCGATGCTGGCGTGCGGACGCTGGTCGTTGTAGAAACTGATGAAAGAGGCGATACGCTCACGTGCGTCCTCGATGGTCTTGAAGCGTCGCTCGCGGTAAATTACTTCCGTCTTAAGGATACCGTTCACACGCTCTGCGATGGCATTGTCCGTAGGTTTGTAGTCCTCCGTCATAGAGATTCTGATACCATACTTCTTTAGCTCGTCCGCATAGGCGTTACAACAGTACTGTACGCCTCTATCAGAGTGATGGATGAGCCCTTTCAGTTCATCGGCCGTAGCCTGCGCTATAGCCATTCTGAGGGCCTCCAGTGTATACTCCGCCTCCAGTGTATCAGAGAGGCACCACCCCACGATTTTGTGCGAGTAGGCGTCTGTTACCAGTTGCAGGTAGCAGCAGCCATCCACAAGGTCTATATACGTGATGTCGCTCACCCAGAGCTGGTTAGCATGTGTCGGCACGAAGCCTCGGATGAGGTTCTTGTATTTGTGGTAGCGATGGTTCGAGTTCGTTGTATGACGGGGCTTAGGGCGCTTCTGCATCAGCTGGAAGTCGCGCAGCAGCCTCAGGAACGCATCACGACCAGGTACCCAACTGCATAGGAACATGCGCTTCATCATCAGCCATAACTTGTAGTAGCCGATGCCGGGATCCATCTGGCGGATCTGTTTCACGGCATCTACGATACGCATCACGCGAAGGAAATATTCATGGTCGCGCTTACACTTCTTATAATACGCCTGTTTGCTTCGGCCAAGCAGGTCGCAACTGTACTCGACGGTATAGTCGGTCGTGCTGCTCAGGCGCTCTACCGCTTGGCCCCAGATTTTTTTCGGATGCGGATTCCCTGCTCCTCAGCGATGTCGATGAGCGTGTTAAGAGCAAAAACCTTGTCCTTGTTGTATTTAAGGTCTTTCTCCAGCTTCTCGATCTGCTTGCGCTGAGTTTCTATCAGGGCAGACATGGCCGCCACATCCATCGGCGCATCTTCTTTCTTTGCCATATCACTCTCCGTTTGAACGATTACTGGCTGCAAAGATGCACATTTTTCGTGAATTTCCAAAGGACTTAGGCAAGAATTTATCCACGATGCTAACGTATTAACACTTGGAAGGTTGTATTTCAACGCAATTTCCTTCCTTGATTTACCACTTTGCATGTACTCGATGCAAATACTGCGCTTCAATGCGCGACTGAATCTTTGTTTTCTCATAACTTTAATGACTATAAATATTTAACATTTAAGGCCTTCTATGAGTCAACCTATTTCAGTACAAGACACTCAGTTCACCGCCCTGATTCATGACCCCCTGTCTACGAAACCCGTGCAACTCTTATCAAATAGTCGGGCCTTTCATCTAAGTTGTCATATGCTAAGGTTTAAGCGATGTGTAACAGCCGAGGTGATGTGCGATGTGGGCCTACGAGTAATCACCTGACGGGCTGCGCAGTAGATATCCGCGTGGCTGATATGGAGCAGCTGATTCGCTATGCGACAATCCTGCTGGATTACGCTGATGAATCGAAACAGGACTTTGATGAGCTCCTGATAGAAAAGAACCGCTATGGCGCCATTTGGCTACACTTTGCGGTAAGGCCTAAGGATAATCGCAGGAAGGTGGCGTTTATACAGGCGTAGTTCAAGGTATGTATACTTACTAATGATTAATACCCTTTGGTAGGTGCATCAAGGTGCGCAGTGCTTAAAACACTATGTTTTAGGTATTGCGCACTTCAACTATTCGCCGTACCTTTGCAGCGGGATAAAGATTATAAAATTCACAACCATTAAAAGATATGACAAAATGAAAATCGAAAAGATTAATGAATTGTTCGCGCGATTTGCCGGGCAATTGTTGCGGATGCGCTGGCTGACACTGGGCGCGTTCGCGCTTGTGATTATCCTATCGGTGATAGGTATGAAACGTATGGTAAAAGAGACTTCGTTTGATGATTACTTCATCGAAGACGACCCTATGCTGGTGATGACTGATGAGTTTAAGTCGCACTTTGGTAATGATTATTATGTAGGTGTGCTAACGCAGTGCGACAACCACTTTACGCACGAGAATCTGACAACACTGCGAGCTCTGTCTAACGAACTTTTGGACAGTCTGTCGTATGCGGATAAGGTTACATCGCTTACCGACATAGAGTTTATGGTGGGCAGCGATGATGGTATGACCATCGAGCAGATAGTGCCCGACGAAATTTCTGCCGACGGATCGGGCGCTATGGACAGCATCAAGGCCAGAGCCTACAGCAAACCGCACGTGGCGCGTAAACTTGTTTCGGCCAAGGGCGACCTATCATGGATAATGGTGAAGCTGCGCACGTTTCCTAAGGATAGTGTATGGAAACAGCAGGGCACTGTGGCACCGGATATCATCACTGGTCAGGAGGTGGAGCGCATAATCAAAAAACCTGAGTATGCAAGCCTGCACCCCAAAGGTACTGGCATGCCTTACGTAACCAACTGCAAGACAGAGTATATAGGTAAGGAGATGGGCCGACTGATGGCTATTGCCACACTGATATGTATGGTGGTGATGCTATGTATGACGCGCTCGCTGCGCGGTGTGCTGGCGCCGATAATCTCTGTGGTTGGCGGACTGTTTATCACCTACGGAATAGCCGGTTGGACACAGATGTATGTCGACTCAACAGTGCTGATGATTCCCACCATCCTGGCATTCGCCGTGTCCATAGCTTACAACATCCACATATTCTCTTATTTCCGCGGGCGCATGCGTATACATGGCGAGCGTCGCAAGGCTATCGTAGAGACGATGAGAGAGATAGGATGGTCGGTGTTCTTCTGCGGATTTACCACACTGGTATCGCTGCTGTCATTCCTGGTCATTCCTATCCGCCCCATGCACTGTGTGGGTGTGATAAGTTCGATGAGTGTGCTGTTTGTGCTGCTCACATCGCTGATAATATCGCCTGTGCTGCTGTCGTTCGGAAAAGACAAGCGACCCATCGAGGGATTTACTGATGAGAGCGATACGCGATGGACGGCAGTTATGGTGCGACTGAGCGATGCTGTGCTGCGCAATCCCAAGAAGATAGTTTGGACGTTTGTGGTGGTGTGTGTGTTGCTCTGCGTGGGACTGTGGAAGATAGAGGCGGCATTCGACATAGAGCGAACCATGGGCGAAGATGTGCCATACGTGAAGGAGGTGATGGACGTGGGCCGATCGGAACTGGGCTCGCTCTACTCTTATGATCTGATAGTGGAACTACCCAATAATGATGAGGCGAAAGAACCTGACAATCTGAAGCGTCTGGATGAGTTGCAACAGAAGGTGACGGGCTACAAACTTACCAAGCGAACCACATCTATACTGGACATACTGAAGGACCTGAACCAGACGCTGAACAATGGCGATACTGCCTGCTATCGCATACCCGACACCGAGGAAGAGGTGGCTCAGGAGATTCTGCTATACGAGAATGCCGGTGGAACCGAGAGCGAATACTGGGTGGACTACGACTATCGCCGACTGCGACTGATGGTGGAGATATCTGACTTTAACTCGGCTCAAGTGGAGCGCGAGATGGAGCAGATTCAGGCCGATGCAAAGGCGCTGTTTCCCGATGCAAAAATCACGACAGTGGGTAACATTCCGCAATACGTCACTATGATGCAATATCTGGTGCGCGGACAGATGCTGTCGTTTGTAATCTCTATTCTTATAATAGGTGTGATACTGATGATAGCATTCCAGAGCATTCGTGTGGGACTGATAGGACTGATACCTAATATGATGCCTGCTGTGTTTGTGGGCGGATATATGGGATGGATGGGCATACCGCTCGACATGATGACTGCCACACTGCTGCCCATGATGCTTGGTATGGCTGTGGACGATACTATCCACTTTATAAATCACTCTAAGTTGGAGTACGATCGCACTCTGCACTATCAGAGTGCCATCCGCAGGACATTCCGCGTGGTTGGTGTGGCCATCGTCATCACCAGTATCATCACTTCGGCCGTATTCGCCAGCTTCTGCACATCGGCTTGCACCATGTGTGTAAACTTCGGACTGATGGCTATCATCGGTATCCTGTCGGCACTGGCTGCCGACTTGTTTGTAACGCCGATACTTGTTAGTAAGTGCAAGGTGTTTGGGAAGGTGAAGAATTGAAAAATTGAAGAATTGAAAAATTGAAAAATTGAAGAATTGTAAAATTAAAACGTTATGAAAAAGATATTTTTGATTTTGGCAGCTTGCTTGATGGCTGCGGGAGAGATGGGTGCGCAACAGCTTACGGGGCGCGATGTGATACTTAAGGTTAAGAATCGTGCTGATGGCGATACGCGCTATGGCGAGATGGAACTGACGCTGAAGAAGAAAAATGGCAGCACTCGCCAGCGCAAGGTTACGTCGTGGGCTATGGACGAGGGTAAGGACACCAAGAAGATGATGTTTTTTACCTATCCGGGCGACGTGAAGGGTACGGGATTCCTGACTTGGGATTACGACCAGATGGGCAAGGAAGATGCCAAGTGGCTATATCTGCCAGCTATGAAGAAGACTCGTCGTATAAGCGGTTCGTCGTCGAAGACCGACTACTTTATGGGCACCGACTTTACCTACGATGATATGGGCCAGCGCCATGTGGACGAGGATAAGCATAAACTGCTGCGCGAGGAGATGAAAAATGGTTACAAATGCTGGGTGGTAGAATCGGTGCCTGTAGACAAGCACGAGATATACAGCCGCAAGGTTTCGTGGATTCGACAAGACTGCCTGATAGCAGCATCGGTGGAGTATTACGACAAGCTGAACAAGCTGCACAGGGTGCTTACCACCAGCGACATAAAGAAGGTGCAAGGATTCTGGACCATACTGAAGATGGAGATGAAGAATGTACAGACCGAGCACAGCACTGTGATAGTGGTTAAAAACACGCAATACAACGTGAAGGTAGACAAGGCGATGTTTACTGTTGCCAAACTTGAGAAAGGCCTATGAAATCCCTTCTTTTCTTAGCACTACTATTGTGTATGGTTCCTCGTTCTGCCGTGGCGCAGGACGAGGATTCGCTCCGTGTAGGCGTAAAGGGTTTTGTGGATACATACCATGCCGTGCGCACTGAGCAGCCTGGCGACTGGATGTCGTCGCGCAGTCGTGTGCGTGGCGAGGTAACTATCGAGAAAGGCCACGCTGGAGCGTTCGTTTCGGCCAATCTGGTTCATAATGCCATACTTAAGGACCGCACTGGTTTCCAGCTGCGCGAGGCTTATGCGTACTACTCTGATGAGCATTGGGATCTGCGTGCCGGACGTCAGATTATCACATGGGGAGTGGCCGATGGGCTGCGACTGACCGACGTAATCTCGCCTATGGATTATACGGAGTTTCTGGCTCAGGATTACGATGATATACGTATGCCGGTGGGTGCTTTGCGATTGCGCTATTCGCGCGAAAAATGGTGCTTCGAGGCGGTGGCTGTGCCCGTAAGTTCGTTTTTCGACTTGCCCACCGATACGGAGAATCCATGGTCGGTAGGCCAGATATCCATCGGCGATGAGCCCAAGCGCAGGTTGTGTAATATGGAGTATGGTGGCCGGTTGTCGGTATTCCTTAGTGGTGTAGACTTTTCGCTGTCGGCACTACATACATATAATAAGATGCCTGTGGTGTGCAATGGAGTGGGCGAGTATCGCCGTATGACGATGCTTGGTGCCGATGTGTCGGTGCCTGTAGGGCAGTTTGTGGTGCGTGGCGAAGTGGCCGAATATCTGGACGAGGCTCAGTCGGCTATGGGTGTAAGCTATGTGCCTAGTGCGGCATCTACTAATGCGCTCGTAGGAGTGGACTGGTATGCTGGCAACGACTGGTCGCTATCGGCTCAGTACTCGCATAAATACGTGGCTTGGGGTGATATCCGCCATACAGGTTTGGCCACGGTTAGAGTGTCGAAGAATTTGCTGCACAACACGCTGGCGCTGCAGACCTTCGCGTATATCGACGTGACTAATGGCGGCGTGTTTAATCGCCTAAGTGCCGACTACGCTCTCAACGACCAGCTTCACGCCATCATCGGCTACGACTACTTCCACGCCGACCGGGGCATGTTTACCATCTACGACAAAAACTCTGAACTGTTTTTCAAACTAAAATATAGTTTCTAATGTTTCTGCAATACCTACTTATAATTAATTGCAAATGGTAGGTACTTCAGGGTGCGCAGTGCATAAAACACTATGTTTTAGGTATTGCGCACTTTAAAAATTCATCATACCTTTGCACCGGGATTTGAAATCCCGCTGCGAGGAATTTAGTTATTAGTTTATATCAGTAAGAAGTAAAATGAAAATTGAAAAGATTCATGCAAGAGAAATCCTCGATTCAAGAGGTAATCCAACAGTAGAGGTAGAAGTAACACTCGAGAACGGTGTGATGGGTCGTGCCGCTGTACCATCAGGTGCATCGACTGGCGAAAACGAGGCTCTGGAACTGCGAGATGGCGACAAAGAGCGCTATCTGGGTAAGGGTGTGCTGAAAGCTGTTGACAACGTAAACAAGGTGATTGCACCTGCGCTGAAGGGCGACTGCGTGCTGGAGCAGCGTGCCATCGACTATAAGATGCTGGCACTCGACGGCACACCAACAAAGTCTAAGCTTGGTGCTAACGCTATTCTTGGCGTATCGCTGGCTTGTGCTCAGGCTGCAGCTAAGGCGCTTAACATACCTCTTTATAGATATATAGGTGGTTGCAATGCATACACACTGCCCGTACCTATGATGAACATCGTGAACGGTGGTGCACACTCGGCTGCTCCTATAGCATTCCAGGAGTTTATGATTCGTCCGGTAGGTGCCAACAATGAGCGCGAGGCTATCCGCATGGGTGCCGAGGTGTTCCACAATCTGGCAAAGCTGCTTAAGGCTCGCGGACTGTCGACTGCCGTAGGCGATGAGGGTGGTTATGCACCTAACTTCGACGGCATCGAGGATGCACTCGACACCATCGTAGAGGCTATCAAGAAGGCTGGTTATGAGCCTGGTAAGGATGTGAAGATTGCTATGGACTGCGCTGCATCTGAGTTTGCTACCTGCGAGAACGGAGAGTGGTTCTACGACTATCGCCAGCTTAAGAACGGCGCGAAGAAGGATCCTAATGGCAAGAAACTCTCGGCCGACGAGCAGATTGCTTATCTGGAGCAGTTAATCACCAAGTATCCTATCGACTCTATCGAGGACGGACTCGACGAGAATGATTGGGATAACTGGGTAAAACTGACTGAGAAGATTGGCGACCGCTGCCAGTTGGTAGGCGACGACCTGTTTGTGACCAACACCAAGTTCCTGGAGAAGGGAATAAAGATGGGTGCTGCAAACTCGATACTTATTAAAGTGAACCAGATTGGTTCGTTGACTGAGACCTTGGAGGCTATTGAAATGGCTCATCGTCACGGCTATACTACAGTGACTTCTCACCGTTCGGGTGAAACAGAGGACACTACGATTGCCGACATCGCAGTAGCCACAAACTCTGGACAAATCAAGACTGGTTCACTTTCGCGTACCGACCGCATGGCCAAGTACAATCAGCTTATCCGCATCGAAGAGGAACTTGGCGATACTGCAGCCTACGGCTATCAGCGACTGAAATAGAGCAATTACTGCTTTTTGAATAAATCATTAATAATAAAACAACTTAAAAATGCAGATAAGCTGTGAAGCTTGTCTGCATTGTAATATAAAAGACCATTAAATTAATTACATAACATTATGGAAAAAATTAAAATCAACTATGTTGGCATTATCGGATGCGTTGTCCTGTATGCCGTTACTTCGTTTGCCAGTGCCTTTATCGGATTCCTTAGCCCATGGTGCTGGATTGTAGGTTTCCCTGTTCTTGCAGCAGTTCTTGGGGCTCCATCTTATCTGTGGGCTGCATCAAGATGGCAAAGGTTCGGCGTAGCCACGCTTTTCTCGGTTCTGTTTACTGCGCTCCTGTTGTCGATGGGCGAGATCTATTTCCCCCAGTGCGTTTTAATGGTTGCTGCAGGATTTATTTCGGATGTGGTTCGTCAAGTATTGGGTAACAATCAGAAGATTAGCGCATTCATCGCTTATCCTATACTTCCACTTGGCGTAATCGCGTGGCTCATGCAACTGTGGAACCACACAGAGTGGTACTGTAAAGGCGCAGCCGAGGAGATAAATGCCGACTATGCCGAAGGTCTCAAAACTCTATCATCGCTCTGGGCCCTCGCTTTGGTTATCATCCTTGTGCTTGTTGCAGGCTATATCGCTATTCGCATTGCCGCAGCGAAGATGAAATCTACGCAACTATTATCAAAGTAAAAACAAACGATTATGGGATTATTAAAATCATTTTTCAGTCAGTGTGCGCGACCTGAGGGGGCTCTGGGACGCGTGATGCTTAGTTTTATGAATTATACGCATGCCCCGTTAACCAACTGGGGATTAAAACTCGTGGATGTCCAAGACGGTTGGACTATGCTAGATGTAGGCTGTGGCGGAGGTTTTACTATTCGCCGACTTCTTAAACTAAGTAAGGATGCGCAGGTCTATGGCATCGACATCTCTGAGGAGAGTGTGGCGAAAGCCCGTAAAGTAAATGCCGACATACTTAATAAACAGGTGTTTATCACTCAAGGATCGGCTGAGAAACTGCCCTATGGGGATGGAAAATTCGACTTGGTGACAGCTGTGGAAACCGTGTACTTCTGGCCCAATCTGCCAGGCTGTCTGCAGGAGGTGCGTCGTGTTCTTAAACCCGGTGGTAAGTTTGCCATCTTGGTTGAGGTGGTAGATAGCGATTCCAAGTGGACCAACATAGTTGAGGGTATGACTGCCTACACACCAGAGCAAATAAAAACACTACTCGATGATGCAGGTTTCACTCAAACAGCAATCCACCGCAAGAAACCAACATACGCAACTATCATAGGAGTAATACCTAGAATTAATTAATACGTTTCTGCATACTTAGAAGGTGCGCAGTGCTTAAAACACTATGTTTTAGGTATTGCGCACTTCATTTTTTCGCCGTACCTTTGCAGCGGATTTAGAAACAAAGATATGACAACGACAAGCAAGAGAATTCCTACAGAACTCAAGGTACTGATGAACCACATCTACGAACTGCAGAAAGGTGTGCGCCAGATGGTGCTGTTTACCTGTAATAAGAAATATGGCGATCAGACCGTAGAACGCCTGGAGAGCCAGGGCATACCTTACGTGCTGCAGCCTGCCGGGCGCCAGAACCTTAATGTGTATTTTGGCAAGCGCGAGTGTCTGGATGCCATCAGGCTGATAGTTACCCGTCCGCTAAACCAACTCACACCCGAGGAGGATTTCATTCTGGGAGCCATGCTTGGTTACGACATCTGCGCACAGTGCGAGCGTTATTGCAAGCGCAAAGGCGAATGTAAAGGCGAGTGCAAGTGCGAAAATTGTATCAACAAGAATTAGTCATTAAGATAAAACATTAAAAATGAAAACAACAATTGTTATTTATGGTTCCTCTACAGGAACATGCGAGGCTATCGCAGAGAAAATTGCCTCAAAGTTGGGCTGCGAGGCCCTCAACGTTCAGGATCTTTCGGCCGATGTAGTTGCCGCCAACCAGAACCTTATTCTTGGCACTTCAACATGGGGTGCGGGCGAACTGCAGGACGACTGGTACGACGGACTGAACACACTTAAGGGTGCCGATCTGAACGGTAAGACTATTGCTATCTTTGGTTGTGGCGACTGCTCTACCTATAGCGACACATTCGTTGGCGGCATGGGCGAGCTCTACAATGGCATAAAGGACAGCGGAGCTAAATTTATCGGCCAGGTTGAGACCGATGGTTATACTTTTGATGACTCAGAAGCTGTAATCGATGGCAAGTTCATCGGACTGCCACTTGACGACATCAACGAGGACGACAAGACCGACACTCGTATCGATGCATGGCTGTCGGCCATCACACCTTCACTTTAACCAAGTTTATTGTCTATTATAAAAAAGTATTTGTTTAGTTGTTTAATAAAGAGGTGGTCAACCGTGAGGTCAACCACCTTTTTCATTTATCCCATCACCACATCCAGTACCATCATCAGTACAAAGCCGATGGCGAAACCGATGGTGCTAAGGTTGCTGTGCTTGCCGCTCGATGCTTCGGGGATTAGTTCCTCTACCACAACGTAGAACATGGCGCCTGCGGCAAATGCCAACATATATGGCAGCACGGGCATTATCATAGATGCCAGCAATAATACTGCGAGTGCTCCCACAGGCTCAACGGCTCCGCTGAGCGACCCGATGGCGAACGAGCGCCAACGGCTGTTACCTGCTGCACGCATCGGCATAGATATGATGGCGCCTTCGGGTACATTCTGTATGGCGATACCCACAGCTACAGCTAGCGCGCTGGCTAGCGAAATGCTAGACGCACCGCTATCGGCTCCGGCAAACACCACGCCAACGGCCATTCCTTCAGGCAGATTATGAATGGTAACTGCCAGCGCCAGCATGGCTGTCTTGGATAGCTTTGAGCGCAAGCCCTCAGGTTTGTCAGTACCTATATGTAGGTGTGGCGTTAGTTCGTCGATAAGTAGCAGGAATCCCATACCCAGCAGAAATCCTACTGCGGCTGGCAGCACGCTCCACTTGCCGCTGTCGGCCACCATATCCATCGACGGTATAAGCAGCGACCACACCGATGCTGCCACCATCACACCCGAGGCAAAACCCAATAACGTTTTCTGCAGTCGCGGCGACATTTCGTCGCGCATAAAAAACACAAAGGCCGAGCCGAGCATTGTGCCCAGTAGCGGGATCAGCAGCCCTATGATTAATGTCGTAGTCATAGTAAATATTAACTACATTTCCCCTTGAACGTATATCCGATACCTTCGACCGCAGCACGGATAGCCTCTTCGGTAGCGGGACCTTTGATGGTAAGGGTGTTGGCAGAGGCACTGGCCTTAGCTTTCTCAACACCAGGCACTTCCTCGACTGCACGAACTACGGCAGCCTCGCAATGGCTGCAATGCATGTCCTCAACACGATAGACGGTAACATCTGGGTCTAAAGGTTTCTTGCTGGTAAACTTACTGAAAAACTTCATCATAAGCGCAAATATTATTAATAATGTTAATACTGTAGCACAAACCATCTTAAACAAACTTGGCATGGCTGATGCCCCCATACAGCAAGCATCATGAGCAGCAACGCTGAAGTCGATTCCCGTAGCATTGAGCAACAGTCCGAAGAGGACAGCAAAGCCAACTATTGTCATCAGATAAATCGATGTAAATCGACGGCCCATCGACTTATGAACCACGAGGATAGAAGCCAGATTGACAGCAGGACCAGCCATCAGCATCACAAGTGCTGCACCTGGCGAGAGTCCCTTCATCATCAGCGCTGCAGCCACAGGAATGCTACCCGTAGAACAGATATACATTGGCACAGCAATGACTAAGATGACCAGCATCTGCAACAGCGGTTGACTGCCAAAACTGAGGAAGAACTCATCAGGCACAGCTACCTGAATCAATGCCGCTACAATAAGTCCGATAAGCAATCGCAGACCGATGTCGCGAAGCATATCATAAAAGGCATATTTCAGCACGCGCCATATTCTGTTGCCGCTTTCCACTTGGCACGAAGTAGTCGCGTCGTCCTTTATATCATCCTCGCTAACCAGACGGTTTACAAGCAATCCTCCGCAAACACCAGTGATAAGTGCTGCCGTAGGACGGATAATGGCGAAGCCAAGTCCCATCAGCGAGAAAGTAGCCAGGATAGAGTCTATGCCCGTCTGTGGTGTGGCAATCAGAAACGAAGCTATGGCACCTTTCGAAGCCTTCTCATTTCTAAGTCCGATGGCCGTAGGGATTACGCCACACGAACACAGCGGCAGAGGCACCCCCAACAGCGCTGCCCATAACACAGAGAATTTGTTCTTGTGTGAAAGATAATTAGCATAGAATCTCTGTGGCACAAACACGTGCAACACCCCAGCAATGAAGAATCCCAGCAACAGATAGGGAGCCATCTCGCAGACCACGTTTAGAAGTGATATTAGAAAACTGTGCATACGCGATTAATCATTTCTAGGTATCGAGTACAGCTTTGCCACTAGCGCGCCGCTGATGTTGTGCCATACGCTGAACACGGCACCGGGGATGGTGGCTAGCGGATAGACGGCGAAATGCATTACGGCCAGTGATGATGCCAGACCAGAGTTCTGCATGCCCACCTCGATGCTAAGTGCCACGCACTTAGGCTTTTGCAGTCGCAGCAGTCGGCCCACAACAAATCCAATGCTAAGACCCATCAGATTGTGTATCATCACCACTGCCACTACCAGCAGTCCTGCAGTAAGCAGTCGCTCGGCATTATGCGACACGATGATGCCCACCACGAGTGCTATCACCACCGATGAGAATGCGGGCAGATAGGGCGTAACGCTGCGCGTCATCTTGGGCAGGAACCGCTGACAGAGCAGTCCGCACACGATAGGTGCTATCACCACATATACTATACTCATAAGCATGCCCAGAGCGTCGACATCTACCATAGTGCCGGCCAGAGCCAATACCAGTAGCGGAGTGAGCAACGGGGCCAGAAGGGTAGAAGCTGCGGTCATACCCACCGACAGTGCCAGGTCGCCCTTGGCCAGATAGGTGATGACATTAGATGCCGTGCCGCCCGGACAGCAGCCCACCAAGATTACTCCGATGGCCAGCTCCTTGGGCAGCGAGAAGGCCCACGTAAGGCCCAGTGCCAGGAGCGGCATGACCGTAAACTGAGTGAGACAACCTATCAGTATGTCCTTAGGTCGGCTCAACACTATCTTGAAGTCGGCAGGCGACAGCGTGAGCCCCATACCGAACATTATCACACCCAGCATCGGGTTGATGGACGTAGTGGCTATCCACGCAAACGTGTCGGGTACAATCAGCGACAGCGCTGCTACTATCAGCACCATCGCGCCCATCCATCGGGCTATAAAATCACAAATCTTCTTCATAACTATTCTGCAGGCAAAGATAACCAGAATATCTTAACCATGCAAGTATTTTATAATAAAAATTAGGTGGAGATGTAATTTCTTAATAATATTCTTGCTCTTTTAAAATAAAAACCCTATCTTTGCGACGGAACGTATTACAAATAATGAAAAGACTATGAATAAGATAGGAATAACTACAATATGCGGCCTGCTATTCTCAATGAATGTAGCAGCGCAGGAAGCTAAAGACAGCGTGAGTATAGAGCAGAGCAAGCCCACGATGATGGAGCGGCTTCATAAGGTGCAGCAATACCTTGACGAAAAAGCCAAGGCTAAGGTTGACTCGAACTATATCGAAGTGCCCAAGAAGCCGTGGAGGGTGGTGCTGCGATATAAGGAAACCGCATTTGATGTAGACTATAATAATAGTGTTGGCGACCCGCAGGCAGGTGCTGGCATGGAGTGGCAGATGTGCTATGAGCCACCAATGTCGCCTTCGATTGGTGTGTGGGCAGGCTATCGTGGTACAGGTATATCTGTGGCCAAGAGTCTTGGCAAAAAGAAGGGAACTTCGCTCTCATTCAGCACTACCGGCGCTAAGTACGGAGCCAATCTCCGGTTGCGTAGTTTTGATGTTACCGAAGGTACTTTCACATCAACCATCTACGATAATGGCAAGGTTATACCTATGAATGGTGACGCCAGACTACTGGCTCCTGTCAGCATTGCATCGCTCTATCTGAACGGCTATTACGTGTTCAACGGCCGACGCTACTCTCAGGCTGCGGCCTACAACCAGTCGGTCATACAGCGTCGCTCGGCAGGATCATTGCTCGTAGGAGCTACTTTGTATATGGCGGGCATAGATATGTCGGACGACAAAAACTCATCGTTGATACTACTTAGTAGTGGCGTTGGCCGCATCAAAATACAGCAAGGAAACATCGGTGTGGGCTACGGCTACAACTGGGTACCGTTTCGTGGATTTGTAGTAAACGCTATGGCCATGCCAACCGTAAGTTTTTACAATCGCGTGAAGGTTTACAAGTACGACTGCAACTATGAAATGGTAGATGACACAGGGGATACTGACGACTACGGACAATGGAACCCCGACACACACACCTGGGCCAATGGAAAGACGCACAGGCCCGTTCCAAGTGATGAGAAAAATCCTTCGTGGTACGATGGAGTAGACAGTTGGGAAAATGGTTCTGAAACCACTTACAGCTTGCTCAGGTTAAACCTCGACCTGCGTCTAGGCATAGCCTACAACTGGAGTGATTACTTCATCGGTGCTCAGGCGCAGTTCAACAATTTCTTCTTTAAGAAAGACCAATGCAAGATTAACATCTACGACGCCTACGCACGCGTGTCGTTTGGTGTGCGACTGTAAGGACTATGAGGTAACCGCGGGCTCTCAATTATTTTAGTATGCATAGCGCTTATTATGTGCGCGGATGTAAATGCCCTTGGCAGGTGGTGACTGCAGCTTGTGGCCGTGCAGATCATAACAGCACTCGCTGATGGTGGCGCGGGTAGCTACATGTACTGCTGTGGGTACTGGTGCACCCATGTCGATAGTCAGCGACAGGTCGTCGGTCTGATTCTCGCGCCCAGCTATACCATAGCACGAGAGGTCTTTCAGCATGCTGTAGAATGCATCGTAGCTGCCAGGCATCATGCTTGTGATTAATTCGTTTGAGAATTGTTTCAGCAGCTTTTCTGTATCTACCTTGTACTCATCGCCCTCGGCATGTATGATATAAGCATCAGCCACATAGTTAGCCAGGACCGTCAGCGTAGGTTCCATCACTGGCGCTACCTGCTCGCCATACTTCTCTATGAGCTTAGCCATACCTTTCTCCATTACAGGGCGCACTATGGCAGCATGCAGACGCACCCTTGCGCTGTCGGGCGTAAACTGATAGTTGCCCTGTGTGCTGGTGATATGGCCTGTAGTTACTTCAAGCTTCGTCATGTCGGCACTTAGCTGCAGTTCGCGATAGTCGCAGGGATACGACGCCAGCGAGCCTGTAGCTATGTCGTAGATAGATTCTGTGAAATTCTCATTATAATCCTTAGCGATATCGGAGGTGTGGAAGTGGCCTGTAAGTATCACTTTCACACCAGCATCAATCAACCGGTTGCGTATCTCGTCGTGATTATTGATGACTGTGGTGCTTACAAACTGGTCGGCATTGGTGATGTGCTGGAGGAGTGCGTGGTGTGTCATGACAATGACCTTCTTGCCGGCCGATGTGGCTGCGCTAGCCTGCTGGCACACCCAGTGGAGCGTCTCGGTGGCGATGCTGGCATTTTTACCCGAATTGATACCGATGACCACAAGTCCGTCGATGGGTTCAAAGCTGTAGGTCATCGACATACCGTCGAGCACCGATGTTGGGCCGTAGCCATAGTCGGCATACATGGTGGCAAACTCATCAAGCGATGGCGATGCCACGGGTGTAGTGCTTTCGCCATCGTAGGCCACCGCTGCGCTGCCCATATCGATATCGTGATTGCCAGGTATTACCAGCGTCATTATGCCTGCCGACTTAAGTTCGTTAAGTTTCTGCACCACATACTCATGGCTTGCCGTCTCGCCATCCTTTGTCAGGTCGCCAGTTATCAGCACCAGTTGCGGGTGGATGGTCTTGATGCGCTCAATGGCCTCATCGAGCAATGGCTGGCTGAAGTCGAGCAGCTTGCGGTCGGTATCCAGCAGATGCCTCCACGCCGGCCCGTCGTTAACCAAAAGGCTTGGTGCCATCAGATGTAAATCCGACAGCACCACTATCTTGGTCTGTGCCATGATGGTTTGCACCAGCACCAACCAAAGTATCACGACAACCTTCCTCATCTAATTGCTAATAAACTGATTTTACCGCCTCTACCTTTCCACGGATGACGGCATGCAAGCCTTTTACCTCATTTATTATATCATATACCTTGGCTTTGGTATTTACGTAGTTGTCAAAATCCTGCTTGCTCATACGTGAGAATATCGTCTGGGGCTCTGTCTCGCCTGCAAACTGCAGGGCTACACATGGCAGATAATCTTCATCGTCTGGGCTCGGTAGGCTGGTGATAAAGCTGGCGTGGGCCGATGTAGCGCGACCTTTCAGCCCGAAATTCAGGTCAACATACTCGTTGAGCTTCTGGGTATAGGCATCTACCTTGTCGAATCCGTGGTCAGTCTCTGACATATTATATGCGTTATAAAATGTATTAAAGAAGCCCGACAGGTTGTTGATCTTACCCTTGATTACCACCTCATTGTTTAGCACAGCCTGAATCTCATCTATCACACCTCCTTCGATTACTCCAAGCAGTTCAGTAAAGGTGCTCTGGGGGGTCAAATTAATTACCTTACCTACGTTAAGACTGATATTACGGGCATCTTTTACATTGAGTGTAAACTGTTCCTCGCCGTCGTAGAGCATACTTATATCGGTATTTATCACACCATCTGCAAGATGCTCTACAGCCACCTTGTGACTGTCGTGATGACCCAAGAAAGCAGATTCAAGCGCTATATCCAGGTGCCATTCGTCGTGTTTTAGTGATATGTACTGGAAGGGCGATTCCGAGTTCATGCTCATGGTGCCCTCCACCTCCTTGCCATCGGCAGTCTTCAGCACTATCTCAACCTGTTTGGGGAAGTTGATACAGATTGGGGTGATATCAGCCACACGGGTTACAAAGAATCGTACGCCGTCGTGCTCGTCGCAGAACTTTATCGTGAGGCTGGTGCAACCTCCGTCCTTGTCGATGTTCTCTACCGTAAAGTCATCGCTCTCGGTCAGTGTCGATTCGCCGTTCTGGAATGTCACCTTAAGATGTCCGAACACATCATAGGCATTCAACAGCAGATAGCCTGGTATATTACTTAAGTCGTCGTCGGTCATGTTGAAACGCTCGGCCAAGCATTTGCGTGCCACTTCCAACTCGTCGGCATCCATCTCGTCGAAGAAGTAATTCTTAGCGCTGAGCATCACATTTCCTATTATCGTGTGCTTCAAATCAATCAGCGCCTCATCGTCAATTGCCGATATGATAGACGCCAGGTTTTCTAACACACCTTTGGCCACATCCAGTCGCACGTCGGTAGATGTCTCTTCGAGCGCTCTGGATAGTGCAGTCTCAAACTCCTCACGGTCCTGACTCTCGGCCGATTTAGCCGGATTGTCAATATCGTCGCACGATGTAATCATGCCTGCGCCGCAAATAAGGATAGCGGCCATCATCCATTTATACATTTTCTTCATAACATTCTATTTTATTGTTTCTCAGAAATGGGCTTTACGTTGAAGGTTTTCCATGTGTCGGCAGCTTTATACAGGTCTACCGACTCGTCGGGTACGTAAAGGGTTGCAATATATGTTGGTACCAGAAGGAATACCTCGTAGCCTATTGTCGGCGGTTTTGTGGCCAGGCAGGTTAATTCTGTCAGGCTGGTACACTGTACAAAGGCCAGATCTTCAATGGTGGTTACCTCGGCTGGGATGGTCACACTTTTTAGTGCCTTGCAGCCCATAAATAGGCCTTTCTCAACCACAGTGATATGGGGCGGCAGTACTATCTTCTCCAGACTCTCGCATACGCCGAAAGCTATTGATCCCAATTCTATGACTGATTCTGGAAAACTTATCTCCTTCAGCGAGTAACAATCGCCAAATGCTCCATAGTAGATATTGGCGACGCCCTCGGGGATGTCCAGTGTCTCCAGCTGGTATGCATATGCAAATGCTTCTGGGCCGATAATCTTGACAGTTTTGTTCGGGGTGAAACTCTTATTGGGCTTGCCAGCAGGATAGATACATAGGCTGTCTTTGTTGGCACTATATAGCACACCGTCGTCCGAGCTATAGGCGGTGTTTGCGGGATCGACGTTAATTTCTTCCAGTGAGTAGGCTGCAACGAACATATGAAACGAGAGATTTGATACAGAAGCCGGAACTGTAAGCGATGTCATGTGTCTGAGATACATGAAGGCCTTTTCGTCGATGTTTTTCACGGTATTCGGTATGGTGTATGTGTTACCTGCCTTATTGGCGGGATACGTTATGAGGCGCGTCTGTGCCTTGTCCATCAGTACACCATCGAATGCGCCGAAGTGCTTGTTGCCCTCGTCAACGGTGATACTTTCCAGCGAATAGCACGCGTTGATGGCGTAATCACCTATCTCTTCCACGCTGGCAGGTATGGATATGTGTGTAAGGTCATCACAATTCATGATGGCATCTTCAGCAATAGTGGTCACGCCCTCCGGAATGTCAAGGGTCTTCAGCCCTTTAGTATTATTGAATGCATTGAGATCTATCATCTTCAGCGTCTGTTTAGGGAGCTGAAGCGAGGTGATCGTTGCATTCCTGAATGCCGCATAGCCTATGGCAGTCACGGCAAAATTAATACCGTTCTGCACCACATAGTCGGGCACTACTATGTCGCCCTCATAATAGCCATTATCAGGCTTTTCTAATGTCGCCGTCTTTTCATTGTAGTTCAATATATATACGAAATCGTCGATGGTAGCGTAAGCCTCCTTGTAGTAGAACTTTAGGAATGGCTGCATGACAGGGGCTCTCTCATCATACCGGGTGACGTAGAACGTGGGCACCATCTCGCCCTGTTTGGCATTGGTTACGACAGCCTCCACGGCCTTGCGTGCCATCTCAAACGTGTTCTGCACCATTATGCCTGCGGGTACCGATCTGTATGAAAACATCTCGTGCAGGAACTCATAGTACACATCAAACGTATAGACCTCCTTGCGGGCTTCAGTCAGCATGGGTATGGCGTCTACCAGTATGTTGCCGTTGCAGAACACAAAGCAGTCGTACTCATCCAGCACGGCCTGAATCTCTTCGTTAGCCTTGTCGGCCACCTGATAGATTACGGCATTGGGCTTAAGTTTCTTGATGGCTTCGGCGCGCTCCACACCGGGACTGTTTGTCGTGGCGAATAAGGCCACCTTGTCGGCTGTCACCTTCGCGGCCATCGCCTCGCCGGCAGCGGTGTTGTCGGTGCCGATGTACGGACATGAGGCCAGAGGACTGCCGGCACGTACGGGCGAGTCGAGTATGATGACAGGAATGTCGAGCTCCTGAGCCAGTGCGGCCACCTCAGCCTCGGCACTCTCGCCGTTAGGTCCGTAGCAGGGGGTAAAGATTATACCCTTAAGTTTACTGTTGTCTAGTTGTCGCAGCTTCTCTACAGCGTCTAGCTGTTCCTCGTATGCGGTTTCGGCCGACGTAGAATAATAGAGGGCCTCGAGGTCCTTCTCCTGACACACTTCGCGGAAAGACGTCTCAATCTGGCGGAAGTAGTCTATCTCTCCGTTCTTCACTATCATGGCGATACTCGAAGCGCCAGTCATACCGTCCACGGGGTTGTCGTTTTGTGTACACGCCGTGAAAATCGTTGCGCCGCAGATAAGGATGGCGACCATCATCCATTGCATTAGTCGTTTCATAATTAATCGATATTGTTAGATTGTTTTAGATTTTTGGGCAAATATACAAAGAAAAAAGGGAAAATACAAATATTGTGGGTATTTTTTTGAAAAAACGAATCTATCTATTAATTTTCAATACATCATTAATGAGTGGCACGATCTGCTTGCGCGAGAGTTCCTGTTCGGTGAAGGTGACACCCTCGCGGACAGAGGGACCGAAGATAGCCTCAGCAACAGCCTGAGCCCCCTTGCCGTAATAAATGAAATAGGTGCCGTTGGCATCTGTCATACCTATCTTGGCAAACAGCATCTGGCGGTTCATCATCGTCAATACCTCAGGCATTACGGCCAGCATACTGTCGATAAAAGCCTCAGCCTCATCCATTTTTATATCCAGGCTGCCGATGCCTATCAGATGACTGCCTATCTCATAGTCCTTATAGTCCGAAAGGAATATCTCCGTATCGGTCATGCCTGAGTAGTCGCTCGAAGCATCCTCCATATCTTTACTGATTATGGCTACGGAATCGGCCGTGAGACCTAGTTGTGTGGTAAGAGCCAGCCAGGCGGTACTGTCGATACACTGTGTGGTGCTCTTCGACAGATTGCGAGTGTCGCTGAGTATGCCTGCCAGCATGATGCGGGCTGTCTCATCAGCGATGACGACACCCAGTTCCTTGTACATCTGGTAAATGATAGTGTTGGTAGAGCCCACCATCTCACGTCGCACGTAAGGGATGCCGGCATCAGCTATGTCGCCCTCCACATGGTGGTCTATCTTCTGCAGGATAATGGCCTCATGGGCCCCGTCTACACACTGGGCATAGTCTGTATGATCGGTCAGTATCAATCGCGTATCTGGCTGCACCGATGGTTTCAACTCGGGCAGCGCGAAACCGAACAGACCGGCGATGTAAGCCGACTCACGATTGGTGGCCGAACTGACCTTTGCCTTGCAGTTATAGCCCAAGGCTCGCATCAGAGTGGCCATCGACAAGGCCGATGTAGCCGCATCCACGTCGGGCGTCTTATGTCCGTAGATATAACAGGTATCCGTTCCCCAGTCCAGTTCCTTCAGCAGTTTGCGGTAGGCCATGCCCTGCTCAGGCTTCGGGTCAACCGGATTACTGATGGTAGAACATGACACAAGGGCGAACGATATAGCCCAACCAAATACATACTGCAAAATATGATGACGTCGTATATTCATAATTAAACGCTTTATTAGGTATTATACAAAGATATTTAAGAATAGGGTGATTATTCCTGTATTTATCAGATCGGCGAACATCGCACCTATGATGGGGACGATGAGGAACGGTTTGACCGTATAGCGGTATTTGTAGCATACGGCACTCATGTTGGCCATGGCATTGGGCGTTGCACCAAGTCCGAAACCGCACATACCTGCACATAGTACTGCTGCATCGTAATCGCGACCCAACAATGGGAACGCCACAAAATAAGCAAATAGCGCCATCATCACCACCTGAGCCCCCAGAATAACTATCAACGGTAAGGCCAGACTCTGAAGTTCCCAGAGCTTCAGCGATATCATGGCCATACCTAGGAACAGCGACAGGCATATATTGCCTACGCTTATGATACGATCCATGTCAAGATGCTTATCGGGGATGATGTTGCGAGCGATAGCGGCTAGAATCAAAGCTCCGAAATAAGTAGGGAATGTGACGCCCGTCTTGGCCAATAGCCAACTCATGATGGTGCCTGCACCCATAACCAACAGGATGCAATAAGAGGCCTTGGCATACTGCTGGAACTCCTGCTCGTTGGTACTGATACGCTTGGTACGACCTGTTGGCGAAGCCTCGTCGCTCTCGATACCGGCCATTGCAGGGTCTATCTCCTCATCTTGTGGCTGCATCTGTTCGTGCGTAAGTTTCTTGCGGGTAATTCGTTCGGCTAGTGGGCCGCCTATCATCGATCCTGCTATCAGACCGAAGGTGGCTGCTGCCATGCCTATTGTTCCTGCGCCATGCAGCCCCAAGCCTTCGAGCACACTGGCAAATCCACCAGCTGTGCCATGTCCTCCAGTCATGGATATACTGCCTGCAGCCATACCTATCAATGGGTCGACACCCATGAGTCGGGTAATACCCATCGGCATAAGGTTTTGCAGGGAAATGATGGCAACCAGCAGAACGAGCATGATTATCAGTAGTCTGCCGCCCTGCTTGATGACTTTTAGGTCGCTTTGGAAACCTACGCTGGTAAAGAATGCCAGCATAAAGACATCCTTCAAGGTGCCGTCGAACGACACCTCCACATCGCCCCAACCGTATAGTGCCAGGGTGAGCAGCGAAAAGATGATGCCGCCACTTACCGGCGAAGGCACACAGAACTTTTGCAGAAAATCTACTCGTCTGGTTAATGTCATACCCGCTAGAAGCGCCAGGGCGCCAATGCCGGCAGTTTGTATCATGTCCAGTTGAATACTAACCATACTCTCTATCTTTTTATTAGAATCTATACTGCAACTTAATATTGGTTGCATGCCTGTTTACTTCGGCCTGACTACAGACAGCATCAAACATATCATGCCAGTCGATACCCAAATTCCATCTCTTACCGAACTGCTTGTTCACCGACAGACATCCATATACAGGCGTGCCATACAGCTCGCGTATTGGTATGTTCTTGGTATAATATATCATCTGCAGTCCTATCTGCCAGTTATCTGGTAGATATGCTGTAGGGGCGAACCGCAGTGAAGCATTGGTTCCGCTCTTGGCTAAATACAGATTTGCTCCGCCTGTAATGCTCAGCCATTTAGTATTCCAATAGGCCGACGCGCCCAACTCGGCAAAATTTTCGTCGTTGTCGACGACGTAATAACTCGCCTCAGTCTGTATCGTAAGTTTCTGCTTACTGTAGGCATAAGCCAGCTTCATCTGGTTAATAGTCTGTTCCTCATGCTGTATGTCGATAGGTTCATAGAATTTGCGATAGTAGCCCAGCTGTATCTGGTTACGATTGTCGGGCAGAAATACTATGCTGGCATTGGCATTGTCGCGGATGTCATCGTGTCTCTCACTGATGCCGCCTTCCTTCATCTTGTAATTATAGAACATCACACGATTACCAACTGTAAACCTCCATTGGGGCAGAGAATAGGTAAACTGCAGATAGACGTCGTTGTTGAAGTAGTTCCAACTCCTGTCCATATCCTTTTGACTGGTCATGATGAAATCGCCCTCGGCACCAATCATCATCGACAGTCGTTTGGTTATCAAAGGAGTATTCAGTTCTACGATATACAATGGTAGTTTCTTAGTGTAATCCATGTCGCTGGCATACTGATAGCCGCCCACCACTAGCAGTTCGGTACCAAGGTCGTTGAAGGTGTGAAAGTATCGTGCCCTGCCCATAATCTTACGCGATGTGCTAGAAGGCAGGCTGAGAAATTGTTGAGTGAAATACGTCAACAGCTTGTTCTTATCATCAAACCGGTTGGTCATGTGGATAGTAAGATATTCCTCATTACCATCGTGATGACGATAAGACGTATTGGCATATATATCAGTACTCTTACTGCCATACACCACGTTAGCGGCTGCTATTCCTTCGGTTTTCTTCCCCAGGTCGCCCTGTGCTTCAACGAAACCCTGCAACCTTTCAGGCATCTTCATGTTGATATCAAGCACTCTGCCCATTCCGATGGTTCCCTTTGCCACACCCGTATTGTCGCACACCTGAATCTTTGCTATGTCCTTAGCTTTCATCTGGCTTAGAATCAACCTTGTGTCGCCATTCATCGGACAGTTGTCGATGCGCAAATTATAATTGATGATTACATCCTCATAACCGGCAATCATCAGGTCGGGTACCATCTGCAGTATGTCCATCAACGATTCTTCGCCCTTCAGCTCCATTCGCTGTGGATAAATAATCGTTCTGTCTGCCTTAATCTCGATGATTGGCAACTCGCTTTCAGCGAGACTAGCTACCGAAAATAGCAAACTACATATCAATATCAAAAGATGTCGGTTCATACATTATCGCCTAAATATTCTTTTATATAATCTTTGTATTATGCGGGAATCTATCAAGAGTCCTGTTAAAACAAGGAATATAGCTGTGCCAGTAGCGTAAAGAATCTGTTTGATGGGACCTGTTCCAAAATGAAGCAGGTGGTTGCTAAACTCTACCAAATCTAATATGGTGGTGGTTGCTGCCCATATGCATATACACAGTCGCCAAAATGTGCCCCACCAACTGTAACCGAACAGTTGGCGATATGCAATCAGATAATAGAATCCCCACAGCAATAATACATACAAGGAGTGGGAAAGCGTGGAAATTATGCCAATGACAGTGAACAGCGTGGCCATGAATACCTGAATGAAGAAACCCTCGGGCAGTGTGTGCTTGCGGTGCTTGGGGGCATTGCGATACAACAGCCATGTGGGCAACAGAAACACGCTACTAATGGCCATCATAGACCAACCGGGATTGCTGTCGGCCCACTTGGCAAATATGTCGTACGACGATTTTATGGCTTCTGTTTTAGCCATGTCATGGTTTGGGGAAATTGCATCGGCTATCATCATTCCGATAGCTACTAACAGCAGCATCTTGACTGGTGGAAACGACACAAGTCGCTTGCCGCTGATATAGTCGCTGATGAGATAGCCAGGGCGCAGCACCAATTGTAATAAGGTGTAGGTTAGCGAGCGCGAGTCCATACCCCAGATCACCATCAGTCCTTGGCGTACGGAGCGCCAGTTGATGGGTCCCACGCCCGACTTCTGGCCGCAAACGGGACAGAAATTAGCCTGAAACTCGGTGCCGCAGTTGGCGCAGTGCTCTGTGTGGTCGCTATGATCCTGGTAGTGGAAGGGGTTAATCTGCCAAGCCCTGAATCTGCGGTATAGTTTTTTTATCTTCATTCCATATTATTATTTACGTTATTTGCGTTTAACCACACGTTTTACTTGTTTCTTGGCTGGGGCTGCCTTTGGCTTTTCGGGTTGGGGCAGATCCTTGGTTACGGTGGCCTTAAGTATGCGGATGTCTTCTATGGGTCGGTCGAACTTGTCGGTGGGCACCAGCAGCATCTTCTCAACGATGTCGAGACCCTCGGTCACTTCGCCAAATACGGTGTACTGACCGTCTAGATGGGGTGTGCCGCCGATGGTCTTATATACCTCGCGCATCTCGGGGGTGAGCTTTACTGTACCGCCGGTTATCGAGTCGAGTTTCATCTGGGTGTAGTCCAGTCGGCGATCGTCGTACGTCTTGCCCCAAACGATGTAGAACTGACTGGCTCCCGAACGGCGCTCAGGGTTCTTATGGTCGCCCTCGCGAGCGGCTGCTACGGTGCCGCGACGATGAAATATTTTAGGCAGACGGAACTCGGCCTCCTGAGTGTAGTCGTAATCGCCCATGCCCAGCAGTTGGCCGGGTTTGGCATGCTTGCTGAATATGTCGCCACTCTGCACCATAAAGTCCTTGATGACGCGATGAAACAGCAGTGAATCGTAACTTCCCATCTTGGTGAGTTTCAAGAAGTTGTCGCGATGCTTTGGAGTTTCGTCGTAGAGTGCGATACGGATATCGCCCGCAGTGGTGTGGAGCAATACCTCGGTGGATGATGTCTGAGCATTTAAGTGCGCCGAAGCCAGGTAAAAAGCGCATACTAAAGTGATGAATCGTTTCATATTGATTGTTTTTTGGCTGTAAAAATAGCAAAAAGTAACGAATAATGCGAAAATTATACGTATTTTTTTGCTTAATGCGTATAATTTCTTATCTTTGCAGCCGATTTTGTTTTAGATAACAGACACAACAAATAAACTTATAGTAACGTTATGAAAACTAGCAAATTGTTATTGGCTGCTGGGCTCCTGATGGCGGGGCTTAGTTCGCATGCACAAGAGGAACCGCTATGGATGCGGTACACAGCCATCTCGCCCGATGGCAAAACGATAGCCTTTTCGTATAAAGGCGACATTTATTCAGTGGCTGCTACAGGCGGTCAGGCTAGACAACTTACAACCAATGCGGCCTACGATGCATGTCCGGTGTGGAGCCCCGATGGCAGCAAACTGGCTTTTGCGTCGAGTCGCGAGGGTAGCATAGATGTGTATGTGATGGACGCTAAGGGTAGCGAGCCAGTACGTCTTACCACAAATAGTACTAACGAGATGCCTATGGCATGGCGCGACAACGAGCATGTGCTGTTCTCGGCCTCGTGGATGCCATCGGCCCAGTCGATACTGTTCCCTGGTGATAATCAGGTGTACGAGGTGAGCATCAAGGGTGGTCGCCCACGTATGTTCTCAACTCTGCCTATGGAGGATATCAGTTTTGCCAAGGACGGCAGAATGCTGTATCACGATTATAAGGGTTACGAGGACCCATATCGCAAGCATCATCAGAGTCCTATCTGTCGCGACATCTGGATGGTGCAGGATGGACACTACACACGTCTTACCGACTTTAAGGGCGAGGACCGCACTCCACGCTGGGCCGACGCTAACTCGTATTATTACACTAGCGAGGAAGACGGTACATTCAACGTGTATCGCCGCAATATCGACGGCACGGGCAAGAAGCAGCTTTCGCACCACAAGATGAACCCTGTGCGCTACCTCACTGTGAGCAATGACGGTACACTCTGCTACAGTCAGAACGGCGAGATATACACACTGAAGGAAGGTGCTGAGCCACAGAAGGTTAAGGTAACTGTCACTGCCGACCGACAGGACAAGGACCTGATACGCCAGATACGACAGAGCGGTGTGACCGAGATCAGTCTGTCGCCCGATGCCAAGGAGGTAGCATTTATTGTGCGTGGCGACATATTCGTGACTTCGGTAGAGTATAAGACCACTAAGCAGATAACCAACACACCACAGCAGGAGCGCAGCGTGAGCTTTTCGCCCGACGGACGTAGTCTGGTGTACTGTGCAGAGCGTGGTGGTGTGTGGCAGATATATCAGACCAAACTTAAGAATAAGAACGAGAAACTATTTACCTATGCTACCGAACTGGAAGAGGAGCGACTTACCAACAGCAACGAGACATCGCTGCAGCCACAGTACAGTCCCGACGGCAAGGAGGTGGCTTACTTCAAGAACCGAGCAGAGCTGTGCGTGATTAATCTAAAGACACGTCAGGAGCGCACTGTGCTCGACGGTAAGTACAACTTCTCTTACAGTGATGGTGACATCTGGTTTGAGTGGAGTCCCGACAGCAAGTGGCTGTTGGCCAGCTATATAGGTAATGGTGGATGGAACAGCAGCGACATTGCGCTGGTAAACGCCAGTGGCAACGGCGAGGTACACAATCTTACCGAGAGTGGTTACAACGAGGGTTCGGCACGCTGGGTGCTGGGTGGCAAGGCTATGCTCTTCGAGAGCGATCGTGCCGGCTATCGCAGTCATGGCAGCTGGGGGTCTGAGTCAGACTATTATGTGATGTTCTTCGACGTAGATGCTTACGACCGATTCACCATGAGTAAGGAGGACAAGGAGCGTCTGGACGAGGCCGAGAAGGAGGTAAAGAAGGAAGAGAAGAAGGATGATAAGGATGCTAAGAACGCTAAGAAGAAGGACAACAAGAAGAAGGCTGCCGAGAAACCAAAGGCCGAGAAACTGCTTACTTTCGACTTGGACAACTGTCGCGACCGTATCGTGCGCGTAACTGATAACTCTGCTCGTATGGGCGATGCCGTGCTGAAGGGCGACACGCTGTACTATCAGGCATCGTTCGAAGGTGGAGTAGACCTTTGGGTGCACTACCTGCGCGATGACAAGACCGAGTTGCTGATGAAGGGTGTGGGCAGTGGCCGCATGTATGCCGACAAGAAGTTTAATAACCTGTTCCTGGCATCGCGAGGTGGCATAAAGAAACTGGATCTGGGCAAGAAATCTACCAAGAATGTTGACTTTGAGGCTGTGTTCAACTATCGTCCATACGAGGAGCGCGAATACCTGTTCGACCACATCTGGCGCCAGGTAAAAGATAAGTTCTATGTAGAGAATCTGCACCAGGTAGACTGGGAGGGCTATCGCGATAACTATCGCCGATTCCTACCTTATATTAATAATGAATACGACTTCAAGGATATGTTGAGCGAGATGCTGGGCGAGCTGAATGCATCGCACACTGGTGCCCGATATTATCCTGACGGCGCTACACTTAGCACTGCATCGCTGGGCGTGTTTATCGACCAGAACTATCAGGGCGACGGACTACGTATCGAGGAGGTCATCAAGCGTTCGCCATTGGCACAGAAGAAGACTGGCGTGGTGGCCGGATGCGTGATCGAGGCTATCGACGGCGTGACTATCAAGGCTGGCGACGACTACTTCCCACTGCTGGATGGTAAGGTTGGTAAGCGCGTACGTCTTACCGTACTTAATCCTTCAACAGGCAAGCGTAACGACGTGACTATCAAGGCTATAAGCCGTAGCGCTCAGAATGAGTTGCTGTATAAGCGCTGGGTAGATCGTCAGCGTGAGATGACCGATAGCCTATCGGGCGGCAAACTGGCCTACGTACACGTAAAGGCTATGGACAGCCCAAGCTATCGTACGGTTTATCGCGAACTGCTTAGCGACAAGAACCGCAATCGTGTGGCTGCTGTGGTTGACGAGCGACACAACGGTGGTGGCTGGTTGCACGACGACCTGTGCACGCTGCTTAGCGGTAAGAAGTATCAGGAGTTTGTGCCTCATGGCAAGTATGTAGGTTCCGACCCATACAACAAGTGGGTAAAGCCATCGTGCGTGCTGATGTGCGAGGATGACTATAGCAACGGTCACGGTTTCCCATGGGTATACAAGGAGCTGAAGATAGGTAAGCTGATAGGTACACCAGTAGCCGGCACTATGACTGCCGTATGGTGGGAGACACTGCAGAACGGTATGATTTTCGGTATACCACAGGTAGGTTGTCGCGATATGCGTGGAGTGTTTGGCGAGAACTCAACGCTCTATCCTGATATCGAAGTGTACAACACTCCCGAGGATTACATCAGCGGTCGCGACCGTCAGCTGGAGCGTGCTGTACAAGAGATGCTCCGCTAGAAATACTTGGTGATGTGGGCGTTGTCGAAGTTGTTCATCTCGTTCATCATGCGAACGGCCGAATCAACTATCGGGAAAGCACAGAGTGCTCCGGTACCTTCGCCCAGTCGCAACCCAAGATTCAGCAGTGCTTTTGCACCCATCGCATCGAGCATGCGCTTGTGGCCGCTCTCATCGCCACAGTGAGTAAATATCATGTAATCCTGTGCTGCAGGATATAGCTTAACAGCAGCCAGCGCACAGGCCGTCATAATGAAGCCGTCGACAAGTATCACCAGGTGCTTTTCGGCGGCTTTTAGCATGGCGCCGATGGCAGCTATCATCTCGTAGCCACCGAAGTAGCTTAACGGCTCGATGGGCGAAAGGCGATGAGTGTTCTTTAATGATTTACTCAGTACCTCGTATTTGTGTCGGATTCCGTCGGTATTCAGTCCGGCGCCGGCACCTATGCAGTCTTGCAGTGGGATGTCTGTAAATAGGTGCATCCAGATGCTTGATGGCGAGGTGTTGGCTATGCCCATCTCGCCGATGCTGAGTACTTGGCAACCCTCGCTGATGCAGTCGATTACCAAGTCGCTACCTATCTGTATGGCGCAATCAAACTCTTGTTCGGTCATCGCTGGTTCGTGCAGAAAATTACGAGTGCCGCGGGCTATCTTTCGGTCGATGATACCATCTACGGCTGATAAGTCGTAATCCACGCCTACATCAACTATACGTAACTTGAAACCATGCTGCCTACAAAACATATTTACGCCACCACCGCCATGAGTAAAGTTTATCATCTGTTGCCAGGTTACACAGCGTGGCGACACACTTACGCCCTCGCGCTCTATGCCGTGATCGCCGCCCAGAAGCAGGTGGCAAGGGTGGGCGAGACTTGGCTCTGGCGATTGCTGTATCAAGCATATCTGCATGGCCAGTTCCTCCAGTCGGCCTAGCGAGCCCTTGGGCTTGTTCAGATTGTCTATCTTGGCCTGGATTGCTGGACGTATCGAATTATCTACGGGGTGTATATCGAATGGCTTCATTTTGTTGCCTACGGATGTTACTTTTTATTTTATCTTTACGGGTATGCCGCTTACCATCAGGATTACCTCATCGGCCTTCTGAGCGATGTATTGGTTCATCCAACCTTGCAGGTCGGTAAATCGGCGCTGCAGAGCGTTGGTGCTCACTCCGCCACTGCCTATCTCGTTGGTCACAAATATGTATGTGGCATCGGGTGCGGTAAAGGCGTCGAACTCGGCTTTGGCCTGAGCCAACAGGTCTTCGACCACAATCTCTTGCTGCGTAGAAATCAGGTTGGTGAGCCACAGCGTTACGCAGTCGATAACTACCACGCGACCGCTGAGATCGTGCTTCGAAAGTTGGATTTCTTCCTCGATATTAGTCCACTCTGGGCCGCGGCGCTCTTGGTGCTTCTGCACTCGAAGTCGAAACTCATCATCCCACACATGGGCTGTGGCCAGATATACTGGATTGCTGCTTAGCGAAAGCGCAAGCTCTTCGGCCTTGGTGCTCTTGCCCGAGCGCTGTCCGCCTGTAATCAGAATTATCTTTTTCATTGTGTGCAAACTACTAAATATACAGTCAACTCAACCAGCAGGCAAACGGCTCCGCAGCAGTCGCCGGTATAGCCGCGAAGCTTGCGCCAGATGAGCAGATAGAGGAAATACATCACCAGTGCGGGGATAAAGATTATCAGATCCCAGCGCATGCTCGTGTACCATATATATGCCACCATCGGCAGCAGTCCCTGAATGGCGAGCGATACGCCTGCCTGCCAACTCATCTTGCGATAAACGGTACGGTTCTTTGCCTCGTCCTCATGTCGTGCGTAGGGCATCATCGTTACCAGTTGCGAGGTAACCATCTTTGAGTATGGATCGGCAGCCAGAATGGTTAGTGCTGCCAGCTGTGGAGTCATCGACATGAGTGCAGCTGCCAGCAACAGCTCGTAGAATATCAGTCCGATAACGCCGTAGGTGCCGATGTGCGAATCTTTCATGATGGCGAGTATGCGCTCTCGACTGCTGCCGCCACCTCCGAAACCATCCAGAAAGTCGGCCAACCCGTCCTCGTGCAGAGCGCCCGTAACAAGCAGTCGAACCACAATCGCCAGCAACACAGCTACCATATATGGCAGATACCAACTGCCGAAATACAGTGTGGCAGCCATCGCACCACCAGTGATCCATCCCGCCAGCGGCCAGTGTTCAACCACCGTTGCGTAGCACTCCTTGGGTGGCTGATGCAATCGCCAGAACGGCAGTCGCGTAAAAAATATCAGCGCTGCCCAGATGCGGTCGTACCAATGCGTTTGGTCAATATCTATTTGCATATATTCAGTTTTTTTGTTGGCAAAGGTACATTTTTTTTCTTTATAAACAAAGAAATATCATATTATTATTGTACCTTTGCACTTATGATTAATCCCATAGCGTTGATAATAGGTTGGATACTCGATGTTGTTTTTGGCGATCCTGTAAGGTTGCCGCATCCGATAGTGTGGTTTGGCAGGATGATAAGCTTTGGCGAGAAGCGGCTGAATCATGGTCAGTATCGCAAAATGAAGGGGGCGCTGATGGCGATTTTTCTGATAGTGTTTGTGTTTGCTGTCGCTTGGCTGATACGATGGTGGCTTATAAGGCAAGCGCTGTGGCTGGTTTGGGTGTTCGATGCTGTTGTCGTGTTTTACTGTTTGGCTGGTACTACATTAATTAAAGAGGTGCGCGCTGTGTTTGTGGCGCTCGACCGTTCGCTTGAAGAGGGCAGGGCGCAGGTGGCTCGCATAGTGGGTCGCGACACCAGCGAACTTTCGGCCCAAGAGGTACGCAAGGCTGCGCTCGAGACGTTGGCCGAGAACCTGAGCGACGGTGTGATAGCACCGCTGTTCTGGCTTATGTTACTAGGCACTCCGGGCATGCTGGCATACAAGATGGTGAACACACTCGACTCGATGATAGGCTATCACACCGAGCGATATCTGGATTTTGGCTGTTGGGCAGCACATATCGACGATATTGCCAACTATATCCCAGCCCGCTTAACAGCGGCGCTGATGGTAATTTTCACCTCTTCACCTTTTCACCATCTCGCCTTTATCCGCAAATACGGCCGCAATCACGCTTCGCCAAATAGCGGATACCCCGAGGCCGCATTGGCAAGCATACTCGATTGCCAGTTCGGTGGCCCGCATAAGTACTTTGGCGAGATGTTCTACAAGCCATTCATCGGCGACCGCGATCGCGAACTCTCTACGGCAGATATGAAAACAGCTGTACGAGTGAACCGTACAGCTGAATTCCTTATGGTGATAATAGTACTAGCCGAGAGCGTGGCTATTCTACTTTTATCTCGATAGTCTTGCTTATTCCAAGCTTTTTGTCTTTTACTCTGAGTGTAGCTTTGCCGGGCTGTTTGGCGGCGCGAACTATGGCTACCAGCTGTCCGTTAAACAGCTTCATAGTTGGCTGCTTGAATGATTCCAGACTTGTGGCGTCGCCATTGCATACAGCCTCGAAAGTGCCGGCGCCTGTAACCTCGAACAGAAGCTGATCAGCAGCCTGAGGGATAACCGTGCCCTTGGCGTCGGTTAGCGATACGGTGACGAAAGCCAGATCGTTGCCGTCGGCATTCAGCTTCGGAGCATCGTGCTGAGTCCACGCGTTGAGCTGCAGTTTGGCAGGTTTGCCGGCTGTGCGTATCGACTTCTCGCCAGCATAATTGCCGTCAGCATCATATACCACCACCTTTATTACGCCAGGATGATACTTCACGTTGTTCCAGCGCAGACGGTAGCGATCCAGTCGGCTGGCAGCATTCTTCGATATCTTGCCCTGACTCTTGCCGTTTACGAATAGCTCGGCAGTGGGGTAGTCGGTGTAGCAATACACTGGTGTAACCTTACCTATGCGCTCGCGACCGAAACTCCAGTGTGGCAGCAGATGGATGGTGTGCTTTCTCTGGTTCCAGTGCGAACGGTACAGATAGTAGCGGTCCTTGGGCAGTCCGGCCAGATCGCAGATGCCGAAATAGCTGCTGCGCGATGGCCAGTATTCATCGTAGGGCGAAGGCTCGCCCAGATAGTCGTAGCCGGTCCACACAAACTCGCCGATCACCCATGGATAGTCGTCTTGCATGGCCCAGTCGTCATCAGGCAGATTGCTCCACGGGCAGTACTCTACATCGTAGCTCGAACACTGTCCGTCGGCCTTCTCGATAGCCTTAGGATCGTAGCCCTCGGCCCACGATGCATAGCGCGCATTGTCATCAGGTTCTACCGGATACTTATACACACCGCGACTGCTTACAGTAGATGCAGTTTCAGAACCAAGCAGGAATCCCTGCGGCAATTGCTTTATGCTGTTCTGGTACTTATGCACTCTATAGTTGAATCCGGGCACATCCATCAGTTTTGCCACACCACTCTCAATCGATTTCTCGGCATGATCCAGTCCCTGTGTCACTGGGCGTGTTGGGTCGAAACTATGGCATAGATCCTGCAGATACTCCGAAATCTCTGCACCTTCCTCGCTGCCTTGTTCGGGTATCTCGTTGCCTATGCTCCACATTATGATGCTGGGGTGATTACGATTGGCCAGCACCAGATTCTCGATGTCGCGATAGCACCATTCTTCGAAGAATCGCGCATAGCCGTTCTTACATTTTGGATAATTCCACATGTCGAAACTCTCGGCCATCACCATCATACCCAGCGAGTCGCAGATATCCATCTGCATCTGCGAAGGCATGTTGTGCGATGTGCGTATGGCGTCGCAACCCATCTCCTTCATCGTCTTTATCTGTCGGATAAGTGCAGCTTTGTTTACGGCTACACCTAGCGGACCAAGGTCGTGATGCAGACACACACCTTTTATCTTGCGCGTCATGCCGTTAAGTTGGAATCCGCCATCCTTCGATACCTTGACGGTGCGTATACCGAATTTCTGAGTAGTGGCGTCGAGCAGTTGTCCGTCCTGAAGATATTTTATGCGCGCTGTATATAAGTAAGGTGTCTCGGGCGTCCATATTTTTGCATCTTCCACGGTGATGCTCATATCGGCTTTACCCATAATGCCTACTTTGTCGCTGTTTCCCTTGGCTACCACGCGGCCTTCCTTGTCGCATATCTCAACCTCTATCGATACGCCGGCATCGGGCGAACTTCCAGTGCCTACAGTGATGCCGATTTTGGCATCGCCGAAACGCAGACTGCGAGTGCGTATAAAAGTCTTCCACGGGTCTATCCAGTTCTCGCCCGTAAGTATCAGTTTTACGGGGCGATAGATACCCGCTCCTGGATACCAGCGACTGCTCTCTTCCAGATTCTGCAGATCTACCTCCAGCAGATTGTCGCCCGCTTTCACATAGGGCGTTATGTCTACGCGGAAGGTGTTGTAACCATAGGCCCAGAAGGCCACTTCCTTACCGTTGATGCTTACATGCGGTTCGGCCATCGCGCCATCAAACAGCAGTTCTGCATGTGGGCAGTCTTTCGGAATGCTGATGGTGCGCTTGTAGTGTCCTTCGCCAATCCAGGGCAGAGCACCCGAACGGCCGCTCTTCTCGGTAGCTTCGGTCTCGCCATTCTGCTCGATGGCAACACACTGCAGATCCCACTTCTTGTCAAACGGACCCGCGATGGCCCAGTCGTGAGGCACGCTTACCGTTTGCCACGATTGTTTGTCGTGCGAAAAACTCCAGTTGTCACTCAGAATAACCTCTTGTCGCTGTTGTGCCAGCATCGATAGCGGTGCTGCAAATAGCAATGCTAATAGATTTTGTTTCATTACAATTTGTTATTAGTAATCATAATTTTGCTGCAAATTTACTAAATTTTCCCGAAATAGTTGGCTATTTGACATTTTTAATGTATTTTTGCAGCTAAAATTCTGAATTTTAAAAAGGTTTTGTTATGAAACATCAGTTGAGGAGTGCTGTTTGCACCGAAGGTAGAAGGATGGCAGGAGCCCGCGCACTGTGGGTGGCCACGGGTATGAAACGAGAGCAGTTTGGCAAACCTATTATTGCCGTCGTCAACTCGTTTACCCAGTTTGTGCCCGGTCATACACATCTCCACGAGATAGGTCAGATAGTTCGTGAGGAAATCGAGAAGATGGGCTGTTATGCCGCCGAGTTTAACACTATCGCCATCGATGATGGTATAGCTATGGGTCACGACGGTATGCTGTACTCGCTGCCCAGTCGCGACATCATTGCCGACAGCGTAGAGTATATGGTTAATGCCCACAAGGCCGACGCTATGATTTGCATATCCAATTGTGATAAGGTTACGCCAGGTATGCTGATGGCCAGCATGCGACTCAACATCCCAACGGTGTTCTGTAGCGGCGGACCAATGGAGGCAGGCCGCTGGCGCGGCGAGAATGCCGACCTGATTACTGCAATGGTAAAGGGCGCCGACCCAAGCGTTACCGATGAGGAAATGGCCGAGATCGAAGGCTGCGCATGTCCTGGTTGCGGTAGTTGCTCGGGCATGTTTACTGCCAACTCTATGAACTCGCTTACTGAGGCTATCGGACTTTCGCTGCCCGGCAACGGCACTATTCTAGCTACACATACCAACCGCATAGAGCTGTTTAAGGCAGCTGCCCGTCAGGTAGTTAAAAATGCTTTGGCATACTACGAGGACGGCGACGAGAGCGTGCTGCCACGCTCGATAGCTACCCGCAAGGCATTTATGAATGCTATGGCTCTTGATATCGCCATGGGTGGTAGCACCAATACCGTGCTGCACCTTTTGGCCGTAGCTCAGGAGGCTGGTGCCGACTTCACCATGAAGGATATCGACGCGCTGAGCCGCAAGGTGCCCTGCTTGTGCAAGCTGGCTCCTAACACCCAGAAGTATTCGGTACAGGAGTGCGGTCGCGCAGGTGGTATTCTCGGTATTCTCAACGAGCTTAACAAGGGCGGACTTGTAGATGGCAGCGCACCACGTGTAGACGGTATGACTCTGGCCGAAGCCATGAAGAAATATAGTATTGTCGACGGCGCTCTTGATGCCGAAGCCAATCGCATATATCAATCGGCTCCAGGCAATCGATTCTCTACCAAGATGGGTTCGCAGAGCGAGCAGTGGGGCACACTCGATACCGATCGTGCTGGTGGCTGTATCCGCGATCTGGAGCATGCTTACACCAAGGATGGCGGACTGGCCGTGCTGTTTGGCAACATAGCTCAGGACGGTTGCGTGGTTAAGACCGCTGGCGTCGACGAATCGCTGTGGCACTTCGAAGGTCCGGCCGTAGTGTTCGACTCACAGGAGGATGCCTGCGAGGGAATTCTCGGTGGCAAGGTTAAGAGCGGCGACTGCGTGGTTATCACCCACGAGGGCCCGAAGGGTGGTCCTGGTATGCAGGAGATGCTTTATCCCACATCTTATATTAAGAGCATGCATCTGGGCAAGGAGTGCGCTCTGATTACCGACGGCCGATTCTCGGGCGGAACCAGCGGACTCAGCATCGGACACATCTCGCCCGAGGCTGCCAATGGTGGTAATATTGGCAAGGTGAAGGATGGCGACATCATCGTCATCGATATCCCAAGCCGCAGCATCAGCGTAAAACTGAGCGACGACGAACTGGCCGCTCGCCCACAGCAGCCGCTTAAGCGCAACCGCGTGGTTTCTAAGGCTCTGCGTGCCTACGCCCAGAGCGTATCAAGCGCCGACAAAGGCGGCGTAAGAATCATAGATTAATTAATGGATTATGTTAAGAGATAGAATAACAGGAGCAAAGGCGCTGATGAGGGCACTGAAGGCCGAGGGGGTTAAGACCATCTTTGGTTATCCCGGCGGCTCAATCATGCCCACATACGATGCGCTCTATGACTATACACGAGGCGAAAAGAAATGTTTCGACCATATATTGGTGCGCCACGAACAGGCCGCTACCCATGCCGCTGAGGGCTATGCCCGAGTTAGTGGCGAGGTGGGTGTAGTACTGGTAACCAGCGGTCCTGGTGTAACTAACACGTTGACGGGTATTGCCGATGCCATGATGGACTCTACGCCTATCGTGGTGATAGCCGGCCAGGTGCCTACGGGCGCACTGGGTACCGACTTCTTTCAGGAGGTCGATCTCGTAGGCGTAGCTCAGCCTATCAGCAAGTGGAGCTATCAGATACGCCATGCTGAGGATGTGGCTTGGGCCGTAAGTCGTGCTTTCTATATCGCCCGCACAGGTCGCCCAGGTCCTGTGGTACTCGACTTTACCAAGAACGCTCAGGTTGAGGAGGTAGACTGGGAGCCTATGAAGTGCGACTTCATCCGTTCATACGTGCCTTATCCCAAGCTCGACAACGAGGCTGTGCGCCGAGCTGCTGAACTGATTAACGGTGCTAAGAAACCCCTGGCGCTGGTTGGTCAGGGAGTAGAGCTGGGTAATGCCCAGAAAGAGCTGCAGGCATTCCTCGAGAAGGCTGATATCCCCGCAGGCCGCACCATGCTGGGTCTGTCGGCACTGCCCTCAAACCACCCGCTTAATGTAGGTATGCTGGGCATGCACGGCAACTATGCCGTTAACCTCAAGGAGCAGCAGTGCGATGTGCTTATCGCCATCGGCATGCGCTTCAGCGATCGCGTAACGGGTAATCTTAAGACCTACGCCAAGCAGGCCAAGATTATCCACCTCGACATCGACCGCAGCGAGATAGATAAGAACGTAAAGACCGATGTGGCTGTAGTAGCCGATTGTAAGGAATCGTTACCAGCTATTACAGCACTCATCAATGCCGGCGACCATAAGAAGTGGCGCCAGTCGTTTAAGGAGCTCGACGCTATGGAGCGCGAGAAAGTTATCGAGCCCGCCATCCATCCCACTGAAGGTCCGCTCAAGATGGGCGAGGTGGTTAACAAGGTGGCCGAGCTGTCGGCCGATGATACTATTCTGGTTACTGATGTTGGTCAGAATCAGCTGTTTGCTACCCGCTACTTTAAGTATCACCACAAGCGCAGCCTGTGCACCAGTGGTGGTCTGGGCACTATGGGCTACGGTCTGCCCGCAGCCATCGGAGCCACGTTTGCAGCCCCCGAGCGCACAGTGTGCTGCTTTATGGGCGATGGCGGTTTCCAGATGAATATTCAGGAGCTTGGCACCATCATGGAGCAGCAACGACCTGTAAAGATGATTGTACTTAATAATCACTATCTGGGTAACGTGCGCCAGTGGCAGGATATGTTCTGGATGCGCCGCAAGTCGTTCACCAAGATGATGAACCCCAACTACGAGCTCATCGCCCGTGGTTATGGTATAAACTATGCAGCAGCCGTCGACCGTAAGGATCTGCCCGGGCTCGTTAAGCAGATGCTCACCACCGATGGTCCGTTCCTGCTCGAGTGTGCCATCATGGAAGAGGATAATGTATTGCCAATGACACCTCCAGGTATGGACGTCGACAAGATGCAGCTTGAGGTATAATGATTTTTTGATGATTATGGAGAATAAGAAGAATTTATATACACTGCTGGTTTACTCAGAGAACGTGGCTGGTATTCTGAATCAGATTACCGCTGTGTTCACCCGTCGCCAGGTAAATATCGAGAGCCTGAATGTGTCGGCATCCAGCATTCCCGGCGTACACAAGTACACCATCACCGCCTGGAGCGACGAAGACCAGATAGTAAAGATTACCCGACAGATTGAGAAGAAGATAGACGTGGTAAAGGCCAACTACTTTACCGATGATCAGCTGTTTATCCGCGAGTCGGGTCTTTACAAGCTGTCTACCCCCATGCTGCTAGATAATCCTGAGATCTCGCGCACCGTTCGCCGATTCCAGGCCAGCATCATCGAGGTTAATCCCACATATACCATCGTGCAGATGCACGGAGTTACCGAGGATATTATTTCACTGTATAGAGCACTCGACACCTTTGGTTGCGTGTTGCAGTACACACGTTCCGGCCGTATCGCCGTAACTCGTGGCATGCAGGAGCAGGTTAGTGCATTTTTGGAGGAGCGCGAGAATGGATAAGATAGGATGTTACGAATTTCTGGCCGAACCGTTCCACTGCGATTTCTCGCAGCGCCTGTTCATGGGCCATCTGGGCAATCACATGCTCAATGCAGCCGATTTCCACTCGTCGGCTCGCGGTTTCGGCATGAACTATCTGCTCACCATCAATCGCTCGTGGGTGCTGTCACGCCTGGCCATCGAGATGGACGAGATGCCGCAGATGTACACCAAGTTTAATGTAGAGACATGGGTTGAGAGCGCCATGCGATACTTCACTTCGCGCAATTTCCGCGTTGTAGGTCACGATGGAAAGGTTTATGGCTATGGCCGCAGCATCTGGGCCATGATCGATACCGAGAGCCGCCAGCCTACTGACATTTTCTCTATCGACAATGGTGCTATCAACAATTGGATAGTAGCCGACAAGGAGTGTCCGATCGACAAGGGTGGGCGAGTAAAGATGGGCGATGCAGCCCAGCTAGTGGCCACCGTCGAGACCAAATACAACGATGTCGACATCAATGGTCATATCAACTCTGTGAAGTACATCGAGCATGTGCTCGACCTCTGGGATCTCGACTGGTATCGCCAGCATCACATCCGTCGTTTCGAGATAGCATACGTGGCCGAAGCCCATCAGGGCGATACCCTGTCATTCTATCGCGAGCAGACAGCCGACAACGAATACTGCATCCGCATCTGCAAAGACGGCACCACCGAATGCTGCCGCAGCAAAGTGATTTTTAAGTAAAGCAAAAAGGTTAGCTAATCTCGCTAACCATAAACACAAATCCGCCCCAGGCTTGCTTGCCTTTGGGCGGATTCTTCATTTCTACGCTCCTACGCACGATGTCGCTCCTAGAGCTGTAAGTATCGCCGATGCAATCGATGCGATAAGCTGAACGATGAATTTTGCTGTTTCCTTTTTAGTCATAGTCTACCTCCTTCCGCTAGTTTTGGTCCATTTCGCCGTCGTCGGTTCGGGTGCTACCACCACCACTGGTGTTTCCACCCTGATTGCCACCCTGATTCTCAGGATCCTCGATAGTACCTGGGTCAGAACTCGTAACTCGCTTCACCTCCTTGCCGCTGCGGTCGAAGCAGGTAATCTGGATGGCGGTATTAGCCAGCTCGTCCTTCAGGTCCACTGTTGGGGTGAACACTATGCGGCGGGTGCTGATCAGTCCGGCCTTTACCTCATCGGCAGTAGCCACACTCTTGGCTCGCAGACCGAATCGCATGGTTCCCAGACCTGGCAGCGCTACCGAGTGCCCCTCTGTGGCCCACGCCTTGATTACCTCGCCTGCAGCATCCCAGCATGCCTGCATGATACCCTTGCTCACACCGCTGCGCAGAGCAGCCTCCTTGATCACCTTGTCCTGCGAGAGCGAGGTGTAAATCTCCGGCATCATCACATAGCGATACTTACCTGCGTGAGTGCCAATCTTCTGCAACTTTTCCTGTGCTTTAACTTTTAGTGCCATAATGTTTAACGTTTAATGTAAGATGTTTTTACTTTTACTCTCTGTCGCAATTCGTGAGGTTGGTTTGCTGCCGCACGTGGGATATTTTCTTAGTGCACGTGGGAAATATTTTTTCCGCGTGTGGGCGCTCATTTCCTCATTCATTTTGACGATGCAAAGGTACGATATATTGATTGCGGTTCGCGAATAACTTAGCAGGAAAATCATTCATCCTCCGCACAATAATACAGTGTGACAGTTAAAAATCTCGTCCTTCCATCGCCAAATTTTATTCTATATTTATATATATTATAATATATATAAATATAGATACTATTCCGAGCCCAGTACCCTCTTGTATTTCTAACTGTCACACTGTAACACTGTGCGCAGCGGTCTTCGCTTTACCTAAGCTCGTTAATTTTCAACTGAATCATGAAAGAAATTACAATTTATAAAGATACACAAATGATGACTTCGCTAGAGATAGCCGAAGTTACTAGTAAGCAACACTGCCACGTAATGGCGGCCATCCGAAAAATGGAACCAGCATGGCAGAAAGTTAACCAATCAAATTTTCGATTGGTTGATTATCAAGACAAGAAAGGCGAACTTCGACCTTGCTACCAGCTAACCAAGACTGAGTGCTTGTACATAGCTACTAAGTTCAACGACGAGGCGCGCGCTCGCCTAGTCCTCCGCTGGGAGCAATTGGAACTGCAGGAGTTGAAACGTAAACAGCAACTGGCACTGCCTAGTCCCAAGAAGATTCTTGCACTGGCAGATGATATCATCGGTTCGGGATTGCGCATGCTGAACGAGCCTGCCGAGGATACACTCACCGCTACTCAAGTGGCTAAGACGTTTAACATGACCACGTTCGACTTCAATGCCAGGCATCAGCTATTATCGCATAGACCTGAAGGCCCTGGATGCAGCCTACAGCATTGCCTTCCCACATAGCACACCAATTAATATAAATAAGAAAAAGCGCGTTGCAGTGTTGCAGCGTTGCAGTTAAAAAAATAAGAGTAACTGGCTCGAAAATAGAAAAAAGTAAGCAAAATCGAAAAATTTCTTGCATTTTATTTGGTGGTTTCGGGGGAAAAGTGTAAATTTGCAGCCGAAAACGATTAAAAATGAGAATTATGTCAAAGATGAATATTTGGTTTTACGGTTATTACTTTTACTTTGCAGAGAACTGTGAAGCGGGAAGTTGCGTATAATATTTCAACTTATGACACTAGGAATAAATAAAACAAGGTCCCGCTTCACAACACAGTGATAGCGGGACTTGCTTTTTAGAAGTGAGAATTTAGAATTGAGAATTAAGATATGAAGAGAATAGCAATACAAGGACTGATAGGGTCGTTCCACGACATCGCGGCACACCTTTACTTCGAGGGAGAACAGATACAGCTGATATGCTGCGCTACCTTCGAACAGGTGTTCCAGGAGATGAAGAAAGACCCAACAGCCATAGGCATGCTGGCCATCGAGAACACCATCGCGGGCAGTCTGCTGCACAACTACGAGCTGCTGCGCGACAGCGGCACTACGGTGGTGGGAGAGCACAAGCTACACATAACTCACTGCATATGTTGCCTGCCCGAGGACGACTGGGATACTATAACCGAGGTGCACTCGCACCCAGTGGCGCTGATGCAGTGCCGCGAATTTCTGGCTCAGCACCCACAGCTAAAGAATGTGGAAGCTGAAGACACCGCCGGAAGTGCCAAGATGATAGCCGAGGGAATGAAGCGAGGATGCGCCGCCATATGTCACGCCGAGGCTGCCCGACTGTACGGACTGAAGGTGCTGGAGGACCATATAGAGGACAACAAGCACAACTTTACCCGATTCCTGGTGGTATCTAACCCCAACAAGGCCGACATGCTGCGCCCCATAACCGAGGCCAACAAGAGCAGCATAGTGTTCTCGCTGCCTCACGAGCAGGGAAGTCTGGCTCACGTATTGGCTATCCTGTCATTCTATCACATCAACCTGACCAAGATACAGTCGCTGCCCATCATCGGACACGAGTGGGAATATCTGTTCTACGTAGACGTGATGTACGACGACTTGACACGATATCGACAGGCAGTAGATGCGATAATACCGCTGACCAAGGCGCTGAAGATTCTTGGCGAATATAAAGACGGCAAACAAACGAATTAAAGAATTATGATACAACCAGCAGATAGATTGAGTTTAGTACAGGAGTACTACTTCAGCCGCAAACTGAAGGAGGTGGCACAGATGAATGCCGAGGGTAAGGATATTATCAGCCTGGCCATAGGCAGTCCCGACATGCCGCCATCGGAGCAGACAATAGAAAAGCTATGCGAGGTGGCCCGACTGCCAAATGCGCACGGATATCAGCCCACACAGGGCACACCCGAACTGCGCGAGGCTATGACGCAGTTCTACAAACGTTGGTACGGGGTAGACCTGGACGCTAAGACCGAGGTGCTGCCGCTGATAGGTAGCAAGGAGGGAATACTGCACGTGACGCTGGCATTTGTAAACCCCGGCGACGAGGTGCTGGTGCCTAATCCCGGTTACCCAACGTACACATCGCTGAGCAAGATACTGGGCGCAAAGATAGTGAACTACAACCTGCGCGAGGACAACGGTTGGCAGCCCGATTTCGATGAACTGGAGAAGATGGACCTGAGCCGCGTGAAGCTGATGTGGACCAACTATCCCAACATGCCAACAGGCGGAAGAGCTCAGCGCCAGACATACGAGCGACTGGTGAAGTTTGCCCAGGACCACGATATAGTGGTGGTGAACGATAATCCATACTCGTTTATACTGAGCGAGGAGCATCTGAGCATACTGCAGGTGCCCGGTGCCAAGGAGTGCTGCATAGAGTTTAACTCGATGTCGAAGAGCCACAACATGCCGGGCTGGCGTGTGGGACTGTGTGCGTCGAACGCGCAGTTCGTACAATGGATACTGAAGGTGCAGAGCAACATAGAGAGCGGTACCTTCCGCGGAATACAGCTGGCCGCAGCCGAGGCTTACAAGAACGACGAGGCTTGGCATCGCGAGTACAACATAGAGACCTACGCACGTCGCCGTCAGTGGGCCGAGAAGATAATGGACGCACTGGGCTGCACCTACGACAAGAATCAGGTGGGAATGTTTCTGTGGGGCAAGATACCTGCCGACATCGAGAACGTGGAGGATCTGACGGAGCGAGTGCTGCACGAGGCAAGAGTGTTTATCACACCGGGATTCATCTTCGGCTCGAACGGTGAGCGATACATCCGCATTTCGCTCTGTGCCAAGGAAGAGAAAATCGAAGCTGCCCTGGAGCGCATCGAGAAGGTTATTAGATAAAAAGAACAAAGAAACATAATATAATATACGATATGGAATTGGAATTATCACCATTGAATTTACCAAGTGACAACGAACGTCCCTTAGTGATAGCAGGACCTTGCTCTGCTGAGACTGAGGAACAAGTGATGACTACCGCTAAGCAACTGGCTATGAAGGGTTGCCACAACTTCCGTGCGGGAGTGTGGAAGCCACGCACCAAGCCTGGTGGTTTTGAGGGTCACGGCGAGCCCGCTCTGGTATGGCTGGAGCAAGTGAAGAAGGAGACCAAGATGCTGGTGTCGACCGAGGTGGCCACACCTGAGCATGTGGAGCTCTGTCTGAAGCACGGCGTAGACATACTGTGGATTGGTGCCCGCACATCGGCCAACCCATTTGCTATGCAGGCCATCGCCGATGCGCTGAAGGGTGTTGACGTGCCTGTATTCGTAAAGAACCCCGTGAACCCCGACCTGGAGCTGTGGATAGGCGCTCTGGAGCGTATCAACCAGGCTGGCATTAAGCGTCTGGGTGCTATCCACCGCGGATTCTCTAGCTACGAGCAGAAGATTTATCGCAACGCTCCGATGTGGCAGATTCCTATCGAGCTGCGTCGCCGTATACCCGAGTTGCCTATCATCAGCGACCCATCACACATCGGCGGTCGCCGCGAACTGGTGGCACCACTTTGTCAGCAGGCTATGGACTTGGGCTTCGACGGACTTATAGTTGAGAGCCACTGCGATCCCGACAAGGCATGGAGCGACGCTAAGCAGCAGGTTACGCCCGACGTGCTGGACTACATACTGAGTCTGCTGGTGATTCGCGACGAGAACACCACAACCGAGGGTATCACACAGCTGCGTAAGCAGATAGACGAGCTCGACAATGAGCTGATGGATCTGCTGGCTAAGCGTATGCGCGTGTGCCGCGAGATAGGTCAGTATAAGAAAGAGCACAACATGACGGTACTGCAGGCCAACCGCTACAACGAGATACTGAACAAGCGCGGTGCCCAGGGTTCGCTCTGCGGCATGGACCCAGAGTTCGTAGCTCACGTATTCGAGAACATCCACGAAGAGAGTGTAAGACAGCAGATTGAAATCATTAACAAATAAAACTTCAATTTTTCAATTCTTGAATTCTTTAATTCTATGAGAATACTAGTAATGGGTGCAGGTAAGATGGGATCGTTCTTCATCGACCTGCTGAGTTTTGACAATGAGGTGGCGGTGTACGAGAGAGACGCCAAGCGCATGAGGTTTACATACAACTGTCAGCGTTTTACCACCTACGAGGAGATAAAGGAGTTTAAGCCCGAACTGCTGATAAACGCAGTGACGCTGAAATATACCATACCCGTGTTTAAGGAGGTGATACCATACCTGCCTAAGGAGTGTATAATCAGCGATATAGCCAGTGTGAAGACCGACCTGAAGGATTTCTACGAGCAGACCGGTATGCGCTATGTGTCGACTCACCCGATGTTTGGTCCGACATTTGCCAACCTGCAACAGCTTTCGGAAGAGAACGCCATCATAATAAGCGAGGGCGACACACTGGGCCGCTGCTTCTTTAAGGATCTGTACAGCAAACTGGGACTGAACATCTATGAGTACACATTTGAGGAGCACGATAAGACGGTGGCTTACTCGCTTTCGATACCATTCGTCAGCACATTTGTGTTTGCTGCCGTGATGAAGCATCAGGATGCTCCTGGTACTACATTTAAGCGCCACATGCGTATAGCCAAAGGCGTGCTGAACGAGGACGACTACCTGCTGCAGGAAATACTGTTCAACCCCTACACGCACGACCAGGTGACCCAGATACGCACCGAGCTGAAGGAACTGCTGGAGATAATCGACCAGAAGGATGCCGCCGGCATGAAGGGCTATCTGACGAAAATCCGCAATAATGTAGAATTGAAAAGTTGAAAAATTGAAGAATTGAAGTCCCTGCGGTGAGAAAACTTCAATTCTTCAATTCTTAAATTCTTCAATTTTTAGAACTGCCAGCGACTTGGCAATTGTCTATCGGGCCAGAGATGCTTGGCGTACTGGTAGTGATAGAGCTCAAAGAGACGAGTGAATCTCGTCAAACGTTCAACGAATTCATTGTAATCTTTCCTTTCGGGCATTGTCCAAAGCACCTCGGCCAGAGCCGACATACGGGGCAATGCCTGATATTCTACCATGCCCTCGGTAAAGATATACTCGGTCCAGATGTTGGCTTGTCCGCCCAGGATGTGACGGCGGGCATCGGCAGGAATGCTATCGGGAGCAGGATCGAGTGAGTATACCATATCTACAGGGATAAATCCGCTGCAACGGCTAGGCTCGTGCTCGGGTTCCTCGCTCTGCTGGTAGTCGAAGTAGACGTGAGATGTAGGAGTCATAACCACATCGTGACCCTGACGGGCGGCCTTAGCCCCAGGAGCGGTGCCTCGCCACGACATAATCATAGCATCGGCTGGCGAACCATCCAGAATCTCGTCCCAACCCAGCACTCGGCGATGATGAGCGGTGATGAAATCGAACACGCGACGGGTAAAATAGCCCTGATAGGTGGTTCCGCTCAGATTGAGCGTATTGCACTTAGGGCAGGCCTGCCACTTCTCGGTAGGAGCTTCGTCGCCACCGATATGGATGACCTCCGACGGGAAGATGTCCATAATCTCTGAGAGCACACCTTCTACGAAATCGTAAACCTTAGGATTGCCCACGCAGAGCACATCTTTATACACGCCCCAATAGTGGCCCACCTGATAAGGGCCGCCAGTGCAACCCAGCTGGGGATAGCAGGCCAGAGCAGCCAGCATATGGCCAGGCATATCGATCTCGGGCACAACAGTGATGTGGCGCTCGGCAGCATATCGCACTATGTCGCGAGCCTGCTGCTGGGTGTAGAATCCGCCGTGAGGAATGCCATCATCCAGGTCGGAATTAGTGCCCAGTGTGGTGCCCGAACGCATGGCGCCGATGGTAGTGAGTTCGGGGAATCGCTTGATCTCTATTCGCCATCCCTGATCGTCGGTAAGATGCCAGTGGAAAGTGTTCATATTGTGCATGGCCAGCAGGTCGATGTACTTCTTTACGAAATCGACCGAGAAGAAATGACGTGAACAGTCGAGATGCATGCCTCGCCAAGAGAATCGGGGAGTATCGGTGATGACGGCGGCGGCAAACTCGGTGCCCGAAGCTGCAGCCTTGCGCAGTGTCTGGATGCCATAGAACACTCCGGCAGCAGAACCGCCCTCGATGCGGATGCCCTTCTGATTGACGGTAAGGGTGTATTGCTCCTTTTTGGCATCTTGCTTGCCAAGAGCCAACTCGATGTAGCGCTGTTTCTTTTCGCGCTTATCGGCTATCGGCAGTTGCAGCCCGGCAACTTCGCGCAGGTATTGTTGCAGAAACTCAGCTTCGCGTTGCAATCCCGGTGCAGCCAGTATCTGCACATCGCTAGAAAGCTGAAATGCTGCCCCCTTGGTCAGCACAATACTCTGCGGCATCGGCACAACATTATAGCTGGCCGGCGCAGCACACACGGGGCCGCAAAGTGCCAAAGCCACCAGCACCCCAGAAAGAAAGTTTACGGTTTTCATTAATCTTTAATGTTTAATGTCTAGAACTTGTACTCCACAAAAGCTTCCATTGCCTCGTAGCATGCCAGGCCCAGGTTGTCGTATCGCTTAGCCGTCTCGCGGTTGCGGTCTTCGGCGCGCTGCCAGAACAGTCGCTCGTCGTTGCCCAAGAACGGAGCACTCTCCATCTGACTCTGGTGGCGCAGGATAGCATTTCGCTTCTCGCGCAGCTCCTCAGGACTCATAGGCACACACATCTCGATGTCGGCCACATCCCATTCGGCCCAGGCACCACGATACATCCATACACGACAATCCTTGAGCCATTCGGCGCCAGCCTTCTTACTCTCGTCGATGGCAGCCAGCACAGCGTCGGTACACTTGCGGTGAGTGCCGTGTGGGTCGGCCAGGTCGGCAGCCACGTATATCTGGTGCGGCTGAATCTGGTTGATAAGCTCGATAATCGGTGTGACATCGGCCTCGCTCATAGGCAGCTTCTCAATCTTGCCACTCTCGTAGAAAGGCAGGTCGAGAAAGTGGATATTCTTGCTGTCGATGCCGTTGTATTCGCAGGCCAGACGGGCCTCGCCGCGACGTATCAATCCCTTGAGTCGCAGTATCTGCTTGTTGTCGAGGTCGCCCTCCTTTTTGTGCTTGATAAACTCCTTTACGGCCTGGTATGAGTGCTTGATAACCTCATCGCTGCCATTAGCAAAAATGGTGTTGAAACCGTTGATGAAGTGCATGAATCGGCGCACCTCCTCGTCGCCCACAGCGATATTGCCCGAAGTTTCGTAAGCAATATGCACATCGTGGTGCTGCTGCATAAGTCGGCGGATGGTTCCACCCATAGAGATGACATCATCGTCGGGGTGGGGCGAGAACACAATGACTCGCTTGGGATATGGAGTAGCACGCTCGGGGCGTGTGCTATCGTCGACACATGGTTTGCCACCAGGCCATCCGGTGATGGTGTGCTGCAACTCGTTGAAGACCTCGATATTTACCAGTCCGGCCTGACCGTCGAACTGCTCTACCAGGTGGCCAAGCCCGTTGTCAACATAATCCTTGGTAGAAAGCTTGAGCAATGGTTTCTGTACCTTTACACAAAGATCGATGACCTGACGACGCAACTGGTGATCGGGCATCTTGATGTTGTTAGTTAAATTTAAATTCATAGTGTTATATATTGTAGTAAAGTATAAATTCTGAGTGCGAAGATACACAATATTTGCGAAATAAATGAGGAATTTGGGAAGATTAACAATAAAAATGAGTAATTTTGCACCCATGAAACAACCTGCAATACAGAAACCAGAGGGATTGAGCGAGGTGCTGCTGCACGCTTGCTGTGCCCCGTGTTCGAGCGCCATAGTGGAATGGATGCTGGCCAACGGGGTTAGACCTGTGATTTATTATTTTAATCCAAATATCTGGCCGTCAAAGGAATACGAGATTCGTAAAAACGAAAGTAAGCGCCATGCCGAGAGCTTGGGGCTGCGATGGATAGACGGCGACTACAACCACGACGAGTGGCGCGAGGGTGTGTGCGGACTGGAGGGTGAACCTGAACGCGGTCGGCGCTGCGAACAGTGCTTCAAACTGCGACTGACTGCATCGGCACAGATGGCAAAGCAGCTGGGACTGAAGTATTTCACCACCACGCTGGCATCTTCGAGATGGAAGAGTCTGGAGCAGATAGAGCGTGCTGGCCACGCTGCAGAACAGGCCGTAGAAGGCACAGAATTCTGGGCCCAGAACTGGCGTAAAGGAGGGCTGTATGAGCGCCGCAACCAACTGCTGAAGGAGTACGACTTCTACAATCAGCAATACTGCGGTTGTGAGTTCAGTATCAGAGATAAATCAACAGAATCGACAGAAAAATGAAAATCGGGGGCTAAAAGTTTGCTAATATCATATTTTTTATGTAACTTTGCGCCCTAAAATAAATAAGTATTATGTTTGAGAATTTAAGTGATAGACTAGAACGCTCGTTTAAGATACTGAAGGGTGAGGGAAAAATCACCGAGATAAACGTAGCTGAGACGCTGAAAGATGTACGTCGTGCCCTGTTGGATGCCGACGTAAACTATAAGGTAGCAAAGAACTTTACCGACACCGTAAAGCAGAAGGCTTTGGGTATGAACGTGCTTACAGCCGTTAAGCCTAGCCAGCTGATGGTGAAGATAGTTCACGACGAACTGGCTGAGCTGATGGGTGGTAAGGCTGCCGAACTGAAGATTGAGGGTCGCGCCGGTGCTCCTGCCATCATCCTGATGTCGGGACTGCAGGGTTCGGGTAAGACCACATTCAGCGGTAAGCTGGCCAAGATGCTGAAAGAGCGTCAGCACAAGAAGCCATTGCTGGTGGCTTGCGACGTGTATCGTCCGGCTGCTATCCAGCAGTTGCACGTAGTGGGCGAGAGCGTAGGAGTGCCCGTATACTCTGAGCCCGACAACAAGAACGTAGTAGAGATAGCCAACCACGCACTGCAGGAGGCAAAGGCTAAGGCCAACGACGTGGTGATCATAGATACCGCCGGTCGACTGGCTGTAGACGAGGAGATGATGCAGGAGATAGAGACTCTGAAGAATGCCATCAATCCTAACGAGACACTGTTTGTAGTAGACTCGATGACCGGTCAGGACGCTGTAAACACCGCTAAGGAGTTTAACGACCGTCTGGACTTTGACGGAGTGGTACTGACCAAGCTGGATGGTGACACTCGCGGTGGTGCTGCGCTGAGTATACGCACCGTGGTGACCAAACCTATCAAGTTTGTAGGTACAGGCGAAAAGATGGAGGCTATCGACGTGTTCTATCCAGAGCGTATGGCCGACCGAATACTGGGTATGGGTGATATCGTATCGCTGGTAGAGCGCGCCCAGCAGCAGTTTGACGAGGAAGAAGCCAAGAAGCTGGAAAAGAAAATCCGTAAGAACAAGTTTGACTTCGACGACTTTATGGGTCAGATACAGCAGATAAAGAAGATGGGTAACATCAAGGATCTGGCTGGAATGATACCAGGAGTGGGCAAGGCAATCAAGGATATCGACATAGATGACGACGCATTCAAGGGTATCGAGGCAATCATCAACTCGATGACACCTAAGGAGCGAGCCAATCCCGACATCATCAACCAGAGTCGCCGACTTCGCATAGCCAAGGGCTCGGGATCGAAGTTGGAGGATGTGAACCGCCTGATGAAACAGTTCGACCAGACCCGCAAGGTGATGAAGATGATGACAGGCATGAACTCATCGAAGATGGCACAGATGGCCGCAGCAATGAAGATGCGAGGTGGCATGCCGAAGTTCTAGAAACTAAGAAAACAATAAGATACCTAAATTTATTATTACTATGGCATTTGGACAATGGATTAGCAACCTGGTAGGAATCTTCGAAGAAGGACCTATGAAGGATTTGACAGAAGAGGTGGCAAGAGCCTCTAAGTCGAAGAAAGCAGCAGAAGAGGTGATAATCACCGACGAGTTCCGACAGACGTTCAACGTCGATTCTCCGGTTCGTGAGAATGTGAAGAACAGTTTCCTGTTTTCGATGTTGCTCATGGCTTCACACATCGTACTGGCCGACGGCAAGGTAGAGCCTGAGGAGTACAAGTTTCTGGGAAGATTCCTGCGTATCAACTTCGGTAAGGAAGCTGAGCAGGAAGGAATGGAAGTGGTGAAGAAAATCATTGCCAAACGTGCCGAGATGGAAGCCCGTAAACCTATGGCCTTCCTGCAGATGATAGGCGATTGCGGCAATCAGATAGCACAGTCGCTTAGCGAAGATCTGCGTTACCAGATGCTTAGTATGCTGGCTCTTATCGTAAAGAGCGATGACAACGTGACAGATACCGAGGTAGAGGCGCTGAAAGAGGTGGCCATCTACATCGGGCTGAAAGCCACGGACGTAGACACACTGATGCACCTGGATGCCCAGAAAACCCAAGATGCCAAAGATGAATGGCAGTGGATAAAACAAAACTAAATATATGCAATTAATTGACGGTAAAGCAACAGCTGCGGCAATCAAAGCCGAAATAGCTGAGGAGGTAAAAGAGATTGTAGCCAAGGGTGGCAAACAACCACATCTGGCCGCCGTATTGGTGGGTCATGATGGTGGCTCGGAGACTTATGTAAAAAACAAGGTGCTGGCCTGCGAGGCTTGCGGCTTTAAGAGTACTCTGATCCGATTCGAGGACGACATCACCGAAGAGGAGCTGCTGGCGTGTGTAGACAAGCTGAACAAGGACGACGATGTGGATGGTTTCATCGTACAGTTGCCCCTGCCTAAGCACATCGACGAACAGAAGATAATCGAGGCTATCGACTATCGCAAGGATGTAGACGGCTTCCATCCCATCAACGTGGGACGTATGGCTATCGGTCTGCCTTGCTTCATCTCGGCCACACCTCTGGGTATCATCACACTGCTGAAGCGCTACGGCATTGAGACCAGCGGTAAGAAGTGTGTAATTCTGGGTAGAAGCAACATCGTGGGCAAGCCAATGGCACAGCTGATGATGCAGAAACAGTATGGCGACGCTACAGTGACTGTATGCCACTCGCGCTCGAAGACTCTGAAAGAGGAGTGCCGCGCTGCCGACATCATCATCGCTGCTATCGGACAGCCCGACTTTGTGACAGCCGACATGGTGAAGGATGGTGCAGTGATAGTAGACGTAGGTACCACACGTGTGCCCGACGCTACTCGCAAGAGCGGATTCAGACTGAACGGCGACGTGAAGTTTGACGAGGTAGCCGAGAAGTGTTCGTACATCACACCTGTACCAGGTGGAGTAGGACCTATGACCATCTGCTCGCTGATGAAGAATACCCTGGCCGCCGGTAAAAAGGAATATTATAAGTAAGGTTATGACGGCACAAGAGTATTACGAACAGGGCAATGCCTTTCGCAAAGAGTCGAAGTGGCACGAAGCCATCAACTGCTACATACAGGCTATCGAGCTTGATCCTGATAGCCCAGCTGTAGAAGCCAAACGTTTGCTCGACGACATTATGGCCTACTATTGCAAAGATATGTATAATCCATAAACAAATACTGAATATGGCAAAAATGAAAGGCGCTATCGAGGTGAATACCGAGAGGTGTAAGGGATGCAGCCTCTGCATCATAGCTTGCCCTCAGAAGGTCATCGCCCTGGCCAACAAAGTTAATCTGCACGGCTACCCATACGTGGAAGCTGTCAACGAAGAAGCCTGCGTGGGCTGTGCTTCGTGCGGCATCGTATGCCCCGATGGTTGTATCACCGTGTATCGTAAAAAAGTGGAGGAGTAATTATGGCACAGGAAAAAGAAGTTGTATTGATGAAAGGCAACGAGGCAATCGCCCACGCTGCTATTCGATGCGGATGCGACGGCTATTTCGGCTATCCTATTACTCCGCAGAGTGAAGTGATTGAGACACTGGCTGAGCTGAAGCCTTGGGAGACTACCGGTATGCAGGTGGTTCAGGCCGAGAGTGAGCTGGCTAGTATCTACATGGTTTATGGTGCTGCCGGTGCTGGTAAGCGTGCCATGACATCTTCGAGTTCTCCTGGTATCGCACTGATGCAGGAGGGTATCACTTACATGGCTGGTGCCGAGGTGCCGGGTGTGTTTGTAAACGTGCAGCGCGGTGGTCCCGGTCTGGGTACTATCCAGCCTTCGCAGGGTGACTACTTCCAGGCTACCCGCGGTGGTGGTAACGGCGACTACAAGGTTATCGTACTGGCTCCTTCATCTGTACAGGAGATGGCCGACTTCGTTGACCTGGCATTCGAGCTGGCATTTAAGTATCGCAACCCTGCCATGATTCTGAGCGACGGTGTGATCGGTCAGATGATGGAGAAGGTGGTTCTGCCCCCATTCAAGCCACGTCGTACCGACGAGGAGGTTATCAAGCAGTGTCCTTGGGCTTCTACTGGTAAACCAAAGAACAGAGAGCGTGTGGTTATCACATCGCTTGAGCTGAAGCCAGAGATTATGGAGCAGCGCAACCTGGCTCTGCAGGAGAAGTATCGCAAGATTCAGGAGAACGAGGTACGCTTTGAGCAGCAGCAGATGGACGACGCCGACTATGCTATTGTAGCATTTGGTAGTGCCGCCCGTATCGCAGAGAAGAGCGTAGAGATAGCCCGTGAGCAGGGTATCAAGGTAGGACTGTTCCGCCCAATCACTCTGTTCCCATTCCCCGAGAAGCAGATAGCTGAACTGGCTAAGAAGGTAAAGGGTATCCTGGTGGCCGAGATCAACGCCGGACAGATGGTACAGGATGTACGTCTGGCTGTGAACGGTGCTGTGCCCGTAGAGCAGTTCGGACGTCTGGGTGGTATCGTGCCCGATCCCGAGGAAATTGTTAACGCACTTAAGAAGGTAATGTAAGATTATGGATAGAAATCAAATAGTTCAACCAGAGAACATCGTCTGCAAGAAGCCGACGCTGATGAACGACAACAATATGCACTATTGCCCTGGCTGTAGCCACGGCGTGGTACATAAGCTCATTGCCGAAGTCATCGAAGAGATGGGTATGGAAGACAAGACCGTAGGTGTATCACCTGTAGGTTGTGCCGTCTTCGCGTACAATTATATAGATATCGACTGGCAGGAGGCTGCCCACGGTCGTGCTCCCGCACTGGCTACTGGTATCAAGCGCACATGGCCCGACCGACTGGTATTTACTTATCAGGGTGATGGCGACCTGGCTTGTATCGGTACCTGTGAGACCATCCACGCACTGAATCGTGGTGAGAATATCGTGATAATCTTCGTTAACAACGCTATCTACGGTATGACTGGTGGACAGATGGCTCCTACCACGCTGATTGGTCAGAAGACATCTACATGTCCTTACGGTCGTGATCCAGAGATTCACGGATACCCACTGAAGATGGCTGATATCGCTGCCGGACTTGAGGGTACTTGCTACGTAACACGTCAGAGTGTGGAGAGTGTTGCCTCTATCAACAAGGCAAAGAAGGCTCTGCGCAAGGCTTTCGAAGCTTCGATGGCCGGTAAGGGTTCTAGCCTGGTAGAGTTTGTATCAACCTGTAACAGCGGTTGGAAACTTTCGCCCGCTAAGGCTAACGAATGGATGAAGGAGAACATGTTCCCATTCTATCCAAAGGGGGACCTCAAGGACACAACTGATAAATAAAGAAGGATTTATGAAAAAAGAAATTATCATATCTGGTTTCGGAGGTCAGGGAGTACTCTCGATGGGTAAGATTCTGGCCTATAGTGGACTGATGGAGGATAAGGAGGTGACATGGATGCCTGCTTACGGTCCGGAGCAGCGTGGCGGTACAGCCAACGTGACTGTGATTGTGAGCGACGAGCGTATCTCTTCTCCAATCCTAAGTAAGTACGACATCGCCGTGGTGCTGAACCAGCCATCACTCGAGAAGTTTGAACCCAAAATCAAGCCCGGTGGCATTCTTATTTACGATGGCTTTGGTATCATCAACAAGCCTACACGTAAGGATATCACCGTGTATGAGATCAACGCTATGGACAAGGCTGCCGAGATGAAAAACGGTAAGGTGTTCAACATGATTGTGCTGGGCGGACTGCTCAAGGTGGCTCCTGTAGTGAGCGACAAGGGTGTGGAGAAAGCTCTCTTCAAAACACTGCCTGAGCGCCATCACGGACTGATTCCTCTGAACATGGAGGCTCTGAAGGAAGGTGCTAAGATTATCACCGAGGTTAAGTAAACAAATTCTTAATATTTACTCACTAAAATTTTGGAAAGTATGAAAAGTTTAAAGTCAATTGCTGTTGCACTTTGCGCAATGCTGGTGCTCGCTGGATGTAACATGAGTAACACTGCTAAGGGTACTATGATCGGTGCTGGTGGTGGTGCTGCCGTAGGTGCTGTAATCGGTGCTATCGCAGGTAACACTGCTGTTGGTGCTGCTATCGGTGGTGCAGTTGGTGCTGGTACAGGCGCTATCATCGGCCACAAGATGGACAAGGCTAAGAAGGAGGCCGAGGCTGTAAAGAATGCTCAGGTTGAGACTATCACCGACGCTAACGGTCTGGAGGCTATCAAGGTTACTTTCGATTCTGGTATTCTGTTTGCTACCAACAAGGCTGACTTGAATGCCACCTCGAAGGCTTCGCTTACACAGTTTGCTGAGGTACTGAAGGAGAACAAGGATATGGATATCGCTATCTTCGGTCATACCGACAATACCGGTACCGACGCTGTAAACAATCCTCTGTCAAAGAACCGCGCTCAGAGCGTATCTAAGTTCTTGAAGTCACAGGGTGTTGCTTCTTCACAGATCAAGACTATCGACGGTCAGGGCTCTAAGAATCCTGTTGCCGATAACTCTACTGCCGAGGGTCGTAAGCAGAACCGTCGTGTAGAGGTTTACATGTATGCTTCTGAGCAGATGATTAAGGAAGCTAACGCTGAAGCTGCCAAGAAGTAAGCGATGAGCTTTATCTGGAAAAAATTGCGTGCCATCATACGCTGGACAGTGGTAGCCTTCCTGGGCTCCACTATCTTAGCGGTGGTGGCACTTAGATTTCTGCCGGTGTACTTTACCCCGCTGATGTTCATCCGTTGTTCTGAACAGTTGGCCGAGGGTAAGAGTCTGAAGATGAAACACCACTGGGTGCCGCTTAACAAGATTTCGCCTAGTCTGCCGATGGCGGTAATGGCAAGCGAGGATGCTAAGTTTCTGAAGCACCATGGGTTTGATTATCAGGCTATAGAGCACGCGGCTGAACGAAACCGTAAGCATCCTGAGAAACGCAAACTGGGTGCATCTACGATATCGCAACAAACGGCCAAGAATGTTTTCCTGTGGCCGGGACGTTCGTGGGTGCGCAAGGGATTTGAGGTTTATTTTACTGCGCTGATAGAGCTGATGTGGCCCAAGGAGAGGATTATGGAGGTGTATCTTAACTCGATTGAGATGGGCGACGGCATATATGGAGCCGACGCTGTGGCCGAGGAACACTTCGGCACAGATGCACAGAATCTTACCAAGGCACAATGTGCATTGATAGCGGCTACACTGCCAAATCCAAGGAAGTTCTCGAGCAAGAATCCATCGGCCTATATGCGTAAGCGTCAGGCTAGGATAATGCGCGAGATGAAGTACGTAGACAAGTTGACTAAGGATTAAGCCCTAAGTTCCCAAAAGGCGACAGCGGCTGCTGCTGCCACATTGAGCGAGTCGACCTGGTGCGACATAGGTATGCGCACGGTAAAATCGGCATCGGCGATGGTTTGTTTCGGCAGGCCATCGCCTTCTGTTCCCATAATAAATGCCAGACGCTGTTGTTCCTTTAGTATAGGGGCATCGAGCGATATCGACTTATCTGTAAGAGCCATCGCTGCGGTGCGATAACCTAGTTGGCGTAAGGTCTCGTAGCTGTCGAGCCATGTCCAGGGCACAAGGAATACCGATCCCATAGAAACTCGTACGGCACGACGGTTAAGCGGGTCGCAACTGCTGCGGGTAAGCAGTACGGCATCAATGCCAAGTGCTGCAGCGCTACGGAAGATAGCTCCGATATTAGTAGTATCAACCACGCCGTCGATTACAACTATTCGGTGTTTTTTATCGGCAGGTATGCGGGCTAATACGTCGGCAACCGACTGTTCGGCTGGACGACGCATGGCACAGAGCACGCCGCGGGTTAGGGTATATCCGGTGAGTTGAGCCAGCAGTTCGCGATCGCCGGTATATACTGGTATATCGGCAGGGCAAGCAGCTATTATGTCGGCAGCATCGCCGGTGATATGACGGCGCTCACATAACAGGGCCTGTGGCTGATATCCTGCCTGAAGGGCCACACGGATAACCTTAGGACTCTCTGCAATGAAAAGGCCCTTTTCTGCATCAAGTTTATTACGGAGCTGAGCCTCGGTGAGTGCGCTAAATACCTCTATTTCAGGCTCTTGTAGTGAATGTATTTCAGTAATCATTTAGTATAGAAGTCAATTAATCGTTCGAGCCATTGCTGGCAAACCATACAGAATTCGGGTTCCTCATTGGTGCGCATACGGCAGTTCTCGTATCCACGCCAAACACCCTTGCTAAGGTATCCGCCGCCCTCGATGAAACCGGCTTTTCCTTCGCGAATCAGATTCTCCCATTTGCCGGTGAAATCGTGCTTTGTGGTGAGATTAGGCTCCCAAGGCTCGGTATCTGCAAAGTACATCGGATCGTCATCGCCATAGGGATACTCGTCGCCAAGTCCTCCGAAGGAGTGTCCGAACTCGTGTACTACCACGGGACGGAAATTAGGTCCGTGGGTATAGGTGAGGTTATAGGAATTATAGATTCCACCGCCGCCATAATGGTCTGTGTTTACCAATACTATAATATGTTCGTAAGGAGTGCCTGCCAACACATCGTGCAGCCGCTTAAGGTGCAGCGTTGTTAAATATCGGTCGCTATAGAATGTGTCGAAATGCGAGCCCAATGCTGTATTCTGCCAAATACCTTTGCTAGGCTGACTGGTGCCGCTATCTACAGATGGCGATTCTACGGCCACAATGTTGAATCTATCCTTGAGATGCTTAAACGGCTCGTGCAGAAACAGCGACTCGATAGCTATACGGCAATCCTCAAGATAAGTTGCCATTTCATCGCTGCGATAACCTTCAGCCACAAATGCAATGTGGATGCAGCGTGATGTATCGGCGGCCTGAAGCAACGTGCGGTATGGCGTAGTAGCGATAGCATCGGTCTTGCGGATTAGGATATCCTTAGGATCGACGCGATGAGTCATCGAAGCTACTGTACGCATGTGGTAATCGTAGAGTTCTATGGTAATATCGACTGGCTGTTTGGGAAATGGAACCAGAAAAACATTCTCGAAAGATTTCTGTGTTCGCTTGGCTTCATCAGTAGCGATCCACTCCTGAAACAGGGTAGAGAACGAGTTGCGATAGATAGTATCGCTGCTTGCTGTAGAACGTACGATGACCTGCCCATTGCCGGTGAGTGGAACTTCGGCCAGATGCTGGCGTTTACCGTACCATCGCGGCATAGATACAAGTTCATCAAGATATATGTTCTGTTGGGTGTTGTTGCCTGCAAATATATAGTCGAGTCGCAATGTGCGATCTTCGAAATAATCGGCAAATTGCTGAGCATGAATGCTTATTGCGGTAATCAGTAAGCTGCTGATTATTAAGTACTTCTTCATAATTCGTTAATTAAATCCTTGATATAATTGCGCTCCCAATCACGAAGATGATAGCGCACGTCGTCGTATTGCATCAGGTCTAGGTCGAGTGTAACTATCCCGTCCTCATTATGTGTGCGGCCCTGGCGTTTCTCGTGTTCCTTAAGTACCTCGCTAAGTAGTTCGGGACCTAAGGCTGTGCTTCCTTCGCATAGTTGGTTTAGGTAGGGCTCTTTACGCAATGAGTTTACTGGCTCGGTGTAGATGGCCCGAGTAAAACGCACCTCGGTGAGCAACTGGGTGAGTTGTTCGCGTGCAGCCTCAAGATTAGCCTCTTGATTGATGTTCGAAGCCAGGCTGATGATGATGTGATGTAACCTTTGTGTCATAACGAATGCAAAGGTACGAATAAGCGAGCAAAAATCCAAATGATTTTGAAAAAAAACCGTATGAATGGACTTTAATAGAAAAATATTCAGTATCTTTGCAACGTCAATATATATAATAAGGTGTAGTAAACTATCAAAAGATGTCGAAAACTGATATGTTGAGTTGACAAAATGAAAGAAAAACGGGAATTATTGTGAATTTCTGCTTAAATATTTGGTAGAATGAAATAAAAAGTGTAATTTCGCAGCGCCAAATTAAAGAAAAGAAGGCAAAAGAACAAAATAGAATTTTAAACCATTTAAAAAATAAACAATCAAATGAAGAAGTACAACTTTAACGCAGGTCCTTCGATGCTTCCACGCGAGGTAATCGAAAAGACTGCTCAGCAGTGTCTTGATTTTAACGGCTCAGGTCTCTCACTGATGGAGATCAGCCATCGTGCAAAGGACTTTCAGCCTGTAGTTGACGAGGCTGTAGCTCTCGTAAAGGAACTCCTTAACGTTCCTGAGGGTTACTCAGTGATTTTCCTTGGTGGTGGTGCCAGTCTGGAGTTCTGTATGATTCCTTATAACTTCCTGATTAAGAAGGCTGCTTACCTGAACACTGGTGTTTGGGCTAAGAAGGCTATGAAGGAAGCTAAGCTTTTCGGTGAGGTAGTAGAGGTGGCTTCTTCGGCCGATGCTAACTATACCTTCATCCCTAAGGATTGGACAGTTCCTGCTGATGCTGACTATCTGCACATCACAACAAATAATACTATTTATGGTACAGAGATTCGTAAGGACCTCGACGTTCCCGTACGTCTGATTGCTGATATGTCATCTGATATCTTCAGCCGTCCTGTTGACGTTGCTAAGTATGATGCTATCTACGCTGGTGCACAGAAGAATCTGGCTATGGCCGGTGTAACCATTGTTATCGTTAAGGACGATGCTCTGGGCAAGGCTCCACGCGAGATTCCAACAATGCTCGACTATCGTACACACGTAGACAAGGGTTCTATGTTCAATACTCCTCCTGTAGTTCCTATCTACAGCGCTCTCGAGAATCTGCGCTGGATCAAGAAGATGGGTGGTGTAGAAGCTATGGACAAGCTGGCTCAGCATCGAGCTGAGATCGTTTATGGCGAGATCGACCGCAACAAGATGTTCAAGGGTACAGCTCAGGCTGAGGACCGTTCACTGATGAACATCTGCTTCGTTATGGCTGATGAGTACAAGGAGCTTGAGAAGGACTTCCTCGACTTCGCTGTATCAAAGGGTATGGTTGGTGTTAAGGGTCACCGCAGTGTTGGTGGTTTCCGTGCATCTTGCTACAACGCCCAGACTATCGAGGGCTGCAACGCTCTGGTAGCTTGCATGAAGGAGTTCGAGGCCAATCACTAATTAATAAGGTATTATGAAAGTATTAGTTGCAACAGAGAAGCCATTTGCAGCAGCTGCTGTTAATGGTATCAAGGCAGAGATTGAGGCAGCCGGCAATGAGTTGGTACTGCTCGAGAAATATACAGAGAAGGCTCAGTTCCTGGCAGCAGTTGCTGATGCTGATGCGCTGATTATCCGTAGTGATAAGGTTGACGCTGAGGTGCTGGAAGCTGCTAAGCAGTTGAAGATTGTGGTTCGTGCCGGTGCTGGTTACGACAACATTGATCTGGCTGCAGCCACAGCTCACAACGTAGTAGCTGAGAATACACCTGGTCAGAACTCAAACGCAGTTGCTGAGTTGGTATTTGGTCTGCTCGTTATGGCCGTTCGTGGTTTCTACAACGGTAAGAGCGGTAGCGAGTTGCTTGGTAAGAAGCTTGGTATTCTGGCTTTCGGTAACGTAGGTCGCAATGTAGCTCGCATCGCTAAGGGCTTCGGTATGGAGGTTTATGCTTACGATGCATTCTGCCCAGCAGAGGTTATCGAGGCAGCTGGCGTACACGCCGTAGCTAATCAAGATGCTCTGTTCGAGACATGCGATGTAGTATCTCTGCACATCCCAGCAACACCTGAGACCAAGCAGAGCATCAATGCTGCTCTGGTAGGCAAGATGAAGAAAGGTGGCGTGCTGGTTAACACAGCTCGTAAGGAGGTTATCAACGAGCCTGAGCTGATTAAGCTGATGGCAGAGCGTGAGGACCTGAAGTTTGTGACCGACATCATGCCTGATGCTAACGACGAGTTCGCTAAGTTCGAGGGTCGCTACTTCTCAACTCCTAAGAAGATGGGTGCTCAGACAGCCGAGGCTAACATCAATGCCGGTATCGCTGCTGCTAAGCAGATCAACGCATTCTTCAAGGACGGAGATACAAAGTTCCAGGTGAACAAGTAATTATTGCAAACATATGGTGCACAGGAGGGTTTAGCCCTACTTGTGCACTATTGTGTTTTAAAAGTTATAAATATTAATCATGGCTATTATTAAACCATTCAAGGGTATTCGCCCCCCAAAAGATCTTGTAGAACAAGTAGAGAGCCGTCCTTATGACGTGCTTGATAGCGAAGAGGCGAGGGCAGAGGCTGGTGATAACGAGAAGAGCCTCTATCACATTATCAAACCTGAGATCGACTTCCCTGTAGGCACATCTGAGTATGATCCTCGTGTGTATGAGAAGGCTGCCGAGAACTTCCAGAAGTTCCAGGATAAGGGGTGGCTGGTGCAGGATGCTACTGAACATTACTACATCTATGCTCAGACCATGAACGGCAAGACTCAGTACGGATTGGTAGTTGGTGCTTATGTAGATGACTACATGAAGGGCAATATCAAGAAGCATGAGCTTACTCGTCGTGATAAGGAAGAGGACCGCATGAAGCATGTTCGTGTAAACAATGCTAACATCGAGCCAGTATTCTTTGCTTATCCTGACAACGCTGTGCTGAACGAGCTTATTATGCGTTATGCAGTTACAGAGCCAGAATATGATTTCATTGCCCCAATCGATGGTTTCCGCCATCAGTTCTGGGTAATCAATGATGATAAGGATATGCATACTATCACAGATCAGTTTGCAAAGATGCCATCGCTGTATATCGCCGATGGTCACCATCGTAGTGCTGCAGCAGCTCTGGTAGGTGCCGAGAAGCAGAAGCAGAATCCTAACCACAATGGTACTGAGGAGTATAACTTCTTTATGGCTGTTTGCTTCCAGGCTTCGCAGTTGACCATCCTGGATTACAACCGTGTAGTAAAGGATCTGAATGGTCTTTCATCAGAGGAGTTCCTTGCATCGTTGCAGGTAAACTTCGAGGTAGAAGATAAGGGCACTGAGATTTATAAGCCTCAGCAGTTGCATGAGTTCTCACTCTATTTGGACCAGCACTGGTACAGTCTGAAGGCTAAGGAGGGAACATACGACAATACCGACCCAATTGGTGTGCTGGATGTAGATATCTCTAGCCGTCTGATTCTGGACGAGATCCTTAATATCGGCGATTTGCGCTCATCACAGCGTATCGACTTTGTTGGCGGTCTGCGTGGTCTTGGCGAACTGAAGCGTCGTGTTGACTCTGGCGAGATGCGTGCTGCTTTGGCTCTGTATCCAGTATCTATGCAGCAGATTATGGATATCGCCGACAGCGGTAAGATTATGCCTCCTAAGGCTACTTGGTTTGAGCCTAAGTTGCGCTCAGGACTTGTAATCCATAAATTGAGCTAAGCCGATGAAGACAAAGCATATTCAATATCAGACTCAAGGCACATGCTCGCAGCTTATAGATGTGACTGCCGATGAGAACAATGTGATACAGCAAGTGTTCTTCCTTGGTGGTTGCAACGGCAATCTGCAAGGCATCAGTCAGTTGGTTCGTGGTCAGAAAATAGATGATGTGATACCTAAGATTAACGGCATCCGTTGTGGAGCCAAAGGTACATCGTGCCCCGATCAGCTATGTAGGGCTCTTGAGCAACTTAAGAATGCTCCCCTTGAGGATTAAGCATAAAAAGAAATAAGGTTTCGAAATACATCGAAACCTTATTCTTTTCTTTGCGGAGAGTGAGGGATTCAAACCCCCGATACCCGAAAGGGGTATACCGGATTTCGAGTCCAGCGCGATCGATCACTCTGCCAACTCTCCAGTTGCTTTCGTTTTCACGTTTGCGGGTGCAAAGGTAATGCTTTTTTAGGAAACCACCAAACATTTTTTGCGGAAAATACGATTTTTATTCGAACGACAACTTTGATAGGCGATTACGTAGTTGTTCAGCCTCTGATTTACGGATGCTAAGCTTGATTTCGCAAGTGTTATCATAGGTCTGCGAAACAACGCGAGGTTGCATCTCTTTTACTATTCGCATCACATCGTTCATCATCGGATAAGCAAACTGATAGGTAATGATTTCTTCAACCTGTCGAGTTTCTATCTCCGAGTGAGCGATAGCATCGGCAGCAGCTTCGCGATAGGCAACTATCAGTCCACTAGTGCCAAGATTCACTCCGCCATAGTACCTAACTACAACGATAAGAATGTCAGTTAGTTCGTTTGAATTTATTTGTCCGAGTATCGGTTTGCCTGCAGTACTGGATGGTTCACCATCATCGTTGGCTCTAAACTCCATGCGCTCCGGACCAAGCATATATGCATAACAAACGTGGCGGGCATCATAATACTTCTTGCGATAGCCTGCTATCAGGTCTTTAATTTCATCAATCGTCTGCACATGATGAGCGAAGGCGAGGAACTTGCTACGCTTCTCGGTGTAGTAGCCCTCGCCTTCGGTCTTAAGTGTCTTATATTCGTCTAAGATCTCTGACATTTATTGAGATTTAGTTATTATACTCCTGCCAAGACTTAATCTTAACCTCATCCAGACTCATAGCGGTAAATGCCTCGATGAAAGCTTTGGCCAGACGAACATTAGTCATCAATGGAATGTTGTGATCAATAGCACCACGACGGATTTTATATCCATTGGTAAGCTCGCGGCTGGTGTGGTTCTTTGGAACATTGATAACCAGGCCAACCTTGTGCTGGCTGATAAGATCCATCACATTATTGTCGCCAGTCTCATCAGGCCATGCTACTGCTACTGCCTTAACACCATTGTCGTTGAAGAACTTAGCGGTACCAGCTGTAGCGTAGATGGTGTAACCTTTTTTAGCCAACTGCTGAGCAGGCTCAAGCAGACTTACCTTGCCCTTAGCACCACCTGACGAAATTAGTACGGCATCCTTAGGAATAGAGTAACCTGTAGCAATAAGCGAGTTGAGCAATGCCTCGTTCAGGTCGTCGCCCAAACAACCAACCTCACCGGTAGAACTCATGTCTACACCCAGTACAGGGTCGGCATTCTGCAGACGAGCAAATGAGAACTGACTAGCCTTAACACCGATGCGGTCGATATCAAACTCACTCTTATCTGGCTTCTGATAAGGAGCATCAAGCATAATCTTTGTTGCTGTCTCGATGAAGTTACGCTTCAGAATCTTTGATACAAATGGGAACGAACGAGATGCACGCAGGTTACACTCAATAACCTTAACCTCGCGATTCTTAGCCAGGAACTGGATATTGAATGGGCCGCTGATGTTAAGTTCGGCTGCAATCTTATGTGCAATCTTCTTGATTTGACGGATGGTAGAGAAGTAGATGTTCTGAGCTGGGAATACCATGGTAGCGTCGCCCGAGTGAACACCAGCATACTCTACGTGCTCAGAGATAGCATACTCGATTACTTCGCCCTTATCGGCTACAGCGTCGAACTCAATCTCCTTAGTCTCTGTCATAAACTTAGATACAACTACAGGGAACTCCTTAGATACCTCGGTAGCCATATTGAGGAAACGATGCAGTTCCTCTTCATCGTAGCAGACGTTCATCGCAGCACCCGAGAGTACATATGATGGACGAACTAATACAGGATAGCCTACTTTAGCAACGAAGTCCTTAACATCATCGAATGATGTCAGTGCCTGCCATGATGGCTGGTCGATACCAAGTTTGTCGAGCATAGCTGAGAACTTATCACGATTCTCGGCACGGTCGATGTCAACTGGAGATGTACCAAGTACAGGTACGCTCTGGCGATGCAACTTCATAGCCAGATTGTTTGGAATCTGACCACCTACTGATACAATTACACCGCGAGGCGACTCGAGGTCGATCACATCGAGTACACGCTCGAGTGATAGCTCATCGAAGTACAGACGGTCGCACATATCGTAGTCGGTAGATACTGTCTCAGGGTTGTAGTTGATCATGATTGACTTGTAACCCAACTTGCGGGCGGTGTTGATAGCATTTACCGAACACCAGTCGAACTCTACCGATGAACCGATGCGGTAAGCACCAGAGCCGAGTACTACTACAGACTTCTCATTGTTATAATAATTAATATCGTGCGCGGGTACATATTTCTCTCCAGCGGCGTTGCCGAATGCTGGCACATGAGTGTATGTGAAGTAGAGATAGTTGGTAAGTTCTGGATGCTCAGAAGCTACTGTTGGTATGCGCTTAACTGATGGCATAATACCCTTCTGCTTACGATACTTACGAACTGCCAGGTTCTCCTTCTCCATGTTACCACCCTGTGGCTTCAGTACGAAGCGGGCTATTTGGAAATCGCTGAATCCACAACGCTTAACCTCAAGCAGTAGCTCATCGGGAAGTTCCTCCAACTTGTTGTACTTTAGCAGTTCGTGCTTCAGGTCAACGATATGCTTCAGGCGCTCAAGGAACCAAACGTCAATCTTGGTTAGTTCCTCAATTCGCTCGATGGTGTAACCATCTTCCAGTGCCTGTGCGATAGCAAAGATACGCAGGTCGGTTGGGTTGGCCAGTTCTTCGTCCAGGTTGTCGAACTTAGTGTGGTCGTTGCCAACGAATCCGTGCATGCCTTGACCAATCATACGCAGTCCCTTCTGAATCATCTCTTCGAACGAACGACCGATTGACATAATCTCGCCGACCGACTTCATCGAAGATCCAATCTGACGGCTAACACCGGCAAACTTGGTAAGGTCCCAACGAGGAATCTTACAGATCATATAGTCGAGCTGTGGAGCTACGTATGCTGAACTTGTGGTACCCATCTCACCAATCTGGTCGAGTGTGTAACCCAAAGCAATCTTAGCAGCAACGAAGGCGAGAGGATAGCCTGTGGCCTTAGATGCAAGTGCTGATGAACGAGAGAGACGAGCGTTGATCTCAATGATTCGATAATCGTTGGTCTCTGCGTTGAATGCGAACTGAATATTACACTCGCCCACGATACCCAGGTGCTTTACACACTTGATGGTGATATCCTGAAGCATCTTGACCTGCTCTTCGCGGAGTGAGCATGTTGGAGCTACTACGATACTCTCACCGGTGTGGATACCCAGAGGGTCGAAGTTCTCCATCGAGGCCACAGTGAAGCAACGGTCGTTAGCATCGCGTATGCACTCAAACTCGATTTCCTTCCATCCTTTAAGGCTTTCTTCAACAAGAATCTGTGGAGCAAATGTAAAAGCTGACTCAGCAAGTTCGATGAACTTCTTTTCGTCAGGACAGATACCTGAACCAAGACCTCCAAGTGCATAAGCCGAACGAATCATGATTGGGAATCCAATCTCATGAGCAGCCTTAAGTGCGTCTTCCATCGACTCTACGGCGTGAGATACAGGCACCTTCAGGTCAACCTCGCCAAGTTTCTTCACAAACAGATCGCGGTCCTCTGTATTCATGATAGCCTCAACACTTGTACCGAGTACCTCAACACCATACTCCTTCAGTGTGCCATTAAGGTAAAGCTCTGTACCACAGTTAAGAGCAGTCTGTCCTCCGAATGCCAACAGGATTCCATCTGGACGTTCCTTCTTAATGATTTCGGTAACGAAGTGTGTATTTACAGGCTGGAAATACACCTTGTCTGCGATACCCTCGCTTGTTTGGATGGTTGCGATGTTAGGGTTTACGAGTACACTTTTGATGCCTTCCTCGCGAAGTGCCTTAAGAGCCTGAGAGCCAGAATAGTCAAACTCTCCTGCTTGTCCGATTTTCAAGGCACCCGATCCGAGCACCAACACCTTTTTCAGTTCTTTTTTCATATTCGTATTGGGTTTATTTTGAAGATTGCTTAATATCGTGTGCAAAGATACGAAGAATAATTGAAACATCCAAGAGTAAGCAATACGAAAAATGAAAAAAATGGGCTCATTTATTAAAAAATGAGCCCTAGTGATTGAAACGTTTATGAATATGCGATTTACTCGAAGTAGGTGATGGTTCGTGCTTCCTCCATTTCCTGTCCCATCATACTCATCTTGCGACTGATCCAGTTACCTTTGTCGTCGAACTTGTAGTCGGTTACGGGAATCTCAACATCCTGTCCCATCATGTTCATCTTTACGGTTTTAACCAGTCCATTCTCGTCGTAAACAAAAGATGTAGCAATATCCTGGCCCATGGCGCTGACGGTTTGCTTTACCATCTTACCATTCTCCCAGGTAAACTTAACCTCAGCCTCCTGGCCCTGCACGCTCATTTTAGCGCTCTGAATGTAGCCATTCTCATCGTACTTGGCATCGCTCATACCTTCCGACTGCATTTTGCCGTCTTGGGTAAAGTTGGTGGTACGTGGCATACCCATTACGGATGTGCTGATTGATTTTACGGCGCCTTTTGCGTGATTAGCTTCTACGTCGTGGAATACTGTCTGTGCCTGCATTGCAACTGTCATTGCCAGTGCAGCGATAATCATTGTTAGTTTCTTCATTTTTTAGAAAAGTTTTTTAATTTGGTTCTACATTATAGTTGATAATAACGGGGGCAAAGGTATAACTTTTTTTCGAAACAACCAAATTAATTCAGATTTTATTTGTATCTTTGCACTTGCAATACAAGAAAGGATTTACAATGAATACCGATATATTAAGTCAACTAAATGATAGTCAGCGAGTTGCGGTAGAATACTGCGAAGGCGCCAGTTTGGTGATTGCTGGTGCTGGTTCGGGCAAGACACGCGTGCTGACGTATAAGATAGCCTGGCTGTTGGAGCAAGGTATGAAGCCCTGGCAGATACTGGCGCTTACTTTTACCAACAAGGCTGCGCGCGAGATGAAGGACCGTATTGGTCGGCTGGTAGGCGAGGAGCAGGCCAGATATCTCCAGATGGGCACATTCCACAGTGTGTTTGCTCGCATATTGCGCGCCGAAGCCGACAAGATAGGATTTAATTCCAATTTTACCATCTACGATCAGACCGATGCTCGTTCTTTGGTAAAGACTATCATTAAGGAGATGGGGCTTGACGATAAGGTTTACAAACCATCATCGGTTGCCGATCGTATATCGATGGCCAAGAACCATCTGCTATTACCTCAGGCTTATCAGCAGAGTTCCTGGGCAGCTGATGATGCCAGTCAGAAGCGTCCGCAGGTTGCTAATATATATATAAGGTACGCGGAAAGATGCCGCCAGGCTAATGCTATGGACTTCGACGATCTGCTGGTTCAGACATGGGTATTGTTCCAGAAACACGAAGATATACGTCAGAAGTATGTAGACAAGTTTCAATTTGTATTGGTAGATGAGTACCAGGATACTAACTTTGCACAGCAGTCGATAGTATATCAGTTGACTAAAGAGCGCCAGAAGGTTTGTGTCGTTGGCGATGATGCGCAGAGTATCTACTCGTTCCGTGGTGCAAATATTGATAATATTCTGAATTTCCAGAGTCAGTATAATGATGCCAAACTCTTTAAACTTGAGCAGAACTATCGATCAACACAGCTTATAGTACAGGCTGCCAACTCGTTGATTCGTCGCAACGAACGACAAATTCCAAAGAGTGTTTTTTCGAAGAATGAACATGGTGAGCGACTAAAACTTAAACCCGCTTATAGCGATCGCGAAGAGGCGATGATAGTTAGTCAAGATATTAAGCGGATTAAGCGACAAGACAACTGCAACTGGAGCGATTTTGCTATTCTATATAGAACTAATTCTCAGAGTCGTAGTTTTGAGGAACAACTGCGCAAGGACGGCATTCCGTATAGAATTTACGGAGGTCTTAGTTTCTATCAGCGTAAGGAAATTAAGGATGTAATTGCATACTTCCGACTGATAGCAAATCCCAACGATGAAGAAGCATTCAAGCGAATAGTAAACTATCCAGCCCGTGGTATTGGCGATACAACGGTTGGCAAGATTATCCAGACAGCTCAGCAGTATGGTGTAAGTTTGTGGCAGGTCATCAAGGAACCGGTGCTCTTCCCGATGGATGTGAGTAAGGGCACTATGACTAAGATACAGAATTTCCGAGAGTTGATTGAGGGCTGGATAGGTAGACTGCAGACAGAAGATGCCTATACACTTGGTCATGACATCATTATGAATTCGGGCATAAGCAAGGATATTTATAGCGGGCGTAATCCAGAGGATATATCACGACAGGAGAACTTAGAAGAGTTCCTGAGTGGTATGCAGGATTTCGTAGAGAGTCGCCGCGAGGAAGATATGGGCGACGAGGTCTATCTGCCTGATTTCCTGCAGGAAGTGGCCCTGCTTACCGATCTTGACAGCGACAATGGCGATGAAAACGATAAGGTAGTGCTGATGACCATTCATTCAGCCAAAGGATTGGAATTCCCTACGGTATTCGTAGTTGGTCTCGAAGAGAATATTTTCCCGTCGCCGATGTGTACCAATTCATTGCGTGAACTCGAAGAAGAGCGCCGATTGCTATATGTAGCAATCACTCGAGCCGAGAAACACTGCATACTTACCTGTGCGCAGAACCGTTTCCGCTATGGACGTATGGAGTACGATACACCATCACGATTTATTCGCGATATCGATCCAGAACTGCTCGAAGTACAAAGCGAAGCGGGTGGGGGTGATGCTCCATTCGGCTCGGCCAATCGCCAGGCCTATAATCGTTATGATGGCGGTGCGTACGGCACAGGAAAAACTGGTGGTTATAGCCGTAGTAGCCGATTTGACAGCGAAGGTCCTGAGTGGATGCAGAATCCACGTCCGGTGGCTTCGCAGTTTAAAGCCGATCCAAAACCTCGTGCTGTTGCACCACGTCAACCAGAGAAACCAGTCAATCCATTCGGCGCAAACTTCAAGCGTGTATATAATGCCGTTGCTCCACGCCCAATGGCAACCGATCCGAGCCCTAGCGAATTGCACGAGGGTGCGCGCATAGAGCATCAGCGTTTTGGTATCGGAACGGTTGTTCGTATCGAAGGCACCGGTGAGAATACCAAGGCCACAGTCGAATTCCGCAATGCAGGTACAAAACAGCTATTGCTTAAGTTTGCAAAATTCAAGATTATAGGATAAAAAATTAGAGCGACTCGTCATCGGGTCGCTCTATTTGTCTTTTACCGGCTTTCGGCAGATGTTTCTTCTTTCGGATCCAGGCCGCTTTGCGTGCCTCGTAGTCCTCGTGATGCTTCTCTAGATATCCATCAGCCATAAGCACAAATCAGTCTTTAAACTTGGCGTAAATCACCTTTATTTCGATAGGATTGTTGGCACCACCAACCAGTTTTGTGCTCGACAATCCCATATTGTGCTGTACACTCGAAACGGTAGATGTTGTAGTGCCATAGCTGTTTGTTGTATATTTCAGAGTAGTCGAAATCGGTACCAGTACCACCTTGTTCCAATCTGGATGTTTTTCCGCCCAGTTAGGATCGCTCTTCAGTCCCTCTGCTTTCGCGCGTGCCATCAGTGTTATCAGGTTGCCGATATTGCTGAACGAGTAAGCATTTTGTGAACTGAGTGCCGAAGCATACGAGCTCTTGTAGTCATACATCACCTGATTTTCGAAGAATGTATACAAGCTGTCCTTATGTACCATCAGCAGATTTGCTGGTGCACCGATTCTGTACTTATTAGCAACCACATCCGAGTTCTCGCGCAAGAAGTTTACGCTTACCTGCAGCAGAGAGTCGTTGGCGTGAGCGGCTGTAATCTCATCGATAGGCAGAGTAACCTCGGTAAATATACCGGCGGGCGATTTGATGTAAGTACAGCTATTATCATTTACCAACTGTTCCAAAGCATCGCGATCATTTATGATGTGCGAAGTCTGCATAACCTCTGGAGTAGTAGCCAGATAGATAGAAGTCTTAGTAGATGTACCGCTTTTATCAAAGTTATAGAAGATGTTAAATGAAATAGCAAATACATTTGCCATCACACCCATACCATCTGTAATCTCAAAGTTGAATCCAGGACAAACGTTGTGTACAAACCAGTATGAGTTCTGGAAGTATTCAGGATGATCGTAGTAAGAACGTATCACGTATGTACCATAGTTTTTATACGTCTTACCATCCTTAGCCTTATATGGCATGTTCATTGGTATGCGAATGCGGTCGTAATATCCGCTATCGGCCGATGTGCCTTGCTTACTGATATTCGTCTGCAGCGAAGCCAGAGCATCGCTAGAGTTGGTAAGGTCGCGCATAGAGAACATCTTGTTAACCTCCAAACCGCCATTACGAATATAACCGTTCTTCTTCAGGTCGAAGTTGCTATAGTGTGTATATGCCTCGTCAACAGGTTTGTCGAGTTCCGACATACGCATCTTCATTGAAGCAAGCGTATCACCATATGTGGTAGAGTATTTAATAAAAATCGAAATCTCGCATGAGTCGGCAATGACCTCACCATCTTCCTTGCTCAGCATCTCGTCGATGTTTGGCAGTGAGAATCCCTCAACCATGTTGAACTGAGCCATTATATCGCTCTTAACATACGAGTTTGTTTCGGGGTCTTTTACCATTCCGAAGTAGCGGTCTGGATTGTGAGTGTACACCGAGTCGGCAAGTATTGATCTCGATGTAGCATTGTATGTACCAGTAGAAAATACCAGTTTGTCGGTATCACTAGTGATAGACGATCCGATATACTCGGTATCTTCGCTACAAGAAACCATTGCCATTGCGGTGACTGCAATCGCTGTAAACAATCTTAGTTTCATTATGAATGTATTATCTTAGTTCAATACTTATTCGTTCTCGGCAGGAAAGAGTGACTCGTAGAATGTCTCATAGGCATCAGCAAAGTCCTCGTTATATCCTAGCACGGGCACGTTCTTTGCTGCAGCAAAGTCAATCAGCGACTTCTCTACATCGGGAGCAGCCTGTATTACGCCATCGCTGTAGTCGATAGCCAGCTTGTTAAGCTCGTCGAAGTCAAACTGTTCCTTATAGTCGCCCAGCAGCTCAGCCTTAGCATCGCGGAACTCTACAAACTGCTTGAAGTCGCCAGCAAACTCATCCTTAAGAGTCTTGCTGAATAGCGATGTTACCACCTTTGTCTCTGCAAACGAAGGCTCATCGCGATACGCCGTCTTTACGTAGAAAGGTACCACGCTACTCATCCAACCCTGACAGTGGATGATATCAGGCACCCAGCGCAGCTTCTTAACAGTCTCCAGCACACCACGTGCAAAGAATATAGCTCTTTCGCCATTGTCCTCATACTCTACACCGGCTTCATCACGCTCAATCAGCCGCTTTCCAAAGTAGTCATCGTTGTCGATGAAGTATACCTGTACACGTGCAGACTGGATTGATGCAACCTTAATGATCAAGGGATGATCGGTGTCGTTAATGATAAGGTTCATACCCGAGAGTCGAATGACTTCGTGCAACTGACCGCGACGCTCATTGATATTGCCCCACTTTGGTGTGAAGGTACGAATCTCATGACTACGCTCCTGCATCACCTTTGGTAGGTCTTTTCCCATGAGCGACAATGCGTTGTCGGGTACATAAGGAGTAATCTCCTGATTGATAAATAATATCTTCTTCTTAGCCATCTTAGATGATTTTACCATGCAAAGGTACTAATTATTTTGCACAAAATTGCCAATCTGTGCTCGTTTTTAGCAAAAATTAGGCACTTTTGGGCCGTTTTTTTAGTTTCTTTTTCGCTTTTTACAATAAAAAGGTGTAAAATGGCACCTAAACGTACCTTTGGATGAGTGCTACGAATCGTTCGCCATATTTGCCTTTTTTATGCTCTCCGATGCCCGAAATGTTTCCAAACTGGTCGAGCGATGTCGGTTTGATAGTTGCAAGCGAATGGAGTACTTTGTCGCTGAAAACGATGTAAGGTGGGAATCCTTCTTCCTCGGCGCATTGTTTTCTGAGTGCACGTAGTGCTTCAAACAGTTTCGGATCTTCGACACCTGTAGTAGGTGGCAGCCCTGGGATAGTAATGGTAGGTATCTCCAGTCGCAGTTTCGGTTTCTTCTTCGGAGCCTCCTTTGCACTATGGTCGATAACGCACAGTTCGGCAGTCTTTCTGCCATACAGCACGTCTTCGCCTATTTCTGTCACTTTCACCTTGTTACCGTCGTTATAAGCTATCTCGATGTATCCCATCTGTAGCATCTGCAGCAGATAGTCGTTCCAGTCGTTCACACTTACATCTCTTCCCACACCGAACGTCTTCAGTTGGTCGTATCCGTGTTTTACGATGCTGGGCGAACGCATACCCTTTAGTATCTCAACGATAGTCGACACACGTATCTCCTCATTGCATCGTTTGGCAGCACTCAGCGCCATCTGCACATATTTTGTGCCGTCAAATCGCTTTGGTGGATTCTCGCATACATCGCAGTTGTCGCAGTCGTGGTCAGTCTGTTCGCTGAAGTAGTTCAGCAGTATTCTGCGTCGACATACGTTCGATTCAGCATACTCCTGCATGCGTCTCAGCTTGTCCATATTTACCTCCTGCTGACCGCTCTGACGGGCAAATTCGGTCAGTTGGATAATGTCTGCCAGCGAGTAGAATAGCACTGTATCAGCAGGCGCACCATCACGGCCTGCGCGGCCTATTTCCTGATAGAAACTCTCTATGCTTTTGGGCATATTATAATGTATCACCCAGCGCACATTGCTCTTGTCGATACCCATTCCGAATGCGATTGTAGCACATACCACAAGCAGCTGGTCATTCTTAAACTGTTCCTGCGTCAAACTGCGCTCAACGTTCGACATACCAGCATGATACGCAGCTGCATTTATTCCTTTTTTGCGCAGATCGGCAGCCACCTTTTCGGTATTCTTTCTGCTTAGGCAGTAGATGATGCCTGCATCGTTTGGTCGTGCCTTGATAAAGTTTACTATGAAGTGCATCTTCTCGGCACTCTTATAACCACGTTTCACCGACAGACTGAGGTTGGGACGGTCGAAGCTTGAAACAAACTCGCGCGCGTTCTTTAGTTTTAATTGTTCGATAATATCGTGTCGTGTTATTTTGTCAGCTGTAGCCGTCAGTGCCATCATCGGTACATTCGGGAATTTTTCGCGCAGCACACCTAGCTGAGTATACTCAGGTCTGAAGTCGTGGCCCCACTGACTGATGCAGTGAGCCTCGTCGATAGCAAATAGCGAAATATTGAGATTCTTAAGCAGGTAGTCCATTTCCAGCATCACTCTCTCTGGCGAAATGTATAAGAGCTTTATTTCTCCGTTGATGCATTTACGACGTATTACCGTCTCAATAGCAGGGTCGTTACCACTGTTCAGAGCCTCTGCTTCAATACCGTTTGCACGCAATGCCTCTACCTGGTCTTTCATCAGGCTGATTAGTGGTGAAATAACTATCGTAATTCCTGACAATGTGAGTGCCGGAATCTGATAGCATATACTCTTGCCACCGCCCGTTGGCATCAGCACCAAAGCGTCGTTTCCGCTTATCACGTGCCTGATTATTTCCTCTTGATTTTCTCGAAATGAATTATATCCAAAATATTGTCGTAAAACGCTTAAAATATCCATAAATAATTAAATTTTCGGCAAAGGTAATGCTTTTTTTGCAATTTTTCTGCATTTTTCATTGCTAATTCAAAAAAACTTTCTAACTTTGCAACATATTAAAAAATACAAAAGGCAAAATGGCAAAGTACAACATTACAGAAAAAAAGGAAAAAGAGGCCGCTTACAGAAGTTTGGTAAGCCCCAAGATGATGGATGAGATGCAGGAAAAAATCATGAACATCATCGTGATGCAGAAGAAGTACCGTGACAAGGATTACTCTGCTAAGAAACTCGCCGAAGATTTAGGCACTAATACCCGCTACATTTCAGCAGTCGTTAATGTACGTTTCCATATGAACTATACTTCGTTTGTTAATAAGTACAGAATCGACGAAGCTATGACAATCCTCGTAGACAAGCGTTATCAGGATCTTCGTATGGAAGAGGTAAGCGATATGGTAGGTTTTGCTAACCGTCAGTCGTTCTACGCTTCGTTCTTCAGAGTGATGGGTATGACCCCACGCGATTATCGTATGGAGCACCTTAAGCAGCATCCTTCTATGCAGAAGGTAGAGAAGCCTAAGGCTAAGCCTGGTCGCAAGCCCAAGAAGTCAACTGCAAAGAAGACTACGGCTAAGAAGACCACAGCAAAGAAGTCAACAACTAAGAAGGAGAGCAAGTAATCAGTGAAATTCAACTATCAAGATGAGCGTTTTGCCGACTTGCAAATGCTCAGGTATCGTTTGAACGGATTTGAAAAGCTTTCACTACAGCAGAAGACGCTGGTATATTACCTTTCGAAGGCAACACTGTTTGGACGAGACATAACATTCGATCAGTTCGGTAAATACAACCTCCGCATCCGCAAGATGTTGGAGGTTGTATATGTTGATATGAATATATCGCACGATACCGATGAATTCAAGGCTTTAGAGGTATATCTTAAGCGAGTATGGTTCTCTAGCGGCATCCATCACCACTATGGTTGCGAGAAGTTTAAGCCGGGATTCACGGCCGACTATCTGCGCGATGTGCTACATCAGGTCGACGCTTGCAAGTTGCCGTTGAAATCTGGCGAAACCGTCGATGAAATGTGCGATGAGCTGTTCCCCGTCATCTTTGATGAACAGGTGATGCCTAAGCGCGTAAACCAGGCCGATGGCGACGACTTGATACTTACATCAGCGTGCAATTTCTACGATGGTGTTACCCAGGCCGAAGCTGAAGCATTCTACGAGCAGCAGAAACAGACCGAAAAGACTCCTGATACACCACCTTCTTATGGTTTGAACTCTACTCTGGTTAAAGAGGATGGGGTGGTAAAGGAACTGGTATGGAAAGCCGATGGCAAGTACTCTAACGCCATACACCATATTATATATTGGTTGGACAAGGCGCTAGGTGTGGCCGAGAATGAACAGCAAAAGAAAGTAATATCTACATTGATAAGTTATTATAAATCAGGAGATTTACAGAAATTCAATGAATATTCTATTGAATGGCTTAAAGAGCACGATTCTGCTATCGACTTCATCAATGGTTTCATCGAGGTCTACGGCGATCCACTTGGACTCAAGGGTTCTTGGGAAGGTCTGGTAGAATATATTGATGAAGAAGCCACTCACCGCACTCAGACTATCAGTAAGAATGCCCAGTGGTTTGAGGATCATTCACCTGTCGATCCACGATTCCGCAAGCCTGTAGTCAAGGGTGTGTCGGCCAATGTCATATGTGCAGCCATGCTCGGTGGCGACGAATATCCTGCCACCGCCATTGGCATCAATCTGCCCAATGCCGACTGGATACGCGCTCAGTACGGCAGCAAGAGCATCACCATCAGCAATATCACCGATGCTTACAACAAGGCATCTAAAGGCAGTGGTTTCAAAGAGGAGTTTGTTGTCGATCAAGATACCATGGCACTTATAGACAAGTACGGTGATGTATGCGACGATCTGCATACCGACCTGCACGAGTGTTTGGGTCATGGTAGCGGCCAACTGCTTCCTGGCGTTGATCCTGATTCGCTCAAGGCTTACAGCAGCACGATAGAAGAGGCGAGAGCCGACCTGTTCGGACTGTATTACATTGCCGATAAAAAGCTGGTTGAACTTGGTCTTGTGCCCGATGAAAAGGCCTATAAGTCACAGTATTACACCTATATGATGAACGGCCTTATGACTCAGCTCATCCGCATTACACCGGGCAATCAACTCGAAGAAGCTCACATGCGTAACCGTGCACTGATAGCACATTGGTGTTATGAGAACGGTGATGCCATCAAACTGGTTAAACGTGATGGTAAAACCTACGTTGAAATCACCGATTATGTTGAGCTGAGAGCACTCGTTGCCCGTTTGCTTGCCGAGATTCAGCGCATCAAGAGCGAAGGCGACTACGAGGCAGCACGCGCCCTTGTTGAGCGTTATGCCGTTAAGGTAGATGCCGACCTGCATGCCGAGGTGCTCGAGCGATATAAGAAGCTGAACCTGGCACCGTATAAAGGATTCATCAATCCCCAGCTTTTGCCGGTTTACGATGAAAACGGCGAAATCAGCGATATTACCGCAAACTATGGCGAGAGTTATGCACACCAGATGCTGCGATATAGCGCAGAGTATGGCACGCTGATTTAAATTATACATTAAAGATTAAACATTATATATTTAATGGATTTAAACCAACAGATAAAAGAGATCAAGCAATCATTCCGTCTGATGATGGACGGGATGGTTGCCACCTCTATGCGCCAGAAGGGCGTAGACTATAAACTTAATTGGGGTGCCACACTGCCAAGGTTAAGAGATAAAGCAGAAGAACTGAAACAAATGTTTAATGCTTCATGTTTAACGTTTAATCAATACGATCTTGCCATAGCCCTGTGGAAGGAAAATGTGCGCGAATGTAAGATACTGGCCACAATGATAATGCCAGCCGACCAGATGCTGCCCGAGGTAGCTGATATCTGGATGGAGCAGACCGATGCTCAGGAGATAGCTGAGCAGGCTGCATTCAACCTCTACCAGTATTTGCCGTATGCTCCTGAGAAGGCATACACATGGATGGCGTCTGATAAGGAGTTGTATCAGCTTTGTGGATTCCATATCCTTTCACGACTGTTTATGAACGGTCAGGAGCCCAACGAGCGTGGCATTAACGAGTTCCTCGATCAGGCATTGGCAGCACTCCAGGGCGACAGTCTGATGGTTCGTAAGGCAGCCATGAATACCATGATGCGATTCTCAGAACTTGGATTAGTATACACTCGTCTTGCAAAAAGTGCATTAAAACAGGTTAATTTGGATTTTTTATAAATAATGTTTCTTTTATCTGCGAGAAAATGTGTACCTTTGTGCGGTTTTCGTGAGAGAGTCAGATGAAAGAAAGTGTAATAGCTGCCGCAGAAAGGCTTTTGGACAACTATCTTGAGATGAACAATCATCGCAAGACTCCTGAGCGTTATAGCATCCTCAGAGCCATCTACAGCATGAACGGTCACTTTACTATCGAAGAGCTTAAGGCACGATTGGCACATGACATGGATTTCCCTGTTAGCAGGGCCACACTTTACAACACGCTCAATCTGTTTCTTTCTCTTCGTCTGGTGGTTCGCCACCGTTTTCAGGGCTCTACCAAGTACGAGGCCTGCTACGACAGTCAGAGCCACTGCCACCAGATATGTTCGATGTGCGGCAAGGTCACTGAGATCAAGTCGGCCGAGATTATCGAGGCAGTCGAGAATCTTCGACTCAAGCGCTTCCGCAAGGATGGCTTCGCCCTCTACATCTATGGCATCTGTAGCACGTGCCAGGTCAAGATGACCAAACGCAAGAAGACAAGTAGAACAAAAAGTAACAATAAGAATACAACTGAAAAATGAACAAAGGTAAAGTTGATGTCCTGCTCGGTTTGCAGTGGGGCGATGAAGGTAAAGGTAAGGTGGTTGATGTTCTCACCCCTAAGTACGATGTAGTTGCCCGTTTCCAGGGTGGTCCTAACGCTGGCCATACTCTGGAATTTGAGGGACAGAAGTATGTACTTCGTTCTATCCCCTCAGGTATTTTCCAGGGCGATAAGGTTAACATTATCGGTAACGGTGTAGTTCTGGCTCCAGACCTGTTTATGGAGGAGGCCAAGGCTCTCGAGGCCAGTGGTCATAACCTGCGCAGCCGTCTGCACATCTCAAAGAAGGCCCATCTCATCATGCCTACCCATCGTGTACTCGATGCTGCATACGAGGCTCAGAAGGGTAAGGACAAGGTAGGTACTACCGGTAAGGGTATTGGTCCTACTTATACCGATAAGGTAAGTCGTACCGGTCTGCGCGTAGGCGATATCCTCGAGAACTTCGAGGAGAAGTATGCCAAGGCCAAGGCTCGCCACGAGTCTATCCTCAAGTCGCTCAACTTTGATTACGACATCACCGAGGTCGAGAAGAAGTGGCTCGAGGGTATCGAGTATCTTCGTCAGTTCCCGATCGTTGATTCAGAGCACGAGATCAACAACCTGCTCAAGAGCGGCAAGAGCGTACTCTGCGAGGGTGCTCAGGGCACTATGCTCGATGTTGACTTCGGTTCATATCCTTTCGTTACATCTTCCAATACCATCTGCGCAGGTGCATGCACAGGTCTTGGTATCGGTCCCAACAAGATTGGCGATGTTTACGGTATCATGAAGGCTTACTGCACACGTGTAGGTGCAGGTCCATTCCCCACAGAGCTGTTCGACGAGACTGGCAAGAAGATTCGCGACCTGGGTCACGAGTACGGTGCTGTTACCGGTCGTGAGCGTCGTTGCGGTTGGATCGACCTCGTTGCACTTAAGTATTCTATCATGGTCAATGGTGTTACTCAGCTCATTATGATGAAGAGCGACGTGCTCGACGGCTTCGACACCATCAAGGCATGCGTGGCATATAAGCAGAACGGTCAGGAGATCGATTACTTCCCATACAACATCGAGGATGGTATCGAGCCTGTATATCAGGAGCTGCCAGGTTGGAAGACCGACATGACCAAGTTCACCAGCGAGGATCAGTTCCCCAAAGAGTTCAACGATTATATCAAATTCCTGGAGGCCCAGTTAGAGACTCCTATTAAGATTATCTCAATCGGTCCCGATCGCGACCAGACAATTGTAAGAAAGTAAAAGTAATAAATGGCACAGAAACCAAGTATACCCAAAGGAACGCGCGACTTTTCGCCATTGGAGATGGCTAAGCGCAATTATATTTTCGATACTATCAAGCAGGTGTATCAGCTCTATGGCTTTCAGCAGATAGAGACCCCTGCCATGGAAACCCTCGGCACACTGATGGGCAAATATGGCGAAGAGGGCGACAAACTGCTGTTCAAGGTTCTCAACAGCGGTGACTACCTCTCAAAGGTTACACCCGAGGAGCTGGCCGAGCGCAACTCACTGCGCCTTGCTGCAAAACTCTGCGAGAAGGGACTTCGTTATGATCTTACTGTTCCCTTTGCCCGCTACGTGGTGATGCACCGCGAGGAGCTGCAGCTGCCATTCAAGCGCTACCAGATGCAGCCAGTATGGCGTGCTGACCGCCCACAGAAGGGCCGTTATCGCGAGTTCTGGCAGTTCGATGGCGACATCGTAGGCTCCGATTCACTGCTTAACGAGGTTGAGTTGATGCAGATCGTCGACACCGTATTCAGCCGTTTCGGCGTACGTGTGCAGATTAAGATCAACAACCGCAAGATCCTCACCGGTATCGCCGAGGTGATCGGTGCTGCCGAGAAGATAGTAGACATCACCGTAGCTATCGACAAGCTCGATAAGATCGGTCTCGACAACGTCAATCAGGAGCTCCGCGAGGATGGCCTGAGCGACGAACAGATCGAGAAGCTTCAGCCCATCATCTCGCTCGAAGGCACCAACGATGAGAAACTGAATACCATTGCCAATGTACTGGCAACCAGCGAGATTGGTATCAAGGGCGTAGAGGAGACCCGTTTCATCCTCGATACACTAAAGTCGCTGGGACTTAAGAACGAGATACAGCTCGACCTTACACTGGCTCGTGGTCTTAACTACTACACCGGAGCCATCTTCGAGGTTAAGGCACTCGACGTTCAGATAGGTTCTATCACTGGTGGCGGTCGTTACGACAACCTCACTGGTATCTTCGGTATGCCAGGCATCTCTGGTGTAGGTATCAGCTTCGGTGTAGACCGTATCTTCGACGTGCTCAATGCACTCGACTGCTATCCCAAGGATGCTACCAACGGCACCCAGCTGCTGTTCATCAACTTTGGCGATAAGGAGACTGCTTACTGCCTGCCATTTGTAGCCAAGGCACGCCAGGCCGGCATCCGTACCGAGATCTTCCCTGATTCTACCAAGATGAAGAAGCAGATGTCGTATGCCAACGCCAAGCAGATACCATTCGTGGCACTGGCTGGCGAGAACGAGATGGCTGCAGGAAAGCTCACTCTGAAGAATATGGAGAGTGGCGAGCAGAGTCTTGTAACTATCGACGAAATCATTCAGACGATTCTCAAGTAATCGTTGATATAACTATCTAATCCCCCTCCGCAGTGTTGGAGGGGGATTTCTACTAAAACAATGAAAACAATGAAGAAACTATCGTTATTATTCCTTCTGAGCGGATTATTCCTTCTTACGGCGATGACCCCCGACAAGCATACCACCATCTTTGTGATAGGCGACTCTACTGCAGCCAACAAGGATACCACTGGTGGCAAGCAGGAGCGCGGGTGGGGCATGATGCTTCAGGAGTGCTTCGACGCCAACTATATTGTGGTAGATAATCACGCAGTGAACGGTCGCAGCTCTAAGAGCTTCATCGACGAAGGCCGATGGGATAAAGTGCTAGCAAAGATCAAGCCTGGCGACTATGTCATCATACAGTTTGGTCATAACGACGAGAAACCACAGCCCGCACGCCACACCGAACCAGGTTCTACGTTCGACGATAATCTGGCCAAGTATGTGCGCGAGACTCGTGAGCACGGTGGAATACCTGTGCTGATGAATGCTGTGGCACGCCGCGACTTCTTTATTCAGACACCGGCAAACGATGACGACGAGAAGTTGCGCAATACCACCTTCAAGGATGGTGGCAATCGTAAGGAAGGCCCGACACTCAACGACACCCACGGGCTCTATCGTGTGGTGCCCATGGATGTGGCACACTACATGCATTGTCACTTTGTTGATGCCAACAAGATTACCAGCGATCTGGAGCAGAGTCTGGGCACCGAGGGTTCCAAGAAACTCCACATGTGGTTCCTGCCCGGCCAGGAGCCCAGCGAACCCCAGGGCAAGCAAGACAATACACATTATAATAAGTATGGTGCCCGTGTGGTTGCCAATCTTTTGGCCGATGCACTCTGTGTAGAGATACCCGTGTTGAGCAAATATCGCACTAAATAGTGCAAAAATTGCACAAATTCAAAATAAATCCTGCAAAAAACTTGCGGGATTTATTTTTTATTCTTATATTTGCCGACGTAAGTATTTTAAAACTAACAAACATTCATTATTAATAACTAAACAAATTACTGTTATGACAAAGAAGTTTATTTGTGCCGTATGTGGTTATATCTACGAAGGCGAGAATCCTCCTGAGAAGTGTCCAATCTGTAAGGCTCCTGCATCAAAGTTCTCTGAGCTTAAGGACGATGCCGACATGACTTATGCCACCGTTCATAAGATTGGTGATGGCAAGCCCGAGGGTGTATCAGACGAGATGATCAACGACCTGCGTGCACACTTCAATGGTGAGTGCGGCGAGGTAGGTATGTATCTGGCTATGGCCCGCCAGGCTGACCGCGAGGGTTATCCTGAGATTGCCGAGGCATTCAAGCGCTATGCATTCGAGGAGGCCGATCACGCTTCACGCTTTGCTGAGCTGCTGGGCGAGTGCGTATGGGACACCAAGACCAACCTGGAGAAGCGTGCTGCTGCCGAGGCAGGTGCTTGCGAGGATAAGTTCCGTATTGCCAAGAACGCTAAGGCTGCCGGTTTCGACGCTATCCACGACACTGTTCACGAGATGGCTAAGGACGAGGCTCGCCACGGTGCAGGCTTTGCCGGACTGCTCAAGCGCTATTTTGGCAAGTAAGCTACACAATAAATCAGAGATTTATCCGTTTTATCATTAGATGAAACGGATATTCTTTTTTCTCATAACGATACTTGCCTTTGTGGCATGTTCTGATGATGACTCATTCTCGTCGTCATCTGGTTTGCGATTAGACTTCCCGGCCGACACCATCAAGCTCGACACGGTGTTCAGTCGCACAGCCTCGTCTACCTATTCATTCTGGGTGCATAATCGCAACAGCTCTGGCATCAGGATGCAGAGCGTACGCCTTAAGCGCGGCAACCAGACTGGTTTCCGTGTCAATGTCGACGGCATTTACCTCGACAATGCCAACGGTTCGCAGACCAATGAGATTGAGATACGCCGTAATGACAGTATCTTGGTGTTTGTAGAGATAACTCCCTACGAAGCCCATAGCGATGAGCCTGTGTCGATTACCGACCAACTGGTGTTTCAGTCCGAGGGCGGCAGCGAGCAGAGCGTATGTCTGCAGGCATGGGCTTGGGATGCAGTAAAGCTGTACTCGCCAGTAATCGAGGCCGACTCGGTGATAGAGTCAGCCAAGCCATTGGTGATTTATGGCGATTTCACCGTAGCAGAGGGCGCACATCTCACCATCCGAAACACCACACTCTACTTCCACGATGCCTCCGGAATGAACGTCTACGGCACTCTGCAAACCGACAATTGCACCATGCGTGGCGACCGACTTGACCGTATGTTCTCATACCTGCCTTACGACCGTGTGCCAGGGCAGTGGAAGGGCGTGCGACTCTATGAAAATTCAAGCGATAACATATTGATTAACACGCAGATACGAAATTCTTACGAAGGATTGGTTTGTGATTCTGCAGCCATCGATTCTACCAGCTACCGACTGGTGATGCAGCAGTGCGTGGTACACAATACTCAGGGCAACGCTGTACAGATCAGTAATACCCACGCCCGACTTGAGAATTGCCAACTGTCCAATGCCGAGGGCGACTGTCTGCATATCGACGGTGGAATCGTCGAAATTTCGTATTGCACACTGGCCCAGTTCTATCCGTTCACCGGCGGTCGCGGTGCTGCGCTTTATATCACCAACCACCATCCGCTGCTAGCCCTCAGTTGCGTAGGCTCAATACTTACCGGTTATGACGACGATGTGCTGATGGGCAATCGCATCAGCGATGAAATAACGTTTAATTACTCGTTCAGCCAGAGCCTGCTGCGCACACCTGCAGTCGACGATCCCGAACATTTCAGCGAGATCATCTGGGAATCGCCCAAGGATTCTATTCAGGGAAAAGCCCATTTCATCAAGGTTGATGAAGATAACCTTGACTACGATTTCCACCTCGACTCATTGTCGACGGCTGTGGGATTAGGCTGCTACCGTTAGAATTTATCGAATGTCAGTGGCATCAGTTCCTTGATACCATCTATCACGTACACGTACTTCTTACCATATAGAAGTATACGTATAGGCGCGCCTGCGCGTGTTTCCGATTCTATTATCACCTGTCGGCACGATCCGCACGGACCTACAGGCTCTTCCTCCAGGTCGCCGTGAGTGCCACGTGCAGCAATAGCCAGCATACGTACAGGCTGGTCGGGATACTGGGCTCCAGCAGCAAACAGTGCAGTGCGCTCAGCGCAAAGTCCCGATGGATAGGCCGCATTCTCCTGATTGCAGCCTATTATCTCTACACCATTATCCAGTCTTACTGCTGCACCTACACAGAATTTAGAGTAGGGTGCATAGCTGCGGGTTGTGCCCTCGATGGCCAGTTCTACCAAGTGTCTCTCCTCGGCACTCAGTTCGTCCATGTCGCACACCTTAATAACCGACTTTAGCTCCAGTTCTCTCATAAAATGATATATTTTTCGGCAAAATTACAAATAATTCGAGATAAATCATTATTTTTGCACAAATAATTTGCATAATATGAGAAAAATATTCCTTTTTATAGCCATTTCCATGTATATTTCTGCATTTTCGCAGATAAAGTGGAACTCGGCTTATCAGCAATATATCGACCAGTACAAGGATATCGCCATCGAGCAGATGCAGCGTTATCACATACCTGCATCCATCACTCTGGCTCAGGGACTGCTTGAGAGCGGTGCCGGTCGCAGCGAACTCACACGCAACAGTAACAACCACTTCGGTATAAAGTGCAACAACAACTGGACCGGCCGCCGAACATATCACGACGACGATGCTAAGAACGACTGCTTCCGTGTGTACGATAGCGCCTACGAGTCGTACGAAGACCACTCTAAGTTCCTCTCGGGCAATCAGCGCTACCGTCAGCTGTTTCAGCTCAAGACTACCGACTATAAGGGATGGGCAAAGGGACTTAAGGCCTGCGGCTATGCCACCAGCCCTGTGTATGCCGAGAAACTGATTGAGATTATCCAGCTCTACAAGTTGTACCAGTACGACAGTGCCAAGGGCTACGACCACTTCATGGCCCAGCGCACCAAGGATCAGAATCCTAACGGCGCATCGCTCCACACCATCAAGATTTTCAATAAGAACTATTATATCATTGCCCGTCGCGGCGACACCTTCAAGGCTATCGGTGAGGAAGTTGGCATCAGCTACCGCAAGATAGCCAAGTATAACGAGCGCAATCGTAAGGACCAGTTGCAGGAGGGCGAGGTTATCTGGCTCAAGAAGAAGCAGAGGAAGGCACCTAAGGACTACAAGGGCCGACTGCACTACGTGCGCAATGGCGAGTCGATGTACAGCATAGCCCAGCAGTACGGCATTCGTCTTAAGAGTCTGTATAAGATGAATAAGCTATCGCCCGATTATCAGATCAAGGTTGGCGATGGCCTCAGATTGAGATAAAAAAAGAGTAGGGGGCTTTGCCCTCTACCATCGTCTGAGCGGAATACGGGAATCGAACCCGCCTCCCAGGCTTGGGAAGCCCGTGCACTACCGATGTGCTAATTCCGCAACCATTAAGAAAGGATGATATGTTTGCCTAGGAGAGCCGATAGCCGGACTCGAACCGGCGACCCACGCATTACGAATGCGTTGCTCTACCAACTGAGCCATATCGGCAGGTCTCCTTTAGCGGGTGCAAAAGTAGTCATTTTATTTGGACTCTGCAAATTTTCTAGCCATTATTTTCGTTAGAATGGCTATTTTTTATGTTTTCTGCAGTTTACTTGTGCTCAGCTAGTTTATTCAGATAGTACTCGCGTACATCCTTCCATTTATAGTATGGCCACGTATCTGTAGCTATGGGCAGATGCGACTCGCGCTCATTAAACAGCACCTTAACCAGTTTCTCGCCATCCTTATTCTTCTTTGGGCGGTAGAACACCAGCTGCACGTTGCATCCAGTAGGTATCAAGTGATATGAACGGAACGAGTTCTCAAGTTCGTTCAGGTCGTCCACCTGCACAGCCGAACCATCGATATCCATCATACATAGCAGTGGCAGCACCACGGTGTCGTGGCCGAATCGCAGCGATACCTGTGGCTTAGTCACTGTGTCGGCAGTCTCTATGATGTTCTGCAGCAGATACTTCTGGTTCCATGGCTGCTTACCGTCGGTCTGTGGAGCGTTGCTGTACATCAGATACCAGTACAGATTGTTGCTTATCCACAGGTCGTGCAGTTCCTGGGGTGTAAACAGCTCCAGTAGTTCAGCATCTCCATCGTGGCTCTGCATGTTCAGAGCTATGTCGGCTATCTTGCTCATCAGCTGTCCTGTGGTCACATTCAGATACACCCAGTGCTGGTCGTTAAATAGCTGTTGCATCAGTCGCTCCGGGTGCTTCAAGCTGTCGCTCATCGCACTCTGCTTCTGCATGGCGCTCATTATCTTCATGTTGGGCATGCCAGCACCAGGTCCACGCTGCTGCTGGTGGTTCATGTAGTTCATGTCGGCCTTGCTGGCATCGTTGTATATGCGGGCCGATGGATTGGCGGCCTGCAGTTCCTCGCACTCAGCCATCATTGATAGTATCGCACGTATCGATGTGGTTGCTACCGAGTGTATTGGCAGGTTGGGAGTCTTAAACAGTTCTGGGAAGTTCTGCGCCATGCGCTTACCTATGCCGTGGTGCTGTCGCTGTCCTGCGGCCGTCAGGTCGCCCAGTCGGTCCTTGGTAGTCTTCTGCATCGAGTCTAGCTTGGCCAGTACCTTGTCGCCCAGCGGTGTCAGTTTGCCGGCAAACTTAGCCTGGCGCAGCGTCTTTACCGGCATGGCATAGTCGTTCTCCTCCAGCAGATAACGTGCACCGTGTCGCCCGTAGTGCGACAGATAGTACACCTCGTAGCCCTTAGGTGCAGGTGTAAGTGCAGCAGGGCGTGGCAGTCGGTCGTAGTCAGTCATGTTACCAGCCGCCAAGAACTTATCGGCAGCTATCTCCTCGAGTGCCGATTTACCAGAGAATCGTGCGATTTGCGCCTGCACTCCCATCGCACCAGCCAACATCAGGCATGTAATGATCTTCTTCATAAATTGTCTATATGGTTTAAATGTTGATAATAGTTGATAATTACTTAACTGCTTGCAAAGTTAAGAATAAAAACTGAATCCAGCAAACTTTTATCACGTTTTTCTAGCATTTTTGTCTATCAAATAGTCCAATTGGCTGAAACTACATACCCGTTGGCTGAAAGCACCACATTGTAAATTAAACTACTGTATACCCATTACGTCAAAGTTATAGTTGAAGCAAAACAGAGAGTTAATGAACAGAAATATTAATTTAACAAAACTTTATTAGAACAATGAGAAAGATTTTATTCGCAATCGTGGCAGCAGCGCTGGTAAGCACTCAGGCCATGGCACAGGACGAGAAGAGTGAACAGCGCCGCGAGCGCAAGTTCGACAAGACCGAGATGGTGAAGCATCGCACCGACGAGACCGTGAGTCGTTACAAGCTCAACGACAAGCAGGCCAAGAAGCTGTTGGAGCTCAACACCAAGTTTGCCGACAAGATGGGCCCACGCGGTCCCCGTCACGGTGGTCCTTTCGGCCGTCCAGGCGTTGGTCGTCCACCCATGCCACCATCTGATGCTCAGGGTCAGCGCCCCGAACCACCAAAGGACAACAGCAAGATGAAGGAGCGTCGTGCTGAGATGGAGAAGAACATGAAGGAGTACGAGGCCGAGCTGCAGAAGATAATGACCGCCGATCAGTACAAGAGTTATCAGGAGGACCAAAAGAAAATGCGCGAGAGAGCACATCGTCCTCGTCACATCGATTAGAATTATAAAGGTAGCCAATCGGCTACCTTTATTTATTTTATATATTTTCTCGCATAAACATTTGGCGGAATGAAGATTTGTGTGTACCTTTGCACGCGATTTTTATACGATAATTATTACTTAGGAAATGAAGATTGAATTGCGAACCTACCTGTTCTCGATGCTGTTATTAGTTGCCGGTATGCCCGCAAAGGCTGAAAATGTAACCAAGGTGCCTGTTGGACTCACTCTGGATAGTACTGTAGTAGAAGCCGATTGCCAGACGTTCGGACGTCGTTTGGATAACATAGTTATCACCCCCTCGCAGAACTATATGCTGCTAGAATTCCGTGATCTTACCAAAGATGGTAAATGGATAAAGTTCAAAGGAGATATAGGCGCCTATAGTCTGAAGGACTCTAAGTTGCTGTGGACAAAACCATTTGACTATAGGAATTCTACCGCTGTTTGTACTAAGGCAGGCATACTTACGGCCAAAAACAACAAGGTTAGTATGCTTGATCCTAATACTGGCGATGTGACTTGGCAGTCCAAATTCTATATTGTGCAGTACGACGATTCTACCAATATGGTGTTAGGCTATTCAGGACCTCGATCTAATAAATTGAGTGCTTATGAACTTACAACGGGCCAACAGCTATGGACTGTCAAAATGCCCCACGACAAGAACTGGGGGTGGAACAATGTGATACGCGAAGACTCTGTGCACTGGCTTATTGTGGCCGACAATCTGAACCGTTTGAACATCCGCACGGGTGAAGTTAGTACCTACGAAGCTAAGACAGGCGTAACCGATGTAAAGGCTGCTTTACTGCAGGGGCTAGTGATGGCTGGCGGAGCTGTAGCAGGAGCTATGCTTTCGGGCTATTCATACCTTCCGGTTGGCGTGATCGATCCAAATGTCATCAACCGCTTGCATTCTAATGTGCTTTGCGACGACTCGCTCTATTATTTTGCCGACCGTCAGCACGTGGTATGTCTCGACAGTATGATGAATACCGTTTGGAGCTATGATCTTCCATCAAAGACGTCGGCTTTCTCGCAGATTGTCTGCGACGATAGTACGCTCTATATGTTTAGTCTTGGTTTCGGTATGCAAGACGGTGTACGCCGCAAAAAGATGGGACGCCCGTTTATTGCTTCGTTCGACAAGCGTTCAGGTGCCTGCCGGTTTATGAATATGCTGAGTATGAAAAAAGATATGGTAGAGGATGCTGTGCTTACGCCCGATGGTGCGTTCATGCTCTTCGACGATGCGTTGGCGTATAAGCGCGAACTCTCCGATTCGGTGGTTACCATCTCACCTTGGCAGGTAGAAAAATATGGAAAGCTTAGTGGTATCATCACCCAGCCTGTATATACAGACTGCAAGTATCAAGGAATGTTTGAACTAATCGCATCAGATGGTATATACTTCCCTGTAATAACAGAGAAGGGTAATATTCTTATGGTAGATAAAGAGCTGAGAACAACAGAACATTTCCCTGCATCATCGCTCTATTGGCCGAGATGTATGGTAGGCGATCGCATGTGTATCTCGTCTTATGCTGGTGGCCAGCAGAATGTGTGGCTAGTAACGTTGCAAGGTGTGCCCGAACTTAAGCTTACCATTCCTGTTAATAGGGTAGGCATCGCTGGCAATAAGTTCTACCTGCAAAACGACCATGCCCTTTATTCAATTCCCCTTAACTAATATCCATTACATCGGGTGGAGAGTTTTATAAAACTCTATAAAAATAGAATCTGGTATTGCGTTCGGATTGTGTCTATAAGTCATTTTTCTCGCATAAACATTTGGCGGAATGAAGAATTGTGTGTACCTTTGCATTAATATAAATCACATAAAAGAAAACCAATTATAATATACACTATGAATATTAAGCGTAAAATGATGATTGCCCTTTGCCTGATGACGGCAGTTATGACTAAGGCTGTTGACAAGCAGACAGCATCTATAAACAAGGTTACGGTGTTTACCAATGGTGCTCAGGTGGAGCGCTCCAAGAGTGTTGTATTGGTGTCAGGCGAACAAGTAGTTACGTTTACCGGCTTTTCTCCATATATGGACAAAAAGAGCTTGCAGGTTAAGGCCAAGGGCCATCTCACGATATTAGGCGTAAGCGAGCGAACGGCTCACCCTGACTCTGCGGCACAAGTCAAGAAACTGCGTGCTGCCGAAGATGACGTAAAGGCAGTAGAACGTCGCATCCAGCAGACCAAGGATGAACAAGAGATGTTGACTGCGCAGTTGGATCTGGTAAAGACCAACTGCTCAGTTGCAGGGCGAACAGTGGCCACACCGTTGGCTAACATCAAGGAACTGAATGCCTACTATGCACAACAGGTACTTTCGGTTAAGAAACGCAGTCAGGAACTGGAAGAGCAGTTGCAAAACCTGAATGAAGAACTGAAACGCAGGCAAGATACCTGCGACTCGATAGCAAAACTAAAGTTGAAGAGCGTCACCGAGATTGATGTGAAGGTAGATGCTAAACAGGCCGGTCGTGCCGATTTCGACATTACCTACTATGTAATGAATGCAGGTTGGTTCCCCAGCTACGACGTACGTTCGAATAGCATCAACGAACCATTGCAACTGTCGTACAAGGCCAATATCTATCAGAACACCAAGGAAGAATGGAAAAACGTGCCCGTAACACTTTCATCTGCCAATCCTAATCGCTCAAATGTTGCACCACAGCTTAAGACTTACTGGTTGGATTATGGTCTGTCGGCTCCTACCTATAATATAGATAATGACGGCAGCAACGTTGTTAGTGGAAAGATCGTATCGGCCGATGATGGTGACCCAATGATTGGAGCCACTGTAATAGTAAAGGGCACTAATCTTGGGACAGTTTCTGATATAGATGGTAATTATTCCATTGTTTTGCCACAAAACAGTAGAAAGCTTACGTTCTCATACGTAGGCTATGTTAGCCAGACGCACACTGTAGAACCAGGTTCTACGCTCAACATCCGCATGAAGGAGGACCAAGCATCTCTTCAAGAAGTTGTAGTTGTGGGCTATGGCGTATCAAAGAAGGGACGCAAATCAAATTCTAAAGGCGAAGTGTTGAAAGCGAAAGAGAGGATACCGGAGGCTGCAGGTGTCGCTGTAGAAGAGGAGTTGAACGAGAGCGAAGTGATTGCCGTCAATCAGCAGCAGGCACAGTTCGGCTATGAGTTCGACATCAAGCAGTTACTTACATTGCCCGATGGCGGCAAGACTACAACAACTGAGATTGCCCGTCATCAGTTGCCAGCATCATACGAGTATCGCGGCATACCCAAGATCGACAAAGAGTCGTTCCTCGTGGCCGATGCTACCGACTGGCAGAAACTCAATCTGATGGAGGGCGAGGCCAATGTATATTTCGACAATTCGTTTGTTGGCAAGAGCATTCTCGATCCTAACGTAAGTAGCGACACGCTCCACTTCTCGATGGGTCGCGACCAGAGTATCCGTGTACAGCGCACCAAGGTAAGCGAGAGTTCTACACGTCGATTCTTCGGTAGCAATCAGGAGCAGACTTTGAAGTGGCGTATCACCGTAAAGAACAATCGTCAGGAGAGTGTCAACATCACCGTGTTCGATCAGACCCCTATCTCACGTAATACCAGTATCGAGGTAATCATGGATGAACTTAGTGATGGCCAGTTTGATAAGAAGACTGGCATCATCAAGTGGCCACTACAGCTCAAGCCCGGCGAGCAGCGCGACCTGATTCTGCAATATAAAGTAAAATATCCCAAGAACCGCCGTCTTAATATTGAATAGTAGAATTCCTAAATTGTATTAAATATTGCACAGAAAACAAAGAATTATTTGGTTTTCTGTGCAATATTTTATAGATTTGCAGCCAAATAATAGTGCTTATGAAGGAGAATCCATTGATACAATTGGGAAATGTGCCCGTGCAGACGGGTACAATAGCTGCTTGTTTTGATTACTTGGCTGCTCCTAACGAAAAGGTGCGCGCACTGGAAAAAGATGGACAATTGATAAGATTGAAGCGCGGATTATATGTGGTAGATGAAAGGATCAGCGGAAAACCGATTAATGTCCGACTATGCGCCAATCATATCTATGGTCCATCATACGTATCATTGCAATGGGCATTAAGATGGTATGGATTGATTCCAGAACGAGTGTTTACGATGACTTCAATCACTACAAAGCGAACGAGGGAGTTCGAGAACAGTTTAGGGCGTTTTACCTATTATCAGGTTAAACCCAGTTACTTTCCTATTGGTATCAGAAGCGTGGAGGAGAATGGTGTAAACTGCCTAATGGCAGGGCCTGAAAAAGCTCTCTGTGATACGATTTTATACGACTCCTACTTGCCATCACAATCGGTTATAGGATTACAGCAATATCTTGAAGAGGATATGCGCTTTGATATGGATATCTTGAGCGATTTAAACATCAACATTATTGAGGTCTGTGCGCAATCAGGTGGAAAGGAACAGATATTAAACAACCTCATTAAAATTATCAAGAAATTATGAGTATATATGATGAAATGGTAGCCCAACTAGCCGATAGAGTTGGTACTGCTACACCTAACGTAGAACAAGAGGTAATGCAACGCATAGCTCTGGCAGGACTGCAGCGTGGTGGTTTTTTTCAGCATGCAGCCTTCTATGGTGGAACCTGTCTGCGAATATTTCATAACCTGCCTCGTTTCTCTGAGGATATGGATTTCTCGTTAGTTGAGAAGCGCGATGATATTCATCTGGAGAACTATTTCCCCGCCATCATCGAAGAGTTTAAGTTGGCAGGACATGAAGTGAACATTGTGAAAAAAGAGAAAAAGACTTTTGGGCGAGTTGAGTCCGCATTTCTTAAGGAGAATACGGAAGTCTACGATATAAAATTCCAGACTAAGAAAACCATTAAGGTAAAGATAGAACTCGATACTAATCCGCCTTTAGCATTCGAAACTGAGCAGAAAACTCTTATTATGCCTTATACCTTTATGACTCGGTGCTTTACGTTGCCTGATCTTTATGCTGGTAAGATGCACGCTTTAGTTTATCGTGCTTGGCAACGAAGAATTAAGGGGCGCGACTGGTATGATTTTGAATGGTATGTACGTCATCAGATTCCCCTTGACTACACGCATCTTCAGGAGAGAATATATGAGTTTCATGGTGAGAGAATTGGTCAGGACGAGTTTATGCGACAGCTACGTGAAAAGCTCTCAACTGCAGATATCGAACTAGTAAAGCAGGATGTTGAAGGTTTCATTGATAATCCAAAGGAATTAGACATCTGGTCGAATGATTACTTCCTGCAATTGTCTGATATGATTGTTTTTAAGTGAATAATAACTTGATTCTACCTATGAATATAAAAGAATTACTAAATGTGACCGACCACTTTGCAGCTCGTGCTGGCTGCAAGATAGTCGAAGTCGACGATCATCACGCAGTAGCTGAGATGACCGTCACGGGCGATCATCTCAATGGTGGCCATGTGTGTCAGGGTGGGGCCCTCTTTACCTTAGCCGACCTTGCCATTGCTGCCTTGATGAATCAGCACGGAGAGCTCACCTTTGGTATCTCAAACAACATTATGTTTGTATCCAGTGCCAAAGAGGGCGACCATCTCTGTGCAGAAGCCATCTTCGTGTCAGATCATCACAAGATTCCATCTGTAGAAGTACGTGTTACTAATCAGGACAACACCCTTATCTGCCACGTCACCGGTATGGGCTACCGCAAATCCAAACCTTTACCCAAATTATGAAGCAAGATCAGATTGTAATCTATCAGACAGAGGACGGACAGACACAGATTGATGTCCGTTTGGAGAATGAGACCGTGTGGTTAACACAGGCTCAGATGGCTGAGCTGTTCCAAAAGGACCAGTCAGTTATAGCCCGTCATATTAAAAATGCTTTGAATGAAGGTGAACTTGAAGAAAATAGTAATATGCAATTTTTGCATAATACTCAATACAAGTATCGTCCTACAAAGATTTACGACCTTGATACCATAATATGTGTTGGTTATCGCGTTCATAGCAAGCGCGGTACAGCTTTCCGTATATGGGCAAGACAAATCATTAAGGATTATCTCGTTAAGGGTTATGCCGTTAATGAGCGCATACGCCATGAGCAAATTGGAGAGTTGCGCCAATTGGTAGGTATGCTTGGACGTACCATACAAAGCCAACCAGTCATCTCTACTGATGAAACCACAGCTTTGTTCGAAGTGGTGACAGACTATACCTACGCTCTTGATACACTCGATAACTACGATTACGAGCGTCTTTCAATCGACAAGACTACAAAGGAAGAGCCATTCCATGCCACTTACGAGAATGCAATGCAAGCTATTGATGGCCTTCGTGAGAAATTTGGTGGCTCTGTATTGTTTGGCAATGAGAAGGACGATTCGTTTAAGAGTAGTATCGGCCAGATTTATCAGACGTTTGGTGGCGAGGAGCTTTATCCTAGTGTAGAGGAGAAAGCTGCTATGTTGCTGTATCTGGTGACTAAGAACCACTCGTTTAGCGACGGCAACAAGCGAATTGCAGCTACACTATTCCTTTGGTTTCTGAATAATAATGGCATACTATATCGCGAGGACGGCTCGAAGCGATTGGCTGATAACACGCTCGTAGCCCTAACTCTGATGATTGCAGAGAGTAGAACAGAAGAGAAGGACGTGATGGTAAAGGTAGTGGTAAACCTGATAAATCAGAAGAATTAGTCACTTCGCCAGTAGAATAAATATAAACCTACCATAGTTGTATGTCAAGAGGTAAATCTATTTATAAAGTTTTGGGTGTTTGGGCTTTGATTGTTATCTTGACGGGATGTGCTGCCGAGAAGGAGCCTTTGATTATATCTCCGTTATCTCAGGATTTTATGACAGAACCTATGATGCCGATATATCCTGGTGGAATAGAGAAAATGTTTGAGTTTATTGCAGATAACCTACGCTGGCCTGGTGATGACGATTCATGCATACAAGGGCGTGTGGTAGTATCTTTCATAGTGGAGAAAGATGGTAGTCTTACTGATGTAAGGGTCGCAAAGAGTTTAGATCCAGCATTCGACAAGGAAGCTGTTCGTGTAGTAAAGTCTATGCCCAAGTGGGAGCCTGGTATGTGGAGAGGGAAGCCTGCCAGAATACATTATTGTATACCAATTAGATTCCGCTTAGCAGATGAAAATTATTAGATAAAGGAATTGTTAAATGCGTGATAGTAATCTTCGACATCATCAATCAACAAAGATACTTGCACAACTATATCAAAATATAACCCTATATGGATAGCAGAATTGAGATTAAAAGCACTGAAATTCGCTTTTAGTCCAAAATATTTGGTAGAATGGAATTTAGTGTGTACTTTTGCGGGCGGAATTAATCATTTTAAACTCAATAGGATTATGAAAACGGTATTAGTTACAGGTGCCAACAAGGGCATCGGATTTGGGATAGCAAAACATCTTGGCCTTAGTGGTTGGAGTGTTATCATTGGTGCACGCGATGAGCAGCGTGCAGAGAAAGCCATCAGCGAACTTAAGAGTCAGGGCATCGATGTGCTCGGATGGGTAAACATCGAATTGGCCAATCTGGCTAGTGTAGAACAAGCTGCCAAGGAAGTAAGTGAGAAATACCCAGAACTATCTCTCCTGGTTAACAATGCTGGTATTCCAGGCGATATGAGCGTTGACAGCGAGCATACAGAGATAAACGTAATCAAAGAAACACTGGATGTGAACTTTATCGGCACATTCGCACTTACCAAGGCGCTGATACCAATGATGGCTAAGAATAATGGTAGAATCGTAAACATCACCGTACCATCAGAAATCAGTCCTTATTGGCATCCGCTTGCCTACGTGGCTAGCAAGGCCGCACAGAATGCCATGATGGGCGTAATGGCCATCGAGTTCAAGCAGAGCAATACACCTGTAGAGATATTCTCAGTACACCCAGGACCTACCACTACCGATCTGAATGGCAACATGGCACTGCCTGGATTCCACGACATTGAGACCGTAGGACAGAAGACTGCCGAACTGATTAACGATGGCCAGAACCATCAGGGTGAGTTTATCGAGCTTTACCCTATTGTAGAGGAATAATAAAACGTTTGACAATTGAAGAAACTGTTTTTATGGATGCTGCTGGCTGCGGGCTGTATGTCGGTCATGGCGCAGCAGCGAGTTAAGATATCAGGCCATGTTACTGATTTTGATGGCAAGCCTATCAGTCACTGTGCTGTGATGCTGATGGACAAGCATTTTCATACTGTGGATAGTGCATCTACCGACAGTGCCGGTTACTACTGTATCACCAACGTTAAACCTGGTAGATATATGGCTCTTACTGCTGTAAGGTGGGATGAGTATGTGCGATTCAGCAAACTGTCAGAGCAAGACCGAAGACTGGAGTTCTGGGCATGGAATATCATTGCCGATAAAGATCTTACCATCAACCCTCGCTATCACCGTCTTGAACTATATGGCACCACGGCATTCTGTCCCACAGGCACCAATGCACTGATGGTTTACACACGACCAATGAGTGCTACCGAGGCCATGAAATTCGACGAAAAACTGTATCGCGACAACAACAATGGTGTGATTGACTATTCGGTTAAACTAGAGGATTTCAAGGTGCAGGCATTCATAGATGGTCAGGAGGTTAAGATACTGAGCATCCAGAATATGACTGAGCAATACGGCAATCAGAAGATGGGTGCTTTCCTGATGATGCTCGACTACAAGGTGCGTAACGACGATACCGACATCCACCAGATACGCATCACCGCCGAGAACACCAAGCACCACGAGAAAGGCGAAAACCTCTGCTACTTTCAATCTGCAGATTTCGAGTAGCATATTACATTCTCATTTTTCTCGCTTTAATATTTGGCGGAATGGAGAATTGTGCGTATCTTTGCCGGCAGATAACCAACATTTAATAATTACACTACAACAATTTATGAAAAAGCTACTATTATTCGCATTGGCAATCGCCGCGTTAAGCGCATGCCGACCAACACAACAATCCACACAACAGGCATTCCAGCTGCCCGAGGTTGAGGACATCGCCATGTATCAGGTAAATCCTCGTGTTTTCGCACCCGAGAAGTCACTTCTTGCCGTGGCCGACCGCATCGACTCTATCCGCAGTCTCGGCGTAAATGTTATGTGGGTAATGCCCATCTATCCCATCGGTATAGAGAAGGGCAAGAACTCTCCTTACTGCATCAGCGACTACAAAGCCATCGCACCCGAGTTTGGTACTATCGACGACTTTAAGCACCTGGCCGCCGTATGCCACGAACACGGTATGGCTATCATCCTGGACTGGGTGGCCAACCACACTGCCTGGGATCATCCCTGGCTAAAAGCTCACCCCGAATGGTACACGCGCGACGAGAAAGCCGATACCATTATATGTCCACAGCCATGGAACTGGGAAGATGTGGCCGACCTGAATTATGACAACAAGGACCTGCGCGCTGCAATGATCGACGCTATGAAGTTCTGGATAGTAGAGGTTGGTATCGACGGATTCCGATGCGATGTGGCCGACGGAGTGCCAGCCGACTTCTGGAAGGATTGTATCAACGAACTTCGCACAGCTGCTGGCGAACGCAAGATACTGATGCTGGCCGAGGGTAAGAATAAGGACAACTTCACCGTGGGCGGTTTCGATATGAATTACGGTTGGGATTATAAAGACGAGTTGGTGAAGGTGTGGAAGGGAGCACCTGCTTCCGATCTTATCGCAGCCGATAGCGCCGAATACGCCAGTCTGCCTGCTGGCAAAGTAAAGCTGCGCTTCACCACCAATCACGACCATTCTACCGAGGCTACACCTCCTGTAGAATTCACAACCGACCGTGGCGCAATGGCAGCCTATGTGGCCAGCATATTCCCTCACGGCGGTGCACTTATCTACGGATCACAGGAAGTAGGCTACCCCGAGCCAATCAATTTCTTCAAGTATGTTCCAGTAGATTGGACTGCCAAGCCCGAAATCTATCAGGAGTACCAGGCACTGCTTGATCAGTACAACACTCATCCCGCACTGCGCAAAGGCAAGTTCACAGCATGGCCCGACAAGGATGTGCTGATATTCGAGAAATCAGACAATGACGAACGCTTCCTCATACTGGTCAACGTTCGTAACGAGCCGAAGCCAGCTACCATACCTTCAGACTGGGCAGGACAGCAAGCCACCGACATACTTACCGGCAAAAGCCAGAAGCTGCCCAGCTCGCTGCAGCTCGCCCCATTCCAGTACTGCATTCTTAGTGTCCAATAGTCTTTCTGATTTCCAGGTTAAGTAATACTACACTCGCTAATCAGGTTGCGAAAGGCATTCACATCTGCCGGATGCAACTTCACTACGGGCGCAATGGTCAGCATGGCCGATGCGCCCATATTTTTTTCCATCTGCTTAAACTCCCGGTACTTGGCCAGCACCTGTTGGCGCTCATGCTCGCCCAACGGGGGGAGCATGCCCGACTCACGCATCAGGAAACGCACCTTAGCCGTAACCGACAACTCGGCATGCAGACGCACATAGCAGATGATATCGAAATAAACCAATGGTGGGAACGATGCCTTGACCGACTCGAGGAAAGCACCCGTAGAGGTGTTTATCAACTGGCCGTCGCGGATACTCTGAAACAACTGTATCTGCTGGTCGAGCCCCCCGTCGAGCCAACGGTGAATCATATCCACATCGTAGAAGTACGTCCATGCCAGCAGTCCACCCATCACGCCCAATACGCTTACAAACTGCATGACAGGATTGAAATGCAGATGGTTATGGCACACGTGCGCAGCAACGGCAGCCACCAGCAGCAGGATGGTCATCACCACATCAAACGGCCTTACTCCCAGTCGCGAACGCCATCGCTCCGTTTGTCGCACCAGCAGCACCAAGCCAGCAGCCACCACGGCACTGCAACCAATGTGCACAAGTGCCACCTCCAACCCACGGAACAGCATGGTACCCAAGCCTGCATCCTGGCCCAGTACCAGATAGAACAGGTTTTCGAGAATAGAGAACCCGCCACCCACAGCAGCACCGCAGATCACACTATCGATAAAGAACACCATACGCTTGCGCCATGCCAGCACCAGCAGCGGCACGGCTTTCACCGCCTCTTCAGCCACTGGATGCACGCTGTAGGGTAGCCAGTCAGCAAGCCAGCTGAACAAGCCGAAACACACCAGTGCCGTAAGCATGCCACAACCCACCAACAACAGTAGCCTGCGCTTGTTTACAAGTGCGAAATTATCAATCTTGTAAATTACCAGTATATATATTATAATAGGTAATAGCGAAGCTACAAACTGCATTTATAGTAATTTTAAAGATATCATTAACTCGTTGCCATGCCTGCCGCCAGCAAAACCCTCGGGGGCAAACAGATGTCCGAAACCTACCGAGAGTGTCGTCTTCAGATAGTTTACAAACACCAGTTCGGTACTCAGCTGTATGCCTGTGCTGTAATACATCTGATGTTTCGTACCGGGATTCCAGGCCGACAGACCTGTACCGAAGAGCGAGCACTGTATCCATGTGGGATAGCAGAACAGGGCGCCGAAATTGTTCATTCGAATGGGGCGCAGGTTCAGTTCGGCAGTGGCCTTGGCATACGAGTGTGCCTGTATGGCGTCGATGTCGGCTCCAGGCATGGCCAGTGCTGTACGGTACTGGAAGGCATCGCGGTTATCAACATGGTTATTGCGGAATCCGCCTAGATAGGTATTGCCGAACACCGATTGGGCATCGCCGAAGTTATGCCCGGCAGCCGTACGCAACCAGAAGGAGGTGTTACGGTCGAACGGCAGCAACGTACCGAAATCGCTAGTGCCCTCAATGGATGGATAGAATGTGCCGCCAGCCAGATAGCCATAGCCGTTGATGCTGAGCTGGTAGCCCTGCTCGTTCATCACTCCGCCAAGCGACCTGCGCAGCTTCGACACTTTGCCGTAGAGTGCAGCTGTCTGCATCGATTTCACGTCGCCCACCGCAATCTCCTGATACATGGGCAGTGCATCCATGTCGCCATAGGCATCCACCGAGAATCCCCACTCGCGGGTGTAGGGTGCTATCAGATTATTACAGTAGTCGTACTGGATGCCCACGTTATAGCCCTTACGGCTGGTACGTCTCGGACCGAACAGGTCGTAAAAGTCGGTGTGGTTCCAAGCCGCCCTGAGTTTCCAGAAGTAGTACTGCCACTCCAGGTCGGCGTGCAACCGGTTCTTCCAGGGGTTGTGGCTCCATGGCGATATGCCCAGAGAGAGACGGATACTGCTCAGTCCCACGGGGTCGTTCACAGCCAAGCGGTAGCCCAGCACCGGTGTGACATGATTCCAACTGTCGGCATCGGTAAAGCCAGAGATGGTGGGATAAGCCCCTGCAAAGCGCATCTCCTTGAGCACATGGTAAGGGGTGATATGGTTGTAAACATCGCCAAACTCGATTCTGGGCAGCGAGTCGCGCAGCAAGCCCACCTGTTCGAGTGCGTCGCGGTTCTGCTCGTAGGCCGCCTGACCATACAGCTGTATGGCATTGGCATCGGTCACCACCTGCCGTTCCAGTGTTACCGGTCGCATACCATCGCGCTCAAACTGCAGCGCCAGCAGCTGCCCCGGCTGTATTTCGAGCGGAGCAAACATTCCGATGCTGGCATTGGTAAGCATCTCCATCTGCCGGGTGGCGATGTTGATTTGCCAGAGGTTCGACACACCGGTATAGTAGCTACTGCCCACCAGATACTGATCGTCGAGCGAGAAACGGAACTGTCCCAGGTTGGCATCGCGCCACGTCACCAGTTCTACCGGTTTGTAAATGGCCTGTTCAAACTCCTGGAGGTTAAACAGCAACAGGGTGTGTTCGCCGTTGTCGCCCTGTCGGGTCATCG
>JAEEGJ010002338.1_pt1 | contig 104892 bp, 85 predicted proteins | sample 8958761 | NCBI WGS metagenome assembly JAEEGJ01 (sample SAMN16246546, study PRJNA631951) | gut metagenome | biome: gut microbiome; feature: rumen; material: RS-attached | host: Bos | place: Iran: Karaj | collected 2018-10 | reverse complement strand
GTTGACGGCACGGATGATTACAGGCCAGTCCCCGCTACGCTTGTCATTCTTCACACCCGTTGACTTATAGTCAGGAACGGTGGTGAAATACTGCCATACCTTGCCCTCCAGGCCATTCTTCGCAAACTCCTCACGCAGGATAGCATCGCTCTCACGCAAAGCCTCCAGGCGGTCGCGCGTGATGGCACCCGTACAACGAACACCCAGACCAGGACCAGGGAATGGCTGGCGGAACACCATATTGTCAGGGAGACCCAACTCCTTACCCACTACACGTACCTCATCCTTGAACAGTAACTTGATAGGCTCCACCAGTTCAAACTGCAAATCGTCTGGCAGACCACCCACATTGTGGTGCGACTTCACAGGACCCGATTCCACGATATCAGGATAGATAGTTCCCTGGGCCAAGAAACTGATACCCTCCAGCTTACGTGCCTCCTCCTCGAATACACGGATAAATTCAGCACCAATAATCTTACGCTTTTGCTCTGGATCAGCCACACCCGCCAACTTATTCAAGAAGCGGTCAACAGCATCCACATAGATAAGGTTAGCATCCAGCTCATCGCGAAACACACGCACCACCTGTTCAGGTTCGCCCTTACGCAGCAAGCCATGATTTACATGCACTGATACCAGCTGCTTTCCCACAGCCTTGATCAGCAGAGCAGCCACTACCGATGAATCCACACCACCAGACAGGGCCAGCAGCACCTTTTTGTCACCAATCTGAGCACGTAGTTCCTTAATTTGTTCGTCAATGAATTGCTGAGCCAAAGCGGGCGTCGTAATACGCTCCATATCAGCCGGTCTAACGTTACCTGTTGCCATAATTTTGATGTTTAAGTGAATACTATTTTGAAATTTGGTCGCAAAGTTACAACAATTTCTGATAAATCAGCAAATTCCGCGTCATTTTCTTCACATTCATGGCCATTTCGTCTTTTTTATGTCTTTTTATGTGGCTGGGTGAAAAATTATTTGTATATTTGTGGCCACATAACTAATAAACTAGGTAGATATGAAAGGAACAAGCATTAAAAAGCGCGTCGTTGGTGTGGATATCGGCAATATGCTGACCACTTACGCCATTGTGGATGTCCGTGGTAATGTCATTGCCCATGATAGCTTCCCCACGGTCGACTACCCTGATGTCAACAAGTATATTGACAAGCTGACGGAGGCCATCGTAGAGATAGCTGAGGCGAACGGTGGCTACGACACCATCCGCTCTGTCGGCATCAGCTGTCCCAGCGCCAGTTATGCGTCAGGATGCATCGAGAATGCGGCCAACCTTCCCTGGAAGGGGATCGTTCCCATGGCTTCTTTGCTCCAGGACCGGCTGGGCATTGCCGTCGCATTGGGTAACGATGCCCACAATACCGCTTTGGGCGAGAAGATGTACGGCTCGGCTCACGGCATGAAGAATTTCATCGTGCTGAACCTGGGCATCGGACTGGGCAGTTGTTTCTTTTCTGAAGGTCACGAACATGCGGGTGCAGGGGGCTATGCCGGAGAGATCGGGCATACCTGTCTTGTAGACCACGGACGCAAATGCAGCTGTGGCCTGGAGGGTTGTCTGGAAGCCTATGTAGGAACGGCGGGTTTCATCCAGACAGCCAAGGAACTGCTGGCAGAGAGCGACAAGCCTTCGAAGATGCGCGACCTGGAGGATCTGAATCCCAAGATAATCAAGGAACTGTGTGATGAGGGCGACGAGCTGGCCATTGAGGTCTATCGCCGCACGGGCTATTTGTTTGGCATCGGACTCGCCAACTACGCAGCCATTGTCAATCCTGAGGCTATCATCATCACGGGCGGCGTGTCTGGAGCAGGCCACTGGATCCTCGATCCGACTTATGAGTCGTTCGAGAGTCATGTGTTCCGTAACATGCGGGGTAAGGTTAAGATGATGCTGTCGGAACTGAACGACCGCGAACGTGATGTCCTAGGAGCCAGCGCCCTGGCTTGGGAGGTCCCTGAATACTCTCTGTTTAAGTAAGCAGAGACCTCCGCTCCATAGGGAGCTTTATTCTGCCTCAAGCAGCAGCACACGGCTCGACCAGTCGTTCTTCTTCGACCACTCCGGCTCGTTGCGATAGGGCATCTCGAGGCCGTGGTTCATCAGATAGGCGCCGCTGAAGGTCTTGCCTTCAATGTCGAGAGGCTTGAGGTCGATGCGGTTCAGCTCGTGTACCTTATATTTCTTATTGGCATCGAGACCCGCCATCTTGACGCGGGGCAGATGCTCGTTCTGGAACGACTCGGTCTTCCACCAGAAGAAGACACTCTTCGACTTGGCTTCGTTGACGTACATCAGCGAGGCCAGACCTTGTTTGTCGTAGGGCGAAACGAGGCGGTAGAGGTCGCCAAACTGCACAATCGGACGGATGCCCTTATACTCCTTGATAGCCTGACGGCAGAGGGCTTTCTCATCGTCTGTCATGTTCTTGGGCTGGATCTCCATACCCAGACGTCCACTCATAGCCACGTCGATGCGATACTTCATGGCGGTGGTACGGAACACGGTGTGGTTGGGTGTGGCAGAAATGTGCGAGGCCATGGCGATGGCGGGGAAGAAGTAAGAGGTGCCCCACTGCATATAGATGCGCTGGAGGGCATCGGTATTGTCGCTCACCCAGAACTCGTCGAAGTAGGGCAGCACACCCCAGTTGGCGCGTCCGCCACCAGAGGCACAGGCCTGGATGGTGAGGTCGGGATACTTGGCACGGATGCGCTGGCAAGTCTTCTCCAGGCCGCGATGATACTCGATATAGAGATGACTCTGGTCGTTCATCGTCAGATACTGTGAGCCATGGTTTAGGATGGGCATATTGGCATCCCACTTGATATAGTCGATCTCGGGATACTTGGTCATGAGGTCATCGACAACGCCAAAGACGAAGTCCTGCACTTTGGGGTTGCTCATATCCAGCACCACCTGCGTACCGCCGCGACCCAGCACGGGTTCACGCTTCGGAGCCTTCACGATCCAGTCGGGATGGGCCTCGTAGAGTTCCGAGACGATGTTCGACATCTCCGGCTCAATCCAGATACCGAACTTGATGCCGTGCTTCTTGGCGTCGCGCAGCAGTCCCTCGATGCCCTCGGGCAGCTTGTTCTTATCGACCACCCAGTCGCCCAGCGAGGAGTTGTCGGTCTTGCGGGGATATTTGTCGCCAAACCAGCCGTCGTCCATCACGAAGAGTTCACCACCCATCGAGGCAATGTCGCCCATCATCTGGTCCATGCCCTGCTGGTTGATGTCGAAATAAACACCCTCCCAGGAGTTCAACAGGATCTTACGCTCTTTGTCGCCATGCATCAGCATATACTTGCGGCCCCACTTGTGGAAATTCCTGGAGACGCCAGAGAGTCCCTTGGTAGAGAAACTCAGGGCTACTTTTGGGGTGACGAAGGTCTCGCCCTTTTTCAGGTGATATTCCGAGTTGTCGGGGTTGATGCCTGCGAAGAAATAGTGGTACTCTGTATCGTCGGTATCGATCTTCAGTTGGAAGTTGCCAGAGTAGCAGAGGGCAGCGCCAATCACGTCGCCACAGTTCTCACGACCCTTACCGTCGAGCGAGAACATCACCTCTGCATGATCTGTGTGGGAGTTGCGCGTACCGTCTTTATTCTTGATCACCTTCTCGCCTGGCAGAATTGGCTCTTCCACCAGTTGTGCCTCATTAGCCCAGGAGCCATAGAAATGAGAGAGCCACACGTTGCCGCGACGGATGGGCAGCGAGCAGGAGGCGAACTGCGTCAGCGTGACGGGCTTCGCCTCGCCGTTGGTAATCTCCGTCCAGGTCTCGATCATGTCCTCATCCTCGTAGGCCTTGTAACAGAGGTTGACTGTGATGGGATAGATGGGATCTTTCAGCGGAATGATGAGTGTCTTTTCATTACTCTCACCTCTCACCACTCTCCACTCACCACTGACAAACAGTTCCGTCGACATATTGCCATCAGCATGCTTCATCGCCAGTGCAGCCTCTGCCGGACAGTTCATGCCATAGGCGGGATAGGCGTCCATCCTGCCATTGACGGGCCGCTGCAGGTTGCTGAGGTCATAGTCGCTCAGTTTCTGGCCGAAATACACATACTGTGGCTGTTTGCCGTTCTCCACTTCAAGCACCATCGTCGAGTGTTTCGTCTCGATGGTGACTTGCTCTGCCTGTGCCATCTGTATCGAGGTCGTCAGCAGCATTGCAAAGATCATACTTTTCTTCATATCGTTTAGTTATTAGAGTTTACTTGGTGCAAAAATACGAAATAATTCTGAATTACGAACAACGAACGATGAATTATTTCGCATTTTGACGCCAAAGTGCGAGAATAAGACAATATAATATTAGAGGTGTGAAGTCATCGTTTGCGGGCGAGATTACTTTATATTAAATTCCCGCTTACAAGTTATCGTCTTTTCATTTAGTTTGATATCAAATTCAGAATAGTACTCCCTAGAGTCAAAAATACTGTAGACATAAGTATAAGGCAATTTGAAGCAGAAAAGCCACTTCTAGCGTTAAACGTAGTTAATATTATACAAAATCGTAGAAGAATTACAGATTTTGGCAAATTTGATTTGCAAACAAAGAAAATAATACGTAAATTTGTAGGTGAATTACGGATTTTGTATAATAAGTGCAACTATGATAAGAGATTTTTGGGTGAAAAATTACCTTTCTATTCGCAACAAGCAAGAATTGAGTTTCTTAGCTAAAGGACCCTCTTCGGAACTTGTTACAGAAGTTGCCGAAGGGGTGTTCTTGTATAAATTAGGCATCCTGTATGGTTCAAATGCTTCTGGCAAGTCTAATATGCTGATTGCCTTAAACGAGGTGTTCCGCCTATTGGTTTTGCCAAAGTCAGATGCTAACGAAAGAATTAATGGTAGTATTCCCTTCGTTCTCACAAAGAATGAACCCATAGAGATGCATGTGTCTTTCTATGCTAATGGCATCAGGTATGATTATGATGTGTCGTTTAACGAGAAATACATTTTGAGTGAATACCTATACTATTATCCCAACAAGTCTAAGGCTTTATTCTATGAACGTCATTTTGTAGGTGAGAATATACAGTCAGAAATAAAGTTTGGCCCAAGCTTGCAATTATTTGTCAAGACCCAAGACAGTATTCGTGAGAACACGTTGAACAATCATAGTGTTCTGTCTGTTTGCAGAAAAGCGGCCTTAACAGAAGACATCGCACCGTTCAATGTGCTTCACGGATGGATTATGGACAATTATCACGACGTGGATGGTGACGGACAAAGAGGATTAATAGAAATACTAAAGGATGCTTATAACAGTCCGAGTAAGCGTAAGTTTTATAACACGATGCTACAAAAGGCAGATCTGAACATTCTGGAGTATCGCCCCATCGTAGAAGACCGTATTGTGCCTGCGGAATATCGTGAACGCATTCAAAAGGAAAATATACCTGAAGAGATGAAAGAGGCTTTACTTAAACCCACAGCTGATTCTGTGGCATTTGTAAATCATTCTTCAGATGGAGATTTTGACGTTCCTCTTAAATGGCAGTCAAAAGGTACCTTAAAGTACATACGCATCTTGGATGCTTTATACGATATGATAACAAGTTCTCATGTGTACTATCTGGATGAATTGGGTGAGGATTTGCACAATGACCTATTGTACTACTATCTTAATGTTTTCATTTTCAACTCGGAGCAATCACAACTGATTATCACCAGTCAAGAAACGACACTCCTTTCTCAGGATTTAATCAATGAGAACAGAGGTGTCGTGTGGTTTGTAGAGAAGAACAAAGAGACTGCTTCGTCTGAATACTCACGTGGAGACTCATTTGGCTTACACAAGAATTTGTCTCTTTATAATTCTTATCGTATTGGCCGTTTGGGAGCAAAGCCAGAACTGGGTAGCATATTCATAAATCTGGAGGATTGATATGGGCAAACTACGACAAACAGCACTTATCCTGGGTGAAGGTCCTACAGAGTTCTTCTATTTCAAATCTTTGTGCGACGTGTTTAAACGTCTGACCATCAAACCGGACTATCCCAAACATACAAACCTCAAAGAACTTGAAGTTAAGATAGAAGAGGGTATTGCAATGGGCTACAGTTATATCCTTTGTGTTATTGATATGGATACGAAGGACAAGGAACCTGAGCGTACACAATATCAAAGATTAAAGGCGAGATATGCAAATCCAATCAACAGGCCAAAGAAAGGCATAGACTGCAAAATTGAGTTTTTCGAAACTCACCGCTGTACAGAACTGTTCTTCCTCTATTACTTCCGCTACACGTCACGTTCATACGATGATCAAGAGTCGCTACTAAAAGATTTGAACCAGTGTATAGAATATCGGAAAACTATAGACTTCTTTATGAAGAGCAAGGGGCTGCATAGTTATTTTGAACGACATGCAGGAAGCCTCTCCACTGCAATAGACAATGCAGATCACTCCATGGAAGAAAAACAAATAAGTGGCAGAGATTACACTTACTCTGAACTTGGAAGATTGATAAAGATGTTAGAGAAGTTGTCTGTTTAAGGTGTGGGTTACACAATATTATTAGGTGGCAAGAACCGCAATGTTTCTTGCCACCTATAGCAAATTGGAATGCCTCTGGATATTATTTTACGATAACCTTTTCTGTGAATTCTTCCTTGCCGATGCTCACCTTTACGATATAGACGCCTTTAGGCCATCCCAGCGTGGAGATAGATTCTGATCGGTTCGTCGAAGACAGGATTGTCATCAATTCTTTCAAACACCAAGTTTAAGTATTCCTCTTCGTTATTTCCAGACGGCATTGTACTTTCTTGAAATTCTCTCAGAGCGACGAATACTATCTTTTTCCGACTGATTCAAGTTACCCGTACGGGCACGAACCAATGCTTCACGAAGCTCTTTCGCGAACTTGCCTGAAATTGGCTTGCGGGGGGATTCAATTCCTAACATATCATCAGTGTTTGTTTGTTCGGGTGCAAAGATACGATATTTTTTCTTTGCATCCAAACTTTTTGGGGAAAATCTTTATTTTTATACAAAAGACATTATTCTGTTAAATTAAAAACTTACATGATTCCTATTTAGTTCATTAAGAAGTCTTGGGGTTTGATCTATGGTCTTCATATTCTTGTAGAGTGCTGTTTTTGCCGATTCTGCAATTTCTGTCAGGCTCTGATCTGCCCTTACTCGATTATCAATACTCTCTGCCATGAAAAACATGCCAGTAAAAATGATTCCCACAAAGGCAGCAATAGCCTGAGGTGCTGTTGTAAACAGCCAATACATTGTATTTCCATCCATATTGCTAATGCTTTGATTTATTAAGTTATGCAAAGATAGGACAAAATATTTACGAACGAATAATTTTGGGCGTTTCAAATCTAAGCGAGAGTACTGCGGTTTTGGTGATGCAAACAATATACTGTACTGATTTATACTGGCTTATGGTCAAAGGACGGCCTTTGGATTTGAAACGCTTTCTGTCTGGATTAAGAGTCTGTCAGTATTTATTGTGCATATTCCGACAATAATAATAGGTGGCAAGAACTGCGATGTTTCTTTCCACCTATTGTCTAAATGAATGCATTGATCATTATTTCACGGTCACATATTCTCTGAAATCCTCCTTACCGATAGTTACCTTGACAATATAAATGTCATTGGGCAAAATAGAATTCGTTAATCCCCTTGAAAAGTGCCAATGAAGAAAATAGCCTGAGTGTCCCACTCCTGAATCAGGTAGACAAACGGACGGTTGGCATGGAAATCTATTGTTTTGTTTGGGCCTCCACCTTCCCCATCCATCATAGCTATGGTAACAGCACTGGTCTTCGTGCCCTCCTCGTTCACCTCGATAGCGGCCTTCTGTTTCAGCAGACTCACATACAGTTCTTTGTAGTTGCGGCTGATGCCCGTAAAGTCGGCCTTCTTCGGATCAAACATTGAGGATGCGCCTAACTCCTTTACCATTTCATTAAGTTCTATCTCGCTCTTCGTCTCAAAACGCGGCAGCTTGATGTCAGCTATGGCAATGGCGGAATTCCTATTTGCCTCCCAAAATTCGTTATTGAGGCTGACGATGATGTCATCGACTGTTTTCCCCTCTGCGGGCAATAGTATATACATGCTGTAGTTGTCGCCACTGCCGTATGGTAGGCGGATGCTCGTGAACAAGTCGTTCTGGCCACATTGAATCTCAGCCTTCCTGTGCATCATTGGGAGGGTTACGCTGCTACCATCGGCCTTGGTGAATGTTTCGTCCTTGGTATCCTTTTTGTCGAACTTGTCAGTCCAGGTGGCCTTGAAGTAGATGGCATTCATCAGAACCAACATGGCATCAGGTGACAAGTTATCGATAATCTTTGGAATCATGCCGTGGCTTTTCTCGTTGCACCAGCCGTTTATGTAGTCCAGCGATGAAAGCTGGCTAAAGTCGAGCGAGATCGCCTCTGCGCTGTAGAAGGTCTTGACATCCTGTTCAAAGGCAGACTCCAGTATCACGTCCTTGTTGGCAGCCACGATGTTTGCCATCTCAAGTGTTACCGAAGGGTCTGCTATAGGAGCCTGTGTGATGAGGGCCTGGCAGTACTCGTTTAGGGCTTTCTTGTCACCGCCACCGAATCCCAGCACCTTTGTAATCTCCTCAGCAGTCTCGCCCTTAGCTCCGTCGTTGAGCATTCCTAACACGTAGGTCACGCTGAGCGGCGAGGTGATGTTACTCTTCTTCACCTTCTGCATCTGGTGGATGGTGCGATAGAGATTGAAGGTGAAGTCGTTGTTCTTTTGGGCAAAAGCCCGCTGCTCAGGTGTCAGCAGGATGGCCCGTGTCTGAGGCAGCATATCAACCACCATACTATCCTCATCGGGAATATCAGGCTTCTCGGGTGTGGAGGTTTCCTTTTTCGGCTCCTGCTGTTCCTTCTGGGTCTCAGGAATTTCAACAACCTCATTGTTTCCTCCACAAGCTGTCAATAGTCCCGTCAACAGCAGTATTCTAACTATATATTTATATCTTTTCATATGATTGTTTTTCTACTTAGAACGATTTAACATGCATAATAATTGCACCATCTTGTATATTTTTTACTACATTTTAGACACAAAACTATTAATGGTATACATTTAATAGTTTTATTCCTGTAGTGAAATTATGAACAGAATCAGTTGTTACCGCATCATAATATTGTGCTTGTGTTGTATCATATACGCCCTCAGCAAAGTAACCATTACTATCACCATACCATCCCCAATTGAAGTGCATATAATGATCGTTTTCAACACTCACCTGACCGGTAAAGAACCAACCAGAAGTTGCAGTCCTTGCCATTTCCCGTATAGTTATTGTTACAGTTTTATATCCATCTAGAACCCATGCATGACCACCTTCGTCACAAGTCCCTCTAATAAGAAAAAGGTGTGCATTATTTAATTGCGCACGAGCAAAAAAGCCGGCATAAGTATTCCAGTTTCCACATGTGTATCCCAAAGATGTAAATGTTGGGATAGCATAAACCTGAGAATGTGTGGAGGTGGCGACTTTGGGTGTAGTTTTGTATTCGCTGTGATTTAACTCACCTAATTGTCTCATCAACCGACCTATTGCCTTATGATATTCTGGGGTGCTGCATGCGCTTAGAACATGTCCTGTGTTATGAGCTTTCATACTACTCCAATTCAAGCTTTGAGTATTGATATCAGCACCTGTATAGGTAAGATCAATAGATGTCGGATAGTTATAATACGCCATAATCTGAGCCATTGCTGTATTTGTACAACCCGATTTTCCATTTGGGCAATATTCTCCCTCTGGATGAAGTTGTCCCCATCTGACATTAACGTATGGCCCAACGGTGCTGTAGCTGTATGTAATAGAATCCCTTGTCTCTATTATCGGATCATTAGGCCCGCGAGGAATTTCTACAGTGGCTCTACGGACATATTCTTTAGCCATAGCCTTAAACATTTCTAATCCCTCTATCTCGGAGGGCGTATCAGGGTCACAATATCCTTGCTCTGTTATAGCAAGAAGACCGTCTGTATTCTTTGATGCTGAAACGAGGGCAAATCCGGCATTATCCTCAAAGTTAAACACATAAATCAGTGTGTCGTTGATATTTGAATAAGCCCTTGTCTTCTCTTTTTCATCAAGTTTGAATACTTTTTTATCATTCAAGTCTATTTTTCTTTGTATGTGGCCAGAGCGGGTATTGGAACTTGTCTGTTCAAGCATAGGAATTGATGCTTGTGCTATTGCAAGCGCCTCTTCATAACTGCGGATATCACTTTCTGGATTGTTACTCTTTGTTTGAAAAGATCCCTGTTCATAGGATTCTTGATTTGAACATGCCGTGATAAACAGGGCAATGGACAATACTGATATTAATTTTACTTTCATATCCGTTTGATTAAAAATGTATAATTAATTACATCGAAATATTTAAAGGTGGAAAATTACTATTTTTGTTATTTGGGCACAAATATACAAAAAGATTATGGAATAAAGAACAAAGTGAGCGCTTCACATCCAAGGCAAATGGGCATCATGGATATGAGAGAAAAACCATATAACTTTGAATCACAGAAGATTATACACAAAAGAAGTCCCCTCGTAATTGAAACGCTTTCTGTCTTTGTCTTGTAGAATGACATATTCATAATTGCATACCTTGTTATTATAAATAGGTGGCAAGAGCTCTTTTTCCCCTTGCCACCTATAGCTGAAAAGAGAACTGTTATTTCACTGTCACTTTTGTAGAATAAGTCTTGCCATCGATGACGGCATAGATGATGTAGACTCCGGCATTCCAACCAGAAGTGTCAATGTTCAGGCTGTTGCCTTCTATCTGTTCTGAGTACACTTTTCTGGCTGTTGTTGCCTCGTAAACATTCAACATCCACGACTGTCGTGTATTGTTATCAGCGTCACTATTGTCATCTCTCCAGCTTCGTATCATGGCTTGGTTCAATTCCAACTCAATCGTGTTACCAGACATGTTGATATAGAAAGGATTAGACGGATCTATTGGATTCTTCATCGCCAACACCCTCAGTTCAAAATCGTTGCAAGATCCATTGCCTGTGCCATAGATACGAAGGTCCACGTCACTTGTTTGGTATGATACACTAAACCGGATGGTTTCGTTATCAATCCTTTGCAGATTAACAGCTGTATTAGGATTTGTTGTCGTTGAAAAGTTCATGTGTTTGAACTTTGGTGACTGAAGGGTAATCTGGCATACCTGATTCACGGCAAAAATGGATTCCATGCCAATTGTAAATGATGGATAGGTCCTGCCATTATAATACGTGCCTTCCTGATGGATAGTCCCAGTCAGTGATTTGGATGTCATAAGATCTTTCTCAACAATGCTTTGTGCTGTACTACCATACCATATAGTAGCAACCAAAGTCGGGTCAAAAGTTATACTACTGGCATTGATAGTACACTGATTTGTAGAAGGGGAGTTCTGTTGAATAAGGCTATTCAGTGAACTGGCATTCTTGAAACTCCAAGTGACATTATAACCACTATTTGATGTGAGATTTTCCACATAATAAACAGAAGAACTGCAAACAATATCTGGTCCTGAAATATATAAAGGATGTGAACTGTTTATTGTTATCTTTCCTGTATTATTGAGATCAAGCCAATTACTTAATCTATCATAGGTGTGTCCACCACCGGTCCATGAAAGACTAAACTTTCCGAAATGTGTGTTCTTTCGGCCACAAATCTCAGTGCTTTCATTTACGTCTTCTGCTTTCTTACCATATACCTGTCCCACTACTTTTTTGTTTTGATTCAACAATGGTGACCCAGATGACCCTCCTTGAGTAACACCTCCATCGTTATTCCATCTCATTCTCCAACCATTATCTGAGTATCCATTAATTGATGATGTGATAGCAGAATTATCTGAAATTGCTATTTTCATTAAATCGCCTGCAGGATGCTGAATACAAACACCACTTGAAGGCACATTTCCGCTTTTGTCCCACCCAAGCCATGTAAGAGAAGTGTTCTGCTTCAAGTTATGATTAATTTCCATCAACAAGAAATCAGTAAAGGCATAACCAGCCCTAAACGTTGCACTATTATATGTTGTTCCAGTGTAATCAGTTCCACCACAAGTTGTTTTCTTAAAAAAGAATTTGAACATCCATGCTTCTGCATTTGATATTTCACTATCCGATAACACTTTATTCGTATTACTATCTGCACAATGAAATGCCGTCAAAAAGTAGGGCTTAAATGAAAGATCTGTTGACATCAGTAACGAGCCACTGCATAAACAATTCCCACCAGACAGCAAGACTAAGGCTACTGCATTTGACTCTTCCGCATACGAAGGTTTGCAAGCCACATCTATATGACAACTTTCAGATCCTCCAACATTTCCATATGGGTCTGAAGTCAGATTTCCTCTATAACCATGAACCACTCTTCTGATGGTTAGGGTGGAAGTCCCTTTAACGTCGGAGGGCTCATAAATATAAATCTTCACTTGGCTTCCAGGTATTATATCTGTAAGGAAGAAGCCGCTTTTGGGAATGTCTTTTGTCATAACAGGGCCATACAAGACTGTTTCTTTTTGGTTCTCAATGTATAATTCTGCACCTTCCGGTAAGTGAAAATCATCAAACACGAAATTAAGTGATAAAGCACCTTCTGATGAAAATGACATAGTCCACAAACGTCCATTTTCAACATTTGTCCACGTTCCATCGTTTAAATTATACGAAACATTAAATGCTTTACCAAAGCGATATGGCAAGTTTGTGTTCTCCGTCCTTTTGTCTTCCTCTATTAATTCATGCAAATCAAATTTTGGCATTATAGTTATAGTATTACAACCAAGGCCTTTGATTTTACTAAATTCACTATGTATTATATCTCCCTTTTGATAATAATGTGTTTCGACTTGTGAATACAACGAAACAGAGTATAAAAAAACAATAATAAACAAAGAAATATTTTTCATGATCTTATTGTATTATGAAATTCACTTTAATATCTTCTCTCTCCATTTGATCGCCTGATTCTCCGACATATGTATTATACATAATGGAGAATTGAGTGTAATAGTTCCCTGATTCAAGTATAACATCGCCATTTTGTGTGCTCCATATATATCTGAACACATACGGGCCAACGGCAGTTTCAAAAGTAGTCAATTCTATTCTATCTCTTTGCGGAAGTCCAACTTTTTCGCCATTTTCCCTATATATGGAAAATAAGTCCTTATCTGCTATAAGATCGCCTTCTTTTAAATCTTGTGATAGGACGGGATTTCCTGGTGTCTCAAATGCTAATTGAAACACCAAAGGCTCTCCTTTCTTAAATATTAAAGATTCTCCACCATCTTCATGGAACAGATAAAACGAAAGACATTCTTCAATTTTTTGGAGATCTGAAACGTCCTCAGATTTGCTGCATGCACAGAACAATCCAAGCCACAGTAACATGCCCATCATTAAAACTAGTTTTCTTTTCATAAGCTACATTTTTGTTGTTAAAGAATAATTCTAGTACAAATATACAAACTGTTTTTCAATATTATATATAAGGTGTGCGTTTCAAATATGACCTGTTTTAGGGCCTTTGGGGATGCAGGAGCATATTAAATGGCTGAAATACAGCGTAATACATCACAAAGCCGTTGCTTGGTGTTTACAACGGTGATAACAGTTTGTGCTATAAGGGAACAACTGTTGTTACGGTTTTAGCAAATTAATAGGCGCCACATAGACCCCATCCTCTCGTCTATATGCTCCACCTACAGCTGTCAGTATCAACAGGAACGATGGAGCCTTTTCATCACTCTTTTCTACAATCTTGTTACGAAGTGTTACTAGTGACTCTGCACCTTCTTTTATCAAGTCATCGCCACCAAGTTTAATCTCAATGCCGCCCCATCTGCCATCTACCAGATGAACTACAGCATCACACTCTAATCCTGCATTGTCCCGGTAGTGCTTCACTGTGCCAGTATTCAAAATCCAAGTCATCTTTCACCTGGTTCCAGATTACAAAAATTCCCAAGATTTTCAATGAAAAAATCCCAAAATTTTCAATCAAGCCTTTGCTTTGTGCTGTTCTGGCGATTCTTGATATGGGGGAGATTTCTTAAAATTCACTAATATAAAGTAGGTAGGTATGGTGATATAAGATAGATTTTGTATTTTTGCAATCGTAATCATGCGCTGCTTCCGGGCAGTGCTGATGACAGAGCATTTAGATGGAAGTTATCCAAATTCTTGAATTTCGGCAAAAATAACCAAGTTATGGATAATGGACTGAAGAATGCTTACGTCCATGATATGTTGTCATCTGACATCTATCATATTGGGCGTAGGCTTTTGTCCATTTATCAACTTGGGGGCAGCCGAAAGCCTAAGAATTGATAGTGGCGCAATTAGCTTACGCCTTTTCCTTTTTCTATTTGTTCGGCAGGTATTCACTCTCAACAAACAATAATGATGGACTTGAAATTACTTGGCGAAAGACTTCGGATGATTCGGAAGCATTTGGACATGAACCAACAGCAACTGGCTGATGCTACCCACCTAACCCAACCCGCCATCTCACGATTAGAGAAAGGCGATGAGATCTATGCATCCACGTTGTTGGCTGTACTTTCTTTCTATCGTGACAAGATCTGTCTGGATCAACTCCTTTCTCCAAAACAGGATGCAGACATGCTATTGTACACCAGTCCCCAGGAGATGCGTGAAAGACTGAACGTCGGCCTGGCTGAGATTACCCGTAGGCTTGACCAGACCAAAGAAAGAGTCGATGCCTTGAGGAATACTATTTGATACCTCCCTCTTCCAATGGCAGGGGCTTTGTTCTGCTTCTGAGAGAGCGAAGGCCTTCTGCGGAGAGCGCCATAATGCGTCGCACCTCATCATCACTCATTCCCATATCCTTCAGTATCAGATAAAACATATTGTGGGCGGAGAGCTTGGTCGTCCTTTTCACCTTTCTCAGTCGGTTAAAGCTCTGATAATGCGTAGCGGCATAGTATTTATTGAAATATACCTTCTCCTTATAGCTCCAATGGACAATCGTCTTCCCCTCCATAATCTGGTCGTATAGCAACTTACCCTCCTTTAGTTTGGGAGCTTCTTCGTTCAGCAACTTTGTAATACTCTGGTTCAGCTTTTTAATGGCAGCCTCGGCATCCTGGGCCTCTTCTTCCAGCTGGCTAATCTTTTGAAGGTTTTCATCTTTGTTGCTTTCCAACTCCTTAATATGGGTCAGGGCATTTTCTTTGTTGACTGTCAGTTGATCGATCTCCGTCGTATAGGCATACAGCTGTTCCTGATACTCCCGCTGCTGGGCTTCTTCCTTCTTTTTGCGATAGAAAAGATAGAACGCCATTAATACCAGGATGATGGCTGAGCCCAGGAGCAATCGTTGCGAGCTGATCAGTTTCTTGTCGGCCTCATGCATGGCCACCTCGTGGTCGAAGCGCAGTTGCAGGTCTTTGATAGTATCGTTCCTCAGAACATTGATGATACTGTCTTTGATAGAGATGATTCTATCTAGATTCTCGGTAGCTTCATCCAGCTTGCCGCGTTCAAGATCATAGGACAATATGCTATGAATAAGATTGTCTTTTTCAGATCTTCCATCTATCGTTAGTGCTTTTCTCCACAATTTGTATGCTTCTTCCTTTTTGTCTTCGGCGAAATAAACATCGGCCAAATGCTCATATGTCTCGGGGAGTTCATCATATGTCAGTGATTCTTCAAAAAAAACTTTCGCTTTTTCTTTGTCATTATCTTTATATAGTAATCCAAGATTCATCAGAAACGCCGATTTATCGGAGTCATTAACATATTTGATATATGGTATTGTCTTTTCTATATAGAAACATGCGCTATCTTGTTGACCAAGATTATAAAAAGCAACAGATATCCTATTATAAGAATAGGCAATCCAATTATTATTTTGAATCTTTTGAACAAGTGCTAATGCCTTTTTGGCATATTGCAATTGAAGAAGCTCGTTCTCACACAACTCATTTAGATAAGCCATAGACTCTGCTATCTTATATTGAAGACGAATATCATCTGTATTCATGGCCAGACACTCTGCTTCTTTTCCATAAATAATGGCTTGGGTATAGTTGCCGTTCATTTCTGAGTTAGCAGACTTATAGTAATATGCATTAGCAAGCTTATGGTTATCTCCCACCTTATTATAATATTTAATTGCCAAGTCAAGCAAAGAATCTGAGGGTAAAGGCTGATTTGTCAGATAACCTAACTGCGTCGCCAATAGATGATAGTGAGCAAGGTCTTCAGGCTCCATGGAGGCATCGTTTAGACCTTTATGAATAACGCAGGCAGAATCAATTTGCTCCTTGGCAATCAAGGAATCTATCTGATTCAGTTTTTCAGAAACTCTCATGCCATTACACGCTACCATCGTGAGCACAACTACTAATAGGTATAATATTTTTCTCATATTCATGTGGCAAAGGTAAGCAATAATTCTCAAATATTTGCATAAAATCAAAACTTTTATCGCATATCCATGAAGTTGAAACGTTCAAATATTCATTATATCCATAGATATACCGTTTCGTATATGGTGTTATTTGAACTATTTTAGAATTAACATATTGTATTTCAGCACAATAACTATTTTATTCTTGAAACGCTTTATTTATTCGGAATATACATATTATGATTATTTTTGCAGCGTCATTCAAAACTTAAACAATATGAAAAAGTTTATATTATTATTGTTGGCGGGGTTGCTTTTTGCTCCATCGGAAATATTGGCAGAGAAGTATAACAGTAAGCGAGTTGCTTCAGCACCTCATCACATCAAATCTCCAGACCAGTACTACATCGGCTTCTATTTAAATGAGTATACAGGAGATATGGCCATCACTCCTGTTACCAGCATTTCAAGTTTGACCATCACCCTTACGGGAACTGGCGGGACGTACATCAACACGACGGTTTCATTGGGCGTTGGACAGTCGTATACCAACTGTCTCGACTTCCTACCGTTGGGTACGTACCTCCTGACCATGTCGACCGCCAGCGGGGTGATAGATCAATACGAGATCACTGTCGAACCTGACTAATTGCGCGGAAAAGACAGGTCACCCTCTTGGTGAACCTGATTCATCCTGACTACTATGGGGCTTATGATGAGATGATACAAAATCTCGCCCAAGAGTCACTCATCCCTCAACAGAATCCTCGGCTGGTCGAGCGGCTAGATTTCCGGCCCGACTTGCCGAGGGGCTCCAAGAAACATATCTATAAGGAAATAGCCCGGCTGTTACAGTCGGGCTTTTCTGTGCTTGCTCGTGGCTACAGTAATGATGACCTCTTTTGGTGGCTAACTGATGAAAAACACAGCAACTTAGGCATTAAGTTCCAATCCCTTAAACGCCTTGTATATCAAGAATTTAGCACCAAAAATTAACAACTTTTTGGTGATGCTTCCGAGCGTTAAATGCTTGCAGACAGAGATGATATGCACTATCTTTGCACCGTCGCGACAAACTATTGTATTTAAAAACTTAAAACTGAACATTTATGTCAAAACAAACATCACGCATCTTTCAGGAGATGCCATTGATTGAGAGGCTGCTGTACCAGAGCATCAGCGAGTACGACCCGACCTGCGACGACGCTATCGACGAGGCGATGAAGGAACTGCTGCACCGGGAGGTGCCGGAGCGGGCCGACTGCTTCGTCACCACGCTCTACGCCATCGCCCAGGACATGACCTTCAGCGACTGGCAGGACTTCTGGCTCGACATGGGAATCCGCATCTTCGACGCCGAGAATGAATTCGACGAATTGTTATCTGCCACAGATGACACAGATTTAACGGATGAGTCAGATTACACAGATTTAGGGAATGGAGCAGGTTATTGAATCGTCAGAGAATTTGATTGGCGATGAGCTGGCGAAGGCGGGGACGGATCCGGTGCTGATCGGGAAGCTGAAGAAGGACCGCATCACGGTGGACAAGGAGCTGCCGCCGATGGAGTTCCTGCTCCGGCTGTTCGACGTGCCGTGCTGCCCTCGTGGTGAGCTGGTGGCGTTCACCGGCAAGGCGAAGAGCGGCAAGACGTTCGTCACGTCGATGATGATGGCGGCTGCCAGTGCGTCGGAGGTGCTGGCCTTCCACCGTGCGACGTTCGAACCGCTGCAGGTATTGTGGTTCGACACGGAGCAGAGCGACCAGAGCACACAGGATATCCTGAGGAACAGGATTGTGCCGTTGGTATGTCACCCCGCCCCCGGCCCCTCCCCTACAATGGGAGGGGAGATATTCCCTGAAAGTCTGTACGATATTTTCAACGTGCGGACGGAGTCGTGGACGGAGAGACTGCCGCTACTGATGGCAGCGATAGACCTGTGCCATCCCGACCTGGTGATCCTCGACGGTGTACGCGATCTGGTGGACGACATCAACAACGGCCAGCTGGCCCACGACGTGACCGAGCGGCTGATGCAGGTGGCGCAGCATACACGCTGCTGCATCGTCTGCGTGATCCACCAGAACAAGGCGGCCGAGGACCGTACCCTGCGAGGCTCCATCGGCACCGAGCTGACCAACAAGGCCTTCGAGGTGTATGAGTGTGAGAAGCTGCCCTCACGGACGTTCGTCCTCACCCAGAAGCTCACCCGTAAGTACGACATCACGGAGTCGCTCTACTTCACCGTCGACGACAGCGGCCTGCCCCGACAGGTCGGCGCGCCGCAGGAGACAGGGCTGACAAAGACGGTCGTCACTGCAGAGAGCATCGCCCGGCAGACTGGCCTCAAGGCCAAGTATCTCATCGTACATGATGACGGATCCTGGGAGTTCAACTGCCAGCTGCTCTTCCGCGACGCCCTGTACAGACAGGGTGAGCTGTGCGGCGGCGAACTGCGCGACCGTGTGATGGGACTGAGTGGCATAAAGAATTCGTTCCAGTACAATGAACAGCTCGAAAAGGCCAAGGCCAGTGGTCTCCTCGGCATGCGGAAGGCCGGTAAGAAACGCTACTATTGGCTCGCGGCGCCAGACTAAGGGCTCCGTCCCCTCTATACTTTAGCCCCCCCTCTATGGGGGGCCATAAGTAGAGGGGTGAGCTTCAGTCTGGAACTTTCGACAGTCTGTGTGAAAGCCACAGATTGCACAGATTTAACGGATTATTATTTGATTATCACTATGAGACTGATTAACACAGAATTGGACACTGGCGTCCCGGCTTTCTGGCAGCCATGGCTGTCTACCGACACGGTGTTCTGCCGGGCGCTGGTCGGCTGCGGCTATCTCTCCGAGGAGCAGATGCTGCGGGCAGCGGAGCGCTACCGGCTCGGCCGAAGCCGTGACGGCGGCGTGATCTTCTGGCAGATAGACCAGATGGGGAGCACCCGCGACGGCAAGATCATGTTCTACCGCGAGGACTGCCACCGTGACAAGTCGCGCCACCCCTCGTGGTGCAGCGCCAGGATGAAGGCGCACTATGGCTACGACGGTGACCTGCCCGTTGACCGCTGCCTCTTCGGGTTGCATTTGTTGGTGGAGGGTGGAGCTCAACCCTCCACCAAGAGCGTAGCGATAGTGGAATCCGAGAAGACCGCTGTGATCATGTCCGAGCGGCAACCGCAATACCTATGGATGGCGGCGGGCGGACTGTCGATGCTGACGGCAGAGAAGCTCCGTCCGCTCAGCGACCGCCACGTCGTCCTCTTCCCCGACACCGACCCCGACGGCAAGACCTTCGCCCACTGGCAGCAGGTCGCCCGCGAGGCCTCCCGTCATTCCCTCTTCCCTGTCTACGTCAGTCCTCTGCTCGAGCGTCAGGCCACCCCGCAGCAGAAGGCGGCGAAGATCGATATCGTTGACTTTTTGTTTCACCTAAACCCATGACATTTGAAAGAATTCGAAATCCGTTCCTACGGGAAGTCGGAGCTGGCCATGCTCTACTTCCCGAAAGCGCAGACCGCCAGCGGCGCACTGAGCAACCTGAACTTCTGGATCCGCCGCTGTACCGACCTCAGCGCCGCCCTCCAGGCCTGCGGCATGTCGCGCAGGGCCAAGTTGTACACACCCAAGGAGGTCGCCCTGATCGTCTACTACCTCGGTGAACCCTGACGGAGATGCCTTCCACGGGTCATGCAGATGCCTTCCACAAGTCGTGGAAGGCATTCCCGTATAGGTATGCAAGGCATCGGAACGAGTCGTGGAAGATATCGGAACAACTCGTGCAAGGCATCGGAACAACTATTGCAAACTAGCAGACTATTGTCTTGAACTCCCTGCGCTCGGCTTTGCCGCTTGGCTTGCCAAGAACTCCTTGAACTCCTTGTCTTCTTAAACAAATAAGTACATGGAAGAACGTCAATGTCCGTAAGAGAACGTGGGAAATCGTAGAAACGTTTTCCCAAAGTTGTACCTTTGCAGTTGCATTCCGGATGCATCTCTTAACTCTTAATTCTTAACTCTTAATTTTTAACTTATGTCACAGAAATTTACAAAACTCCAGAACAAGAACGACGACAGCACGGCCTTCGGCAAGTGGTTCGCCACGGCTGTCTACGACCAGCACTTCATCGAGACCGAGGAGCTGGCCAACTACATCCAGCAGCAGGCCTCGGTGAAGAAGTCCGACATCAAGGCCGTACTCGACGAGCTCGGCGGTGCGATGAAGCACTACTTCGAACTGGGCCAGAAGGTGAAACTCGAGGGCATCGGCATCTTCAAGGTGGGATTCTCCTCGATCGGTGCCAACGCGAAGGAGGACTGCGGTGCACAGAACATCACTACCCGCCGCGTGCTGTTCCAGCCCGAGACCCAGCGTGTGGTCGTCGGCCAGACCAAGAACAAGGATGGCAAGATCAAGCAGAAGTACGTCATTGCCAAGACGCTCGTCAAGGACGTGGTCTTCGAGGAGACCTACGACACCTCGCTCAAGCCCGAGTCCGAGTCCGGCAGCGGCGAAGGGGGCAACGGCTAACCTTCAGAGGGGACGCATTGCGGCGTCCCCTCCCCCCCTTCCTAATTACTCACACCTAATTAATAATAATTGTTGTTATGAAACTCTTTAAGAACATTCCTGCCGATAAAATCGGCAACTTCATCCTGACGGTCATTACCGCCTTCGTATCAACCTTCCTGATGCAGTCTTGCATGTAATCACCTTAAACCGTAAGCAAAAATGCGACGAATCGACCTCATTATCATTCACTGCACGGCAAGCCGCCCAGACCAGCACCTGACGTTAGGGCTGCTCGACCAGATGCATCAGGCTCGCGGCTGGAAATGCTGCGGCTACCACTACTACATCACCCGCGACGGTCAGTTGCACTTCGGTCGCCCCGAATCAATGGTCGGTGCCCACGCCCGCCACTACAATGCCCATTCCATTGGCATCTGCTACGAGGGTGGTCTCGACGAGAAAGGCCGTGCTGCCGACACCCGTACCCCTGCCCAGAAAAAAGCTCTTCTCACACTACTCCTCTCACTGAAGCAGGACTATCCCGATGCCGAGATCGTCGGCCACTGCGAACTGGAGGGCGTCCACAAGGCCTGCCCTTCCTTCCCCGTCAGTGAGCTCCGAGTGCAAATGAAACAACTCGGGTATTAACATCCCCTATCATCCTACGAACAGAGGCTGTGCCCAATTGGGCACAGCCTCTTAAGTTTGAAAATGTGTTTCAAAATACAGCATTTTTGCATAAAAAACAACGCAAACGATTTATTTTCAATTAATTGCGAAGGATATAATTGAAACGGTTATTTCTTGTATGATAAAGACAATAAATGTAATTTTGCAAAACAATAAAACTATAATTATGATGAAACAATTATATTTTAGTATTGAATCTCGTAAAGGAGGTGTGGGGAAAACAACTGTAGCATTGAACATGTGTAAAATGTTACGGAAGAAAGGCTATGCTGTATTACTACTGGATTGTGACATTACGGGTACTTCTTCGGCAGAATCAAGTAAGAATTCTGAATTCTGGAAAGACGAAATCAATGTCATCAAGTATTTCGATCATGATAATAAAGAGAAGCCTGTTAATCTTCTGACTCTATTCTGCAAAAGGAACTCTCAAGAAGAAAAAAAAGGGGAAGAGGGAAACGAGCCATGGGCTTTAGAAAACTTTGATTATAAAGAAGATCAAACCAATATCATTGGTTCTGAGTTGTACGAAGGAAAACAACTGATTGTGGATCCTCGATATTTGATGGATGAAATGCATTCATATTGGGTTCTCTCTCTGATGAAAGATCTGACAGATGATTTCTTTGGCAGATTTCAAAAAGCAGCCGTTGTTATCGACAATTCGCCTGGTTATGTCGGATTGGGAAGGGCTGTACATGAGTGGTTCACAGACTTGGGGCCAGAAAAAGCTCATTTCTTAATGGTATCTTCTCTAGATGAACAGGATGTGAAATCAAGTATCGCGGCAGCCGTTGAAATCAAAAGGTTAATGGAAGGCAAGATAAGAGTGGCTAAATATTTCAATAAATTAAAAGAAGAAGATCAAGATAGCAAAGAAGAGTCGTTTTTGAAATCTGACAGTCATTTTGATAGATTCTTTTACAAATTAGTTGAAGATGACGACTATCCGATAGGTGACTATCCTTTGTCGAAATATGCTGCAATCATATTTAATAAGGTATTGCCTGAATGTCTGGAAGATGATTCTGATTACAAGTTCAGTGATGTTTTGAAAGAGAAAGGAGATCAAGAAATCATGGGAGCATTATATGGCTCCTCCAATATCAATTCTACATCCTTCATGATTCCCTATGATCCACTTGTTAATACACAGTTCTTTGGAAAATATTTACATCATAGAGAGGTTGAAATCCAATTCTATTGGGAAAAAAGATTTGCCAAGTTAGACGAAGATGTAAAGAAGTATTTTTCCTCAAACGAAGTGATTAATGCTGCATATGAATTAAGTCGATTTATTAACCGATTAAAGACAAGTATAGAAAAGCGGGGAAGCAGGCGTTTAGCAGCGAGTATAAAAGCCGAATGGTTTCCATCTTATTGTGTGAGTAATGTAAGAAGTATGGTGGATAGGATTGCCTATTATAACCGCCCAGATGCCATACACAACGTCAAGACAATCGATAGAAAAGAAATCGTATCATACAGTAAGACCATTTTAGATTTGTTTATTAGGGAAAAGAATTTATTCCGCTATAGCCCCGTGTTATATTCATTTCAAAATTACCTGAACACATTGGCTAGAGCAGAAAAAGGGAATCGAAATATTCAACTATTAATAACCCTCTCTCTCTTTTTCAATATCCTAATCACTATTCATAAAGGGAAATTTAATGGAGATGATTATCGTAGTTTCCTTGCAAATGAAGCCTCTCGTTCATCTAAGAATGACTATACTCGATATATCGGCGCAAACCTACCCATTACGAAAGACATTAAAATAAACCGTGATGATTTTGCTGATATAATTGGGGTTTGTTTCGACAAATTTTATTCGGCAACATGTTATGCATTGATACGCTTAATTGACCTTAAAAAAGATTATGAGCTGTTGACGTCCATACTGAAGACACTAATAATAAATTTACAAAGAAATCTTATTCCTCTAGAGGTAAGTGATTATCTTGATCGAGTAATCGTAAAGAAAGAAGATACCAAAGAGAATAAAATATCCATAGAAAGGCTATTCAGTGATGCATATAGTATGAGTTTATTTGAGGACGTGATACAAAAGAATATATTTAAAAACTGGAACCTATGACATTTAACTATAATGATTTTGCTTGTACCAAAGACTTCTTCCCACGATATTTCAATATTCTCTGGTCAGTAGATCGAGATTCATATTTGAGGATGGAGAGAGAGTACGACAAAAAGGGGGATTGTGTGTCAGCAACTTTGGAGTCCATTAAGCAAAGGGTACCTAAAAAGTATTATTTCAAGATGAACTCTGCTCAATTGGATGCGATTGCTTATTCAGAATATGTTTTCCCGACTTATCGTTTCATATTACCAGATGCCTTGATGGATGATTGGCTTTCGATAATGGATCCGCATAAAAAGTATTGTCGGGATCACTCATTACATCAGCCATTGACGGCTTACATTGTTGCTAAGCTGTTGGGATATGGCGACCCTGCCAATGCCTTTAGTCTTAATGGATGTGATTTGTTGACATATTGCGCACAAGCCATATTATCCTCTCAGAAGACAGAATATCTTAGAGACTATTTTAAATCCCTATATCCAAATTATAGGAACATACCTAAAGGAATTTATCTTAAACTGGCCCGAGATATTTTCTATGAAACAGCCGTTATCTCTGCCTTGTTTCATGACATGGGTTATCCTTGGCAATATATCAATAGGCTGAACAAAAGTATTGTTGCCGCAGATTTCCGGTTGCCTATAGATACGACAATAGAATCAAAGAGTATCTTAGATGTGATAAAAAACAGACTGCTCATCTATCCTTTTTATGGATATTCACTGACTAATAAAAACCGTCCAATCAGCACATGGGAAAAGAACCTGTTAGTGCTGTTTGAGAAATCTCTTCATGAGACACACGGTTTTCCTGGAAGTCTGGCTTTTGTTCATCTTCAAGATAAAATAAGATTGTTTCCTACAGATACCAGTTTTAATGAAGCGGTCTGCCGATTCATATATGATTGGGCTGCAGTAGGAATCATGATGCATGATATGCCCAAAATATATAAGGGTGACGGTAAAAGACCCCAAAATGCTTTTTTGAGAACATCGTTTGAGACAGATCCTTTGTCAAGTCTAATAACTATGGCTGATGTGCTGGAGGAATTTCATCGTCCAGCAGCCAACTTCTCTGCTATAACTAATGAAAACGTAAAGGTGAACTATCGGTATCCATGCAAACAAACGATTCTCGAGCTTCAAGGAGACACATTAGAAGTGTCATATATATATTCCGATAAGGCACTTGCCGCTCAGAACAAACGGTTCCGGACTGCTGAGATAGATGATTATTTTAACCCGAAGCAAGGATTTGTTGACATTTCAAATCTTGGAATAAGCAGAGTCACTTGTAGATGCCAGTAGTTATAGTATAATAAAACACATAACTGATACAAAAGCCGTTTTTTATTGGCAATTCCCCTCTTCATAAACTAATATTCCATTGCGTTTTTTTCAATTTTTTGCTATTACATCAATAAAAAAGAAAAATACTTGTATATTTTTCATTTAAAATGATTATCTTTGCGCCATAATCTAAGACAACATAGATATGGAGAATAAAGATCTCAATCGGATTAAAGTTGTTCTTGCTGAAAAAAAGAGAACCAACAAGTGGTTAGCAGAACAATTAGGCAAGGATCCTGCCACCATCTCAAAGTGGTGCACTAATACTGCACAGCCAAGTTTGGAACTGTTATTGCAAATGGCAGAATGCCTTGATGTGGATCTCAAAGAACTAATTAGGGTTGATGTTTTAAAAAAGGAAGAGAGTCAGAATTAATAATAAAAAGAGAATATGGTTACGATTAAGAAAATTGAGATTAAGGATTACTTCGGGCGCGGTAACTTCGAGTGGAATCTTGACCCCGTGGTAAATATCCTGGGTGGTAAGAATGGTAGTGGTAAATCGTCATTGTTTAAGTTGTGCTATTCGCTATTAGCGAATGAGAAGATGGGTAAGTCTCTGGTTGAAGAACTAAAGAAAATATTTAAAGAAGCAGTATTGACTCTTTCAAATGGTTGGACTATTACGTGGCAGCCTGAGATGGTAACGAATTTTGTAGTACTAAATTTGGATGGCCAAAAACCAGAGATGCTTAGAAGTGTTTCTGTTATTAAAGATGAAAGAGGTCAGAAAAAACAGTTTTCAGATTTGCAAAACCTTATACAAGCTTACATGATAAATTCGTTTGAGCAGCATTTAGACAAGGCTATCCAGTATTGGCAGCAGCCCAAATCAATATCATTGAATAATCCAACCATGCTAGATTTGATGATTTACGACCAAATTAACTTACGTAACCTGAAATTTTCCAGCGCAATGGAAAATTATATTGAGTCATCGGAAATCGCAGATCAAAAACGTCGAGAATATGCTTCTATCTATACAAAAACATATTCAGTATTAGAGCATTTCCTAAAAGAATACGACAAACCTTTTAAAAGCTCATTTGAATTCTCTAAGAACGGCAATAAATTCGGATACGAACATCTTTCTATGGGTGAAAAGCAAATATTACTATTGCTTTTGATGGTAGGCAATGTTAATCAGGAAGCATGCGTGTTTTTCATGGACGAGCCAGACTTGAGTATGCACATAGATTGGAAGGAAATTCTGGTAAAGGAATTGCATGAACTCAACCCCAATATGCAAATCATCCTTTCAACACATGCCCCAAGTGTCATCACAGGATGGAAGGATCGTGTTGAAGAAGTAAGCCATCTTATCAAATAGCAGTGAATGATATGGATAATACCCTATTAAGTGCTTTCAGTAAAGATTCTGCGGAAAATGCTTCTATCTTGACTCGTAACGACGACAGGGTTATCGTTGACGTGGAAGATAATATTGATGCGGAGTTTTGGGAAGACTTACTAAAAGATATCTGTCCCCAAAAGGAATTTCATTTTGTTCCTTACCATACTTATCTCAAAGAGGATGGCGATAAAGTGTTTGTGAGAGGCAAAAGTCATGTTCTTCATCCTGATGAAGATTTTAACAAGTGGCATATTGGTTGTGTCGATAGTGATTATGACTGGATTCTTTCAGACTATACAGAAGCAGGCAAAGCCATAAGCAGCAACAAGTATTTGTTACAGACCTACGCTTATTCTATTGAGAACTTAATGTGTCTATCATGTACATTAGGAGATTTTTGCTGCCAAAATACGGAAGAGACTTCTGAATTTGATTTCGATGATTATCTAACAAGATTGTCAAAAGCAGTATATCCCTTGCTGGTATGGTCAACGTATTTATGCAGTAAAGACAATCATTCTTTCACTCCTGCCGCATGGCGCGAAGTATTAGTAAATACAGAGAAAGATGCAGAAGCCTCTTTGGCACAAATTGAGGCGAAAGCAAAAGCAAGAATTGAATACTTTGACAAAAAATACGTAGGTGAAATAGCAGACAAAAAGGATTTTGAATTAACTTACATCATTCAGAAAGACGTTACAGAAGAAGACGCCTATCTCTATGTGCGCGGTCATGAATTGTTTGACCACATTTTGAATTCTGTTCTCAATCCAATTATTACAAACCTGCGTAATCAGCATTTTTCGACTCTACGATCATCTGATATAGATAAAGAATCTCGCAAAACAGCCTTACGAGAATATCAGACTCAAGCAAAACCCATTGAAAGGATGCTTTCTAAGAATTATCGATATAAGCACAACACCCTTATCTATGACAAGATTTGGGCTGATGTGGTTCAGATTTGGTAATAAAGAAACCATTGCTTGTAGGTAAGTCGTCAAATTAATAAAAGCATGAAGTTTGAAAGATTAATCAAATTAGTAAGGAAGTGCAAAGTCTCGCCCTTCATTGGAGCAGGCTTCTCAAAAGAAGCCAAAGCTCCTTCTGTAGATGATCTTAAAACTACAATACTATCAGAATTTGACAATGAAATACTTCGGAATGAGCATAAAGATGATTCTCTGCCAGATTTGACCAACTTCTTTGTGACAGAAGTATGTAACGGGAGCAGGAATCAACTCATTGAGTTATTGAAGGAAAAATTTAACTTCATTCCTGCTTGTATGGATGACCATAACATGCTGGCAAAGATTCCTCATTTTAAGCATGTCTTCACCACGAATTATGATACTCTGCTTGAAGACTCATATCCGCAAGCAGAGCGGAACGTAGTCAGGAATGACAAGGACTGTACCTACATACAGGATAAGAAAACTACTGTTTTCAAGATTCACGGGGACTTTACAGACCCAGATTCTGTTATTATCACATCTAACGACTATGAGCAGTTTTTTGAGAAGCCAGTAAACCCAGAACTATGGGATTTGACTAAAACAGAATTCTTGACGAAGCACATCTTATTTATAGGGTATAATTTGTACGATGATAATGTCATCGATATAATCAAGCATATCTCCGATGCTGTTGGCAAGAATCAAAAAGACATGTTCCTTATCGTTCCAAATATAAACGAGAGTAGGAGAAAGCAATTAAAGAAGCTCGGGGTTACATATTTTGAGGCATACGCATCAGAGTTCCTAAATGAGTTAAAAACAGAATTAAAGGCTAACATCAGCAAAGACTTTAGACATGGAGATATTTCCGCTGAAGTATATACTAAATTCTGTAACTTCCACGATTTCACACCTGGTGTCTTAATGCCTCCTAATGGTGAGAACCAAATAAAGGATTTTAAGCCATTAGAGAATAAGTCTATTAAACAGCAGATCAAATTCACCGTTGATAATGCTTACAAGGATATTATCAATAACATGGATTTTGAGAAGTATGGAGTAATCATTGATAATCCTGTATATCCAGCAATCCCCAAAATAGAATTCAAGGGAGACCACCTTCTTAATTGTATCCATTCTGTTAATGGAGTTGTAATCGACGATGAGATCTCTGCAATCTTATTAATGCCTTTACCTAAAGACTGTGAGTTGACGATAAGGATTCCATCACGCAACTTTATTGAGAAAATTAAAGGAAAGGCATATGCTCTTAATAAGCAGAAGGTTGTCTTTGATATGGATTTCCACATCTACACGATGAAACTGGTAGTTACCATTAATGAAGACGCTCCTATAGAGCGCAAATATAGTGTTAACTTCACGTTTATACCGAAAGACACCTATACAGACAATAATATAGCTATAAAATGGATTGATTTCATTTCTGCATTCTTCAGTGGAGAAGATGTTTATATCAAGGAGATTTCAAATATTCCATTTAATTCAAAAAATACAGTGAAGAATGTTGAACATAATTTTGAGAAGTATAAGGAATATTATATAAATATTAGGCAAATTGAGTTGTTGACAGGAGAAAAGTTCTCTTTATACCATAATTGTTCAGAACAGGCCTATTATGCTTCTTGCAAACTTGTCGCTTATCTAAAACATGAACCTGTGATAATTAGATGTCCTGGTGGGGTGAAAATATCTGCGGAAGCAACTATATTCTCTGATTCTACAAATAGTGATTATGAAAAGGAGGAGATGGCTGCTGTCTCTACAAGTGCAGACATTGTTCTTGAACTTAATGACAAGAGTTACAAAATACCATACATGCACTCTATCTTTAGTCCTTGTAAACTTATGAAAAAGGAGCGTAAGGACAAGGATATTATAGATATAGAATTAAAATACGATGCTGATCAGTATTATGCTCTTTACTCTGATAAATCTACCCTTGAAGAGTTCCCCAAAGTGAAGTCTTTAGACGGAATAACGGATGACATATAATGAATGCTGACGATGCCATCTACAGCCTCGCCGGACAAAGGGTTGCCGCCGACACCCGCACCATCCTATTAGAGGCTGTATCATTGTGTCAGCGTTTGAATTGTTACATGGGGACTGTCCCCCTGATTCTAAGATTAACGTGAGGTCGCCGTTCCCTCTGTGACATTTAAGTCGTGCATGTTTTGTGCGTGACATGCGTCCACCATAGCGTACTCATCCCTTACCGCCGCCAGAGTCATCTCACGAGCCTTTTCGATGCTCATGGTCTCATCATCCTCCAATTCCATCTGCTGGATATGCAGGTCTATTAACTTCTGTGCCCAAAGGCGGATGGCGGTCATGTTGTCCAGGTCCGGACGCATGTCACGCAGTACATCTTGATCAACCTCTACTGTTACTCTACACATGGCATTCATGTTTTTTATTCCGCCTCAAAATTACGATTTTTTCCTATAACTTTCAAACTTTTTCCAGTTTTTATTTGCATGAGGATTGCCCCCCTGATTCTTTGCAATTAAAAAGCCGCTGTCCCATCAGATTTGGACAGCGGCAACGTTTAGTATGTCGAAGAGAGAAAATATAGGAATCGTTGTTTTATTTCACGATGACCTTCTCCGTCAGTTCCTCATCACCGATGGTAGCCTTGACGACATAGATGCCTTTTGGCCATCCTACAGTGGAGATGATCTCAGAACGGCTCGTTGAGGACAGGGTAGCCATCAATGCGCCAGTCGTGACATTACGCACCTCTACCGTCCAAGGCTGGTCAATGCTTATGCCTCTTTCAGAGTCGTCACCCTCTTCCACAGAAACAGTGATACCACTATCACCGTTAGAGACGTTTAATTTGTATTGACTTATTCCGTATGCATAAAGCGTATAACTATTTCCGCCAACATCAGTCACATTAATAACTACTGCAGCATTGGAGACAGATGTTTTAAAATTCAGAAGACCTGCATCAGGATTAGGCCCCCAAGCTGTGGGTGTCACACCGCTGCTACTATACGTCACCGTCGCTCCGTAGAAATTCGGAGAAAAGACTGTGGTAGCAGTATTTGTTCTTACATTAAAGAAATATGTATAGTCAATATTACCTGACAGATCTCCCGAGGTGTAATTACCCTTAAAGCCACTATAAGCATACATATTATGCTTTGTCAGTGTTCTTATTACAGTATTATTCTTTTTTATCTGGGCGGTAAGAGTGGCATCTGTCATGTCATGATTTGGATTACGGGCAATGATACAATACCCCTTATAAGGACAATTGGAAACCAAATAATTAGGAGCATAGTAATTACTATCATCTAAACTCCACGAAACGGTAAAGTCAGAAGGCAGTTTGTCAAGATTGTTTATATTGCAAGTATCATGACTGCATATATAATTAGGCCCTTCAATGGTAGTTGGGAATCCATATATATCATACAAGGCATTATAATCATAACTTGTTATATCTATATTATAATGATAATAGCCATCATAATACATTACAGCAGTCGGGTGACTCGTATCATGTTCCAGTCCAAGAACATGACCGATCTGATTCAATGCGACAACCTCCAAATTAATACCTGACGTAGTCATTGTGAAGGGTATTATGTCATTAAAATGAATATAACTTGGAGGCGTTTGGCTGGTCTTTCCTTCAGAGGAGTGTGCTGCTTCACCCAAAGTAAAATTGCCATAATCACAATTACTATGAGGACCAGATACCCACTTCAATTCAATATCAGCTTGGGATAAATCGTACGTTCTTGTAAATGTAAATTTTGAATAGTACGACCACTTATTAAACGCGTTTTGAATCGCTGTCTCACATTGAGTAGATGTAAGATTATAACTCGCATAGTTGTGGATATAATAATAAAGGTTATATTTATTCCAATATCCAAATGACCTGTTTCCTTTCGTTTCTCCTACTGGACATCTGAATTCGTAATATCGTTGTTCTTGGGAATACAAATAGCTTACGAATAGCACCGATAGCAATAAAATACAAAACTTTTTCATAACTACTCTACTTTTTCGATTTTGGTCAGTTCTATTTTATATTTCATTATAAAAGACGTACCAGGTTCATGAGGGCCTGTTATGTCTTCATAGACATTACCCGAGATGATGACTTCTGGCCCTGTTTCAACGTGGGGATCGTATTTGAATTCTTCACTCAGTTCTGTGGGATAATAGCGGGCGCCTATCATGTTGCCACTAACATAATAAATAAACCATCTCTGCTCGTCCCATTCATATCCTATCCGACCAGGCATGTCTGTAATAGTAAAAGGCGGAGTCCCGCGATATGGAATCTCCTCTTCTTCTATTCTCTCAATTTTAGTCAGATAAACAAAGTAAAATGATGCCTCAACATTATTCTTAATATCTAGAGACTCCACTTCCTCATCAGTCATTCTGATATATTGTCCAGAGAACGATACCTTTACACCCTCTTCTTTAAGATCTTCAGGGATATCCAATAATGGGTAATAGTAGTTAGGTTGATTACCACAAATAGAGGATAGTCGAATATACCATCCTTGACGACGATCGTAATGCATATAGCCAACGTATTCATCAGCAGAGACAGAAGAGACGGACTGTAAACTATCTTCAAACAGCAAAAGCTTACCATCTTTTAAAGCAATCATCTCATCATCGCTACTGCATGCATTGAACATTCCGAGTGTCAGCAGCAAACTCATCATAAATACTACTTTTTTCATAATTTCTACTTTTTATTATTTCATTATTCTACCTTTCACAGATAAATATATCCGTAAAAATATATATTACCTTGCACAATCTGGATTTCATAACTGCCAGAGAGATACGAGGGAAGAACGAGACTTGTGGTACCAGTCGGGATTACTGTAGAGTAAACCACGTTATCATTCTCATCCAGCAGACGAAGCACACTACCATCACAGGGGGTGTAGAAAGTCAGGGTATAATCTTCAATGCCTATCTCTGGAACAGCAGGGGGAGATTTGTGTTGTCCGAGATTGCCATATTCAGGATCAACGTATTGCAAATCCACTCTATCAGGGGTTGCAAAAACACTAACACAGGGGAGTAACAGCATTGCCGTTAACAACGAAACACTAAAGAACCTTTTCTTTGCCATAATCTTGCTTTTTAAAGTTTAATACCGCAAACCTACGACAAATAATGATTACTTCCAAACAAACAGGAAGCAAATAGTTCATCAGAGTACACCTCCGATTGTTAGGAGATGTTAACGAACAATGTGAAACGTCGATGCTATCGGTGTTTCAGGGACTTAACAATATTGTACACCAAAGTTCATTTTTCAGGAAGATGGCTCTCCTTAATACCATACACATTGTATCTTACGACTAAATTTCGACGCAATGTGCGGGAGGAAGTCTCGTTGAAAAGGCCTTTGTTAAGGGCTGACTTTATGTTGGAGATTCTCTGCTTAGTGGTTTTAAGCATATTTGCCTGTTCATCACTACCAAAGCCTAAAACTGTCAAGATGCACACCCGCATGTTCTGAGGTGTGTTGCAATGCATAGAAAGATCATGATACAATGATGGGTAACTGTTACCAAAGGCTTTTGTCAACTCGTTCCATTCCTCTTCAGTAACTGAGGTTATTCGCTTCGAAGCAATCTCATGGATTCGCTTAACGATAGGTTCTTCGGCAAAAGACGCCGAAACGGAAAGGTGTTTAGAAATAACGTCCTCTTTCTGGATTTCGCTTATTCGTTTCTGTAGTACCTCGTTTTCCGCTAAGAGCCTTGTTCTTTCACTTTCATAATCCTGGTTGATTTGAAATATAGTCAGTTGCGCCTTGGCGTACTTCTCTCTATAGCTACTGTTCTCGCCTTGAGCTTCTGTTAATTCCTGTTGTATATTAGCAATAACTTCCTGATGAGTGGAATCCAGCAAGCGCAACGCACGCAAGTTATCTTCGTATTCATCGGTGATGTCGGCAAACTCTGCCTTTAAGCGTTCAATCTTTCTCTGAGAAGATTTCCATGTCAAGAATGCAATGATAAAGAGTACGCCTAAAAGCAATGCTGCGATAATCAGTCCTATTAGATTCCTATATGCCTTGACTTCGTTTTCGTGAACTTCCTTTTGCAGACGGTTATAGTTGTAGCTTGCTGTCATCTGAGCCACAAGGTCTTGATCTTTGAGAGCAATGGAAGAATCGTTGACCTCGCAATAGAGTCGGGCGTATTTGGCAATGGAATCACCCTGATGACGCTTGCTGAATATACTCAAGAGTCCCCTATACATTGGATCTTGAGAAACAGAAGGCATTCCTGAATGATAAACTTTACGGTAATAGAATTCTGCGGAGTCAAGTTTATTGATACCTTCGTAATACCTGCCTTTATAATAATAGTATTGACGCTGTGAAGGTGGAAGCTCATGATGTTCGTCGAACAATTCAGACTCAGCTTCAAACTGATCCATCAAAGCCTTGGCCTCTGCCAGACGCTGGGGACTTTCCGTATATATATGCATCAGAACTCTGGAAGAGCGTAAAGCCTGTTGAGCGTATCCGTATTTCCGATATTGATCAAGTGCAGACTTTAAGATTATCTCTGCACTGTCTTTCTTGTTCATCAATATATAGGCTCCTGCAGATACATCCTGATCGTATATGCCCCACAATGGTTGATTGGCTCGGAAAGCATAATGGCTGGCTTTCCTCCGTGTTTCAATCTCATTGGTCGGTAGTAATAATTGATGATATAAGTCTGCCATCTGTGAATAGACACAACTCAACGTGTAGAAGTCGAAATCTATAGCTGTTGTGTCGGCAGTCTCAATGGCATCCAGAAAGCTGTTGATCGCTTGAGGCGCCTCACCCATATCGCTATAGGCACGACCCAAAAGGTAATGGGCTTGCATCTGCTCGTTAGTAGAGCCGTGACCATCGAAATAGTTCACTAACTCCTTAGCCAATGAGTCGGAAGAAAATATCACGCCGGCCTTGTTCTGGGCTTTCATCGTGAGCAGACTGTGTCGCATGCGTTGGCTTTTCGACCAACTCGCAGTCTCGCTACCGAGGCTATCGAGCAGACGGAGAGCGGAGTCTGGCTTCTCATTCATAAGAGAATCAAGGGCACGTAACTCAGGGGTGTAGCCGTCTTCGCTACAGCCTGTCAGGATGAGCAACAACGCTCCCAGAATTGTGAATTCTATCAACTTTTTAGCTTTCATCGGCGCAAAGTTACATAATTCTCACGACACTACCAAATAAATGTCTGCAGTTTCGTAACAGTCACCTTTGGATTTGCCTCTCAAGTACATGCCCTCCATCATTATTATTATTCCTTTTATGAGTTTTAGCACGAAAAATGCGCTTTTCATCGTGAAATATTTATCCATGAATACTATACGATGCTCAATGGAAACAAAAGCGTTTCAATTTAAAGCCCGTCAATTTGTTCATAAACTATTAATAATCAACTCTGTAGACCTTGTCTGTTCTCAATAATCATGCCTTTTCCTTAAAATTTGAAACGCCCCATATTATTTATTCATTAATATTTTGCATTATCTTTGCTTTTGAAAATAGTAATATATAGTTTCTATGCAGGTTCGAACTTAGAACCCTGGTCATGAAGGAGCCAGAGAACCTGCTTTATTGTACATATGTATAGGATATTTATTTCTCATTCATGGAACTACGCTAATCAGTACAACAAGATTTTGGACTTTCTCGATAATGGAGGTGTGAAGTATTACAATCACTCTGTACCTAAAGATGATCCTGTTCACACGAATGGTTCTGATAAAGAGTTGGAAGATGCAATCGAAGCCAAAGTCAAAGGCTGTAGCTGTGTCATCATCCTTGCAGGCGTATATGCCTCATATAGTAAATGGATTCAGAAAGAGATTGCAATGGCACAAAAGCACAACAAACCAATTATTGGCGTGAAGTATTGGGGTGCAATCAGAATCTCAAGTGTTGTTAATGATGCGGCTTCGGTAATTACAAACTGGAATAGCGATAGTGTATGTAATGCCGTGCGTATGTATGCACTCTAATCTGATGGCGTTATGAGAAGAGCACTACTTATTGGTATTAACAATTACCCAGGAAGATTGCGTTTGGGTGGTTGTATTGAAGATATCCATTGCCTAGAAAAGGCTATAGCCCGGCATGGTGACGAATCCAAAAACTTTGACGTGAGAATGATGCCGGATGTGCAGACCTCCAGAGAGATAATAGAGGCTGTGAAGGAATTGTTTCATGATGACGCTGAAGTGGCTTTGTTTTACTTCTCTGGCCATGGCTACATTAACACCACTGGCGCTGAAATTGTAACACCTGAAGCTGTAGCAAATGATGACAGTTACTATAAGGGGATCCAGATGAATGATCTTATGAAGATTGTCAACGCATCGAAGGTGAAGAACAAGATTATTATCCTTGATTGTTGTCACTCTGGAGAAATAGGCAAATTTGAAATCTCTGACTCAGCCAGCATGCTTGATAATGGCGTCTCCATTCTCACAGCTTGCAGGGAAAGCGAGACAGCCTGTGAGGCAGGAGGGCATGGACTATTCACAGAACTACTATGTAATGCACTGGAGGGTGGCGCAGCAGACTTCAATGGAAATATTACGATGGGAAGCATCTATGCTTATATTGACCGTTCCTTTGGTGCTTGGGGGGGCCAGAGGCCCGTTTTTAAGACCAATGTCTCAGAGTTTGTACCATTGAAGAAAGTAGAGCCAAAGGTTCCACTAAGGGTATTTCATGAATTGACTTCTTTGTTCCCCAATTTGGATGAAGAGCATAAACTTGATCCTTCGTACGAATGTACAAACTGTCCAGAAAAACTACCAAAATTAGTGGAACCTCAGACAAATCCTGAGAATGTGGAGAAACTTAAAACGTTACAGAAACTAGAGAGCATCGGGCTGGTAGAACCAGTAGGTACTCCTCACATGTATTGGGCGGCTATGGAATCGAAATCGTGCAGACTAACAGCACTTGGCAAACATTACTGGAGATTAGTCAAAAACAATAATATTTAGAATTGATGAATTATTACAGTGAAGATTTTTTTAGGAAAATAGTGGGGGCTTTGCCCATAAATGAACAGCGACGGACCTTCTCTTCAAGAATGGAAGAGACATTTGACATCTTCATCTCATATAATATCAATGACCAAAAGGTGGTTAGAGGAATCTACATGTTCTTGAAAGGGCTTGGCTACAAGGTTTATGTGGACTTTATCGTTGACCCGCATCTGAATCGGGGAAATGTGAATAAGATCACTACGTCTACAATCCAGAAAAGGTTAAAGAACAGTAAATCGCTGATTTATGCTCAATCGGAGAATGCAGCCATGAGCAAATGGATGCCATGGGAATTGGGCGTTGTTGACGGTAATACAGGCAAGTGTATGATTATGCCTGTGCAAAAGGGGACGGAAACAATCAAGTCTCGACAGGAATACCTGATGCTATATCCAGTGATTGGCTTGGATGCTCTGGGTGGTCTTATAATTCGTGAAAGTGAAACTGCTGTTTATGGAAAGACGTTAAAAACTTATCTAGGGCTCTGAGTCCATCTTATTATTTCTATTTTATATACAATATTTGTTTCAAAAATAAGTAAATGGAATTACAGCAAATCGAATAAATTCCAGTCTATTGTTTTGTCACATCGTAATATATTTGTATTTTTGCAGCATAAATGTGATAGACGGGGATTATTGGGAGAACCTACTGAGTCCTTTGTGTATTTAAATAATATGTTGATATTAATTGACACATAATATATGGCAGATTTCGGAAATGTTCATAATGTTGAGAAATTTAAGCGAGACGGTAAACAATAATACGCAGAGATAGTGAATTTGAAATAAAAGCAATTGTTAGTATGGAAAAAGATACGATGTATTGGCTGTTTACAACAGCGCCTCAGGCGATAGCTGCCTTAGTGGGAATCATTTTTACTGGCATGTTTTTCATGGCAGAAAGTATTGATAATCGGGTAAGAGCAGATCAGAGCCTGACGGAAATTGCAGAGGCAGCAAAAACAGCACTTTATAAGAATATGAAGGCTGTAGCTGTTTTAGCTGCTTTTACTATTTTATACGATCTGTTTTTAGTGGCTTTCGTATCAGAACTGGCAGATAAGGATTGTTGTTGGACAGAATGGCTGATTATCATCTTTGCTGCACTTAACTTTTCCACAATTTATCGTGCGCTTCTTTATGTGTTTCAGGCAGTAAGTCCCAACTATTTCGATAAGATCGCCGCTAATTTAAGCCGTAAGTACAAAACTGGTGAAGTGGATAGTCAACAATTCATAAATCATTTTATTGCTTTTGAAAGGGTTGTGAGAAATATTCCTTTTGTCCAGCAGATGAATAATCAACCCGTGCCTATTCCCGTTATCATTCGCATGCTGGTCTCTCATGAAATCATTAATCGAGATGAGGCTGGTCAAATGTTTGAGATCAACAAGATCAGGAATCTCATCGTTCACGGCGAACCAATAGATAAAGTTGACAGGAAATTTGACGTTACACTGCAGGAGATAACAAACAAAGTCACTGAGGCTACGTAAGGGAGACAATAAGGAGACTTCAGATGCTGGGATTAGTAGTTTCCTCTCACTATTATCGCTTACTTAAAAAAATCGGCAAAACTGTGGCTGATTTGAAATAATATTTGTATATTTGCAACAGAAAGTTGGATTCCGTTAATTGGGGTCCTAAGTTGGAGTCATAAAACGACTGAAAATCAGAGGGATATGATGACAGCAAATAAAGAAAGAAGATGTCTGAAGCACGACACAACGATGTGTGGTGACCCCAAGGTTTGGTTCCCGATGAGAGTGACTTACTCACGAGAACTCAAGGTAAAGTCTGAACTTGACCGACTGGATATTGAAAACTTTGTACCCATGACGTACAGATTGATAGATGGTGATACGGATAATCCTCACCGAAAGCTGGTGCCGGCAATCAACAATCTCATTTTCGTGCACTCTACACAGGAACGAATCAGCCATCTGAAGTTGTCGAATGAAATGTTGCATCCACTGCGATATATGCTCGACCAAACCGCCCAAAAGGCGCACACCATCATGACGGTGGCCGATAAACAGATGGAGAACTTTATGCGTGTGGCCTCCAGGACCGATGACAGTGTGATGTTTCTCAACGACGATAGCGTTGTTGGTAAAGAAGGCAAGCGCGTCATGATTACTGGCGGTACTTTTGAGGGCGTCACGGGAGTCATTCGCCGTGTAAAAAGATGTAAGAGAGTGGTGGTGGAGATAGATGGGGTGGCCAGTGTGGCGATTGCGTATGTGCCGGTGGGGTTGCTGAAGGAGATAGGGGAGAATACGTAAGATAACAGAAAAGTTTGTAGAATGAAGGATGTGAATCGTGAATGAAGGGAATTCGCTTTTACTTGAGTGCAATGAGATTTTAAATACGATACCTACTACCAGATATCAGGGTAGTAAGCGAAAAATATTGCCATGGCTATTTGAATGCATTAAGAGCTATGAATTTAGTACAGTACTGGATGCATTTGGGGGTAGTGGTATGGTGAGTTGCCTGTTTAAACGAATGGGAAAGCGGGTGACATACAACGACCTATTTCTTTTTAATCAGTTAATAGGGGAGTCCATCGTAGAAAACAATAGGACGCTGTTGACGAATAACGATGTGGACTTTTTACTGACGAGCAATGGAAATGGCAGTACGTTTATTACTGACAATTTTCATGGCATATATTATTTGGATGATGAAAACCAATGGCTGGACAGGGTGATTGGCAACATAATATCATTAGACACGTTTTATGAGGGGAGGAAACTAAGGCATAAGAAGGCCATTGCGTATAATGCGCTGTTTCAGTCGTGTCTGGCGAAGCGACCTTATAACCTGTTCCATCGAAGGAATCTGGAGATGAGGACGAGGGATGTGGAGCGCGGTTTCGGGAATAAGGCGACATGGGACAAACCGTTTGCGGAGCATTTCCGTGGGTTTGTGAAGGAGATAAATGACGCTGTGTTTTTCTCGCCGGAGGCATGCAGGGCTATCTGTCAGGATGTGTTTGACATCAGGACGGGACATTATGACTTGGTGTATTTGGATCCGCCGTATCTGAAAAATAGAGGTGAAGGGAATGAGAGTTCTGACTATCTGAGGTGTTATCATTTTCTGGAGGGTATAGCCAGATATGATGAATGGGCAAGGATTATTGAACGAGAGACGCTGAACAGGCGGATTGCGGCGACATTTGCACCGAACTATTTCAAGGCCTCGGAGGCATTGGAGGTGTTTGAGAGGCTGATCAAGAAGTTTAGGGGGAGTATTATCGTGTTGTCGTACAGGTATGGCGGAACGCCGACAATTGATGAGTTGTCGGAGATTATGCTGAGGTATAAGGGGCATCTGGATGTTTATGACCGACATTACAAGTATGCGCTTAATAAGCAAAATGGAGATGCGGCATTGAATCGGGAGTATTTATTAATTGGGTATTGATATGAAGTTGTTTGAACAAAAATTCAAAATTAGAGTAAGTAAACTCATTTTGATTGCGCTATGCATTTTACTAATTGTTGCTATAATTATCTATTTCTTTATAAATGACCCCGGGACTATGTGGGGAGCAATCTTTGGTAGTTTGATTGCTGGTATTATTGTAGCTATTATACAATATTGTATAGCTTTGCAGGACTATAATCAAACGGAGAAACTGAAAGAATTAGAGTTGATAGAGATTCTGTACAATAGAGATGATAGGGATAGGTATGAAGCCTATATTAAAAGTGCTTGTAGCAATATTGATGTTATGGGAGTTACAGCTTCGCGTTTCTTCAGTCATTTTGCCGATTTGGATGCGAATGCCTCTAAAGGTGCAAAAGTTTTGGTATATGCATTGGAACAAGGTGTGCATGTCAGATTTTTGCTTCCATTGGAAAAATATCTCCCTAATGAAGAAAAGAAGAATGCAGCCAAAATTGTCAAGGAGAAATATGAAGAATTAGCCAGTAGGTATAGCAATATAAAACTAAAGTATTTTGATCATTTACCTGCCCATAGTGTCTTTAGGATTGATGATACTTGTATTGTTGGACCTGTTTTTCCTGAGGTTGAAAGTAAATATACTCCGGCACTACGCTTGAAAAATACAAGTCCTGTGGCTCGAAAATATATAGCCTACTTCGACTCCGAATGGGAGAATGCTAATAATATAGATGATGCTGATAATTAGAGCTTTTCCAAGAATACATATCACATTGATAGGGATGAACAGAGAAGGCTACCGGATTAATGGCGGCATAGGGTTCTCTATGGCATCTCCAACCCTTAATTTGAGATTTGAACCGGCTGGGGAAATCAGTGTTCTTGATAAGCGAAGTCAAGGCTTTTCGAAGAATGAGCTGACTCGACTTGACAATCACCTGAATAAAGTGATGAAAGATGAACATCTTGCGGAAGGATTCCACTGTGTTATCGAAGACAGCCAGATACATTCGCATTTCGGATTTGGTACAAGTACGATGGTATATCTATCGTGCGTTGAAGCTCTACTGATTATAAACAAAAGAGAATACACCAACGACGATGTCGTAAACCTCTCAGGACGAGGCGGAACATCAGGAATCGGTATTAACACTTATTTCAAGGGTGGATTTGTTTTCGATACAGGTGTAACGAATAATGCTGTCAGAGATTTGGCTCCTTCATCATGCTATAAGGGTGGCGAGTATCGCAAACCACTCATTTTTAAGAATATAAGTTTGCCGGGATGGGAAATGGGTATATGTATACCCCCAATCCTGAATAAGACTGAAGATGAGGAAAAGGTATTCTTTGATAAAAATTGTCCAATAGGACAAGAGGCTGTTGAGAATATTCTGTACGAATCTGTTTATGGAATATCATCTTCCTTGTTAGAGAATGATTTCAATACCTTTTGTAAATCCGTGGATTCGATTCAAGAGACCAAGTGGAAATCATTGGAGCGAGACTTGTACGGAGATGAGTTGAAGATGATTGAGTCGATAATAAAAAAGGCCGGTGCAAAATGTGTAGGAATGTCAAGTTTAGGCCCTCTGCTTTATTTCTTCGGAGAAGATATTGATAGCATTGTTTATCGGGTAAATGCAGATTTAGCAGGAGGCAAATGTTTCAAGACCTCATTCAACAATTCTGGCAGAATCTTGGAATATGACTGATTTAACTTTTGTCACGTCGAATCAGACCAAATTGGCCCATGCTCGATACTTGTGCAGGGATTATCATGTGAACATCTTATCCTATAAAAAGTTCTACTATGGTATAGGATATGATGAGCCAAGGATTTATGACAGGAAACAATTGTTGACTGCTAGCTTCTACGATGCGGCTGCCAGATGGAAAAGAAATGTATCAGGGTCAGAAGGAAGGATTTTCTTCATAGAAGATACGTCTATGAGATTGGATGCATTAAGTGATGATGAAAACGAGAGGCCAGGAGTTGATGTAAAGTACTGGATGAAGTCAACCACTTTCGAAAAGTTAGACGTTGAACTGAAAAAACATGGAAATAACCGTAAGTGCAGTGTAACCTCACACATTATCTTGTTTCTTACGGAGGACCTCAAAAAGAAATCGGGCATCAGTGATGATTATAAAGTCTTTGCAAGCACGGCTTATGGCAGTGTGACAGAGAAGGAACACAACTTTGATACGAATATTCTTTATCCATGGCTTGACAATAAGACCTTTAATAAATGGTTCGTGCCGGAAGGCTATGATGTCCCTGTCAGTATGCTTGATATCGAAAGTGCTGATGCGGGAGATTTCAGAAAAGATGCATTTAAGCAAATGCTCTCCTTTTTGAAAACCTATGGTGCTATAGAGAATAAGCGGAAGATACCCAATCAATTGTCTTTCGAATTCTATGATAGTTTTATCGTATGTGGAAGAACGTGTTCAGGTAAATCTACACTTGGCAAGCATCTAGTAGATGACTATGGCTATTACCACATAGAAGCCAGTGAGTTTATGACTCACAAACGCTTAGATACTCATGGAATCAGATCAAAGGTAGACAAGCATTTGTTTGCAGCGGAGGTGTTGAAAACAGAACCGGTTTTTGTGGTGAACAGACTTATTGAATACATGCACAGAAATCATATCTATGATAGATTTGTAATAACAGGTTTCAGAACGAAGGACGAAATACAAGATTTTTTGACGAGATTCCATACAGAACGCTTAAAGTTAGTCTTTGTCAATACGAGTTTTGAAGAACGATTCAGACGCTGGAAATTAAGACAGAGAGAACAAGATGTCTATACAGAAGAAAGATTCAGAGACATTGATAGAGTGCAGGATGGCATGGGCATCGGTGAGGTTGCAACTATGCAAGGGATAATCCCGCTTTCAAATGATACTACTGAACTTACTGATATTTATAAATGTTTTGCAAAGAGATTCCTAAGAAATCAGAAGAAAGAGCATGTAAACATCGTAAATAAGGAATTAAGATCTGTGAAGATTTCATTAGAGAGAGCCATCCTGGTAACATTGGCCTTGGAATTTAGGAAAGATCAATCACGCTGGTATACAACAACGGAAATCGCTCACTTGGTCAACAATTATTTTAAATTAATCAAAAGAAATAAAAACAATGTTAGCCGCTATTTCAATCAGGCTTTCTATGTTTATTATGAAGTACAATGTGTGAATCGAAAGAATCGGTATAGAATATCACCGATAGGCTATTCTGAAGCTATATATATTTTGAGACATATCAATCATTATATAGGTAGAGATTATATCGTGAAGAGCGAAACTCATGAGGAGATAAAATCTCTATCTATTGATTTTGATGATTGAAAATGCTCAGAATAAAGCAAAACTCAAATTGTTAAATAAACGCAGAATAAAATTGGAGATTCCGAATTATTCTTTTTTAATTTGCATGCAAATTGTAGTATAATGAAAGATAGAAACCTAAAAATACCACTTTGAAAAAAGGATATAGTACTGTTACTGATTTGAAGAGGGAGATTACGTTCGAGGGCGTTTTTTTATCTCTAGTTAGGCGGATATATCCATAAGGATTAATGAGGAAGAGTTATTTCGACTTGCCAAGAGTGGAAAAGAATTGTTTTACTATAGCCATTTTGAGGTATAAAACTATATCTTGTTTCCCACCACCAAAGGCAGGAAGTATTATTTTACTAAGCCAATATATGTGATGTTTTCTTTGTATTGATGTCTTATAATAAGAAGAATATGATAGAGGTTAGGAATATACCGGATTTCAATGAATACTTAGAATCTTTGCTCGTTCAGAATGAATGTGACGACTTGGAATTCAAGAGTGCCGCAGGAGGTTTCCCTGGTAGTTTTTGGGACACTTATTCTGCATTTGCCAATACTGAGGGTGGCACAATTGTATTTGGAGTACAGGAGAACAAAGGTAAGTTCTATATCGACAATCTCACTGATGAGCAAATTGAGAAATATCGTAAAGACTTTTGGAATAATGTAAACAATCCTTCCACCATCAGTCGCAATTTAATGCGCAAGGAAGACGTTATTATCGGAAATTACAAGGGCTTTGCTTTTATGCTCTTCTTTATTCCACGTGCTCCAAGAGAAATGCGTCCGGTGTATAGAGCTAATGACCCCTTTAAAGGTTCCTTTAAACGTAATTATGAAGGTGACTATAGATGCACAGAACGAGAAGTTCAACGCATGTTTGCTGACGCGGATGATACTCGACCTGCTGATAGCCGCATCCTGAAGAACTACACAATAGAAGATTTAGACAAAGAAGCCCTTAGTCACTATCGCCAACTTTTTAAGCTATCATCTCCAGATCATCCTTGGCTGGCATTTGATGATATAGAGTTGCTGCGTATGCTTGGAGGCTATCGGAAAGATCGGCAATCTGGTGAAGAAGGTTTTACTGTGGCAGGCCTCTTGATGTTTGGTAAAACGACATCAATTACAGATGTGGAATGTGCTCCTCACTTCTTCCCGGACTATCAAGAGCATCTGACAGAAAATGAAGATGTGAGATGGACTAACCGCATTTGTGCAGACGGGACATGGGAGGCCAACCTTTTCAATTTCTATCAGCGTGTGTTACCAAGATTACAATCCGCACTACCCAAACCCTTCAAATTAGAGGAAAATATACGCCGCGAGGAAACACCTGCACATGTGGCGGTAAGAGAAGCATTAATTAATCTGTGCGTTCATGCTGATTATACAATCAATGCTTCACTTGTGGTTAGACACGAACTCCATCGCCTTGTTTTTTCAAATCCAGGAACGTTACTTGTTTCTAAGAATCAGTATTATGAAGGAGGAGAGAGTGTTTGTCGCAATAAGTCATTACAGAAGATGTTTTCGATGCTGGGCGTCGCAGAAAAGGCTGGAAGTGGCACCGACAAAATCATGAAAGGCTGGCGTGAGGCCAATTGGCGCTCGCCTCAAATAGACGAACTGCAAGCACCAGATAAGGTAGTGCTCACCATGCCTATGGAGTCATTTTTGTCGGATGAAGCAAAAGCTAAGTTGACAGAAAAATTCGGAATGATGGCAAATAGTTTTGACCATAATGTCTTAACTATTCTGGCATTAGCATGTGATGAGGGATATGTAACCAATGAGCGTCTGCGCTATTCCCTAAATCTTCATAAAGCAGAAATTGCGGATATTCTAAAACGCATGACACATGAGGGGCTACTTATTTCAGAGGGATATGGAAGAGGTATGAGGTATCTCTTGCCACAAGGAAGTTTGGACTATTTAAAAATGCATAAGTCAAAAATGGCAACCTCCGAGTCAAACATGGCAACCTCCGAGTCAAATGTGGCAACCTCTGACGCAAATGTGGCAACCTCTGACGCAAATGTGGCAACCTCTGACGCAAATGTGGCAACCTCTGAGGCAAACATGGTAACCTCTATCAAAAAGAAAATGTCACGTGAGGAATTACAAGTCCTGATCTTATCACATTGCATGGATTGGGTTTCATTAGATTTGTTATCATCAAGGATAAAACGTAATCCAAAATATCTTCGAAATGTAGTAATTCCTGTACTAATAGCTTCGAAGAAATTACAGATGTTATATCCTGGTACACCAAACCATCCTAATCAGAAGTATAAGATATCAGACTGACAAAAGCTCGGCTCGCACAATACAAAAGGGATTCTATCTTCGTGAAGCCCCGCAGGCGCTTGTTGTCTAACACAATGCTGGCAGCACTATCTGAAGAATAGAGCCGTATCATCGTTTATGGGCGATGACGTAGATGATGACGGGGGCGCCGATGAGGGGCGTGACGGCGTTGAGGGGGATGACACCACTCTCGCCAGGGAGGAAACAGATGAGGTTGCAGACGAGAGCCACGACGGCTCCGCAGAGGATGGTGGCAGGCAGCAGCACACGATGGTTGTCTGTGGTCAGCAGCAGTCGGGCGATATGGGGGACGGCCAATCCGATGAATGCCACAGGACCACAGAAGGCAGTGGTGACTGCCGTGAGTAAGCCTGTGACGATGAGTAGCCAGTTGCGCACCCTTAGGATGTTCACACCCAGGTTCTCTGCATAGCTGTCGCCCAGCAACAGGGCGTTGAGGGGTTTGATGAGCAGCAGGGCGCCAAAGAGTCCGAAGAGGGTGACGACAGCGAAGACGGGCATATTGGCCATCGACACGCCACCAAACGAGCCCATGCCCCAGACCATATACGACTTCACGCCTTCATCCGTAGCGAAGAAGTTGAGCAGGGAGATGGCCGAATTGGTGATGTAGCCAATCATAATACCCACGATGAGCAACATAACATTGTTCCTGACCAGTGTGGAGAAAAAGAAGATCAGCGCCATGACGGCCATCGCTCCGATGAAGGCGGCTATCAAGACGGCCGCAAAGCCACTGACCTGTAAGGAACCCACGGACAGGCCGCCACCCATCAAGAGCATCACCAGCGCCACACCCAAGCCAGCACCACTGTTGATACCAAAGACCGAAGGACCAGCCAAGGGGTTGCGGAAGGCCGTCTGTAGCATCAGTCCGCTGACGGCGAGGGCTCCGCCACAGAGCATAGCCGTGATGGCCTGTGGCAGTCGCGACTCAAGGATGATAAACTGCCAGGAAGGTTTCAGCGAGTCGTCGCCCGCCAAGATCTGTATGACAGCCTTTGCAGGTATCGATACCGACCCCATCAACAGGTTGAGAGCAAAGAGTACCACGATGAGCACTGCCAGACCAACGCAATAGATGAAACCTTTCTGCTTCATTATTTACCCTTTTACTTTTTTACCTTTTTATAATAGCGTAGCGGTGGGAGATCGGGAATGTCCGGATGAAGGATGTGGATGTAATCACCCAAGAGCCAATCAGGACGGAAGGGTGACTCCTCATAGAAGAGGGAACGCTCCACGTCGCAGCCATAGATCTCACCACTGCGGAAGGCACGGAACTGACTGTAACCATGATGCTCGCCAAGAAGTTCGTTGGGAGTGATGTCATGGTCGCTACTATAACGGAACAGCCAGACGTCAGCCTCGCCAGCCTTCTCCAAGACCGCCTCGAAGGGGAGTGACACACTGCCGCTATGGTCATCGTCAGCCCAAGGGTAGTTGCCACCAGCATCCTGAATCATCTGGCCGATGGTGCTCTTGCCGCCTGGCACATACCACACGCTGCCCGTCACCTTGTCGAGGAGAACAGTTTTTTGGTTTACAGTTAACGGTTTACGGTTTACAGTTGATTTGCTGGCAAGCCCTTCTGAATCTACAGAGTAATCATCTGTCAACTGTAAACCGTAAACCGTAAACAAACTCTTCATCGCATTATAACTGCTGTCGACAACGGCAAAGAGACTGTCAGCCTTCTGTTCACAACCGAAGAGCATGCCGTAGAAGCGCAGCCACTCAGCACGGGCCAACGGCGATGACTCCATATACTCTGCACACTCGATGATGGGGATGCCGATCTCCTCCAGACGACCATAGCCGCCGCTGTTCTCGAAAGGTGAGAGGAAGAGTGCGTCAGGCCGTTGGTCGATGATCTTCTCAATCACAGGACTCATACCCTCACCCACATCTGTGATGCTTCCGGCCTTCACCTGCTCTTGAATCCAAGGGATCTTGATGTACTTCAGATCGGCAACGCCAGAGATACAGTCTTCCTTGTCCAGCGACATGAGCATGGCACAATGGACGGTAGTGAAGATGACGGATCGCTTCAGGGGGGTGCGGACAATGGTGGAGGGTTGAAGGTGGAGGGTGGAGGGAGAAATGTTCTGAGCATCGATGCTGTCTGGCACAAGGAGATAGCGATGAAGCGTCATGCCCTCTTTCCAGGGGTTCTTCAGCATCACCTCGGTATAGTCCTGATGACGGACAACGGTGAGCAACGATGCGTATTTAAAAGCGACGGTGTCGCCTGCCTCCTGTGAAGCCATCGTCCGACGACCTCCACAGGAGACAAGCAACGCAGTCAGTAATATGAATAAGATGTGTTTCAAGGGCCTTACTTCGCGTATTCAATCTCGATATCGTCGATACAGATGTAGCTCGGAGTAGTCAGACCGTAGTCGTTGTTCTTGCTGCCTTCGAAGCTGAAGGAGAGGCTGGTGATGTTCTGGAACGTAACAACATCGCTCAGGTCGCAGTACTTCCATTCCTTCACATAGTCGCCATCCTTAGCAAGAGAAATCTCCAGACGGGCACCGCCAATCAGACTGCCATCTCTTTGAGGATAGACCGCACAGGTCAGGAAGTCCTCGGCCTCAAACTTGCCAGGGCTCATGCCGTCGCCGTTGAGGATGGCATCCACCGTCCAAGCATCGTTGGTGTACCAGAAACCTTTTACATTGACGGGTTTGTCGAATGTGATCTGCTCACCGAAGGTGTAAAGCACCATGAAGTTCTTACCATCATGAGCCGTGCCAGTGATGTTGTTGAACTGGTCGGGAGTCATGGTTTCAGCAGCGTAGGTGGTCTCCGTACGGTTAGAGACAGCAAAGCCACTCCAGCTAGCCCAAGCGGGCGTCCAACTGACGGGGAAGGTGGCAATGTCTTCTTTGTAAGAGCATGCGAAGGCCTCAGAGCCCCAGTTGTCAAACTTCTCACCGTTCTCGTCGCCACACCAGTAGCCGTCGGCATTCAGGGTAGCACCTTCGAAGCCTATAGTGGCACTAACCATCTCAGGCTGAGGCTCGGGCTGGGGCTCAGGAATAGGAACGATGACTGGGGTGTCTTCAATACCCGTACAAGAACTCATGGCCAATACAGCGCCACATACGATGGCTGCAAGTCCGTAAAATTTGTTTTGTTTCATAACTGTTTGTTTTTAATAAGTTAATAATGTTAATTGATTATTTAAGAAATAACTTCTTTCCATTTTTGATGATGATGGTGGAGGGTTGAGGGTTGAGGGTGGAGGGAAAATCGTTGATGCGGCGGCCAAGGAGATCGTAGAAGTCATTTCTCCCTCCACCCTCCACCTTCAACCCTCCACCAATTCCCATAGCTTCCAGCGAGGCCTCCAGATGCAGATCCTCAGCACAGAGGAACTCCGTGGATGTCTCACCCCACCATTCTGGCTGCGGACACTTCTGGTTCAGGCCCGTATAGACCCTGACGAAGTCGATATGGTCGAGATTGACGGGCAGGCGCTGTTCGTTGACTGCCCAGGAGATATCGATGCCACAGCCTTCTATATTATAAGAGGTGGCGTCGGCATCGTCAGTGAAGTTGGGCAGGTTGTCGGCATAGCCATAACGGAAACCCATCAACACATAATAGTAGGGACTCCATGACTTATCAACCATATCGGATAGGTTCAGCATGTTGTCTGGCAGGCGGGTTCCTCTGAAGGTCAGTTCCTCATCATGAAGCCATAGAGGGAAGTACTCCTGGGTGTGGTAGTGATTACGGTCGATGGTGCCGTTGTTGCCCTGATTGTCTGTCCAGGGGATGTCGCCCATGGGATTCTTCTGGTAGGTCACCTCATAGTCGTAGATTACCTTGCCGACGCTGTCTACATCGCAGCTGCCGCTGATTTCATACCATGTATCGTCAGGCAGACCATTGCCGTTGGTATCCTGCGACACCATCACGACACCCGCCTCATTCATACCTCCGAACACCAAGTGCCGCATCTCTTGATAGGCATTGCCCCATACGGCGAAGTCACGCTGGCCAGCGACATTGGCGATGGGGTGGTCGAAATGGAAGGTGATGTAGCCTCCCCATCCGCCAAGGGCCACGAGATGGGCATCGATGGGGCCCAAGCCTGCTATCCGCTCATTGCACTTACGGATCATGTCGGCCTCCGTGTCGCCCTCTTCATACTCTGGCGCGTCGTTGACGTATTGTCCTGGCGCAGGCCGGTACTCATCTACGGCCTGGATATATTTCGAGTGCTGCGCTGAGGCTGTCAGCACTGTACAGAGCATCGATAAAATAATAATCTGTTTCATTGGTTCGTTCTAAATAAAAATGTTGCGTGACCAGGGATATCACCCGTCTTGACTTTCCAGTCGAAGGTGCCGTCGGGCAGGAAGTGCAGCAGTTCACCACTCGATACATAGTTCTTTGCATCCATCAGGTAGAAGTCGCGCTGCAGAGGGTTCACGATGATGCCGTAGGGCATACGGATCTTTTGGATCTCTTCCGACGAGGAGAGGCTTTTGCTCACCAGTTGATGGGTGCGAACGTTGATGATGCCGTAGGTGACAGTGTTCGTCATCGTCACCTCACTCCATTGTGAGCCGTAGAAGTAGAGCGAGTCGCCAACGATGCACAGATCACTGACGGGCTGGTCCAGATGACCACCCACCACCATCTTGCCATCGGCATTCTGCTGCAACCACCAGATGCTCGAAGCCTCGTCGGTATAGTTACCCCGGGCTGTCACCCAGAGCTGACCTAAGTGATCAGCCTTTACATGGTGCAGGTTCGGAGCCACCACTATCTTGTCTGTCTCGCGCATCGTCTTAAGGTCTACGACGCTGACCGTACTCTCATATCCTTGTCCCGTCATCCCCTGATAGCCTCCGCTGTTGGCCACATAGAGATGGTTTCCCATGATGGCCATCTCCTCTGGCTGGTAGCCCACGGCACAGGAGTCCACCTTCTGCAGCGTCAGGGTGTCCACCTTGTAGACGCTGCCCAGAGGACTGTCGCTTCCACCATACTGTGTTCCAACGTAAGACGACACGTAGGCAAAACCATCCTTGAAGGTGACGTATCGACAGTTGGGGATGTTCACCTTGCCGATTCTGACGGCATCCGAGGCACGGGCCACTTCCACCTTGTTCGAGCAGTTGATGACCAGCCACAGTCGTGAGCCGTAGATTTGTATGTCGTTACCCACATCGCCCAGCATCATGACGGTCGAGGGGTTGCGTTCGGAGTAGATGTTCCTATAATAATGTACGGTGGAGTCCTTGGCTGAGAGGTCGAGGTAGTCGAGTGTGGCCTTGTTCGAGCCCATGTTCCCTTCGTTGAGCAGATACATGCCGATGATCTCACTCTTCACCGTCTTGCCGCCAGTGTTGATATCCTCCATCGGCACCACCATCACATCGTTTCGACAGGAAAGCAAAAAGGAGATAGATGAAGATAGAAGGAGATAGAGGGAGATAGAGGACAATACTCTTGCAATAGTTTTCCTGATACAAGAACTATTGTCTTCTATCTTCTGCCATGAAATGGCATATCTTCTTCTATCTTCTTCTATCTTCTTCATATTTCTACACTAAGTGTGAGTGCATAGTTCCTGCCTGGCATGGGGTAGTTCACGATGACCTCATAGTCCTGATCCAGCACGTTGTTTACCTCCAGCTGTGCCTTCATCCGTATAGGGGTATTCTCCCTCCACCCTCCACCTTTCACCCTCCACCAAAAAGAGACAGAAAGGTCGCTGGTGTACCAAGGCTCCATGTGGTTGTAGAGGATGTTCTCCTGTTCGTCGTAACGCTCACCGGCATAAATGAAGGAATAATTGAAATCCCAGTTCTTATACGACAACCCCACGATGGCTGAACCCGAATGCCAGGGGATATAAGGAATCTGGTCGTTGTAATAACTGTCATTAGGGTCTGTCACGTCACGGGCATCCTGATAGGTGTACTGGGCACGGGCTGTTGCCACGAGATCCTTGCCTATCTGGAAGTCGGTCTCTGCCTCCACGTCGATGCCTTTGATATGTACCTTGCCTAAATTGAGCATCGTCCAACGGAACTGCTGTCCCTTGGGGTAGGCCACAATCTTATCGTGTACCGTATTATAATAGGCGTCGAAGTGCATTTCAGCATGTCGCACAACACCCTCCGTGAAGTGCTTATTGAGCGCAAAGCCCAAGTCGTATTGAATCGCACTCTCCGGCACGAGGTTCGCATTGCCCATATCGGTATAGTAGAGGTCGTTGAAGGTGGGCATTCGGAAACTCTTTTTCACATAAGCCCGCATCGAGAAGAAAGTGCCTTGGAAGGGGTAGATGTTCACGAACAGAGCTGGAGTCAGGGAGTTCAAGGAGTTCGAGGAGTTCAGGGAGTTCCTTCTATTCGTCTTGTCGTTAATAAACGTGGCAAGAATGGATCCTTGCGCCTTTAGGTGCTTGTAATCGATGGCTGTGGCGAGGCTCACGAGGTTCGAGATACGAGTAGGGTAGGCAAAGTTCCAGAGGTCGGCATCAAGCTTGTTCCACTTGAAGTCGTAGCTCAGCGATGCACTCCAGTTGGGCAACAACTCCAGCACATTGGCGGTAGAGAGATAAATCTCCTGTTGCTTATAGCGGTTATCCACAGGCAACTGGGTGGAATCCTTATTGACATAGTGGGTGTTGTAATAGGCGTACTTCGCCAGCCAACGGGTAGAGAAGCCGTCACCGATGTTCTGGTCGTAGGCTGCTTGGAAGAAGGTGTTCAGATCCTGCTGACGCTCACCCCTTCGCCACACATTATTCACAATAGCCCCAGGGATGCCACGGGCAGAGTTATAGAGATAGCCCTTCACCTGCCAGCTGCCCTGTTTCAGGCGTCCGAAGAGGTTGGCCTCGATACGCTCGGCGTGGATATCACCGTTCTGACGAACTGCCGTCGTGTCCCAAGCTGTCGTTCCGTCAGGATAGCGACGCTCATAGTGGAACTTATACTTTCCGCTGGCCGTCAGGAATCCTGCACTCACACTGCTGCTGACAGTCTCTGAAAGCCTCTGCTCCCACAATCCTGACAGTCTGAACATATCGCTCGACCCATACTGCGCCTTAAACCTCAGATGAGTATTCTCTTTCCACTTTCCACTTTCTTGCGTCCCTTCGGTAGCAAGCGGCAAAGCCGAGTTCACTTTCCTCTCAAAATCCGGCGCTTTCGTCCTAATATAAATCGACCCCGCATTGCCGAAGTCTGAGGCAGGCTGGAAGATGGCACTCTTCTGACCGTTATAGAGCGTGATCTCCTCCACGTTGTCGAGCGAGAACTGTCCTAGGTCTATCTGTCCATTCTGAGCATTGCCCAGTGCCACACCGTCGTAGCTGATGCCTAAGTGATGCGTACCCATCGAACGGATATTCACCGTCTTGATGCCTCCCACACCACCGTAGTCCTTCAACTGAATGCCAGAGAAATAACGTAGGGCATCGGCCACAGAGTGTGTGTTCAGCTTTTCCAGCAGCTCACCATTCAGTTTCTGCGAGGGCACCACCTCTCGCATGGCAGGTTTCGACACCACGACAATCTCCCGTACATGTTGTACGGAATCCAGCTTGCCCTGTGCCGTCATCGTCAGACTCATGCAACAAGCCACAGCAGTAGCAAAACTCTTAATTCTCAATTCTTAATTCTAAACTCTCGTTGTCGCCTAACCCCAGAGGCTTTCAACGCTCTGAATAGCTCAAGCGAAGCTTGGCTCTTCTCTTGCTATCGGCAGGTCTTCTGACTTACCGCCAGGCCACAGACGTCTTCCCAAAAATCTCAGTGACTTTTGTCTGCGCTCAAAGGACGGTTTACAGCAGCGGGACTGTTCGGGATTTCCACCCGATTCCCTATTAATCACCCAAGGGTGAACCGATTTTGGCTGCAAATTATTTCAAAACCTCCTATTTCAGTCCCTGCCAAGTGCCCTGGATGGTCTTACACTGAGTGTAGAGAGCCGGGCAGTTGAAGACTTTATAGAGAGGTTGGTTTGGTTGTCTGAGTATTTCCACAGAACGCTGTTCCGTGTCCCAGCCCTTGCCCATCACGTAGAGGTACATCACTCTTCCAGAACCAGAGAACTGCAGTTCCTGATGCTTGTTCACGCTGGCCTTCATCTCTACGGTATAAGGCTCCTGCGGACGGTAGCCATTCTGTGGCGTCGCACCTTTCAGCACAGCTGCTGGCAGGTAGCGCTGGTGGTAGCTGTCGTTCTCTGGCGCATACTGCGACGTGCCGTATTTGTCGTTCAGCCGAGGGATGACGGAGTTGACATTCGAGGGATAATTGATCAGTTCGATGCATTGCTTTCCCACCTGACGGTCTCTGCCGTAAATTTCCATCGCCATCACCATCATGGCAGCTGTGCCATGCGGGGTCTTGCCGAGGAACTGTGTGTACAGAGCCTCAAACTCCTCGAAGTCAGAGGGAACGTTTGTGAAGGTCACAACGCCCGAGGCTTTTTTGTTGTATTCTTTAGCCGTCAGAGTTCCCTTTTGCGTGTAGGTGTGGTCGCCGTAGGTCCAGGTTTTCTGATCTTTCTGACTGAAACTTGTGAGGCAGCAAAATGCCATAGCCATCAGTAAAATTCCTTTCTTCATATTCGTCTTTACAATTAAGTAATTCAGTTTTAGGCAGCAAAGATACGAATAAGAAATCAAACTACCAAATTTATTGGCGAAATTCAAGTAAAAACGACTCATGGGGACAGGTCCCGTGAGTTCAGGAAATGTATTCCACCTTAATGTTCCAAAGCAGATGTTCAGCCTCTTCCACCTTGGCAGAATCAATCATTCTGAGGATATCCAACGTTGTTTGAAGTACAATATCTTTGTCAGTTCTTTCCGATAATTCCTATATTTTCGGCTATTTTAGCCCTCTTGTCGAACTATCAAAAATTTTTTGAGAGTTCGTTCCGGATCCTGCTCACCCTCTTCGTATATCTGTCCGATATGATAACTCACATCCTGTTGCGACGCATCAAACAAATCCACAACTCACGGGGACAGGTCCCGTGAGTCCTATATTGGAGAAGAGACTATTCAACTCATGGTGTTGGTTCTCATGAGTTGAAGAAAAAAATGAGTCACGGGTGTAACAAATCCACTTTTCTACATACTTATAAAAAAATAGGTATAATATAATAGTCACATAATGATTTACTTAGAGAGTTTTCAACCAAATATGGACGGCAGGCACGTATACCCTTGGCGTGTCATCTGCCCAATGCAGTTAGAACATATTGAGTTTGCACCTATAACCATTTTTTATGGTAATAACGGTAGCGGGAAATCAACACTTTTGAATGTCATAGCAAATCGTATTGGTATTAGAAACAAAACTATGGGTAATACAAACGAATACTTCGATGGGTATGTTTTTAAGTGTACCTTTACCCTAAATGGGAAACGTATCCCTATAGACAGTACTTTAATTCGTAGTGAGGATATTATGGCAGACATAGTTGAAAGTAGGTGTAAGTTTGAACAGATGATGAATGAAATAAAGAAGGATAACCTAATGGTCAAAAACGGAATCAGCAGGGAAACTGTAAACAATGCTCTATTTGGGCTTGATCTAGTTGATCCTGACGAATATTCTTTTCTTTCAAGATATGAAGATTTTGTTGCCTTAAAAACGAGGTTGACAGAGAGCTCTGATATGCGATCAAATGGAGAGAAGGCTTTGGATTATTTTAAAGAACATCTTTTCGAAGATGGTCTATTTATGTTGGATGAGCCAGAAAACTCGATGGCTCCCTCGTTTCAACAGGAATTGGCCAAAGAAATTGCAATTCTCGCTTACCGACTCAATAGTCAGTTTGTCATTGCAACTCACTCTCCTTTTATTTTATCCTTAGAGGGAGCAAGAATATATGATTTAGACTCAAGACCAACACAAATCAGGCAATGGTATGAGCTTGAAAACATGTCTGCATATTACAAACTGTTTAAGAGATTTGAGAAAAAATTTGGACTAGTAGATAAATGAACCCACAGGGTCAAATGTGAGTTCATATTAGGAACCTATTCTTTATTTTTTAGGGATTCTTTCAGTCCGTCTATAGTTAGCTCATCATAATCTCCGTTCAAATATCTATGAATCCTCCATTCATCATCTTTCATTACAGGTAAATAGAAATGGTATTCTGGTAGTTTCTTTGAACAGGCTTCATAGCACTTATGCAGTTCTTTTACTTTCTCTTCATATTCTTTTGGATCAATGTTGCTTGCAGCCGATTTATTGACACTCTTTACCTCAAAGATATGAATACGCCCATATTTGTCTTTTAAAATAAAATCTGGGTAAGAAGAATGAATACCATTGATATAATATTCGTATTTGATTTCAGAGTTCAAGGGGAAGTTCTTTCCCCAAAGGTAAATCTCATCATATTCCTCTGCCCCCTCAATATTGATTTCTGCTCCATTGGCTTTTGCAAGTTTCTTCAGCTTCTTTGCCCATTCCTTCTCTGCCAGACTATCGAAAGAGAATTCATCATCTCCACTCTTCTTACACCATACCCAATTCAGGCTATCAGCCGAAATACCGTAATCATTAAAACTTGAGGTAAGCGGAAATGTAACTTCTTTGTCTACTACCATACTCTTGTCGTAGTTGCAGATGTAGTTGTCATAGTGAGTCTTCACTTTCTCTGCATTCTCAGCAAACTTCCACCATCGCCTTATATCTCCTGCCGCATATTCATAACACAAATCCTGTATGTCATTAGGAAGCCTAGAGAGTTTCTTATGTAATTCAAAGATATTTTCCGACTCAAGTGGGTCCTCTTGTTCTCTCAGATATTTATCTATATCGAAATCTTTCTTTTCTGTAAGGTTGATAAGTTTGGTTGTCTTGACCTGAATATCAGATTGGATCTGACTCCCATCTCCTAGCAATTTGATTTCTGTCCTTCCTGCTATTTCATCAGGCCTCAAACCCCAGACCCATGCTGTCGTCGCAAGCTGCTTCTGTCTATCATTAAGTTTCTCAAAGTCAAGTAGCCTAGGATTCCTTCTAACCCTACCAACGACCTGCTCTTTTAGCTGTTTGCTTTTGCTATCGCGAACTTGATACAACATGCAGGCTCTTGGAATATCCCAGCCTTCAGAGATAACCATCTTGAAGATAATGATATCTATTCCACGTTTCTTGGCATAATCTTTCCATTGGCTAACAGGGAGTTTGCCTTTTACTATATCGTTAGTGTCGCATAGGCTATCCTCGCCCTTCTTGCCTTGAAGGTCTATCAACACCATCCATTTCAATCCTTGGTTCTCTACTTTGTCGAGAACAGGTTTAATAATGGTTTGCCACTCTTCCTCTGCTTTTCCTTTATTGGAGATTTGGATAATCATACAGGGCTCTACATCAAGAGAGATGTAATCTTTCTTGATTTCCTTGAACTTCTCGATAGCATCATCCAAAGAGTCGTCAAGACTGCCATATATTACGCTTTTAATGAGTGCTGTTTCTATGGCTTCATCGTCAGTTATCTGTACGTCAGGCTGTTGGCCTCGGCCTAAGTTAGGAGTAGCAGAGAAGTTGATGACCTTTACGAAGAACTCTTCTGAAATCTCGTCAAGGTTGTTGGTGGCTTGATGACATTCGTCTTTAATCAGATATATTTTCTTATTCAGCCCCTGACCAAACAAGTCTCTTGTCATATTACGCAGGAAGTTCACCATCGGCCCACGCATCAGTAGGCTTGTCTCTTTGTAGAGGTCACGAGGTAAGACATAGACGTTATAGTCCGTTGGAATATGCAGACCTTCCTCACCAGAAGATTCTGTAGAAATCAGGAAGGGATTCAGATATGGAAAAACACCCTTGTCTGCATTTGACTTAAACGACTCATAGTTTTGTGTGGCAAGTCCTCCTTTTGAGAGAGTTGACACAAGGAACACGACATCATCTTCAGACTCAATCATCCTGTTCATGAAGTCTGCCATCATTCTTGTCTTTCCGCTGCCAGTCGGAGCCTTAAAAGTCAGTTCACGCTTTCTTCCTCTTGCCTTTTCGTAAAGGCTCTCTACAGCTCTTTGTTGGAGGTCTTTTGCTTCTTGTAACATATCTTACCCCTCCTTTACTCTTTCTGTCCAGTCGTCGTCTGTCTCCACATATTTCTGAGTGTTGGCGAAGTTGGAACAAACCCAGTCTATCTTATCTCTTAGTGTTTTGAACTTCTCCTTACCATAGAGTGTTTCGTCTATTTCATCAAAGGGACATGCTCCGTCTGCCGTTCTGTGGCTGGGGATACGTTTTATCTCATAGACATCAAGGTTATCACCATAGGGTTTGCTGCCGCTTAACCAACTTTTCTCTTTACTACCATCATAACATTCTCCGGTCATTACCCTTTTAAGACGCTTCGAGGTCACGTCATAAGGAATTCCATTAGGACATTCTATGGTCTTTTCGTCCATCTGACATAAAATGAATGTTCGATGGCCTTCGTCCAAATTCAAATCAAGTACAGCATGGCCAGTAGTACCAGACCCAGCAAAGAAATCAAGCACGGTTACATCCTTAGTGCTACTAACAGAATCTATCAGTTGTTTTATAAGACGAAGTGGTTTCTTCCCATTTTTGAAAGAGACTCCACCTTCTTTCTCCAAATTACCACCATCAGATGAAAAACCTTTCCATAGATTACCTCTAACTGTCCTCTCTCCGAAACTACCAAAATAGTCATCGCATTTTCCTATCCTGTCAATATATCTGAAGACATTGAATAACCCTTCTTCTGTTTTTAGATACCACTTACTATCAATTTTGAAAAGATGATTTAGTGGTTGGGCGTCTGTTTCTGTAGTAGTCTTTTCTTTATCTCCTTTACGATATAAACTACTTGCAACATATTTACTATAAAGCCAATTTCTTACATCTTCATTTATCGAAGATAAGACACCTAAATTTTGAATGCTAATAGGTAATTTATATGCATTGAAGTATTCTGAAATAAATGGATTTCTTTTTATTAATTCGTTCAAGGAAATTATTATCCCATTTTCTTCATCTACCCATTTATTGTAATGCGTGTCGAAACCATAGATATAATCGTATTTCAAGTTCTTCATGATTTTCTTGTCACCACCCTTTGAATATACAAGGCAATATTCTGCGGTTTTCACAACGCTTCCTTGCATTGCAGGTACTCTTCTTGGTCCTGCTATAACAGAAGTCTCTATGGTCAGAGTTGAAACATAGGAATTTTCCCCAAACACCTCATCAAATAAACATTTTAAATAAGCTTGGTTCTTATCATCGATACTACAAAAGATAACTCCATTGTCTTTAAGCAATTGTTTTGCTAACATCAATCTTGGATAAAGCATTGATAAAAGATTGTCTCTTGTAATTCCATTTTCATAATTTGTATCAGCGAATTCTCCCATACTATCCTTTCCGTATGGAGGATCTATATAGATGACATCTATACCTTTCTTATATTGAATAAGCAGATTAAGCAATGCTTCATAATTGTCACCTATGATGAGTTTATGTACAGGCCTTTTGTCGTCCGTTCTGAAACTCAACTTTTCGTTCTTTTTGAAATAGCGTATGGATGAGTCCATCTTTTCAAGACGTTTCTCATAATGTAAGCCTGTCTTTTTATAGGTGGTTCCCAGCGACATAATCTTGATAGCTTCGTCATCATCATCTGCCTGAATAATAAGTTTCCGTAGTAACTCTGCATTTGATGGTTCAAGCACTTTGTCTTCTACCCGCTGATTGATTTCAGCGAGCATATCTTCTTTCAGTTTTGACAGATTCTTTCCTTCTATCATATCTACGCAACGATTTGAGCGAAAGGACTATCTATTCGAATGATAATGGGTTCTCGACATAGAACCTCAGGACACGAAAAAAGCGTGAACCACCCTTATCGATGTCCCAAGGTCCTTGCAAAACCCACTACGAAGATAAGTCCAGTCCACGCTAACGCGTAGACGTTGGCACTTATTCGTTTCGTAGGTGTCTATTGAAATTGCAAGGTTCAGGGACATCACCGAATATAGCACTAACGCTATGATTAATCCACTAAGATCGCACCGCCACCCTGCACTCAGGGAATCATGCCAAAGCATGCGTCGTTTACGACGATTAGACGATACTTGATGCAAAAGTACAAAAAGATTTGGAAAAATCCAAAAAACAAAGGCAAAATGTTGCAAAACTCACGGGACCTGTCCCCATGAGTTGCATTTTTTCGGCATTTTCTTTGGTAGAATGGACAATAAATCGTAACTTTGCAGCATCAACTTAAATTTATCATCTATGTCAAGACACGCAAGAATCCAATCTGGAACAGGTATCTATCACACCATGCTGAGGGGTGTGAATCGTCAGGAGATTTTCATGAATGACGATGATCGTATCAAATTCATTCAAATATTGGCTCAGCAATTGTCACCCAAAGACGATTTGGGCTTTCCCATGCCTGCTCGCTGCACCTTCTATGCCTATTGTCTGATGCCTAATCATGCACATCTTCTGATGAGAGAATCATCTGAAACTATAGGTGAAACCATGAAGCGGGTAGCCCAGACATACGCGCACTATTTCAACTGGAAATATCAGCGTATAGGACATCTGTTTCAAGAGAGGTTCAGAAGTGAACCCGTCAACGATATGGAGTACTTTGTCACATTATTAAGATATATCCATCAAAACCCAATAGCAGGAGGACTGGCCAAAAAGGTTGAAGACTATCAATGGTGCAGCTGGCACGAGTATATTTCAAAGCCAAGTGGCTGCCCGTATATTTGCAACACATCTCATATTTTCAAACGGATCTCAGTTGAGGATTTGACAGAATTGATAAATGATCCGTTGCCAAAGGCATCAAAGATATTGGATATCGACACAGAATGCTATCGCACGGATGAAGAAGTGAGGGTTTTTCTAACCAATAATTACCCGCAATGGAACATCTCACTACTGAAAGACCAGGAAAGGAGTTTGCAGAACGAGATAATATCAATGGCCATTGAATATGGAGCAGGCTTAAGACAAATCGTAAGAATAACAGGCATTCCATATGGAATTGTGAGGAAAGTAAGTAAAGTGAACCTACGGGACCTGTCCCCATGAGTTCTAACACTACCCCCAACACTACACCAAAGACTCACCCCAACACTACCCCAAGGTTAAGCCCTTGCTTTCTCTGCTCCTTCCTTGGTTGCCATCTTGTCAGGATCAGGGGTGATGCCAACTCTTGGCAGATCCAAACGATCTGCATCAAAGCAGGTGTTCATGCCCTGTTGTCGAGCGGTGGTGGGAAAAAAGGAAGCAGATTTGCTTCCTTAATATGCATAGCATACAGATTCTTCTTTGGGGGAGCGTTCGCAGATTTGATTGTCCTCAAACATCCCCTCAAAGCTTAAATCCTCGTCAATCTGTGGCCAATGAATACCAGAGTATGAGAGATGGAAGTCTTGTCTTTCTGCTTCAGTAGCATTGGCCAGACGAGGCCAGTCCGTAAAAGCATAGCTTGCCCGTATGCCGTTTTCTGTCTCGGCATAGACGTGGGTCGCGTCAACCCATACCTTGGAAATCTTCATCTGTTCCATATTCTTCTTTTATTTATTAAAATAGGCTTTCCACCTTTCTGTGATGACTTCAGTATTCTCTTCTATTATAGATTCTATGAGAGCTATCTGCTGTTTCTTAAAACCATGATTGTAGACTTGTTCAATAGGATTTATGTTATATTTTGCCTCACATCCATCTTTTAGAATGTGAACATGTACTGGCTCATGATCGTTAGAGTAGAACATGAAACGGAATCCGAAGAACACAAATATCGTTGGCATATAATATATTTTTCTGCAAAAATAAGAAGAATTATCGAACTTTGCAAGTTTTTGGGGGAGAAATTGAATAAAATCGTGTTTTGATGCCCAAAGGCGATGGCTCCAGCGATGAGTTGTGAAGATGGAGAGAAGGCCGAATTATGTCTGCTATTTTCAAAATTTTGTGATTGTGAAAAATTCATTTCCGCAAAATATTGCAAAAATGCCTACATAACAACATTAGACTATTTAAATATCTGATTATAAGCGAGATAACTAATGTAGGCTACCTACATAAATTTATACTTAACCTACATAAATTGACGAAATAAGGCCTTGAAATTGTTGAAAATGGCATGTAAACATTTGATTATCATGCAGTTTGTCAATCACACATACGGCTTGGACTGACAGTTTAGGCTAGGTAAACTGTCAGTTTAGTCTAGGTAAACTAACAGTTCAGGCTGGGCAAACTACCATGAACTATTATCTTAATACCGGGTTTGCGTATCAAGAAATTTCGCTTTTCTTTGTGAAAATGTAGGTTATATGTAGGCAATTTAATGTTACCTACATAGCGCAACTTGCTAATATACAATTAGTTAATTTGTTTAGTGTAGGCTAAAGCCATTTTTCATGACTTTGCGCGGCGAATGAAACACTATCACATTTTTGCCCAGAAAAGGCCGATAAAAACGCGATATTATCTGATGGTGTACTGGATCTTGTTCTTGAGCTTGTCGGAGTTTACTGTCAGGACGATGCGGTACATGTGAGGGCCCCACATTCGCTTGAGCAGGGGGTCGAGCTTGTCGCTGATGTCCTCGATGGTGGCTGTGAGCTGGCTGGCATCGTAGTCGACGCGCTGCAGGGCATTGGGATTGGTCGTCATCAGCATCAGGCGTGTGGGCTGACGGTATTCGCTGAGTTTGTAGGCCTCAGTAACGGTGATGCCCTCTGTGGTCGCTTTCACGGTGCGCTTCCACGACTTCACGGCTGCCTCTGGGGGATAGGCTCCAGCGATGTCAAGACGGAGTTGGCCTTTCTTGTGGCCGATATACTTCGCAGCAAACGCTTTGCCGTCTTTCTGGTCGACGCCGTTGATCTGCGGCAGGTTGTGATAGCCCGACTGCATGGTCCAGATCTTGTAGCGATCCTTCGAGAAGGTTTGGGCTGTGTATTCCCCAACGGCAGGGTCGATGAAGAGCGGTTTGGCCTCGCCATCGCCACCCTGTTGTTGTGGGGCATAGATGATGAACGAGCCCACATCGTTGTGGTTATGGTTCTCGCCGTTGTGGCCACCCTTCATGGCGACATACAGGTTTTCGCGACGAGCCGTCATGATCTGAAGGTCGGGCAGCCACACATCTTTTAATAAAGGTTCGCGAGGCTGTTCGGCGATGAAGTCGTTGATATGGCGGAGGAAGAAGAGTTCACGGCCGAGGGTGGGGAAGTTGCCGCTTTTGTGATAGAGGTCGGCAGGATTGGTGAGCACGCCTTTCTGACGACCTAAGTAGGCTCCGAACTGGCGCATCGTCTGGTCGTTCAGCCAGAGGCCGAAGGGGTAGAGGATGTTCACCTGTTGAACGGTCTTGTTCGCATGGGAGTCGGCGAAGCTCACGCAGTGGTCGTTGACGATATAGGTTCGGTAGGCGTAGGCAGCCATGTTTCTGACTTTCTTGTCTTTCGAGCCGTAGTTCAGCAATCGCATGATCTCGAACATCGAGGCCGCCGCCCTGTCCCAATAGGCTGGTCCTTCATCGCAGCCGCCATCATCGGGATAGGCGTCGATGAAGGTCTGGGTGGCCGTCTTGATCTGTCTGATGGCTTCAGCCTTGCGGGCCTCATCCTTCTCGCAGATCAGCACACAAATGAGCCAGTTGCTGCAGCACCACGGGTTCCAGTTAGAACTGATTCTCTTCCAAGAATAGTTCTTCTCAACGGCAGGTATGAGTATGCGTCGCTCTATCTCACGGTCGAGGCGTTGGCAGAGACCAGGCGAGACTGTGTCGAACTGTTTCTGAAGCATATATCTTGTCCAAGCGATGAGGCTGGCGGTCTCGGCATTGAAGAGGTCCACCTCCTGCAGTTCCGCCTTGGGAGCAGACTCTGGATAGTGGGCAGGGATGCCCCACCACGTCTCAGCGATGAAGCTGTCCATTCCCTTGAGGATGTCGCCCATGAATCGGCCTTTGCCCTCGATGATCTCAGCCATCACGATGGCCGCCAGCTGGCGACGTTTCTCGAAGCTGATGTTCTCGAAGTTGCTGCGATTGCCCGTCTTCCTGAACTCAGCAAAGACGTCCAAGGGGAGCTCCTTCCAGGGTTTGCCCAGATAGCGTTCTCCGTATTTGATATAGCTCTTGCGCATCTCCTGGGGGATGGAGTCGCGCCAGAAGGTGTCGCCTGCCAGCGGTAGCAGTTGGGCACGAAGGGGTAGCAGACTGCCACATACAAAAAGCATCAACAACAACTTGGACTTCATAGACAACGGTTTTATGGGGTTGAACAACTATTTAAGCAACTGATGGCCCAGGTCTCGCTCGCGGCAGATGCTGACAATCTGCTGGATGACGTTGTCCATGATGGGCACCTTGGCCACGAAATAGGTAGGATAGTCAGGACAGAGCACCACCAGACTGAGCGAGTTCACACGGATGCCGTAGTTCTTCTGTAGCATATAACGATAGAGGTTCTGCTGCAGGCAGTAATGATAAAAAGAGGTGTCGGGCAGGTTGAGACCTCGGAGATCGGTCTTGCCAGCGAAGGCCTCGACGATAGGCTGGCCGTAGGCGTTGACCACCTTCTTGCTGCGCTTCCAGTCGTAGATGGCAAAGGTGCCGTCGGCCTCGCGACAGATCATGTCGATGGTGCCAGCCACGTTGGTCTCCAGATCGAAGACAGGCCACTCCTGGCGATAGGGACGGATGCCGTAGTCGCGAACGAAACAGAGGAACTGCTGCTTCTCGCGCTCCACAGAGACCATCTCTGTCTTTCCCTTATAAGAGAAAGGACAGCTGGTCTCGAACGAGCCGTCGCGGAACCAGTTCTCCGTCTGTTCGTGGACGAACGTGCCCACCTCGCAGGCCATCTTGCCGATGCGCTCCCACTTGTCGAGTGTCTCCTCTATCGGGATGCGATTACGCTCCCATTGGCGAATGGCCTGCTGCTGGGCGTCGAAGGGCTCGAAGAAGTAGCCCACCAAAGTACTGACGGGCAACAGCCTTTGGCTGCCGTCGTAGAGATACACATGCTCCTCTGATTCAAAGTCGATATGACTGTCTTGTTCGTATAGGCCGGCATCGGTAAATGCCGCCATTTTTGCTTCAATATGTCTCATTTCGGATGCAAAGGTAGTAAAAAACATTGAACATTGAACATTGAACGTTGAACATTTTAATAGGCAGATGCAAATTTTTCACTATTCGTTATTCACTATTCATTTTTTTTCGTAACTTTGCAGCGATGAACAACGAGACGATTCAGATCAGGGACCTCAGCATCGGCTACCAGACCAAGCATAGCGTCAAGACGGTGGCGGAGGGTATCAGCGGCTCTATCAGGAGTGGTGAACTGACTTGTCTGTTGGGCGCCAACGGTGTGGGCAAGTCCACCCTGTTGCGCACCCTCTCTGCCTTCCAGCCGGCCATCAGCGGAGAGATTTTGTTTACAGTTTACAGTTTACAGCTTACAGATGATTTGCTAGCAAGCCCAATAGATCCGTCAGTGTATTCAACTGTAAACCGTAAACCGTCAACCGTAAACTATAAAAAGATCTCCTCTATGACTGATAAGGAGCTGAGTAAGCTGATTGGCGTGGTGCTGACAGAGAAGCCCGACGTGAGGAATATGTCTGTCCGCGAGCTGGTCTCCTTGGGGCGTTCGCCATATACCGGCTTCTGGGGCACCTATCATGAAGAAGACCTCCGTATTGTGGATGAGGCTATCGAGATGGTGGGCATCACGGCTCTGACACGGCGTCCTATCCATACCCTCAGCGATGGTGAGCGGCAGAAGGTGATGATTGCCAAGGCCTTGGCGCAGCAGACACCCGTGATCTTCCTCGACGAGCCCACGGCCTTCCTCGACTATCCCAGTAAGGTGGAGGTGCTGCAGTTGCTCAGACGCATCAGTCGTGAAGCCCAGAAGACCATCTTCCTCTCTACTCACGATGTGGAACTGGCCCTTCAGCTGGCAGATACCATCTGGTTAATGACAAGGAGACAGGGAGACAAGGAGACAGGGAGACAAGGAGAGAGTCCTGTGACGATTGGATCGCCTGAGGCTCTGGCTGCCAGCGGAGACCTGGGTCGTTTCATCGAAAGGGAGAACATTGTCTTCGACAACGAGACGCTGACGATAAAGGTGAGAAAGTGAAAAGGTGAAAAGGTAAAAAAGTAAAAAGGTAAAATGATATACGGACACGGTGACGACGCCTATCGGTATGGCGATAAGATCAAGACGGACTTCAGTTCCAACATCTACTTTGGAGCAGATCTGTCAGGCTTGCAGGCACATCTGGCGAGCCGTTTCGGCATCGTATCCCACTATCCTGAGCCAGAGGCCGTCGGTCTGGAGAAGATGCTCGCAGAGAAATTGGGCGTGCCAGACAATACCATCATGGTGACCAGTGGTGCTACTGAGGCCATCTACCTGATTGCACAACTGTACAGTGGATGGGCCTCCATCATCCCACAACCCACCTTTACGGAATACGAGGATGCCTGCAAGCTCTACAACCACCTCTTATCATATAATGCCGAAGACGAGCTCGAGGTGTTGCCCGAAGACCGCATCTACTGGCTCTGCAACCCCAATAATCCGACAGGCAACGTGGTGAACAAGCACCTGATCAATCACATCATCCGCCAGCATCCGCGATTCCTTTATGTTGTCGATCAGTCGTATCAGGATTATACGCTCAGTCCGATGCTGCAGCCCAAGGACATGACCGACTGTTACAATGTGATGCTCATACACTCGCTGTCGAAGACCTATTGTATTCCAGGCCTGCGTTTGGGTTATATCTTCAGTTCGCCCATCATTATCGACCGTCTGCGGCAGATCCGTCAGCCCTGGACTGTCAATGCCATCGCCATCGAGGCCGGCAAATACCTGTTGGAGCATGATCCGAAGATGATTCCCGACCTGCCCGCCTATCTGGCAGAGGCCCAGCGACTGCGCCAGCAGCTCTCGGCCATCGACGGCTTGTTAGTGATGGACTCGGCAGCCCATTTCATGCTCGTCAACATTGATAAAGGAAATGTATTCGACTTGAAACAATGGCTCATAGACCATTATGGCATCCTCATTCGCGATGCCTCCAACTTCCGAGGTCTCGACAACCATTGTTTCCGAGTGACAGCCCGTACCCCTGAGGAAGACGACCAACTCGTCGAAGCCCTCAAGGCCTATCTTAACGCCTAACTCCCTGTCTCCCTGTCTTCTTGTCTCCTTGTCTCCTTCTTAATCACGTATCGCTGGTAGTAAGTGAGCAGGAGGGTGGTCATCGGCAAGGCGATGATCATACCCAGCACGCCTAACAGCGAGCCCCATATCGACAGCGACAGAAGGATGATGGCCGAGTTGAGGCCAGTTACCTTTCCCATGATCTTTGGTGTGAGGAAGGCATCCTGGATCATCTGTACCACACCAAACACGATGAGCGCCATGAACAGAATGAACCAGAAGTTCTCACCCGTATCGGCTGCCTTGACAATCGCCAAGAGGATGGTGGGGATGAAGCCCACTAACTGCAGGTAAGGTACCATGTTCAGCAGGCCGATAAACAGGCCCAGGCCTATGGCCATTGGGAAGCCGATGATGGTGAAGCCGATGCAGAACAGGATGCCGACGCAAAAGGCGACAAGGGCCTGACCACGGAAGTATTTGTTCATACCCTCTTCTATGTCACTCATCAGCTGGACGGCAAACGACCTGTATTTCACAGGCAGCAAGTTGGGCCAGCCGCTGCTGATCTTCTCATAGTCGATCAGGATGAAGAGCGTATAGAGCACCACCATCGTCACAGACAGAACGCTGGAGAGGATGTTGATCGACTGTATGATGACATCCCACGCCTTCGGAACCGTCACCTTGACGGCCTCGATAAAGCCCTCCTGGGTGACGATGCCCTTGATCTCTTCGATGGTGAAGTGTTCACGCAGGAACCGCTGGATGCTGTTCGGGATGTTGCTGAGTGTCTCAGACTGGGAGAGATAGTCGACCAACAGGTTCTTGACATGAACGCTCTCATCAATCACTGGCGGTACGACGAGGAAGAAGAGTCCCGTGAGCAAGCCCCCTACGACAAGGAAGGAGCACAGGATGCCTAAGGCACGGTACTTCATCTTACAACGGTACTGGAAGAACTTGACCATCGGGAACATGATGTAGGCGATGAGCCATGCTAAGAAGAACGGCGTGAGCACACCGCTCAGACGGTTGAGCAGCATGATGATGCCAACGATGACGGCGACCCCTATCAGGCCCCGTACAAACGTATCGAAATTAATCTCTTGACGAACCATGTCTGTTATAATCTATGCTTTCTGCTGCAAAGGTACGAAATTTTCCTCTTTCCTCTTTCCTCTTTTCACTTTTTTTCGTATCTTTGTGCCAGAATTTCAACATCATTACAATCATGTACAAAAGAATCAGACTGTTTTCCACGCTGATGTTGCTCCTTTGTGCGGGCAGCATTCAGGCCCAGGATCGGCTCTATGCCGACGAGTTTCCACTTGGTGATGTCACCCTGACGGACGGTCCCCTGAAACGGGCCCGCGACCTGAACATCAAGGTGCTGTTACAATATGATAATGACCGTCTTCTGGCACCTTTCCTGAAGGAGGCTGGGCTCACTCCGAAAGGTGAGCTGTATCCAAACTGGGCAGGTCTGGACGGCCATGTGGGTGGTCACTATCTAACAGCTTTGGCTATGAATGCCGCTACGGGCAGCAAAGAGTGTCGAGAGCGGATGGAATACTGGATCAGCGAGTTGCAGGCTTGTGCCGATGCCAATGCCAAGAACCATCCCTCATGGGGTAAGGGTTACATCGGTGGTGTGCCCAATAGCGACCGTATATGGTCGACGTTCAAGAAGGGCGACTTCAAGGCTTACTTTGGCACGTGGGTACCTTTTTATAATATACATAAGATGTATGCCGGCCTTCGCGATGCCTGGGTCTATTGTGGCAACGAACAAGCCAAACAGCTCTTCCTCGGCTTCTGTGACTGGGCCATCGACCTGACGGCAGGACTCACAGACCAGCAGATGGAACAGGCACTCCACACGGAGCATGGTGGCATGAACGAGGTGCTGGCTGATGCCTATGCCATCACTGGCGACCAAAAATACCTCGATGTGGCCAAGCGATTCTCTCACCGTCGTTTGCTGAATCCACTCTCCCAGCGACAGGACTGCCTTGATAATATGCACGCCAACACCCAGGTGCCTAAGGTGGTGGGATTTGAGCGTATCGCTGAACTCTCTGGCGACGAGTCTTATCACACAGCCAGCGCCTACTTCTGGGATATCGTCACTGGTGAGCGTTCGCTGGCTTTTGGTGGTAACAGTCGTCGTGAGCACTTCCCCAGCAAGGAGGCTTGCAAGGACTTTGTCAACGATATCGACGGTCCAGAGAGTTGTAACACGAACAACATGCTGAAACTGACTGAGGAGCTGCATCGTCGTAACCCAGAGGCCCGTTTTGCCGATTATTACGAGCTGGCGATGTTCAACCACATCCTCTCTACCCAGCACCCTGAGCATGGTGGCTATGTCTACTTCACTTCAGCCCGTCCTCGTCACTATCGCAACTACTCGGCTCCCAACGAGGCCATGTGGTGCTGTGTGGGAACAGGTATGGAGAACCACGGCAAGTATGGGCAGTTCGTTTATACCCACGTGGGCAATGCCCTCTTTGTGAACCTCTTCGTGGCCTCGGAACTGAACTGGAAGGAGAAGGGCATCATGCTCCGTCAGGAGACCACCTTCCCCTATAGCGAGACCAGTAAGATCACCATCACTCAGGGCAAGGGACAGTTTGCTTTGCAGGTGCGCTATCCCGGCTGGGTAAAGCCCGGACAGTTCAGTGTCAAGGTGAACGGAAAGCCCGTGAGCATCATTACGGGACCCTCATCGTATGTCACCATCGACCGTCAGTGGAAGAAGGGTGATGTGGTGGAATTCTGCTTCCCGATGTATAACTACGTGAAGTATCTGCCTAACCTGCCGCAGTACATCGCCCTGATGCATGGTCCCGTCATGCTGGCCATGAAGACAGGAACGGAAGACCTCGCCATGCTAATTGCCGACGACAGCCGTTTCGGACAACTCGCCGTGGGTAAGAAGTTGCCTACTGATCAGGCGCCTATCCTTATTAATAATCATATAGAAGACATCGCCAACCAGTTGCAGCCCATCGAGGGCAAACCTCTCCATTTTACAATCTCTACCAAGATGGTTAATGAAATCCGTAATGAACTGATGCCTTTCTTCGAACTCCACGACAGCCGCTATATGATGTACTGGCTCGCCCTCTCGGAGGACAGTTATCAAGGGTATCTCGACAATCTGGCCAAGCAGGAGCAGGAGCGTCAGGCATTGGAAGATCGTACGGTAGATAAGGTGCAGCCAGGTGAGCAGCAGCCAGAGTCAGACCACTTCATGGAGACAGACGAATCGTTTGTGGGCAACTCCAATGATGTGTTCTTCCGCGATGCCAACGACGGCCACTACTTCAGCTATCTGATGCAGACGGATGGACAGACCAACCTCAGCCTGCGACTGAAATATTGGGGTGTAGGTGAGTGGAAGAGTCACGAGTTTGACATCTTCGTCGACGATGTGCTGGTGACCTCTGTGAACAACACGGGCAAGTATCGTATTTCAGAATTCAAATACGAGACTTACCCTGTGCCAGAAGCCGCCCTGAAAGGTAAGCAGCAAGTACGAGTGAAGTTCGTGGCGAAGCCCCACAAGCAGATTGGTGAGATCTACGAGGTGAGGCTGGTAAAGCCCTGATTACAACGCTTCGTCGAAGGGTGTGGCACTGACGCAGCGCAGGTTCTTATCCAATTGAGCCGTGCTGCTGGCACCCACGAGAACGGAAGTGACACCACGCTGGTGGAGAATCCAGGCAAGCGCCATCTCTGCCAGCGTTTCGTTTCTGCCCTGTGCCACCTCATTATAATGGCGCAGCTTTGCCAACAGTTCTGGTGTCAGCATCTCTTCCTTCAAGAACTTGCCTTTCGACATACGTGAGTCCTGAGGGATGCCGTTGAGGTAACGGTCTGTCAACAGTCCCTGTGCCAGGGGTGAGAAGGCGATGAAACCCACACCGTTGTCTGCACAAAATTCAAGGATACCAGTCTCCTGAGGCTTTCGGTCGAGCATATTCAGACGTCCTTGATAGATGAGCAGCGGCACGTCGTGGGCCTTCAGATAGTCATAACCAAACTTCAGCGGCTCTAACGGCCAGTTCGAGATACCCACATAGAGAGCCTTCCCCTGACGAACGATGTCCACCAGTGCCTGTAGCGTCTCTTCCAACGGCGTTTTTGGGTCGTAGCGATGGCTATAGAACAGGTCTACATAGTCGATCTTCATGCGCTTCAGACTCTGGTCGAGCGAGGCCATCAGATATTTGCGCGAGCCCCAGTTGCCGTAGGGACCAGGCCACATGTCGTAGCCAGCCTTCGACGAGATGAACAGCTCATCGCGATAGGGTCGGAAGTCCTCATCCATCAGACGTCCCATGGTCTCTTCGGCAGAGCCATAGACAGGACCGTAGTTATTGGCCAGGTCAAAGTGTGTGATGCCGTGGTCGAAGGCATAGTGGGTGATCTCCCGACTGCGCTCATAGGGATCCACGCTGCCGAAGTTATGCCAGAAGCCGAGGCTCACCTTGGGCAATAACACACCAGAGCGTCCACAACGCTCATATTCCATTCCGTTTGTGTAGCGGCTCTCCTCCGCCAAATATTGTTTCCTCATATCTCTCAATTCTAAATTCTTAATTCTCAATTCTCACACAGGTGTTCGATTAATATCTTCACGCCAATGCCAACGAGGATGATGCCCCCAATCAACTCTGGTTTGAGTCTGTGGGCGATGCTGAGGCCGAAACGTGTCCCCAGCTGATAGCCGATGAGGCTGAAGAGGAAAGACACGACACCTATTATAATTAATGGCAGCGTGAGTTGGCCGATGGTCGTATAGCCCGTGCAGGCCAAGGAGATGCCCACAGCCAGGGCGTCGATACTCGTGGCGATGGCCAACAGCAACTGCGTTCGCAGCTTTCTGGGATTAAAGTGCTGTTCCTCCTCAGGGCCAAAACTCTCCCACACCATCCTGCCACCTATGAAAGCCAACAGTGCGAAGGCGATCCAGTGGTCGTAGGCCTCCATATATGTCTGGAAGTGGCTGATTCCCAACCATCCTATCAGCGGCATCAGCGCCTGGAAGAAGCCAAAGAAGAACGCCATACGGATGATTGACCCTTCCACCTTTTCACTTTTCCCAAGGATTACTCCGCTGACGATCGACACCGTCAGACAGTCCATGGCCAGCGCCACAGCCAAGAGGATAATATCTAAAATACTCATATCTGGCGCAAAGTTACAAAATAATTTAGAATTTAGAATTTAGTAATTAGAAATTTTTGTAACTTTGCAGCAAAACTGATAGAATATGGTCAAATCGTTTCGGATTTTCAGCGTTGTTTGGACGCTTGTGTTGTTGTCTGTCGCCACGATATGTTCGGCGAAGGAAGCGGCAGGACTGAAGCCCCGCTTAGTAGTGTGTACCGACATTGCCCCAGCTAATGTCGAGCCTGACGACAATGAGTCGATGGTGCGGCTGATGGCGTATGCCGACCTGTTTGAGATTGAGGCGCTGATCACCACCGTAGGATGGAACTGCGACCCTTATCCCGTGGAGTGGGCAGAATACCTGCAGCGTGCCATTGAGGCCTATCGGAAGGATGTTCCGAACCTGATGAAACGCTCTGCCCAGCCATCGTTCTTGTCACTTGAAGAAGAGAACGGCTCCCAGCCATTAGGCTATTGGCCCAGTGCCGACTATCTGAAGAGCCGGGCTGTGATGGGCAGTCAGCGAGGGGGTATCAAAGTGATTGGTGAGGGTAACGACTCCCCTGGCAGTGAGCTGCTCATCCGATTGGCCGACGAAGATGATCCCCGTCCTATCTACGTGGCAGCATGGGGTGGTGCGAACACGTTGGCACAGGCCATCTGGCGTGTGAAACAGACCAGGTCGGAAGAGGCACTGAAGCGCTTTGTACGAAAGTTCCGTATCTATACCATCACCGATCAGGATATGCAATACAGCATGCGGATGGATCGGGCCTACAGTTCTCATCAGTGGCTGCGGAAAGAGTTTGCTGACGATCTACAGTTCATTTGGGACGAAGGCACCTGGCAGGAACAGTGCGAGTTGGGCAAGCGCCACTGGCAGCAGCATCAGGACCACATCCAGGGTAAGGGAGCTTTGGGCAGAGAATACCCAGACTACAAATGGGGCGTCGAGGGCGACACACCCAGTTTCCTCTATGTGATGCCCAATGGCCTGAACGATCCTGAGGATCCCCGTCAGGCAGGTTGGGCTGGTTATCATGAACGGGGTCTCTGTGCTGACTCTCTCACTACGGCCTGGACCAGTTGGCAAGAACCTGTCCGCAGTATCAGCGTGGGTTATAAGACGCGTTTCTATCCTGACGAACTGAACGACTTCATGGCCCGTATGCAGTGGGCAGACGAGGGTCTGGGCAATCATAATCCCATCGTTCGTTTGGTCTCAGACCGTATGACGGTCGAGGCTGGTTCCACGCTCACCCTTGATGCCTCAGCCTCTTCCGATCCTGATGGCGACCAGTTGTCGTTCCTCTGGTGGCAGCAGCCTGAGATAGGTACAACGCGAGTGGCCATCGACCAGACAGACCAGTCGACCGCCACGATACAGATTCCTGCAGACGCCTCAGGACAAACGCTGCACCTCGTTTGTGAGGTACACGACGACGGACCTTTCCATCTGGTAGCCTATCGCCGCATCATCCTCAGCGTCAAATAGCGGGAAATAGGCCTAAAGTGTGAAAAATACACCTCTATATTTCGTCCACTCTTTTTGGGGTGGGCGATTTTTGTAAATGTCTGTAAACGAGCAAGATAACAAAACCGCAGCCTTAAAATCTTCCACTTTTTCGACCTTTGCCCTTGAAACGAGGCGGAAAAAGTCGTAATTTTGCATCGTCGAATTAAAAGCGACATAACCTATTCATCATAATTAATAATAACTAACAAAAGTATGAAAAAAAGCAGGTATCTATGGTTGTTGTTGGCACTGATGGTGTCAATGGCATCGAACGCCCAGGGAATCTTGGGAACTGTGACAGACGATCTTGGGGAGCCCATCATCGGAGCTTCCATCGTCGAGAAAGGTAACCCTCAGAACGGTACCATCACTGATTTCGATGGTAACTTTACGATCAAGGTCAGCGAGGGTACACCTATTATTATTTCTTATATTGGCTACACCTCACAAGAGGCGAAGGCCAGTAGCGGTATGACCATCGTGCTGAAGGAAGACGCCCAGACATTGCAGGACGTCGTCGTGATCGGCTACGGTGTTCAGAAGAAGAGCGTGGTGACCGCCGCCATCGCCAAGGTCTCGAGTGATGACCTCAACGGTACGGCTCCCGTGCGTATGGACAATGCCCTGAAGGGCTTGGCAGCTGGTGTGAACGTCACCTCCAATTCCGGACAGCCTGGTGCTGCCTCGCGTATCCGCGTGCGTGGTATAGGATCGGTGAACGACTCCAACCCGTTGTATATCGTCGACGGTATGCCTATCGAAGGTGGACTTGACTACATCAACCCCAGCGATATCGAGAGTATCGAGGTGCTCAAGGATGCTGCTTCTGGTGCTATCTACGGTGCCCGTGCCGCCAACGGTGTAATCCTCGTGACCACGAAGAAGGGTAAGATGGGTAAGGTGAGTGTGAGCTACAACTTCTCTCAGGGCTGGCAGACAGCCTGGAAGCATCGCGACGTGCTCGACGCCACTGGTTATATGGTGATGCAGAACGAAGGACTGGTGAACGCTGGACAGGCTCCGCGCTATGCCGATCCCTACAATGTGACGACGAATACCGACTGGCAGGATCTGCTTTTCAACGACAATGCCCCCGTTCAGAACCACGAGCTGACGCTGAGTGGAGCCACAGAGCGCCTGAACTACTACTTCTCACTGGGCTACTACGACCAGGAGGGTATCGTGGGTGGTAACTACGGTCACTCGAATTATAACCGTCTGACGCTGCGTGGTAACTTCAACTTCAACGTGTTCGACGTGACGCAGGAGCGCAACTGGCTCAACAAACTCGATGTACAGGTGAACCTCTCTTACGCCCGTGTGAAGAACACAGGTGTCGATCCCAACTCACAGTGGGGTAATGAGATCGGTTCAGCCCTGGCTCTGCCCCCAGTGATTGCACCATACGTCAGTGGTCAGGACGCTCAGGACCAGATCGACTACTACTCTTCTACCTACCCTGAGGAGTATGTTCCCATGTACGACAACGGCCAGTTGCTGAACATCCCAGGCGCAGGCTTCAATGAGATGGCCAACCCGTTGGCTTCATTCCAGCTGCCGATAGGCAATAACTGGAGCCACAAGTTCGTGACCAACTTCTCTGCAACACTGGGTATCTGGGACGGTCTGAAGTATCGTGTCAGCTACAGCACAGATATGTCTTTCTGGGGTAACCAGAACCACGCCGTGCCTTACTGGATCTCTCCCACCAAGCACCGCAACTACTCTTCAGCCTCGATGGAGAGCGATCGTGGTACTGTTTGGCAGCTTGAGAACGTGCTGATGTACGACAAGACCTTCGACAAGCACACTATCAACGTGGTGCTCGGACAGAGTGCCTTCGAGAACTCTGGCTGGACGTTGGGCGCTTCTCGTAACCACCTGAAGGACTTCAGCAAGCCTTGGATCAACGCAGCCACCGGTCTGGCCTCTGCAGGCGACCGTGACGGTTGGGGAGGTCCTGGTGTGAAGCACACCATGTCTTCACTCTTCGCCCGTCTGAGCTACAACTACGATGAGCGTTATATGGTACAGGCTACTGTACGTCGCGACGGTTCAAGCCGTTTTGGTACGAACAATAAATATGGTACGTTCCCCTCATTCTCTCTCGGATGGAATGTGATGAACGAGAAGTTCATGAAGCAGACCAACGACTGGCTGAACAACCTGAAGGTTCGCTTTAGCTGGGGTAAGAACGGTAATGATAATATCGGTGATTTCCGCTACACCGTGCTCACTCAGGGCGGCAACAACTACGGCTTCGGTATGGCTGGCGGTGAGAAGGAATACAACAGCTCGAAGGCCAGTGGTCTGTCGAATCCCGATCTGAAGTGGGAGGAGTCTGAACAGACCGACTTTGGTATCGACTTCGGCTTCCTGAACAACAAGCTGACCTTCACCTTCGATTATTTCAAGAAGAAGACCAACGGCATGCTGAAGGATATGAACATCCCGTCGTACGTGGGTGAGTCTAAGCCTATCGGTAACGTGGGCGACATGGAGAACTCCGGTTTCGAGTTCGAGGTCGGTTATAAGTTCAACATCAAGGACGCCAAGTTCCAGATCAAGGCCAACGCCTCGTATCTGAAGAACGAGCTCATCCGTCTGGGCAACGCTGCAGGCTTCGACACCTACGACAATGTATCCAACCTTGGTAACATCTCTCGTGCAGAGGCAGGCGAGCCCTTCACCTACTTCTGGGGTTATAAGACCGCTGGTATCTTCCAGAACTGGGACGAGGTGAACGCCTACACCCACGATGGTCAGCTGATCCAGCCCAACGCACGTCCTGGCTTTGTCCGCTTTGTGGATGTGAACAACGATGGTGTCATCGACGATGCCGACCGTACGAAGATTGGTAAGGGTACTCCCGACTGGACCTTTGGTGCTACCTTCAATGCCGCTTGGAAAGGCTTCGACTTCATGATGTTCTGGCAGGGTACTGCTGGCAACGACATCTTCGACGCTACCCGTCGTCTCGACCTTCCTGGTATCAATCTGCCCAGCTGGTTCCTCGGACGCTGGACGGGTGAGGGCACTTCCGACAAGTATCCTATCTATATTCAGGGCGACGCCACCAACTGGCAGGCTTCCGATCTGTACGTTCACGATGGCAGTTACCTGCGTCTGAAGAACATCGAGCTGGGTTACACCATCCCCGAGTTCATCACTCGCAAGGCCTTCATCAGCCGTCTGCGCCTCTATGTGGCAGCAGAGAACCTGCTGACGTTCACCAAGTACTGGGGCTTCGATCCTGAAATCTCTTCTGGATCAGACAAGTCTAACGGTGTTGACTTTGGTGTCTACCCACAGCCGCGTACACTCCGTGTAGGATTTAACCTCACATTCTAATTAAGAGTTTAGAATTAAGAATTAAGAGAAAATAGTTATGAAAACAAACAAGATAATTTTCGGATTGCTTGCAGCCCTGGCAATGACCAGCTGTAAGGACAGTTTCCTTGAGGTAACCAGTCCTACCGACACCTTCATCGAGGAATACTATACCACCAAAGCTTCTCTCGACGAGGCACTGGTGGCCGCATACGCACCCCTACACTGGTACGACTACGGTTCGACTTACCAGTACAATGCCCTGAACTTCATCTCTGAGTTCATGAGCGATGATATGTATCCCAACGGCTCGAGCAATACTGACCAGCCGATGCTGCAGTTGATGTTCAACTACTCATGCACCCCCGTTGTCTGTCTGACAGGCGTATGGAGCGACAGCTACTCTGGCGTGAAGCGCTCTAACGACGTGCTGACGTATTGCGACTGGGTAGAGCAGGCTGGTCATATCACAGCCGCTGAACGAGCTGACTACGAGGCCCAGGCCCGTCTGCTCCGTGTGTTCTACTATCTGCAGCTTTGGAAGTTCTATGGCAATGTGCCTTGCTACTTCGAGAACCTGTCTGCACCCTATATTGAGGAGCAGCTGACTGCCGATGAGGTGTATGCTAAGGTGATTGAAGAACTGGAAGCCATCATCGCTACGGGCGCCCTGAAAGACGACTATCCTGCAGACCAGAAAGGTCACGTCACCAAGCCATTGGCTTATATGATCTATGCTGAGATGGTGATGATCCAGAACGACAACAGCCGTTACGGCAAGGCTCTTAGCTATATGAAGGAGCTGATCGGCAGCGGAAAATACCAATTAGTAGCAGACTACCAGAGCATTTGGGACGAAGCAGGTGAGTGGGGTCCGGAGTCGATCTGGGAGATCAACTACTACGATGACAACTCCGTTCGTGGCTGGGGTAACCAGCTGGGAGCTGGTGGCTGCGTGTTCCCACGTCTCCATGGTCCGCGTTCGTTCAAGGCCAACGCTGGCGATCCCTATGAGGATGTCGATGCAGGTTGGGGCTTCAGCGCCATTCCTCTGCACGCTGTGGCCAGCTTCGAGGAAGGTGATATCCGCAAGGATTTCTCAGCCTTTGACCTCAACGCCCACGGAACCTCTGACGATCCAGGTTGGATGAACACGGGCTACTGCCTCTATAAGTATATGTGCCGCAAGGGCAACAACAAGGACCAGAAGGCCGATGCCGACCTTGGTTTCAACAACAACCTCCGCGTGTATCGTTATGCTGAGACCCTGCTGAATGCCGCTGAGCTGCTGCTGAAGACTGGTGGTAGTGCCAGTGAAGCTGCAGGCTATGTGAACGATGTTCGTGCCCGTGCAGGTCTGGCTGCTCTCAATGGTGTCACTGAGGATGATATTATCAACGAGCGCCGTCATGAGTTCATGGGTGAGGGCAAGCGCTATTTTGACCTCGTTCGTACAGGAAAAGCAGCCTCTGTGCTGACTCCTGCCAACGACTCTGGTGGTTTCCGTACGAAGGCTTGGACGCCTGATGTCCGCTATCTGCCCATCCCTCAGGACAACATCGATGCTGCTCAGGGAACCCTCAAGCAGAATGGAAACTATTAAAAAGTAAAAAGGTAAAAAAATTAAAATAGTAAAAGATATGAAAACTAAGATATTCAAAAAGGTCAAAGGACTGGTAAAGGTTTTACCTTTTTACCTTTTTACCCTTTTACCTTTATTCACGGCTTGTTCACCAGAGACCTTCGATGGTCCGAATCAGGGTGGCATCCCCTCCATTTCGAATGTGGACATCAACATGAATGTGGACCAGACAGTGAATCAGGCTTCTTTCACTGTGGCCAACATGCCCGCACAGACCTATGCTATCTGGAAAGTCAATGGCAATGTGTATTCGACACTGAACCCCATGGACTGGGCCAATAACAAGGCTGGCACCTACGACGTAGAACTTCGCCTCGGCAACCGTAATGGTTTCAGCCAGGGCTCGATCACGAAGCAGTTTACGTTTGAGAACTCTCAGATAGACCTCACTCCTTATTTCAACCGTATCTCTCGTACCTGGCGCATCAACTATGCTGAGCCTGGACACATGGGCTGTGGTGAACCAGGTTCTGATGGTAGCAACTGGTGGAGCGCAGGCCCTGGCGACAAGGCTGACTGGGGTGTGTATGACGACCGTATTACCTTTACCGCTGAAGGTGGCTATACCTACGATCCAGGTGAAGGAGGTACAGTGTATGTGAACACAGGTTGCTCTATCTTCTCTGATGATAATACCAACGACGGCAATGACTTCATGGCCAATGTTGACGCTCAGGAGACCACTTATGGTTTCGATGTCGATGGCGACAAGATCGTGCTGAAGCTCCCTGCTCAGACGCTCTTCCCCTATATCTCCAGCGACGCACAGTTTGCCAACCCCGTCTTCACTGTCGTCAAACTGACGAACTCAGAGATGGTGCTGCTCTACGAGGGCGATGGTATCACCTGGCGCTTCATGCTCACCAGCAAAGAAGACGATGCTCCTAAGGCCTTCAAGGGCTATAAGTTCGACAGCGATGGCAACATGCTGAAGAACGCTGGATATGAGATCTCTCGTTACTATGCCCATGGCGATGGTTGGGAAGGCTACAATGCTGAAGACATCACCTATACCTCTGAGAGCAATCAGAAGTTTGTGGTGACACTGCCTTACGAGTCTAACCAGCGTTGGCAGGCTCAGTTCCAGCTGCAGAATCTGGTTGGTGTATCCACTCAGGCTGGTACGAACTACGACTTCTCTATCAAGCTGAAGGCTAATCAGGATCTGAACAGTGCTACTGTGAAGCTCACGGACGCTACTGACGATACGAACTTCTACTTCGATGAGGTCATTCCTCTTGAGGCAGAGACGGAATATCTGCTCGTTAAGAGTAATATGGAGGGACGCGACATTGCTACATTACACCTTGTCTTCGACTTTGGTGGATGTCAGCCTGGTACAGTCGTTGAGATTACCGACATGGTGCTGAAGGATCATGCCTTCGACGATGGCGCAGGCCAGCCCGATGAGAATGGCGGTGGCCAGGGCGGTGGCGAAGAGAAGCTCCAACCCTTCGACTTCAACGATGCTGGCAATATGCTGAAGAGCGCTACTTGGGAAATCTTCCGTTACTATGCTCATGGTGATGGTTGGGAAGGCTACAATGCTGAAGACATCACCTATACCACTGAGAGCAATCAGAAGTTTGTGGTGACACTGCCTTATGAGTCTAACCAGCGTTGGCAGGCTCAGTTCCAGCTGCAGAACCTTGGTGGTGTAGCCACTCAGGCCGGCAAGACTTATGACTTCTCTATCAAGCTGAAGGCTAATCAGGATCTGAACAGTGCTACTGTGAAGTTCACAGACGCTGCTGACGATACGAACTTCTACTTCGACGAGGTTATTCCTCTCGAAGGTGACACAGAGTATGCTCTGGTAAAGAGTGGTATGGAAGGTAAGGATATCGCCCAGTTCCATCTCGTGTTCGACTTCGGTGGCTGTCAGGCCGGTACTGTGGTTGAGATCACTGATATGGTGCTGAAGGAGCACGATGGCAACGGTGGTGGTAATGCTGCTGCCATGAACTACGACGATGCCGACAACCTCTGGAAGGCTGTTGACGAGGGTTCAATGTTCGATCAAGTAGGTTACTACTTCGCTGCTGGCGACGACTGGCACGGTATCGACTTTACAGAAGCAACCCATAGCGGCAATGCTTGGGAACTCACACTGCCTGCTGATCTTGGTAAGAACCAGTGGCAGGGACAGTTCCACATCGACACCAAGTTGACAGCCAGTGCTGCGAAGACCTACAACTTCCAGTTTGAGATCGAGGTAGACCAGGATTGTCCGCAGGTGACCATGAAGTTGACTGATGCTGGTGATACCAACTGGTTTATCGAGGAGCGCAATGACGTGGCTGCCGGTGAACCTCTGACGTTCACTTGGAGTGGTGTTGCTCCTCACGAGGGTGCTGATGCTTCGGCCATCCGTCTGTTCTTTGACTTCGGAGGCTCTCCTGGTGGTACTAATGTGAAGATCAGTAAGATTGTCTTTAAGGAGAATTGATAGTGAGACGATTCATGCTTAGTAGTATATTACTCTCTCTCGCCGTAGCCCTAACGGGCTGCGGTGGAGATGGAGACGACCCACAGCCTGCGCCTGTCAGCATCACGGTCTCGCCAGAGACCATCGATGCACCTGCTGAAGGTGGCAACTATACAGTCAATGTCAGCACGACAGGCAAAGAGTGGGGTGTGGCTATGGGCGAGAACTTCTTCACGATTAGGACTCAGAACACGGCAGCCCAGGCGGGTACGATCACCATCACGGTTCCTGCTAATCCTGTGGCTGAGGCCCGTACTGGTGCTGTCACAGTCATGTCGGGTACTGCCCGCAAGACCATTACCGTCGCTCAGGCTGCTGCAGAGCAGGCTGCCTACGACGCACCTGAGGGGTATAAGCTGGTGTGGCAGGATGAATTCAACGATGGAACGGAGTTGAATCCCTCCGACTGGACCCACGAGGTACAGAACAGTGGCTGGGTGAACAACGAACTGCAGAACTACGTGAACCACAAGTCTCCCAAGGGCAATCTGGTGACGGAGATTAGCGGTGGAACCCTTCGCATCCATTGTTTCAAGGAGGATGGTAAGGTCTATTCTGGCCGTGTCTATGCCCACGTGAACTCTGGGTGGCAGTACGGCTACTTCGAGGCCAGCATGAAATTGCCTAAGGGCAAGGGCACATGGCCTGCTTTCTGGATGATGCCTGTAGGCAACGACTGGAGCACGAATCCTTGGCCGAAGTGTGGTGAGATAGATATCATGGAAGAGGTGGGTGTCGTACCCAACGAGGTGTCTTCATCCATCCATACTCAGGACTATAATCACACGAAGAATACGCAGAAGACGCACGCCATGACCATCTCGAAGGCTGAAGGCGAATTCCACACCTACGCTCTGTTGTGGACGCCTGATGAGATTACGACCTATGTCGATGGAAAGGTACAGTTGCATGTGACGAAGGCAGCCCTTGGCAGCGACCACAACCAGTGGCCCTTCCACTATGCCTTCTATCCCATCTTCAACCTCGCATGGGGTGGCGACTGGGGTGGCATGAGGGGTGTCGACGAAAGTGCCCTTCCCATCACTATGGAAGTGGACTATATCCGCGTTTTCCAAAAGTGAAGAGATTTTTATTCTACATAGTTTGGATGACGTTAGTGACGACGGGACACGCTCAGTCCTATTTGCAAAGGACTGACGTGCCCTCCGTCTTTATTGAGACGGAAAACCGTCGTGCCATTACCAGCAAGGAACAATACATGAACTGCACACTGATCCTGGTGGATGGCTCAACGACAACACGCTATGAGAATACCCAGATACGTGGACGTGGCAACTCCTCGTGGTGGTGCTCCGACAAGAAACCCTATCGTATCAAATTCGCTCAAAAAGAACGGTTCTTAGGCGACGACTTTGCCAACGCTAAGAACTGGACCCTGCTGGCCAATCATGGTGACAAGACGATGATACGCAATGCCTTGACCTACGACCTCGGACGTTTCATGGGCATGGCATTCTGTCCTGCAGCACGGTTCGTCGACCTCTATCTGAATGGCGACTATCGTGGGACGTATCAGATCAGCGATCATGTACAGGTGCATAAGCATCGCATCAACATCAGCGAGGATGACGGCTGGCTGTTGGAAGTGGCCAACGAGAACTCGAAGGAGGATCCCCTGATCACCACCACCCGCTATGGTATCATGTACAACATCAAGAATCCCAAGGACGACAAACTCACTGTCGCCAAGCGTATCGCCATCGGACAGTGGCTGCAGCGATTCGAGGAGTCTGTGGCTTCCAATGACTTCATGGATCCGCAACGAGGCTATCGGGCCTACGTCGACGAGGAAGATCTTATCAACTGGTACGTGGCTTCCGAGATCACGGGCAACATCGATGCACTCTACAGTATCTATATGTATAAGAACGGCAACGACGACAAGATGCACTTTGGACCGCTGTGGGATCTTGACCTGGGCTACGACAACAGCTCTGAGAGCAGTCTGATGCGACAGATGGAGGCCTACCTGGGACTATGGAACCGACCCTTCGAGAAGATCATGCAACGTCTGTGGCAGGATCCCTGGTTCGCCCAAGCCTGTATCGACCGTCTGCAACAACTCGTCGACAATGGTCTGCAGCAGTATCTCCTCAGCCATATCGACAGCCTGCGCACTGCCATCTGGCAGACACAGACGGAGAACTTCCACAAGTGGCGCATCAGGCAGGAGGTGTATTCGTGGGCCAAGAAAGCCTATTACGACAACTACGACAGTTATATCAACGACCTAAAAAGTTTTGTGAACATCCATATCCCCTATCTCCAGCAGGCGTTTGCACAGCGTCTCACCACTGGTATAGAGAGTGTGGAAGGTGGAAAGAGAAATGATGAAGGAAAAATGTACGACCTGAATGGTCGCCAAGTGAAAACACCAACACGAAAAGGCATCTATATACGTAACAACCATAAAGAGATCAAACAATGAGAAAAATATTCTTGATGCTTACGGCAGCCCTGTTGCTGGCTTGTTCTGCCAGCCAGCAATCACAGCAGGCAACAGGTTTTGTGACCATCCAGGGTCACGACCTGATACAACCCAATGGTGAAAAACTCTTCATCCAAGGCACCAACCTTGGCAACTGGCTCAACCCTGAGGGTTATATGTTCGGATTCAGTCGTACCAACTCCGCTTGGATGATCGACCTGCTCTTTAAGGAGGCAGTAGGTCCTGATTTCACTGCAGAGTTCTGGCAGCAGTTCAAAGACAACTACGTGACGAAGGCCGATATCGACTTCATCGCCCAACAAGGTGCCAACACCATCCGTTTGCCCTTCAACTACAAGCTCTTCACGGATGAGGATTATATGGGACAGACAGGCCCCAAAGACGGTTACGAGCGTATTGATAGTGTGGTCAGTTGGTGCAAGGCCAACAACCTGTATCTGATTCTCGACATGCACGACTGTCCTGGTGGACAGACGGGCGACAACATCGACGACGGACACGGTTACCCTTGGCTTTTCGAGAGTGAGACGTCGCAGCAGCTTTTCTGCAATATCTGGCGTGAGATCGCTGACCGTTATCAGAACGAGACGACCATCCTTGGCTATGAGTTGATGAACGAGCCCATCGCCCACTACTTCGCCAACAAGGATTCGCTCTATCAGCTGCTGCAACCCCTCTATAAGCGTTGTGTGAAAGCCATCCGCGAGGTGGATCAGAACCACATTATTCTTTTAGGGGGTGCCCACTGGAACAGTTTCTTCTGGATGCTCGACGATACGAGTTACGACGATAAGCTGATGTATACCTGTCATCGCTACGGTGGTCCTGCCACCAAGGATGCCATCACCCACTATATCCAGTTCCGCGATTCACTGAATCGTCCGATGTATATGGGCGAGTTTGGCCATAATACTGACGAGTGGCAGCGCGACTTCGTCAGTGTGCTGAAGGATGTGAACATCGGCTATACTTTCTGGCCCTATAAGAAGGTGGATAACTCCTGTATGATGGGCATCCAACGCCCAGAAGGGTGGGATAGTATTGTGGTGAAATACTCAGAGACTTCTCGTAACACCTACCAGGAGTGGCGCGAGGCACGTCCTGATCAGGCCACGTTCCGAAGCTTGCTCCAGGCCTTTGCCGACAACTGTCGCTTCGACCGCTGTCAGCCACAGACGGACTATATCCAAACAATGGGGTTAAAATAGGGCAAAAGTGTCGGTTTTACACCTCTATATTCCGTCCACATTTAACGTCTGGTTCAAAACGAGCAACGGTCTCAATATCAGACAGTTGCTCGTTGTTAGAAGATATTTTTATCCACTTTCTATGTGATATGCTCTTGTTTTGAGTCAAAAACTGCTGTAACTTTGCACCGTCGAAATCAAAAATTTATAAACTCAAAACATAACAACACAAATGAAGACGAACATTACAAAACTGATGATGATTCTGGCAGCAGCTATCCTGACTGCCTGTTCCAAAAACTCGGATCTGTTTAACGGCGGTGCTGCCATCGAGACGAACCAGAAGGCATCGTTTGCAGACAACTTCGTGAAGAAGTACCCTAACGTAGATCTCAACCAGGGTTGGGATTTCAGTAGTAAGACATCCTATTATTCTTTTGGTAATGGTTATAGGAACGAAGCCCGTACACGTGCAGGTGGGGACTATAATTTTACAGCAGGCAACTGGTATGAGGTAGAAAATGCGACCGTCAGCTGGATGCAGGAGAAACTGGTAGAAGGAAAAGACCATCGTTCACAGGGAAAACCATTCTATATGACCGTGCCTGGCAATGAGTTCACCATCGTGCCTATCTTCCAAGGACAGGCTGGCGCCATGTGGAACCTGCATGTGGTGGTCGACGGGGTGGACATCCTCTTATGGGAGAAAATCAATTTTGCAAGCTTAGGCGGTACGGAGCCTGCTAAAGATGAGAGGGCCACGCAGAACGAGACGGGTACGGGCTCGATACAGATCAAGGACCTGGACAACGACCAGTGGCACAACATGCACGGGCAGTGGTTCGACTGGGGCTATGGCCACTGGAACTCATTCTATAATACTGACGGCAGCGACCGCTGGAAGGAAGACTGGTCGGGTCCGAACAAGGTGACGGCCATCCGCTCCATCCCCTATACCTTCAAGAATCTGCCTGTGGGTGCCGAGATGTACTTCTATCTGGATATCACTGAAGACGGCAACGAATGGAATAACGGCGTGAGGACGGTGTATCGTAACGACGTGGGCGATAAGATGACTTCCGTCAACGGTATGATGCTCGCCCTGACCGATTGTCCTGTGCCATCTAACCTCGCTGGCAATGAGGCGATGATTATCGGCTGTGAGGATGCTGACAAAAAGGACAGCGACTGGGATATGAACGACCTCGTGCTGCTGGTGTATGGCAAGAAGGTGCCTAAGCCCATCGAGATCAAGGAGGGTGAGACGGTGTATGAGTCGAAGACCGTGCGCTATATGATCGAGGACCTGGGCGACACCAACGACTTCGACTTCAACGATATCGTGGTTGACGTGACGGAGAGCACAGCCAAGACGCCTGTATACGTGAATGATGTGCTGAGCAGCTGGAATACGGGTGCTAAAACGCAGAAGGCCGTCGTACGTCACCTGGGAGGTACGCTGCCCTTCACCCTGACCATTGGCAGCACCACGCTGCCTGTGATGGGTGGACAGAAAACATTTAAGACCGATCCTAACCTGGAGTTCGAAGTGTCAGGCTGGAACATCAACACCCACAACCTGAGCATAGAGGTCCAACAGCCCCAGGGCAACAGCACGAGCGACATCGTGTTCCACATCAAGTTCCCCAAGGAGGGAGAGGCTCCGATGATCGTCGCCGTCGATCCCTGGCAGACTTGGATGGGTGAGCGCCAGAGTGTACCTGAGTCTTGGTTCTATATCCCTGAATAATGATGAATAAGCGGCTACTAATCACCCTGTCACTCGTCATCTTCAACCTGTCGTTCTGCATCGCGCAGAACGCACAGGAGAAGGTGGATCTGGATGCACTCTATCGCCAGATTGACGAGGCCATAGAGCAGTCGCCTCGCTACGTAGCCGACTACCAGGCGCGTATCGACCACCAGCGCAAGGCTTACCTCAACGAGACGGACATAGACCGTAAGGCAGTGATGGCTGAGGAGATGTTCGCCCTTTACAAGCCCTTTAAGAACGACTCTGCCCTCTATTATGCCCAGGTGTGCATCGACATAGCCGACAGTCTCAGCCTCAAAGGGATGGCCGGGCTCTACCGTTCGCTGATGGCTCGCCAGTGCTCCAATGCCGGCATGTATGTGGAGTCGCTCGACTTCCTCCGACAGGTGGACAAGGACAGCCTCGACCGTCAGGGGCTCACGGAATACTACAATGCCTATATGCACGTGTATGGCGAGATAGCCAACCTCTCATTGATTCCTGAGGAGAGCAAGCGCTATTGGATCAAGCAGGACCAGTATCGCGACTCTGTGCTGATGGTGGCCGATCAGGGCAGCGACCATTACCTGCACCTGCAGTTGTTGACGCTCCTGGCACAGCAGAGGAACGAGGAGGCGCTGAAAGTGAGCGACAACTGGATCAACAAGGTCACTGATGGCACCAATGCCGATGCCTTGGCATCCTACTTCCGACATATCGTCTACGCCCGTCTGAACAATGGCGAGATGGTGCGCTACTGGCTGGGCAGGTCTGCGCTGAGCGACATCAAGTGTGCCGTCATGGACCAGGCCTCGCTCATCACGCTGGCAGAGATTCTCAACGCTGATGGCGACCTGGACCGTAGCTATCGCTATATCCGTTTCACCTGGCAGTGCAACAACGCCTTCAACACCCGTCTGCGCTCCTCGCAGATAGCGCCTGTGCTCAGTGTGATAGAACGTAACTACAGCAATGTGGCCGATCGTAACAAACTGATTCTGGCCGTCTCGACCATCGTCTTCTGCGTGATGGCTATCGGACTGTTGCTGATGTACCGTTACGTCTCCCGTCAGAAACGTCGCATCTCTGCTACCCAGCTGTCGCTGACCACTGCCAACGAGGAACTGGTGAAAGCCAACGAGAAGCTGACGAAGATGAACGAACGCGTGACGCGATACAACAAAGAACTCTTCGACATTAACCACGAGTTGATGAATAAAAACAAATAAACTTAAAAATCGCACAAATGAACAGAATCGTAGTTTCCTGTCTGTCGCTTCTGATGGCGACGACGATGCAGGCCCAGCAGACGCCTGTCTACCTGGATGAGTCGAAGCCCATCGAGCAACGCATCGACGATGCCCTGAGCCGTATGACGCTCGACGAGAAGATTGCCGTGATCCACGCGCAGAGTAAGTTCTCTTCGCCAGGCGTGAAGCGCCTCGGATTCCCAGACCTCTGGACTGATGACGGTCCTCACGGGGTGCGCCCTGACGTGCTCTGGGACGAGTGGGTACAGGCAGGACAGACTAACGACTCGTGCGTAGCCTTCCCAGCACTCACCTGTCTGGCTGCCACATGGAACCCCTCGATGGCCCGTCTCTATGGCGAGAGCTTAGGCGAGGAGGCCCTCTACAGGGGGAAGAGTGTGATGCTGGGCCCTGGTGTGAACATCTACCGTACACCCTTAGGAGGTCGTAACTTCGAGTACATGGGCGAAGACCCCTGGCTGGCCTCGCGCATGGTGGTACCTTATATCAAAGGTCTGCAGTCGAAGGGCGTGGCTGCCTGTGTGAAGCACTATGCCCTGAACAACGACGAGGAGTACCGTCATCAGGTGAACGTCATCATCAGCGACCGTGCCCTGCACGAGATCTATCTGCCTGCCTTCAAGGCTGCTGTGCAGGAGGCTGAGGCCTGGTCGATCATGGGTGCGTATAACCTCTATCAGAACCAACACAATTGTCATAATAACACCATGCTCAACAAGATCCTGAAGCAGGATTGGGGCTTCGACGGCGTGGTGATCTCAGACTGGGGTGGCTGTCATGATACCGATGAGGCTGTCAAGAACGGACTCGACCTGGAGTTTGGTACTTGGACTGACGGTCTGACGATGGGTAAGACCAACGCTTACGACAGCTATTTCCTCGCTGAGGCCTACAAGCAGGGCATCAAGGAGGGTAAGTACACCACGAAGGAGCTCGACGAGAAGGTGCGTAGACTGCTGCGCCTGTTCTTCCGTACGACGATGAATCGTCACAAGCCCTTCGGATTCCTCTGCTCCGACAGTCATTACGAGGCTGCACTGAAGATTGCCCAGGAAGGCATTGTCTTATTAAAAAATGAAAAAATTAAAGAATTAAAAAATGAAAAGGGGGCTGCGCCGTTGCTGCCGATTAATCTCGAGAAGACGAAGCGCATCCTCGTGGTGGGCGAGAACGCCATCAAAATGATGACCGTTGGTGGTGGCTCCTCATCGCTGAAGGTCCAGCGTGAGATCCTTCCCCTCGATGGCATCAATGTTCAATGTTCAAAGTTCCGCTCGGCTCTGCCGCTTGGCTCGTCCAAGAATGTTCAATGTGACTACGCTCGTGGTTATGTGGGCGATACGGTACAGAGCTACAACGGTGTGACCGTTGGCCGTTCGCTCTACGACACACGTTCTAAAGAGGAGTTGATCAACGAGGCTGTGGAGAAGGCCAAGAAGGCTGATGTTGTGATCTTCGTGGGTGGACTGAACAAGAGCGACTATCAGGACTGTGAGGGCCACGACCGTAAGGACTATGCCCTGCCATACGCCCAGAACGAGGTGATCGAAGCCCTTGTGAAGGTGAATCCCCGTCTGGTTTATGTGAACATCTCAGGCAATGGAGCAGAACTGCCTTGGCTGGAGAAAGTGCCTGCCGTGGTACAGGGTTGGTTCATTGGCTCTGAGGCAGGCGAGGCCATCGCCTCCGTGCTCTTTGGCGACGTGAACCCCTCTGGCAAGCTGCCCTTCACGTGGTATGCCTCGCTCAACCAGTGTGGCGCACACGCCCTGAACACCTATCCTGGCACATGGCGTGAGGATCACAAGATCATCGACGAGGAGTACAAGGAAGGTGTCTTCGTGGGCTACCGCTGGACGGACCGGTTAAAGGTAAAAGGGGAAAAAGGTAAAAAGGTAAAAAATGCTGCGCCTCTGTTCGCTTTTGGGCATGGTCTGAGCTATACCACCTTCAAACTGGGTAAGATGACGGCCGATAAGACCTCGATGACTGAGGGCGACGAGATCACCTTCACCATCCCCGTCACGAACACGGGCAGCATGGCTGGTGCTGAGACCGTACAACTCTATATCAGCGACCTCAAGGCCTCGGTAGAGCGTCCTGTCAAGGAGTTGAAGGCCTTCCAGAAGGTGTTCCTTCAGCCTGGTGAGACACGTCAGGTGAGCCTGACCATCGACAAGCGCGCATTGAGCTTCTACGACGAAGCCAACAGTCAGTGGAAGGCAGAGCCAGGCGACTTCGAGGCCCTTGCTGGCACTGCGTCAGACAAGATCGTCAGTCGCTGCTCGTTTGTTCTGAAGTAAATTGTATTTAGTTAGATAATTAGTTAGGTAATGTATGTTTTGGCAGAAACCTCGCGCTGTGAAGTGGTGGGTTTCTGCCTTTTTTTATCGTAGGATGCAAAATTTTCTAAATTCTAAATTCTAAATTCTAAATTATTTTGTACCTTTGCCCACACAAAGACTTGAAGTATGATAAAAAGACTACTACTTACCTGGCTATTCGTCTCTTCTGCAGCTTTCTCGTTTGCTCAGCAGAAGGATTACAAATCGGTTCTCCTCCAGATAGATCAGGCCATCGAGCAGTCCCCTGAGATCGTGGGACAGTACGAGCGGCAGATAGAGGAAATCCGTCGTCAATATGTTCAGGCCCACAGCCCAGCGGACAAATACGATCGGGCTTTCACGCTCTACGAACGCTACAAGTCGTTTATGAACGACTCAGCCCTCTATTACCTCAACGAGGCCAAGCAATGTGCAGAGCGCCAGGGGAAGATGGCACAGGCAGGAAACTGTCAGGTGCTGAAGGCTTTCCAGTGCTCCACCGTGGGCTATTACAACGAGGCACTCGCCTTCCTGAAATACGTCGATAAACAACAGCTCGACAGCATCGGACTGCGTCACTACTATCAGTCGCAGATGCATGTCTATGGCGAGCTGGGCTACTACTGCATCATCCCCACGATGAAAGAAGAGTATTTCAAGCGGCAGGGTACCTATCGCGACTCGCTCTTCGCCATGATCGACCATCACGACCCTGACTATCTGATGTACAGGATCCAGGAGCTGGTGTCCCGTCAGAAACTGGCAGATGCCCGTAAGATCAGCGACCAGTGGGTGAGCCGTGTCAGTCCTGACAGCCGTGAATATGCCATCGCCTGCTATTACCGTTGGATGAGTAGTGAGGGAGAAGACGAGATGCGCTACTGGCTAGCGCAGTCGGCCCTGAGTGATGTGAGCCACGCTGTGATGGACCAGGCCTCGCTGCTCTCGTTGGCTGAGCTGCTGAATGCCGATGGCGATCTGGATCGCTCGTACCGCTATATCCGTTTCACATGGGACTGCAACAACCGTTTCAACACCCGTATGCGCTCCTGGCAGATCACACCGATCCTGAACGTGATCGAGAACAACTACCAGAAGGCAGTGGAGCATAACACGCACGTGCTCCGTCTGTCGATCATCGCAGTGAGCATCCTTGCCCTGCTGTTGCTGGTAGCCTATTTCTTCGTGCATCGCAGGAATAAGCAGCTGGCCAGTGCCCGTAACGCCCTGAAGACCTCTAACGACGAGCTGGCATCGGCCAATAGTCTGCTAGCTACGCAGAAGGATGAACTCTCGCAGCTGAATAGTCAGTTATCAATGGTCAATGATCAATTGACAGAGAGCAACCGTGTGAAGGAGGAGTACATCGGACGATTCATGAGCCTCTGTTCACAGTATATCGACAAGCTCGACAACTACCGTAAGATGGTCAACAAGAAGATGAAGAACAAGGAACTCGACGACCTGTATCAGATCTCGAAGTCGACGGAGCTGAAGGAGAAGGAACTCGAGGAGCTCTACGAGAACTTCGACTCCGTGTTCCTGCACCTCTTCCCCAACTTCATCGACGACTTCAACGCCCTGTTGCTGCCAGAGATGCAGGTGCAGCCCAAGGAGAACCGTCTGACGACTGATATCCGCATCTTTGCCCTCATCCGTCTGGGCATCGAGGACTCCTCGAAGATTGCTGAGTTCCTGCATTACTCCGTCAACACCATCTACAACTACCGTGCCCGACTGAAGAACGGTGCCGTGGGCAATCGTGAGACCTTCGAGATGCGCGTGAAAGAGTTATAGTTTATAGATAATTACATTTAAGATGATTACATTTAAAAACAGATAGATTTATGAAGATTCAATTTAAAAGTTTCAAGAGATTAGTCTTAAGTGGAACAGTATTTTCTTTCCTCTTTCCACTTTCAACTTTCCTCTTAACCGCTTCAGCGCAGCCGGCTATCCCTCGTGATGCGAAACTGGAAGCGAAGATTGAGAAGACTCTCGCCCGTATGACGCTCGACGAGAAGATCGGCCAGATGCTCGAACTGAACCTCGACGTGATGGGCAGGATGACCATCGAGAATGCCAAGGTCGACCGTGAGAAAGTGCGTTCAGTCATGCAGCAGTATGGCCGCTCCGACGAAGAGACGGACGCCATGTTGAAGATGACGGATCAGGAGATCATCGACAAACTCGGTGCCTTCCCTGTGGATATCTACAGTGGCGACACCAAGCGTGTGTGGAAAATCAACGAGACCATGCTCGACACCCTCATCTCGAAGTGGAAGGTGGGTTCGATCCTCAATGCCCCCGGTTCTCGTGCTGCCAACAAGGACGACTGGCAGAAGTGGATCACACTGATTCAGGAGAAGTCGATGAAGTACCTCGGCATCCCCGATATCTATGGTCTCGACCATAACCACGGTGTCACCTATACCGCAGGTGGTACGCTCTTCCCGCAGCCCATCAACCTCGGCGCGACGTTCAACACCGAACTGGCTAAGAGGGGAGCAGAGATCACGGCCTACGAGAGCCGTGCAGCCAACTGTCCGTGGGTGTATAATCCCGTCGTTGACCTGAGCCGCGACCCCCGTTGGCCGCGTGTCTGGGAGAGTTTCGGCGAGGATGCCATCGTCAATGCGAAGATGGTGGTGGCGGAGATCAAGGGTTATCAGGGTGATGACAACAACCACATCGACCGTTTCCACGTGGGTACCAGCACGAAGCACTACTTCGCCTATGGCGCCCCTTGGACGGGTAAGGACCGTACCCCAGCCTACCTCTCGCCGCTGATGTTGCGTGAGAAGTATTTCGAACCCTTCAAGGCCGCTGCCCTCGCTGGTACGCTGACCATGATGGTCAACTCCGCCTCCATCAACGGCGTGCCTGTGCATGCCAGCTATGAGTATCTGACGAAGTGGCTCAAGGAGGATCTCCAGTGGGATGGTTTCCTGGTGACCGACTGGGCTGATATCAACAATCTCTTCACCCGTGAGAAGGTAGCCAAGGACAAGAAAGATGCCATCCGCATCGCCGTCAACGCTGGTATCGACATGTCGATGGATCCCTACAGCGTCGAGTTCTGCATCCTCTTGAAGGAGCTGGTCAACGAGGGTAAGGTCAGCATGGCCCGTATCGACGATGCCGTGCGCCGTATCCTCCGTGCGAAGTATCGTTTGGGCCTCTTCGACGAGCCCAACACGGGTGGCAAGGGCTTCGAGAAGTTTGGCTGTGAAGAGTTCGCTCAGGCTTCTCAGAAAGCTGCCGAAGAGTCCATCGTCCTCCTCAAGAATGAAGATGGTATCCTGCCTCTAAATTCTAAAATCTCAAATCTTAAATTACTCGTTACCGGCCCCAACGCCAACCAGATGCGCTGCCTCCACGGAGGTTGGAGCTACACCTGGCAGGGATCGAAGGCCGAAGACCTCTCAGAGAAATACAACACCATCTACGAGGCCCTCTGCCTGAAGTACGGCAAGGATAACATCATCCTCGAACAGGGTGTGACCTATAACGAGAACGGAGCCTACTACGACGAGAACGAGCCTCAGATCGACAAGGCTGTGGCTGCTGCTGCACAGGCTGACGTCATCATCGCTTGTATTGGAGAGAACTCTTATACCGAGACGCCTGGTAACCTCACCGACCTCTGGCTCTCAGAGAACCAGCGCAACCTCGTGAAGGCCCTCGCCAAAACGGGCAAACCTATCATCCTCGTACTCAATGAAGGCCGTCCGCGTCTCATCGCCGATATCGAGCCCCTCGCCAAGGCTGTGGTTCACGCCTTCATCCCAGGCAACTACGGTGCTGACGCCCTCGCTGACCTTTTGGCTGGCGATGCCAACTTCTCTGGCAAGATGCCTTACACCTATCCGCGTGAGATCAACTCGCTCAACACCTATGATTATAAGGTCTCTGAGGAGGTCGGAACGATGGCTGGCGCCTACAACTACGATGCGAAAGTGTCGCTCCAGTGGCCCTTTGGCTATGGCATCAGCTACACCACCTACGAGTACGCCAACCTGAAGGTCGACAAGGCTCAGTTCACTGCCGACGATATCCTCACCGTCACAGTCGACGTGAAGAACACGGGCAGTCGTGCTGGTAAGGAGGCCGTGTTGCTCTACTCCTCAGACCTCGTCGCCAGTATCGTACCTGACAACAAGCGTCTGCGCGACTTCACTAAGATCGCCCTGGAGCCTGGTGAGACCAAGACCGTCACCTTCCAGCTGCCTGCCAAGTCTCTCGCCTTTGTAGGTGCTGATGGCAAGTGGACGCTCGAAGAGGGCGACTTCCTCTTGAAAATCGGCAACCAGCAGGTCCGCACGGCCTGCTCCAAGACCAAGATCTGGGACGAGCCAAACATTTGACAATGCGAGTATTGTAAACATTATTTACCAAATATAAGGGCGGCTTCGGCTGCCCTTTTTCGCGCTTTTAGGCCCTTTTTTTGAAAGGCTAAGGAAACTCCGACTTTCCTTAGGGGAAACTCCCACTTTCCTTACTTGAAACTCCCAGTTTCCTTAGCCCTTCATTTGAGCGCAATTTTGGCAAAATTTCAATGTAAACATATTTCATAATACTTTTGCGCGCCACCACCACGCTGTAACGCCATAACACCGTAACACCGTAACATTTGCGATTCTTAGTTGTCGAACACATGCACGCAACTACACAACTACGCAGCTTCATTTGCATTTTTACTCGTCCTGACAAGGTTGACGACATTAACAATTAACAAATTAACAAAAGTCGTTTTCTGATTAAACAGCTATTTGGAGAGTAACAACAAATCTTATTATTATATATATATTATAATATATATATAATAATATATATAATATATAGTTACTATGTTTGCAGACGCTAACGAGCGAAATAGACATATAAGACACCGCTCTCGGGGGCTGCGAGCCCCCTGCCGTGAGGCACCCCCTCGGTGTTTTTCATAAGTTTTTTGCTAAAAAAGTTGGTACGATAATAATTGGATAGTAAATTTGCAAGTGCTAACAAACAAATTATACGTTAAACCAATTAAAAGCGTACCAGTATGCAAAAGTACAACATTTCTTTTAAAGGACAAAAGATTTTCATAGGAATCGATGTCCACAAGAAAAATTGGGATGTGGCTATTGCCCTCGAAATTGGGATTATAAAGAGACACACCCAAAAGCCGTCAGCAAAAGAGCTCTTTGACTTTTTGAAGAAGCATTACCCGGATGGTGACTATCTAGCCGTGTATGAATCAGGCTTTAGTGGGTTCTCTACCTACTATGCCCTGAAAGAAGTCGGTATCGACTGTATTGTGATCCATGCAGCAGATGTGCCAACCACCCAGTACGAGGAGGTGATGAAGAGCGACAGGCTGGATTCCATAAAGCTGGTAAAGTCACTGAAAGCAGGTTTGCTCAAAGGTATCTATATCAGAGAAAAGGAAAATATAGATGATCGCGCTGTAATCCGTATCCGTAAAACCATCCAAAAGGAATTAAGCAGATACAAAATTAGGGTAAGACATATACTCCACAGTAATGGCGTTCAGCTTCCTGATCGTTTTGAGAAACCAGGATCTCTCTGGTCTAGAGCTTTCATCAAATGGCTGAAGGAGGATGTGACACTGCTATCATCGACAAGGAACTCATTAGACTTGCTCATACGACAGGTTGAGACCATTCGCAAAACGTTGCTTGAAGCAACAAATATGATGCGCTATATGAGCCAAACCGAAAGATACAAGCATGTGTAGTGTTTTGATTCGTTTGTTATTTCGTTTCGTACCATTGCTGTAACACGAAGAAGGCTTTCTTTTTCTCGCCTTTGTCGCTGACGAGGCCTTTCATGTTGTAATAATCCTGGATGCCCGCCAGCACACGGCGTGGCGAACGGAAGTCTTTCAGAATCCAGGGTGTGGTGCCGGCCAGACCGTCGATCTTATCGAGCATCGCCGTGTTCTCGCGGTAGAGGTTCTCCTGGAACTCCTCCGTCCAGCGCTGGTTCTTCTCGCCGTGGTAGCCGTACTTCGCACCGCCACCGAACTCGCTGACGATGACGGGCTTGTTGTAGGGGATCTCCCACGTCATCTTCGGTGCATCGTTTACGTCGCGATACCAGCCGATGTACTGATTAAACGAGACCACGTCGACATATTGGTTCATGTTGTCGTTCAGTCGGTTCACGTAGTTTGAGGCGCCGGTCACCTCCATGGCCATCGAGATCAGGCGGGTGTCATCCAGGCTGCGGGCGTACTGTGCCAGACGGCCCAGGAAGTTGTCTCGTTCGGCAGAGTGGGGCGTCTCGTTGGCGATACTCCAGATGATGATGTTGGCGCGGTTATGGTCGCGGTGAATCATCTCGGTCAGCTGCTGCTGGGCGTTCTCGAACGTTGCGGGGTTCGTCCAGGCGATGGTCCAGTAGACGGGGACCTCCGACCACACGAGGATACCCATCCGCTCTGCTTCGCGCACCATATATTCGTTGTGTGGATAGTGGGCCAGTCGTACGAAATTGCACCCTAACTCCTTGGCCCACGAGAGCAGCTGGTGGGCATCCTCTGTGGAGTTCGCCCGTCCGCCACCGTTAGCTTTCTCATCGTGGATGCTGATGCCTTTGAGGAAGATGGGTTGGCCGTTCAACAAAATCTGCTTGTCGCGCGTCTCAATGGTACGGAAGCCAATCTCGTCGGTGATGGTCTCTGAGTCGACCGAGAGGTGTATCTTGTAAAGTTTCGGATTCTCTGGACTCCATAGCGAGAGCTTTTTGGATTGAACACTGAACATTGAATTTTGAATTTTGCCTTCCGCATCAGTGGTAAATGTCTTCTCGAGTTTCAGTTCCGGGATGAAGACTACGACCTTGTGTCCGGCCTCTGCCTTGTTCAGCTTCGCGCTAAAGCATATCTCTCTTACCTTTTTACCTTTTTCCCCTTTTACCTTTTCCAGCGTCAGCGAGTAGTCCTCGAGATACACCGGCGCCACCTTCACCAGTTTCACGTCGCGGGTGATGCCACCGTAGTTCCACCAGTCGAAACTTAGTGTGGGCACATCCTCGGCGTGGCGCTTGTTGTCGACCTTCACGATGACGGTGTTCTCTCCTTCCTTCAGCATGTCGGTGACATCGAAGTTGAAGGGTGTGAAACCGCCGATGTGATGGCCTGCCTCCTGGCCATTCACCCAGACACGGCAGTCGTAGTTCACGGCCCCGAAATAGAGCAGCGTTCGTTTTCCTACTTCTTGCGTCCCTTCGGTATTCTCTTTCCACTTTCCACTTTCCACCTTCCACTTTCTCATAAACCACACAGTGCCCTCGTAGAAGAACAGCCGTTCGTCCTGCGTGTTCCAGTCGCCGGGGATCTGCATGGTGGGCGACTTGTCGAAGTCGTACTCGATAAGGTCCTCGGGTTTCTGGGGCTTTGCGTTGCGGAAGAATCCCCAGGGGGTGGGCTTCATGCGGTAGTCGTAGTAGCCCTCTTCCTGCACGTCTACGATGTAGTTCCACTCGCCGTTGAGCGACAGGCTCTCATAGGCGTTCACGTTCTGGATCACTGGCAGCGTCTCGGCTGCAGCCATCGAAGGGAGCATGGTTCCCATGACGGCGATGATAAGTGTTCGGATGTTCATGATAGTCTTCATCATTGTCATTGATAGTGCTGATAGTAATAATCGCTGCAAAGTTAGTCATTTTTATTAAATTGTTTGCAAGAACTGAAATCTTTTTGTATTTTTGCACCCAAGTTAAATAACTATTTAAGGATGGAGCGGCTCTGGAACAGGAACTATTGCAAGGTCATGACAGCCAACTTCTCGCTGTTCTTCGCCTTTTATGTGTTGACACCGTTGTTGCCGCTTTACCTGAGTGAGCATTTCGGCGCCACGAAGGATGTGATTGGCTTAGTACTCTCGGGCTATACCATCACCGCCCTGTTGTTCCGTCCGTTCAGTGGATACGTTGTCGACTCCTTCCCCCGCAAAACGGTGCTTATGGTGAGTTTCGGTGCCTTCGCCATCTTCTTTGCGGGTTATCTGGCGGCCTCCACGCTGTTGCTGTTTATGATTGTCCGTACACTCCACGGCGGGCCCTTTGGCGCCCTGACGGTGGCGAACTCCACGGTGGCCATCGACGTCCTGCCCTCCAGCCGTCGCACCGAGGGCATTGGCTACTACGGACTGAGCAACAACCTGGCGATGGCTCTGGCTCCCACTATCGGCATCTTCATCTACCGTTATTCGCACAGCTTCGAACTGTTGTTCTGGCTGGCGCTCGTCGTTGCCTGTGCCGGCTGGTTTGTGGATTCGACGGTCACAATTGAGAGGAAAGAGGAAAGAGAAAAGAGGAAGGAGAATAGTTCTGCAGCAGAAAAATCCCTCCAAAGTAATCTCTTTCCACTTTCCTCTTTCCACTTTCCACTTTCCTGGGACCGTTTCTTCCTGGTGCGTGGCTGGCTCTTGGGACTGAACATGGTGGCTTTCGGCTTCAGTTTCGGCGTGTTGAGCAACTACCTGGCTATCTACGGCAAGGAGGTGATGGGCATCACTGGCGGCACGGGTGCTTACTTCATGCTCTGTTCCATCGGACTGATCCTCTCACGACTGCAGGGTGGCAAGGCTTTGCGACAAGGGCGAGTCACTCATAACGCAGGGGAGGGGATGGTCATCTCGCTCATCGGCTACACCTTATTTATAGGGGTTGGGGGGTGGGCCGGCTATTACGGTTCTGCCCTGCTCATCGGCCTTGGCAATGGGCATATGTGGCCTGCTTTCCAGAACATGACCATCAATGTGGCGCATAATAATCAGCGTGGCACGGCTAACTCCACCATTCTCATCTCCTGGGACATCGGCATGGGCCTTGGCATCCTTGTCGGTGGCGTGATTGCCGAGTTTATGGGCTATGCCGCCGCCTTCTGGACGGTGGTACTCGTCAACGCCCTTGGTGTGCTGACTTTCTTCACCGCCACCAAGGCCTTCTTCCTGAAACGTAATCTGAACAGTACAGTTAAATAAGGAAGATCCTCACCAGGCGGCGAGGATCTTACGTTATTGATTATTCTTGTTGATAGTATAGTCGAGGGCGGCACCGATGGCGGTGCAGTACTGCGAATACTTGGGAATGTGGAAACGGATGTTGTAGAGTGTTTCTAAGGCGGGGAACACCTCCTTGCACTGTGGGAGCAGCGAGAGGTTGCCGATGAGCACGAAGTCGCGGATGTCGCTGCCGAGTGATGCCAGCCAGGCGGCAGAGCCTATCGACTGCAGCACCATGTGGATAAGTCCTGCGGCGATATCTTCTTTCTTTGCGTCGCTCTGGGCTCGGGCGAAGTTCGAGGCGGTGGTGTCCATCGTCAGTCCTGGTATGGGGTTGGCGCTTATGTCGCCGATGGTGAGGTCGATGTTGCGGATGTTACCTTGCTTAGCCATCGCTGCCACGGCCTTGATGTCGCTGGTATTCAGCAGCAGACGGGCAAGTCCTGCCAGTGTACCACCGCCAACACCGATACCACCGATGTGGCGCATTTCGTTGCCGTCGCACTTGACAAATGAGGTACCTGTGCCCATCGAGACGACGATGGTGTGGTCGAGCTTAGACTCGAAACGGGCACCGAGACCGTCGGCGATGAACTCCTGCGACTTGGCTGTCGGCAGACCGTAAATGGGTTGGTCGATATAGGCAGCGCCCACACCAGTGAGCATCACCTGTTCCACGTCCTTCAGGTCGATGTCGTTGTCGTGCAGATACTTGCCGAAGGCCCCGTAGAGAGAAGTGATAGGGTCGGCGGCAGTGATGCGGATGGGGGCGGAGACCTTGCCGTTCTTGATACCTACGATCTTGGTGGTCGAGATGCCCACGTCAATACCAATAACTATTCCCATACTCTTAATTCTAAATTCTTAATTCTTCATTAAAAAAAGAAACCCGGCCGCCATCACGCGAAACCGGGCTAATGAAAGGAGGAGTGGTACCTCCAGGAATCGAACCGGGGACACACGGATTTTCAGTCCGATGCTCTACCAACTGAGCTAAGGCACCATGTGGTTTCTGCATTCCTTTCGTTTGCGGGTGCAAAGGTACTAACTTTTTTTGAACCCACCAAATATTTTAGGAAATATTTTCAAAAAAAGTTATTCTGAGAGGTGCTGCCATCCTTGTGCTTTAAGTTCAAACTCCTGATTATCACGGGTTACGAGCATCTGACCGAATTTTTCCTCGGTGATATGTCCGATGAGCTTGACGCCTTCCATCTGCTCGACTTTCTCGTGGTCGCCGATGGAAACGGTAAACAAGAGTTCGTAATCCTCACCGCCATTCAGGGCACAAGTGGTCACGTTCATGTTCATCTCTTCAGCCATCACTGCCGTCTGGTAGTCGATGGGGATATTCTTTTCGTAGATGCGGCATCCCACTTTTGACTGTTTGCAGATGTGCATCAGTTCTGAAGACAGTCCGTCGCTGATATCCATCATCGCCGTCGGTCGGATGCCGGCTTCACGCAGTTTCTGGATGATGTCGCCGCGGGCCTCGGTCTGCAGCTGGCGCTGCAGGAGGTATTCCTTGCCGGCGAAATCGGGCTGGAATTGGAACGTTGAGAGTTGAGAATTGAGAATTGAAAGCTTTTTCTCATCGCCTGCGGCTTTGGCCTCGGCCATCTTTTTTTTGAGATCGTCAATCTGACTATAATAGACGCTCTTCTCCCGTTCAAGCAGCTGCAGTCCCATATAGGCGGCTCCCAGATCTCCCGAGACGCATATCAGATCAGTGTTCTTGGCCCCGTTGCGATAGACGATGTCTTCTTTCTTTGCCTCACCGATGCAGGTGATTGAGATGGCCAGTCCGGTGTAGCTCGAGGTGGTATCACCGCCGACGATGTCGACGCCCCATTTGTCGCAGGCCATGCGCAGACCGCTATAGAACTGTTCCATGTCTTCAACCGTGAACCGTTTGCTGAGTGCCAGCGAGACGGTCATCTGACGGGGCGTGCCGTTCATGGCAAACACATCGCTGATGTTCACCATGGCCGACTTGTAGCCGAGGTGCTGCAGGTCGATGTAGGTCAGGTCGAAATGGACGCCTTCCATCAACAGGTCGGTGGTGACGAGCACTTCCTTGTCAGGGTAGCTCAATACTGCACAGTCGTCGCCGACGCCGTATTTCGTACTCTCGTTCTTGATCTTGATATCGTTGGTGAGGCGTTCGATGAGACCGAACTCTCCGAGTTTTGCTATTTCCATCCTTCTGTCGGGTGATCTGTGTTAAACTTCTCTTTGGCGATGCTCTCCACCTGTTCCGATCGTACGATCATCTCTCTCATAATGGTTGTCATCAGTGGCTGAGCCTTGTTGGCAGCCTCCTGTACCTCCTCATGGCTGACCTCTACAGGATCGTCGAAGCCGCCGAGGTCGGTGATGACCGAGACACCAAAGGTGCGGATGCCACAATGGTGGGCTACGATGACTTCAGGCACGGTCGACATACCCACGGCATCGCCGCCTAACAGTCGGTACATCTTATACTCTGCCGGCGTCTCGAATGTCGGACCTTGTACACCGACATATACACCATGTTGCACCTTGATGCCTTTCTCCCGGGCAATCTCATCGGCCAGGGCTACGAGTTTCAAATCGTAAGTCTCGTGCATATCTGGGAACCGCGGACCTGTCGGGAAGTTCTTGCCGCGCAGCGGATGCTCGGGGAAGAAGTTGATATGATCGGTGAGAATCATCAGGTCGCCGATCTTGAACTGCGGGTTCATGCCACCGGCGGCGTTGCTGACGAAGAGTGTCTTGATGCCCAGTTCATACATCACCCTGACGGGGAAGGTCACTTCCTTCATCGAATAGCCCTCGTAGAAGTGGAACCGTCCCTGCATGGCGAGGATGTCCACGCCACCGAGCTTACCGAAGATCAGCTTGCCGCTGTGGCCTTCAACCGTTGATACGGGGAAGTTGGGGATATCCGTATAGGGGAACTCTGTCTTGTCAGTTATTTCTGAAGCTAATTGTCCGAGGCCTGTCCCCAGAACAATCGCTGTCTTTGGGCTTGTGGTCATCCGGCTTTTCAACCAGGATGCCGTTTCTTGAATGCTTGTGTACATACCTTAAGATGGTTTGATTGAATGAATTTTCCTGGTCTTGCAGGATTTCGATTTTGATAGGCAGGACGTAGAGACTGGCTTTGACCTCATCGCTCAGGCCTTCCACCTGCTTCAGGCGGGTCTCGTCTTTCTCAGTCGTGACGATGACCTTCGGGGAGGGTAGGGCACTGAATACCTCGTTGATATGGTTTACGTCCTTCTTCTTGAAATTATGATGGTCGCTGAAGGCCAGCGGAGTCACCTCCTTGGCATAGGTCTTCAGGTCGATCAGCATCTGCTCAGGCGAAGCGATGCCGGTCAACAGCATCACGTTCTTGTCGGCCAGGGTCGATGATAAATCCTGAGATCCCGGAAATTCCGGTGTTTCCGGGAATACCGGTCTCAGTGCCTCGAACTCATGGGTGGAGAAGAAGAGCTGTTGGTAGGGATAGAGACTCATGGCCTTGGTGATGACACGGAACTCCATAGGTTTCAGATCCTTCGGACACTTTGTGACAATTACGATGTCGGCCCGATTCTTGCTATTCACCGGTTCCCTGAGGCGTCCTGCTGGCAATAGCTTGTCGTAGATGATCAGACGGTGATAGTCGACGAGCAGGATATTGATGCCAGGTTTCACATATCGGTGCTGGAAGGCATCGTCGAGGAGAATGACATCGACATCCTTAACATATTCTCCACTGGTCAGATTCTTGATGCCCCGTGTACGTTTCCTATCCACAGCCACGGTGATGTCGGGGAACTTCGTCTTCATCTGATAAGGCTCATCACCGATGGTGCTGACAGTCGCGTTATCGTCGGCCAACACAAACCCTTTGGTCTTACGCTTATAGCCTCGGCTCAGCACGGCGACCTTCGCCTGATTCTTCAGCAGTCGGATGAGATACTCCACATGGGGCGTCTTACCCGTTCCACCGACGGTGATGTTACCAACGGAGATGACGGGAATGTTGAAGGATCGGCTTTTCAGGATACCCATCTCAAAGAGCAGGTTCCTGAAACCGACACCCAAGCCGTAAAGCCAACTTAGTAGCGACAGCTTTTTATTGATGATGATGAGGTCGCCCTCGATTCTTTCCTTATCGATCACTGTAATCTGTAAACCGTAAACTGTAAACCGTAAACTACTTCACTCTCACGTCTTCAAGCATACGTGCCTGGAGCGTTTGGCCGTTCTTCACAGTCTGACGGATCTCCATCAGCGGCTCATAGAGGTCGCCGAGGAAGGCCTTCAACTCATCCTGCAGTTTGCTGTCGAGATAGGATCCTTTCTTCTCGCTGGGCATGAAGGTGTCGAGCCAGTTGCTCTTGCCGGGATAGCTCTTGGCGTGATATTCCTTGACCTTAGCCAGCTCGGCGGCCTTTTTCACGGCATCGTCGAGACTGCCAATCTGGTCTACGAGCTTGATCTTGGCGGCATCGGTGGCGAGCCATACACGACCTTGGCCGATAGAGTCTACCTGAGCAGGCTTCATGCCACGACCTTCGGAGACGATGTTGAGGAAATTCTGGTATCCGCGGTCCACGTAGGTCTGCATGTGTTTCATCACCTCGTCGGGATTCTTGCCAACTACCAGGTCGGTCTCATAATCGGTGAATTTGTTGGTGGTCACACCGTCGAAGGTTACACCGAGCTTATCCTGTACCAGACCGCTGAAGTTCGGAATCAGTCCGAAGATGCCGATGCTGCCGGTAATTGTCGTTGGCTCTGCAATGATGCAGTTGGCTGGCGAACTGATCCAGTAACCACCGGAGGCAGCCATGCCGCCCATCGACACCACCACGGGTTTCTTGGCCTTAATCAGTTTGATGGCATGACGAATCTGTTCTGATGCCACAGCACTGCCACCGCCGGAGTTCACACGGAAGACCACAGCCTTCACATCGTCATCGTCGGCCAGTTTGCGCAGGTCTTCGGCTGTTTTCTTTCCCACGATACAGTGCCCGCCGCCATTCAACAGGTTCATCGTCTCGCTGTCCACGATGCTGCCATAGGCGTAGTAGACAGCAATCTGATCCCCGTCGTTGTCACTCTTGGCTTTCACGTTCAGCATGTCTGCGAGTGTCAGCTGGTGGATATCATCGTCCTTGTCGATCTTCAGGCGTTCCTTGATCTCGGCCTTGAGTTCCTCTGGGAACAAAACCTTATCAACGAGCTTCGCCGTCAGGTAGTCGTTGGGATTGGCAAAAGAGAGGATACTGTCGTTGGCCAACTGGTTCAGCTGCTCAGGGCTGACCTTACGGCTCTCGCCAATCTCCTTCAGCCAGTACTGCCAGATGCCGTTCAGGTAGGCGGTGCGTTGCTCACGGTCGTAGTCGCTCATGCCTGTCAGCGTGTTGCGCTCCACATAACTCTTATATTTGCCCACTTTGGCAGTCAGGTACTTCACACCAATCTTGTCATAGAGTCCTTTCAGATACTCGCCTTTGCCGCCAAGACCTTTGAAGTCGACATTACCCTCTGCATTCAGGTACACCTTATCGGCCACGGACACCACGTAGTAGTTCGCCTGCATATACATGTCGGCGTAGGCCACGATCCACTTGCCGCTCGTTTTGAAGTCCTTCAAGGCATCGCGCAACTGTTGGGCGGTGGCTGGAGCGTCGAATTCTGTCAGACCACCTTCTAAGTAGATGCCCTTGATGTCGTCGTTGTCCTTGGCCTTACGGATGCTGGCAATGAGGTCGTCGAGGCCCATGGCACTCATGTCATTCATGCCGAGCACGGCGTCGAAGGGCGTACTACCTTCAGCCCGTTCGCTGATGGTACCGCTGAGTTTGATCACGAACACCG
>JAEEGJ010002336.1_pt1 | contig 105065 bp, 94 predicted proteins | sample 8958761 | NCBI WGS metagenome assembly JAEEGJ01 (sample SAMN16246546, study PRJNA631951) | gut metagenome | biome: gut microbiome; feature: rumen; material: RS-attached | host: Bos | place: Iran: Karaj | collected 2018-10 | reverse complement strand
GCGCTTGGGAAAGCTTTTGTTCCATTCGTTCATAAAATAATCTTCCGTCACAAAAGTTTGGTGCGTGTGGCCGTGAATGTTTGCGCATGCGCTCTTCTTGTCCAAAAAGACAGGCTCGTGCGACAAGACATAATCACCAAAAAGCAGCGGCCCCTTGTAAACGTTGTCAAAGCCAAGACTCGTGTAGAATTCGATAAAAGTTTTGAAAGGCCGCTTGTCGTTCCTAAAGTCGTGGTTTCCAATAATCAAATTCATCTTGCGGTTCATTTTCATCCGCATCACGGCGTTCATGATTTTTGACCGCTCCATTTTTGCGTTCAAATACACGTCGCCAAAATTCCAAATCAAGCAGTCGTCGGGGAGCGCGTCGAATTTCTTTAGCAAGAACTCCGTCATCTCAGCGCAGCCTTTTGGCGAATAGTCAAACGGGCGGCCGCAATATTTGATTATGTTCGTGTGGAACAAGTGTAAGTCGCTTGTGATGAAAATTTTTTCCGGCGGATAGCCCTGCGTAAATTCTTCTTCTGTCAGCCGCTTGTAGTCCATAATGGTTTTATTATACTGCAAGAGGGAACGGAATGCATTAAAGCGGCGCTTTAATCTTTTTCCTTGAAACTGAATTATAGCCCAAACTCTAACCTACGACCTTCGGGTTAATACCCCTAAGGAAAGTGGCCATTTTTGAGCAAAAAACAGCAAAATTTTGGCCTCAAAAATGTCAGTTTTGTCCGTAGGGCGCTCTGCCCAAAGGTCTTGAATTCTAACCTAAAATTCGAACCTAAAAGCGCGTTTTTCTGAAATTTTCTGAAAATTTTGGCTTGCGCATTTTTTCAGCCTGTGGTAAAATGTCTTTATGTTGCAAGGTTTTGCACGATGTTGAAGTAATCAGGGAGCGCCTGAGGGAAGGGGCGGTAGCCCCTCATAACCCGAAGGCCGGGGGTTCAAGTCCCTCCCCTGCTATAGAAAACTCTTTCCGCTTCGGAAAGAGTTTTTTTTTGCCCAACACTTTTAGGGCATACGATTAGGACTTGATCCGAAGCGACCGCGGCGAAAGCCGAAAAGGCCGCATGGAGGCGGCCGGCAGGGAGCGAAGGCGGGCTGGAAGGAGCGAACACGACGTTCGCGACTGGAAGCCAAGTCCCTCCCCTGCTAAATTGGAACCGTTTCCGCAATGGAAACGGTTTTTTTGTTTATAAAAGTGACATTTTTCTTTATAATAATTGTCTAATAATTCGACGGAGTTGTAATTTGAAGACTTCATTTACAAACAGCGATTTTTCCGAACTCTATCAAAAATTTGGACCGATGGTTCTAAGACGATGCCGCGCCATTTTAAAGGACGAAGAAAAGGCTTTGGACGCGATGCAAGACGTGTTTTTACGAATCCTTGAAAGCAAGGACAAAATAAAGAACGCTTGCGCCAGCCTTTTTTACGTCACGGCAACGCATATATGTCTTAACAAAATCAAGTCGGACAAGCTTAGATCCGGTCCAGACTTTGAAAAAGTCGCCCAGACTATGGCGGACGATTTTTCCGAACAAGAGAGTCAAAAAATCGAAGCGGCTTTGACAATCGAAAAGATTTTTGAAAAGCGCGACCAAAAGGACTCTTTGATCGCCACGCTTCACTTTGTTGACGGCTTGACTTTGGAAGAAACCGCGGAGCAAATCGGAATGTCAGTTTCCGGCGTTAGAAAGCGAATTAGGGAACTGCAAAAGTATTCCTTGGAAATTACAGGAGGGTTGGCATGATTCCACAATTATTGTTAGAAGAAATCAATCTTGGCGAAAAAGACGCCAAAGATTACTACAAAAAATACGGCAAAGAGGAATTGGAAAGCGCCTTGGCCGAATTGCGAAAATCCGACCAGGAAATTCTTGCCGCCTACCCGGCGAGCCGCTTTAGCCCGGCCGCAAGCGCGGAAGCGAAGCCCAACATTGTCAGTATGGATGAAAGCGCGGCGGAAAAGGGCAAGCCTAACATTTACGCGCGCCTAAACAAAGCGCGGCCCTTCTTCTTTGCGGCGGCGGCAGTCCTTGTCCTGGCCCTTTGCGCTCCTGTAATGCTTAACTCAACCAAGGGGGCCAACGGCTCCCGCTCAATCCGCCTTAAGGGAAGCGGCCAGCATCAAATCCGACTTTACAAACAGGCCGGAGCGGACGCCGTTCTCCTTAAAAACGGGGAGTCTGCAAAAGAAAACGACTTGGTTCAGATTACCTACATTCCAGGAAGCTACAATTACGGCGTCATCTTTAGCGTTGACGGAAACGGAAACATCACCAGGCATTTTCCCGACGCTTCTTGGCAGGCGGAAAAGCTTCAAAAAACCGGCGAGGAAGTTCCGCTTTCGTTCTCGTACGAATTGGACGACGCTCCCAAATACGAATGCTTTATTTTTGTGGCGTCAAAGAATCCCTTTGATTTTTCGACAATCGAATCGCTTGATAAAAAGGACATCAGCGTTGACTTCTTAAAGAAGGGCTCTTACTTGCCCAAGGATTGCGACGGCTCTATTTTTGTCTTGAACAAAAAATAGATTAGAAGTAACTTAGTTAATGGAAAGAGTATGAAAAAAATGACTTGCATAAAAAAATTAGCCATGGCCGCTTTTATGGCGTTAGCGTCAACTTATATTTTCGCGGCAGCCGAAAACGCAGGCGTTGAGCGCTACGGACTTTACATCGGTTCCAACGACGGCGGCAAAAACCAAGAGCGCCTTTTGTACGCGGGAACGGACGCAATCGCCTTTCAAAAAATAATGACCGAGATCGGCGGCATCTCAAAATCAAACGGAATCCTCCTTCTTGACCCGGCAAAAGAAGACGTTGACAACGCATTTGAAACGATTTCCGAGATGATGAAAAGAAAGCAAAAGGACGCCAAGCGCTCCGAATTTGTCTTTTACTATTCCGGCCACTCGGATGAGAACGCGCTGCTTTTGGGAAAAACAAAATACGACTACTCTTCTCTAAAAGCCGCGATCACCAACGTTCCCAGCGACGTTCATGTAGTAATTCTTGACTCTTGCTATTCAGGAAACTTTATCCGAACAAAGGGCGGACAAAAGCAAAAGCCGTTTTTGATGGACGACTCTTCTGTCGTAAAGGGCCACGCGTATTTGTCTTCAAGCTCGTCGCAGGAATCGTCGCAAGAGTCCGACGAAATCGGCTCGTCGTTTTTTACAAACGCGATGATCACAGGCTTGCGCGGAGCGGCTGACACTTCGGGGGACAAAAAAGTTACCTTAAACGAATTGTACTCCTACGCCTTTAACGAAACTCTTTCAAAGACAGAGAACACTGCCGATCCCCAGCACCCCAACTACAACATCACCTTGGTTGGTTCCGGCGACCTTGTGCTTTCGGACGTTTCCGCCTCGGACTGCGTATTGACCTTGGCGCGCGACTTGACTGGCCGCGTAATCGTTCGCGACAAAAATTCAAAGCTGGTTGCCGAGATCAACAAGACGACGCAGCTTCCGATTTACCTTGCGCTGGAAGAAGGCCAGTACGGCGTCACTGTGATTGGAGAAAACTCAACATTGCAAGGAAGTTTTTCTCTTAGTCCAAAAAAATCTTACGCGCTTTCTCCTTCAAACCTTACGCCCGTCGCGCGCCTGGCCACAAGAAGCCGCGGAAGCGAGGCGGAACAAGACGGCCAAGCCGTTCCAACCGACGAGGCAGAGACAGACCTATTGCGAATGCCCTTTGTCTTTTCGTTCTTTTGCAACGAGTTCTACCTTGCGGCCAAAAAGCCGATATCGACAAACTTTTCGTTGGCCTTGTTCCGCTCCCACGTATACGAAGTGAACGGAGCGATGCTTGCGGGAATCGGAAACGAAACCGAAATTTTAAATGGCGCTCAAGCCGCGGGAATCTACAACATCGCCAAGGACGTTCACGGAGCGCAAGTCTCTGGCATTTTTAACTACGCGCAAGACGTGATTGGCGCTCAAGTCTCAAGCATCGTAAACATCGCCAACGACGTTAAGTACGCGCAAGCGTCTTGGATTTCAAACGTCGCAAAAGGAAACTTTATCGGCGGCCAAGGCGCGTGGATTTCCAACGTAACGCTAAAAGACTTTGTCGGAGCGCAAGGCTCTTGGATTTCCAACGTGACTTTGGGAGACTTTAAGGGAGTCCAGGGAACGTGGCTTTCTAACGTAACGCTTGGAGAATTCAAAGGCGTGCAGGGCGCCTGGCTTTCCAACGTGGCGCGCAAAGACTTTACGGGCTTGCAAGCCGCTTGGCTTTCAAACGTCGCTTGCGGCAATGTAAAGGGCGTTCAAATCGGCTTCTTTAACTTTTGCAAAGGCGACTGCGACTTCCAGCTGGGATTGGTCAACTATTCCAAAAACGGAATCTTTGAAGTGGCCGCCTCTTACACGACCGACCAAAAAATCCGTCTTGTCTTGAACAGCGGAAACAAGCATTTGTACGGAATCTTTGGCGTCTTACTGAATCCCGAAGGCTTTGGAAAAAAGGCCTTGGAACAATACGGCGCCCTTGTACTTGGCTTGGGAACAAGGGTGGAAGTGTGGAAGTTCAACTTTGACTTTGCGATTATGGGCAACGAAGTCATTTTCGCCAACGAAAAAAGCGACAAACCGCATAGCGAATGGTTCCCGTCCGCAAGAATCGAAGCGGGCTTTACGCCGATTCCGCACCTTAACGTCTTTGCCGGCTTTGCAATGGCCTTTGAATTCCCAGGAAACAGGGACGCCTTTATCGCCCACAAAAGAAACATGGTCATTGACGCGGGCTCCGCTACCCTCTACCCGGAATTTGACTTTGGCGTAAAATTCCGTCTCCAGTAAAAAAAATAAAATTTAAAGTGACAGTTTTAACGGCCTCGGTTGTCTTATAAACAACGAGGTTGTTAAAATGAAAAAGTTATTAGCGATTGTTTTAGCTTTGGCGCCCGCTCTTGCGTTTGCCGGCGACCTAAAAATTTTGGCCGTAGACAAAGAGCTTGAGATTCCCCTTGAAGGCGTAAAAATCACGGTAAAGGCAAATCCCCAACTCAGCGCGCAGACTGACGAAAGCGGATTGGCCGTAATTTCAGTTCCTGACAATATTTCCGCTGGAACCATCGAAGCAAAGCTTGCGGGCTATCAAAGCGCCTCAGCCAAGTTTTCTTCTAGCAGCCAAGAAGTTCAAATCTCAATGTCTATCGCCGGCGTAATCGAAGGCCAGGAGCTTGTCGTAAACCGCGCCTCCCCCGATTCCGCGGAAGAAAAGACCGGCGTTTCAACCGTCATGACAAAGCAAGAAATGCATTCCACCGCCAACGTCGGCCTTATGGAAGACTGCATGTCGGCGGTGCGAACCCTTCCAGGCGTTTCTTACAGCGGCGCCTGGGGAACGGAGCCGTCGATTCGCGGCGCGGAACCAAGGGAATTTTCTTGTCTTCTTGATGGAATGTACACAATCTTTCCGTGGCACTGGGGCGGCGGAGTTTCAATCTTCAACCCCGCGATGGTAGAAAGCGTAAAGCTTTCAAACGGAATTTTCTCCGCAAAGTATGGCCGCGCCTCAGGCGGAATTCTTGAAGCGACGACAATCAAGCCCGACTACGAAAACTTTCACATGAACTTGGGAATCGCCACGGCAAGCGCCGACGCCTTTGCCCAAATTCCTTTTGGAAAGAAAGTAGGCGGAATGATTTTGGGCGCCCACTTCACTTACCTTGAGCCGGTGTTCGCTTTGTACAAAGCGACAGGCAGCGACGCGTTGGACATGATCAAGCGTCCGCCCTACATAAGGGATTTTTTCTTAAAGGCAAACTTCACTCCCAAGCCCGAGCTTGACATTTCGCTCACCGGATTCTTTGGAAGCGACGGCCTTGAAATCGACCAAACAGAAACAAAGAAAGGCATCAAGACAAACGTCAACATGGACTACGACATTTACCAAGCGCTTGCCGGAATCAACATAAAGTATTTGGCCAGCGACAAATTGCTTTTCCGCGGTTCGCTCTCCTACAACGGAATGTTCGAGAATATGAAAATGAAGTCAACCGAAAACGGAACGGTAAACTACAACGATGAATTCGTGGACAAGTACGGCTCGCTCTATCCAAGCGTGACTCGCGGCGGTTCATACAAGTTGGACAATTTGGAAAACGAGTACCAGGAAAAAATCGACAACCATCTCATTGCCGGCAGGTTCGACACCGAGCTTCAGTTTAACGACGCCAACCGCCTTTCTTTTGGAATCGACGAGTTTCTTTCAACTTCAAGAATAAAGGAATACCAGAACCATTACATCGACATCGGAAGCGGCGACTCGCGCTTGTTCAAAAAGACAAAATGGGACAGCGACATCAACGGCAACAACCTTTTGAGCAACGCCCTTTACGCCTCCTGGAATTACGGAAAGGAAAAAGACTTTTTTCAGGCGGAGCTTGGCTTGCGCGCGGAAATGATGAACATCTTTAACACAAACGACGGCTTTACCCTTAACTTGATTCCAGACCTTTGCCCGCGCGCGTCTGTGACAATCACTCCGTGGACTGATAAGGGACTTCTTGACAAGGCCTCGTTCACAATTGGAAGCGGCTTGTTCACCTCCGTTCCCCGCGACATCATGCTTATCACAAAGAAGAACGGCATCAAAGACTTTGACATGCATACAAACCGCGCGGTCTTTGCCGTAATCGGAGCCAACGCCGCTTTGACAAACGGCTGGAACTTTAAGTTGGAAGCGTATTACAAAAATTATCTTTCAAGAATTTACGCGTACCAAGTTTCAACTGCGGCCAGCGGATACGCCGACACAAATATGATTTACAAGGACAACGGCAAAGGCCACGTCTTTGGAATCGACACAATGATCGAAAAAAAGATTGGCGGCAAGTGGGACGGATATCTTTCTTACTCATTCGTTTACTCTCGATTGAAGAATCCCTCATCTGTCGGAGCCAACGATTATGTTGAGTCAATGTACAACGCTCCCCTTGACGAATGGTATTATCCCAACTACCACCGCTTTCACACTTTGAACGTTGTTAGCAACTGGCACTTTGGAAAAGGCTGGACCTTTACAGTCAAAGGAACTCTTGCCACCGGCGCCCCAAAGCAGGGAATCGGAAACGTAACATGCTACGCCGCTCAAATGGATGACGGAACAGTCGTTCAGCGCTACTCAAGAAGCTCTTACTACAGCGACACGCTAAGAACGCAGATTTCTTGCCCGATTGACCTTAGGCTTTCTTACCAGTGGAAGACGCACAACGACAAGGCAAGCTGGGAATTCTACATCGCGGCGCAAGACATATTCGTAAACCTTTACTCTCCCAAGGGAGACAAGTCGTTCAACAAGTACACGGGTGAGCCCAGCGACACAGCGGACTCGGTTGACTTTAGCATTGGAATGCCGATTCCTTCTCTGGGAATCAAAGTACAGTTTTAATAAACAATTTGGAGGAAACAAAAAATGGAAAACGGATTTAGCTTAATTGAATTGTTCAAGCTTGGCGGACCCTTTATGTGGGTGCTCCTGGCCTTTTCCGTGGCTACGCTCAGCATCGTAATCGAGCGCTGCATTTACCTTTACTGGCACAATTGCAAGGCTTATCCCATCAGCGGAAAAATCAAAGATTTTTTGCGCGACGGAAAAAGAGACGAGGCCGTAAAGTTTTTGCAAAACTGCCAGCGCAACCAAACGATCGCCTCAATCCTTTTGGCGCTTTTGGAAAACGCAAAGTACGGCGAAAACCGAATGGAACGCGCCGCCGAAAGCGAGGCTCAAGAACGCCTTCGCAGAATGGAAAACGGCTTCAACTATCTTACGGCGCTTTCTTCCCTCGCGCCTCTCACCGGCTTTTTGGGAACGGTATCAGGAATGATTGGCGCCTTCCGCTCCATCGCCGAAGCGACCGACGTTAACGCTCAGCTTGTTGCCGGAGGAATTTACGAAGCCTTGATCACAACAGTCTTTGGCTTGATAATCGCGATCACGGCGCTTGTCGCCTACAATCTTTTGATTCAGCGCGTTGACTCCTTCTCCGCCGAAGCGTCAAAAGCGATCGACGACTTGATTCCGGAGTTGATATGATTAAAAGACCTCCTCGCCGCAACATCGAAGACTCCAGCAGTTCCGGCGCCTTAAACGACTTGTCCTTTTTGCTGATAATATTTTTTATCGTAATCGCAGGCTTTAACGTCAACAAAGGATTTTTGTTGAACTTGCCGTCAAAGGACAAGCCGATTGTTGTCAACATAGACGACATCCTAAAGTGCGACTTGGATCAAAACGGCGCCTTGTTTCTTGACGGCCAAGAAATCAAAATGGAAGCCTTGTCAAAAAAGATAGAAGAAAAGTTAAAGTACCAACCCAATATGACTTTTCTTCTTACGATAAACCCAGAGACGCGCTACCAACGCGTGATAGACGTGGTTGCCGCCATAAGAAAGCTTAAAGTTGAAAACTTTTCTTTTAGGATGAGATGAGGAAAGAATTATGATTGACACAAAAGTAAAAAGAAGAAAGCCAAGCGTCGCCACTTCTTCAATGTCGGACATCGGTTTTTTGCTCTTGATTTTCATCATGCTCATTTCATTAATGAACCAACGCTACGAAGAAAAGATCAATTATTCCGAGAGCGCGGTCTTGGAACGGACGCAAGCCGACGAAAATTTTGAGATATGGGTTCAAAACAACGGAATCGTTTCGGCCGACGGACAAATTCTTGACGCTGTGGCTTTGGAAAAAGCCATTGTCACCGCCATCGCCCAAAACCCAAACGTCAGAATCCACATCATTGCGGACAAGGACACGCCCTACAAATACATCAACGGCGTCACCTCAATTTTACAATCCTTGCAGCATCGAGTTGTAAGTTTTGTCGTAAAGGAAAAATAAAATGTCTGTAGAAAAATTGACAAAGCATTCAAGAATATGGCGCCTTGCGGTTTTTGCCTTTGCCCTTTTAATTCATGTCGCGGCGATTTGCTTTTTTAGCGTAAAGCAAAAGGAAGAGGACGTAGAAACCGTAGACTTTAGCCAAGCCGACGTCTTTAAATTGGTGGACGTGCAGGAATACGTCAAGCCTGAGCCGCAAAGCGACGAAATTGTCGTAAACCAGCCAAAAGCCTCGGAACGCGTTCGCGAAACGGAAAAGAAAGTAAAAGACTTTGACGAAAGCGCCTTTTTGCCCCAGCACAAAATTTCTTCCGTGCCGGTCATCCCAATCCGCGAAGTGCTTTCAAAAATCGAGTATCCGCCGATGGCCCTCCGCCAAGGAATCGAAGCCGTCGTTTACCTAGAGCTTTTTATCGACAGCAAGGGAGCCATAAAAAACATAAAAGTTCTCAAAGACCCGGGCCACGGCTTTGCCGAAGCCGCAGTGGCAGCCCTTAAAGGCATTGTCTGCGTTCCGGCCAACGCCAACGGAAAGAATTGCGCGGTCCGCTACAGATATCCGATCAAGTTTACGCTAAATTGAATTTGCATTATCGCCAAAAAAGGTGTATAATAGTGAAATATGGCGATTAAACTTTATTCACTCGGCGCCGCCGAGGAAGTGACTGGCAGCAAACACATATTGGAAGTTGACGGACGCGCGTACATGATTGACTGTGGAGCCTTTCAGGGCCACCGCAGCGAGTCTGACGAAAAAAACCGCAATTTTGACTTTGACCACGAAAAGCTTGACGCCGTGGTAATAACCCACGGTCATTTTGACCACTGCGGCTTGATTCCCCTTTTGGCAAAAAAAGGCTACAACGGAAACATTTACGCCACCAGCGCGACCCGCGACTTGGCCAACCTTGTCGTTATGGACAGCGCCCGCATCCAGGCCCGCGACGCGGAATACTTGGAAGAACAGGCCCGCCGCAAGGGAGAGCGCTTTACTTGGAAGCCAATTTACGACGAGCAAGACTGCATAAAGGCGATGAACCAATTTGTCACCGTTTCATACAACCGAAAGATGTTCATCGGTCCAAACGTTTCGGTGGAATTCTTTGACGCGGGCCATATCCTTGGCTCGTCATTTGCCTACTTTACAATTTACGAAGGAAAGCCCGAAGAAACGCGCATTTTGTTCACTGGCGACTTGGGACGAAAAAACAAGTCTATTGTTCGCGACCCTTCCACCAGCTTTCCGCCGCCGGACTACATCGTTTGCGAAAGCACTTACGGAAACCGAAAGCACGACCAAAAGGACTACGCGCTCAAAGCCCTTACCAGAATCATTCGCGAGACAATCGACAAAAAGGGAAAGATCATCATGCCCTCGTTCGCCATCGAGCGCACGCAAGAAATCATTTACCAGCTGCATAAGCTTGTCGATATGAAAAAAATTCCGCAAGTTCCGATTTACGTAGACAGCCCGATGGCCGTAAACGCCACTGGAATTTTCCAATCGCATCCCGAATGCTACGACGAAAAGGTTTCGCAAGCCTTCCTCGTCCACCACAAAAACCCCTTTGGCTTTAACGCTCTTCAAATGGTAACCAGCGTAGATGAATCCAAAGCGCTCAACAAAAAGCCCGGCCCGATGATCATTCTTAGCGCCGACGGCATGTGCGAAGCGGGCCGCATCCTGCACCACCTTGCCAACAACATCGACAACGAGCGCAACACAATTTTGATCGTAGGCTACATGGCCGAAAACACTTTGGGCCGCCGTATCTTTGACGGAGCCAAAGAAGTCAAAATTATGGGCGACGTTTACGAAGTTCGCGCCAAGGTGGAAAAGATCAACGCCTTTAGCGCCCACGCCGACTACGAAGAAACAACCGAATGGCTAAAAGCGGTGGACACAAGCCGTCTAAAGAAATTGTTCCTTGTCCACGGCGAAAAAGACGCCCAAGAATTTATGACAAACTATTTGGCGGAGAACGGATTTAAAAACGTTCAGTCGTCAAAGTATGGAGAAGAATACACTTTATAATTTGCCTTATGAAAAAAGACGTAAAAAAGTTTGAAGAATACTACTCGGCGAATTTCAAGCGCACAAGTTCCTTTGTGTCCGGCTTGACCATTATGATTTTTGACGCGGCGGTTTTGCTTTTGTGCATCGGAATAGGTTTTTTCTTGGTGAACTTAATCAACCACCGCTTTATCAACTTTAGGTCTTTCGTTGACTACTACATTTACATTCCGGCGATTCTTGCCGTTTTTTACGCGGCGGACTTGTATCCCGGAGTAATGAACTCGCCTGCCGAAGACGTAAAGCGCCTTTCAATCTGCACCTTCTTTGGCTTTTGCGGAATCGCTCTCAGCATCTTTGTGGAAGACGCCGAAGACAAAATCGCCATCGCCGCCGCTTTGGTAATAGCCGTTCCCTTTGCGACAATCTTGCTTCCGGGAATGAGAGAAGCCGTCCGCCGCTTTTTTGGCTTGTTCAAGTTTTGGGGCTTGCCCGCAGTCGTTTTTTGCTCCGGTAATTCCGGCGACATGGTTGTAAACCGTTTCTTAAAAAACGGCCACTTGGGATACAGACCGGCTTTAATTGTAAACGACGCAAAAAAAATCAAAGACGAGTTTATGGGCGTCCCCGTAATGGCGCCTTCGCAGGATTTGTTCGACGCGATAAAAAAGAAAAAAATTAAAGTCGCCGTGCTTTCAGGCTACAAGAGCGACTTTGACGAAATGAAAAAATTCTTCCGCTACACGATCGTAGTTTCGGAACAATTGAACAGCACCATGAGCGGAGCGCCGCACTTGCGCGACATCGCGGGAATCGTCGCCTTCTCGTCAACAAATTATTTGACAAAAATACAATCGCATGTAGCAAAGCGCGCCTTTGACATTGCGCTAATTCTTTGCTCGCTGCCTTTGACGCTTCCGGTTTGCCTGTTGACGGCGCTATTTGTAAAGCTCACTTCTCCCGGACCAGTTCTTTACGGCCACAAGCGCGTGGGCCTTAACGGAAAAGAATTCAAGTGCTGGAAATTCCGTTCAATGTACATTGACGCGGATAAGCAACTAAAAAAGATTTTAAAAGAAAACCCGGAAATGAAAAAACAATGGGACAGAGACCGCAAGTTGGAAAACGACCCCCGCGTCACGCCCTTTGGAAAATTCATCCGAAAGACAAGCTTGGACGAGCTTCCGCAATTGATAAACATATTCGTCGGCCAAATGAGTTTCATCGGACCGCGGCCTGTAATGCAAGACGAGCTTGAGCGCTACGGAAAAAAGGCGGACTACATACTTTCGGTATTGCCCGGCCTTTCAGGAATGTGGCAAACATCAGGCCGCAGCGACACCGCCTACGAAGACCGCGTGACGCTAGACGCCTACTACATCCAAAACTGGTCGATTTGGCTTGACATCTGGATTCTAATCAAAACCGTTTGGGTCGTCCTCTGCGGCAAAGGCGCCTACTAAAAGCAGTGGCGTATTGACAGTCCGCGTGAGCGGACCAGTGGATAATTTCCTATACAAAACGCCACAAGGTTTATGGTCTTGCTACCGTTTAAGGTTTTGCGCCATAAGTTCTATTCGCTCTAACGCCACTTTTATCTTATCTACCGCAGTGGCGTAACAGACGCGGATGTGGCCCTCGCCGCCCGCGCCAAAAACGCTTCCCGGAACTACGGCAACGTTGTGTTCCTTAAAAAGCCGCGTGGCGAATTCTTCGCTGCTTAATCCCGTCGCGGAAATGTCTGGGAACATGTAAAAGGCGCCCTTTGGTTCCGGCACCGGAAGGCCCATTTCGTTAAAGGCTTTTTCCATCAAGTTGCGGCGCTGCTGGTAGCTTACGCGCATTTTTTCAACTTCTTTCCAGCCGTTGCGAAGTCCTTCCGCCGCGGCGTACTGGCTGAAAATCGGCGCGCAAATCGTGTTGTATCCGTGCACCTTTACGATTTGCGACAAGAGTTCGTTAGGAGCGGCGATGTAGCCGATGCGCCAACCGGTCATCGCAAACGATTTTGAAAAACCGTTAAGGATGATCGTGTAGTCTTTCATTCCAGGGAAGGAGCCGATTGAAACGTGCTCGCTTCCATCGTAAACCAACTCGCAATAGATTTCGTCGCTGATTACCCAAAACTGATGCTTCTTTGCAAGCTCGGCGATTTTTTCCAACTCCTCTTTGGGAATCATCGTTCCCGTAGGATTGTTGGGAGAGCAAATCATCAAGGCCTTTGTCTTTGGCGTGATAAGTTTTTCCACCGCTTCCGCCGTCGGATAAAAATTGGACTTTCCTGTGTCCAGCGGAACGGCCTTGGCTTGACACAATTCCGCGAGCGGAACATAGTTTACGTAACAGGGCTGGCTTACGATGATTTCGTCGCCGGGATTAAGAATCGCGCGCAAAACCGCGTCAACGCCTTCGCTGGCGCCGACCGTTATCAGTATTTCGTTTTTGGGCTCGTAAGACATGTTGTAGCGCGCGAGGTATTTGGCGATCTCTTCGCGCAATTCAATCAAGCCCCAGTTTGAAGTGTAGCTTGTGTGGCCCTTTTCCAAATGGTAAAAGGCTTCCTCGCGAATCACCCAAGGCGTTGGAAAGTCCGGCTCGCCGACGCTCAAAGATATCACGTCGTCGTGGCCGATAAGCATTTCAAAAAATTTTCTGATTCCGCTTGGAGGAATCTGCATCATCGAGGCGCTAAGCCTGTCGGGTCTTGTGTTCATTATGCCATCGCTCCTTCGCGGCGGTCTTTTTCGTCTTCGACGTAAATAACGTCGTTCTCTTTGTAAGTCTTTAGCACAAAGCAAGTTTTGGTGGAACGAACGCCTTCCAGCGTGGCAAGCTTTTCGCTTACGAACAAGCCCACTTCCTTAAGAGAGTCTCCTTCGATGACGACCATAAAATCGTAGCCGCCGCTCATAAGGTAAACCGACTTTACTTGCGGATAGCGGTAAATGCGGTCGGCGATTTTGTCAAAGCCGTGCTCGCGCTCGGGCGAAACTTGGATTTGAATTTGCACGCGAACCTTGTCGTCGGTTCCCGCCAACTTTTCCTTGTTGATGACGGCGCCATACTTTAAGATGATGCCCTCGTCTTCCATCTGCTTTATGATGCTCTTGACCTCGTCGGGACTCTTTTTTGTCATCGCGGCGATGTCTTCCACGCTCAAGCGCGCGTTTTGTTCAAGCAAGTTCAATATTTCTTCATCGTATTTCATAGGAACTTATTCTAGCGCTTTTTTCCCATCTGCGCTAGTGGTATTAAATAAATACAAAACGCTTCCAGTTGCGGCTGCGGCCGATCGGCGCCGCTTGATAACTGCGCTCCACGCGCATTGCGCCTTGTAACTATAACACTCTGCCGCTAAACGCGGCAGGCGCAATGCGAGTGTCGCCGCCAGCCGCCCCGCGCCTTCGCGCGTTTTTACATTTTACAATCCCAGGTACGGATCATAAATTTCCTATAGCAAAAACGCATGAAATGCGTTATAGTAGAGGTATGAAAAAATCGGTGCGCCATATTGTTTTGTGCGGAATAAAGCACTGCGGAAAATCCACCCAAGCAAAGCTTGTCGCCTCCGTCATCGGGGCGGCCGTTTACGACACCGACGACTTGATTTACGACCAGACAGGAATGGACGCGCGCGCAATTTACAAGTCGCAGGGAAAGGAAGCCTTCATGCAGGCGGAACTAAGGGCCTGCGAACGCTTGCGCGACATTTTGGCGGAAGGGTCGCAAGCCCAAGACGCCGCGGCTTCCTCCGACGAAAATTCTTTGCAAGACCAAAAATCGCCGCCCGCCAAAAAGCTCGCCGTAATCGCCACCGGCGGCGGCATTTGCCAAAACGAACCGGCGATGCAAATCCTAAAGGCGCTGGGCTCAATCGTTTACTTGGAAATTGAAGAAAAATCCGCCGCTGACCGCATCATCCGCGAGGCGCGCTTTTTGCCGAACGGCAGAATAGAAAACCTTCCGGCCTACATCGCGGCCAAAAATCCGCGCGACGAAAAAGAAGCCCGCGCGATTTTCCACGAATTTTATTTGGAACGGACCCAAAAATACAAGAGCCTTGCCGACGTCGCCGTCCAAATGCAAGGCTCTCGTTCCGAGAACACTAAAAAGATTTTGTCCGCGCTAGGGTTGGAGCATTAAAGCATTGCAACTTTAAGTTGCTTGCCAAATACTGAAGCGACTTTTCGGAGAGTGGACAATCGTACATCTTCCGAATGATTTTCCATTCTTGAAATGACGCTTTTTTTTGTGTCAAGTTTTTCCGCCAGTTGTTCTTGTGTCATTCCGTTTTTAAGGCGCATTTCTTTTATCATCATTCCGATTTTGAATTCTTCATAGCCCGATTCAAAATCTTTTGCAAAGTCTGAATCCTTTTTTTTGCGTTTAGAAATATAGTCGTCCAAGTCCATAGTTTTGTTTTTCATTTTTTGTCACCTCGCTTTAAAAAGTCATTCATGCGTTCTTTGCATATTTCAATTTCTGATTTTGGCGTTTTTTGAGTTTTCTTTTGAAATCCATTTGTAAGAATTACAATGCTCCCATTATGGAAAAATCCCAACAATCTATAAATATTTCCGTTAATTTCGATTCTAACTTCGTAGAAACTCGTGTCTGTAATTTTCTTAAAGTACGTTTTGGGAACCTTCTCTATTTCTTGAACCGCTTTAAGAACCCACGCTATTTTCTGAGCGACTTTTGCCGGTTGTGAATCTATAAACTCCGCAACAGGGCATTTTCCGTCCGAAGTTGTATAGAATGTAACCTTTCTGTACATGAACTAATGTTAGCATATTTGCTAACATATGTCAATTAAAAAATTTTTCTCATTTATTTAAGTTTGAACTCATTATGAATTGTTTTCGTTATAGCGGAAATTAATTTTGTTTCAAGAAGATGTTTTGAAAAGTCACTCTTCCCCTTATCTTTTGAAGAATTTTCTTTCTCAAATAAAACTTTGTATTCAACTCCAAGAGCGGAAGCCAGTTTTTCAACAATGTCTAAAGAAGGGGTCCGTTTCCCAACTTCAATTTGCGTTATGTATGGAGCGGAAACACCTGTCTTTTCCGCTAAAAACTCCTGGCTCCATCCAAGCTGTTTTCGAAGCGATTTTATATTATCCCTTACTACAGTTTCTATAGGAATTTCATTCATTAGATAATTAATATAACTAAAAGTTACTATTGACAATGAGCGGTACGTTAGTTATTATTATAGCGTATAGTTATGCTTATCCATTGCTTTACGCAATGATAGCGACAATAAAATCTAGGAGGATTTTTATGGGAAATCAGGAAAAGAAAAAAGGAAGCGGAATTGCAGGACTTATCCTAAGTTTGATTTTAAGCGCTGCATATTCTTTTATTGTCAATCTTATTGAAAGATTTTATTTCAATATAAGTAACGCAAAGTTTTTAATACCTGCTTTTATATTTGGCGTCGTGGGAGCACTTATTGTACTTTCAATTTGGAAAGCGATTACAAAGAAATTCACTGTCTTTACAAGAAATCCTATTGGCTTTTATACAAATATGTATGTTTGCTGGCCCTTTATTGGCGCAGCGGTTGGCCATGTTGTTTGTTATCTTTTCTTTGGAAATTTTATAAAGTAATGATCTTTAATGAATTGTTAAAATATTCCATTTGAATTGTAATTCAATTTCAAAACTATGGCTGCTCAAGCATTTGGGCAGCCTATTTATTAACGGCCGCAACCGCAGCCTTCTCCACCACAACCGCCGTCGCCGCAAGAGCAGTCGCCATCACAGTCATCGCCGCAACCGCCACCGCAGCTTCCGCACGAGCAGCCCCCGCCGCAACCGCAGCCGCCTGTGTAAACCGAACCGGCCTCAACTTGCGCCAAAGAAGCGTCGGCAACGTCCTTTACCTCAACTTCAAAGCAAAGGGTTTTTCCAGCCAACTCGTGGTTGGCGTCAACGGTGATTTCCTTGTCATCGACTTTTGTAACGTGGACGATTACTGGGCCGCCGTTGGATTCGGCTTGGAAGGCCATGCCGACTTTTATTTCCAAGTCAGGATCAAATTGGTCGCGGGGAACTTGCGTCACAAGCTTGGGATCGTATTCGCCGTAAGCTTCGGCCGGCTCGATGACCGCGCTGAACTTGTCGCCTGGCTCCCTTCCTTCCAACTGCTTTTCCAAACCGACAATCAAGTTTCCGCGGCCATGCAAGTATTCAAAAGCGCCGGCCTCGTGCGACGAGTCCAAAACTTTTCCGTCAGTGTCTTTCAACACGTATTCAATCGCTACAATCTTATTCTTTTCTATCTTCATAATTAAAATCCGAATTCAGGGGCTGGAGTGTCGTTCACAACTTCGGTGACTTCCGGGCAAGCGTCCTTTAGGAACTGCTCAACGCCCATCTTTAAAGTCATCGTCGCCATCGGGCAAGAGCCGCACGCGCCCGTCAACTTCAAGTGCACGCGCTTTTGCTCGTCGATAGACAAAAATTCCATGTCGCCGCCGTCAGCCTGCAACTGCGGACGGAAAGCGTCCAACGCTTCCTTAACCTTCGCTTCAAGTTCTTCCATAAAAAACCTCCATATATCCAATTAGTTGCGAGCCTGGCGGACTATCCCAACTTCTCAATCTTTCTGTGCAGCTCAATAATGCGGGCGTGAACGTAATGGTCAAGCGCGGGCTTTTCCAAAACGCCCAAAAGCTCGTCGTTGTAGCCGACGATTGGAATCGCTTCCGTGTCGTACTCGTCAAACAGCTTGTAGGCTTCGGGCAGCATAAGCTGCGGGGAACAGGTGACGGCGACAGGATCCATTATGTCGGTGGCCAAAAGGTTTTCGGCCAGCTCGCCGATGGCAAGCGTTTCCTTTAAGTGCTCAAGAGAAATCACGCCTATCAACTTTCCGCCCTCGGAACGGACGGCGTAATTCAAATTGTTGTGGCGGGAGAAAGCGTCGAGTATTTCCTTAATCGTTTGGTTTTCCGCGACGATAGACGGCGACTCTTGCGAGCAAATTTTATCGTTGCCCCAAGTCACGTCGGCCACCTTGGTGTTTTTCTTAATGTCTTCCTCGGTGATGTTAAGGCCCACCTCTCCCGCCTTTGTCACGCCGTACTTTACGAAAATAGGGCCGACAAGCTGGACGATAAATGTCGTCGCCGTGATGATGAGCAAGATTTGCGGGCCAATCGAATCGGCAAAGTCGTTCCCCGCCGCGATTGAAAGTCCGATTGCGACTCCCGCCTGCGAAAGCAAGCAGCAGGGCAAGTATTTCCTTACCGTAGCCGGAGCCTTTGTAAGCCAAGCGCCAAGCATCGAGCCGATGGTCTTTCCAAACGAGCGGCCCAAAACGTAAACGATGGCCAAGACTCCCAAGTAAGGCGTGATGATCCAAATGTCAAGCTTGGCTCCAACAAGAACGAAGAACAGAACGTAAACCGGCGGCGTGAATTTTTCGACCAGCGTAAAAACCGGCCGCGTCTTTGCCGGCGCAAAGTTGACCATAAAAAAGCCAAGCGCCATCGCCGCCAAAATGTTGTCCAGGTTCAAAAAGAGCGCGCAGCCCGTGCACAAGAACAAGCTACCCAGCGCGAACGAAAGTATGCGGCCGTCTTCGTTCATAATGTTTTTTATCATGAACATCAAAAGCGCTCCAAAAGCGCAGCCCAGCAAAATCGAGCCAAAAATGTCGCGGCCTATCATCAATAGCTGCGCGCCAAGCGAGACCGACGCTCCGTTTAAAAGCGGAGACGAAATCGAATTGGCTATCGCGTACAAAATCAAGGCCACGGCGTCGTCCATCGCGACAATGCCGTAAACGATTGTCGTAAGCGGGCCGCGGGTCCTGTACTCAACCAAAACGTCGGTCGTTGCGGCTGGCGCGGTGGCGGAACAAATCGCTCCCAAAATCAAGCCCATCGCGATAGAAAGCGGCAAGTTCCCGGAGACAGTCAGCGAGATCGCGAAAATGATTCCGCCCACGATAAAAAAGGGCGTGATCGACTCAAAAAGCAAAATGCCCACAAACTGCTTTCCGTATTTTTTGATTACGTTAAGCTTAAGCTCCGCGCCAATCAAAAAGCCGATTAGCGAAAGCGAAACAGTGCTTACAGGATTGAGCGAGGCGATGGTGGCCTTGCCCAAAAGCTGCAGGCCGCTTGAACCGATTATGATTCCGATTACGATGTAGCCCACAACCTGCGGGATTTTGAGCTTTTTAAAAATGCGGCCGCCAAGGGCTCCAAAAAACATTATGATGCCCAAAAGCAAGACAATTTGCGTGGCTTGAAGAGAATAAAAATGCATCGCCTTTGGCAACAGGTCAGAAAACGGATCGTTCATATTCCGACAGTATAGCGTTTTGCGGGAACAGTGTCAAAGCGAACTACATCAACTCGCTTACGATGTCGCAGGGATTCTTGCCGTCGTAAAGATAGGAGTACATGGCGGCGGCGCTGACAACGCGGCGGCCGTAGTCGCGGGTTTCCGCAAAAGGAAGGGTTTCCAAAAACATGTCGCTCCACAATTGGCCTTGCGAATTAAGCTCGATTTTGCTGCTTCTAATCCAGCGGCGCACGACGGTAATCCCCGCGTTGTAGGCAAATAGAGCCAACACGCCGGAATCGTCCAAGCGCTTTTTCATGTGGGAATAGTAGTAGGTTCCAAAGCGTATGTTTGTGGCAGGATCCAACAAATTGTAGTTTTGAACTTTTAGCCGTTTGGCGCAGTCAGAGGCGGTCGCTTCCATCAATTGAGTCAAACCGATCGCTCCGGCGTGGCTTTGGATGGCCGGCTCAAAAAAGCTTTCGGTCCTGATCAAAGCGAACATAAGATAGTCGTCAACCTCAAACTCTTTGGCCGAAGCCTTAATGTAGTCCAAAAAGTTTTGGGGATACAAAAGCTCAAAGGCCTTTCGCGAAATTTGAATGCCGTCAAGGTTTGCCGAACGCGCGATCATTCTTAGGCTTTTTGAATAATAGTCGTTTTGGTCGCTGGCCATTTGGCGCAAAAAGTCGCTAAGCCGCTCCACCGTCGGCAAGTCGATCATCTTTTTGTCCATGTCAAAAAAGATTTTCCACTCGTCGTAAATGCATTCGCCCAGGCCAAAGTCCGCGTAGCCCAAAAGCAATTTGCGCGCGGACAAGGCTTGTTCCATCGAAACTTTTTCCGGCGCAAGGGGAGCGAGATTTTTAGGCGAAAAAAACATTTTGTCAATGTCGCCAATCGTGTAGCCCAATTCTTTGGCGGCCAAAAGCTTGTAGTAAACAAATGTTCCTGGATCAGTCGCGGCGGCGCATTTGTAGGCGTCCATAATTTTAGCGGCGTCGGCGTTTTCGGTTTGGCTTTGCAAAACGCGGGCGGTCAAATACGCGTATTTAGAAACCGTCGATTGGCTTGCATGGTCTTTTATCGCGTCCAAAACTTGCTGGAACAAATCCCATTTGCCGCCGCTAAAAAGTAAGACCGAAAGGGAATCAAAAAAATCGTCAAAGTAATCCTTTTGGCAAAAAGAGGCTGCGTACTTTTTCAATCCTGCAACGGCTTCTTCTGTCGAAATTTTCAGGCAAGACTGCAAGTAGTACCAAAGGGCTTGATCGCGCTCGTTGTCGTCTCCGGCAAGGCCAAGCGCGGCCTCAAATTGCTTTAGCGAGCGGCGGCGGTAATTGTCGTTTTTGTTGTACAAAAGGCCGGAATAAATCATAGCGTAATACTTGATTTTTTGTCCGTTCCAATAATTGCTGCGGGACAAGTCCTCAAAATATTTTGCGTTGTTTATGTCGTCGTTGTTTCCGTTTACGCAAGCGCGGCCCATGTCGGCGATCAATTGCCATGTCAAAGGAATTTTATTTTGCTCGATTGTAAGCGCGCGGATTTGATCGTACATTTCGTACGCCGCGTTATAGTTTCCCCTGTAGATTGCGATTCTAAATTGCAAGACAAAATCTTTGTTTACGGCAAAGTCAGAAAACTGCGGCGCGTTGCCGTCGGCTCCGGAAATGACATCCTCCAATTCGTCGCGGGCGTTTTGCTTGTAGAATTCGTAGTGAACGTCGCTGATTCGTCTTTTGGTAAACCAATCGTAAACCGTTTGGTCAAAGCGCGAATCGTTTTTTTTGTCCAAGGCTTGCAATCTTAAGACGGCCAAGTTGTTGTCGCAAACGGCAAGGTCAATGTCGTCGGTGGCTTCAATCGCCAAAGCGTATTCCTTGTCCGCCAAAAACTCGCGGCAAACAAAAAGCTTTGCTTCGTCGTCGTTGTATTTTTTTAGATAGTCGGAACACCTTTTGATTCTTTGCTGAACGTCTCCCATCAAGCAAAGCTGTCTCATCGACCTTCGCGCGGCCCAGTAGCTTCCTTTTTTTGCGGAACGAAAAAAATATTTTTGCGCGGCTTCCGAATTGTTGTCCCTTAGGGCAAGCAAGCCGTTAAAGTAACTGGCGTCCGCTCCGTAGAATTTATTTAAAGAAACTTTTTCCTGCGAACAGGCCGTAAACAAAGAGAAAAAAGCCAGAGCGAGAATTGTTTTTTTTGCGGAAGAAATCATCACTCTTCCGGAATCTTTATGGTAGTTCCAGATACAATGTGGTCAGGATTCTTGATGCCGTTGTACTTGGCGATTTTTTTGTAACGCCAAGGATTCTTGTAGTAAGCGGCGGAAATATCCCAAAGGGTGTCGCCCCACTTAATCTTGTAAGTGATGACTTTTGGCCCCTTCTTTTCTTCAACCTTTGGCAAGTCGGGAACGACAATCTCGGCCTCTTCGACAACTACAATTTCGTTTTCCTTTGCGGCTGGAGCGACAGGCTCCGGCTTGGGCTCTTCTTTTTGAGCGGGAGGCGGAAGCGGCGCGACTTGCTCTTGAGTCTGCTGGCTCTTTTGCGAATTCTTAGAAGAGAACAAATTGAATCTTGACGGAATGACGAACAAAAGCAAAACAGCCAAAATGCAGATTATGGCGCAAATCAAGCAAATAAGAACCGGCAGGCGGGTTTTCTTTTCGCCCTCTTCATTCTCGTCGTCGTAAAGGTCGCTAAAGTCCATGTCTGAAGACGACGGAGCGGCAGTCTGCTTTTGTTCCGCTTCTTCGTCAAAGTTAGGCATTTCAAAATCGTCGCTTGCGGCGTTGAACGTGTCCGGCTCGTTAAAGCTAGGCTCGTCAAAATTGGGTTCGTTAAAGTCGGGAAGGTCAAGGTCGGAATCAACCGGAACGTCCTCTTGGTTAAAGTCAGGAAGCGTAAAGTCGTCGTCTTGGGCTTCGCTCTCTTTTTTTGCGCGAGTTGCGGGAACGTCAACAACGGTCTCCGCCTCAGGAGCGGGTCCTTCGTTAAAGTCAGGAATGTCAAACTCCATGTCGTCCAATTCCGACTTAAGCTTGATCTCTTCGGCGGCTCCAAGCAAGCCCTTTCCGCTGCCAGGATTTTTGTCGCTGGCCAAAAGAACTTCGCGCAAGTCCGCGTTGATAGAGGCTTCTTCTTTTGTTGAATCGTCTTTTAATGTGGCCTCAAGCTTGTCGTCCTTGTCCAAAGAAATCGACAAGTTGATGTCGGGCTGGCCGTTAGGCTGGCGTTCCAGTTTGTTTATTTTAAGAGTGTCAATAAGAACAGCGTCTTCCATCGAAGAGCTTTCGCTCGCGTACAATGAAACCTGGACTGTAGTTTGATTGTCTTTTACAGTGGTGAGATTGATCTTCTTTTTGTCGGGCTGTCCTTCCTCCATAATGGGAAAAAACGCGCCGTCCGCCAATTTAATGCCTATTTTTTTCATACTACTATTATATCACATTTTTTGTGATTTTGGCAAGGAAATTAAAAGCTGTGAACATATCTTAGCGCGATTCTTCTAAAATACCATTCGCCGCCGGAACAGTTCATTTCCAAGAAGCTTTGGTCGCGGCCGTTGACTTTGCCCTGCTTTGAGTCAAAGCCCCGTCTCCTGTCAAAGTACAAAAGAATAAAAAGATTGTCGTTTTTGCCAAGCTCGACGACCACAAAGGGCGAAAGGCTTACATTCAAAAAGTCGCCGTCAAAGGCCTTGTAGCGCGAGTCAAACTGCCCGTCGGAGTAGCAGCCTTTGAACTCAGCCTGAACGCCGGCCATCTTTACCTTTAGCTTTGGCATTTGGTAGCCCAAAAGCATATATACAAAATAATAGGGTCCGTTTACCCTGTGATAGTCCGCGGCCCAGCACCAAGGGTCGCCGTTCGCCATGCCGCTCATTCCGTTATAGCGGAACTCGTAGCTGGCCATAAAAACAATATGATGCCAGTCGCCGGGCCACAAAGCCGCCGCGTCAAATTGGAAGGTTCCTCCAAGGCTAAACTCGTAGAACCAATGCTTAAAGGGCGTCAAATTCTCGTATTTTCCGTTGGCGGCGTTGTAGGAAGCCAAGCCTTGCGAGCCCAAAACTTCCCAGCCGGTTCCAGTCGTAAACCTTGTGTTAAAGACTAAAAAAGCGATCGGGCTGTAGCTTGCGGTAAGGCTGGGCATTAGGGTGGCCGGCGAGATTTGGAATTCTCCGCCAACTTTTAGATAATTGTCCTTGGTCAGCGGCTTGGAGCCAGGGAGCGGAATCGTGTAATTGTACACGCCCGTAACTCCCAACTGAACGCCGTCAAAAGCGCCGCTAATCGGAGCGAATCGCTCCCCGTTCCCCGCGACAGGGCCGCTGTAGGGATAGTAGGCAAAATCGGTAAAAAGACTAAAAGCGTGCGGCGACTTTTTCTGTTCCAAAAGCTCTTCTTGCTCTGCGATGTCATCTTGCGCAAAAGCAAAGAAAGGAGCCAACGCGACAAACGCCGCCAACACAATGGCTTTTTTCATAAACTTACGCGGCCGCCTGAACGGCTTTGTTCTTTTTTCCAAGAACGAGGCCTACAATCCAAAGGGCAAGGCCGACAACAGCGGTTACGAGGCCGCAAATCTTAACTTGCGCAAGGAACTTGGACAAGTATGAGTAAAGGCCGTCATAAAGGCTTGCCGGAAGGCCGGCTTCCTTTAAACCGGTTGAAAGAGCCATAGGCAAAACGTTCAAACCAACCAAAGCGATGGCAAAGAACAAAAGGCCGTCGATAAAGGCAGGCATAAAGACATACTGCAGCCAAGCGAAAACGTTCATATTGATCAAGAAAATCACAAGGGCGATAAAAGCGCAGATGCCGATGCAAATCAAGAAAAACTTCATCGAAAGGATAAAGTCGACGATTTTGAGGGCGGCCAAGGCTTCGGCGTTTTCTTCTTTTGCCGTGTCCAAGGCGGCGGTGATTTCCGTCTTCATCGAGGCGACATTTGTTTCAATCGCCTGGTCCAAGCCGGATCTGTCAACAACTTGGCCGGTATGCTTTTCGTACATGTCCAACGACTTGTTCATAATCTTTTTTACGTCGTCAGAATTGATTGAAAGTTCGGTAGTGGCGCCGGTCACATAGCTTACGATCTCGCCGGCGTACTTGTCCACAAATTCCGAAAAATCGGGCGAGGCGAGAACTTCGGCCACAAATTCTGGCTCAACGTCAACGCCGGCGGCGTCAAGGTATTGGCCGACAAGGGCGTTTACGTCAAGGTTGGTAAAGTCAACTGAACTCAAATCAACAGAGCTAATGTCAAAGCCGCCGTACTGGGCAAGCGTGTATTTTACGTCGCCCGGGTGGAAAAGCCCGTCGTCGTTAACCGGAGCCTTTGAAACCGGCTTAAGAATCTCGCTTGCGATTTTAGTGATTGCAGAATAGCTAAAGTTAGAGCGCGCTACGCCAAGCAACATTGTTTCGAACAAACAAACAGCAAAAATTATGCTGAGCAAAATGGAAAAAAACTTTTTCATAAGTTCTCCTCTTATTAATGAAAATTATATCGCTAAAGAGCAAATAGTCAAGGAAATTCCGCCTCCCCCTTGTTAAAACAATGAAATTAAAGTATTCTATATTACTATGAATGTTTACGCGCCGATTATTTTGTGTTTTGTCCCATTTGTGACAATGTTCGCCTTATTCGCGATTTTGGTTCCCAAAATTTCAGTGGTCAAAGAATTGGTCGCCTCGCTTGCCGGCTTGTTGGCCTTGATTCCGATCACTTTGGTCCAGTTCATGATTCCGGGAATGAGTCTTTTTGGCCAAAGCAGCGCCGGCGGAATGTTGCTCTACTCGATTGTCTTTTTGGGCCTTGTGGAGGAATGCTTTAAGGCGCTTTTGCTTTTTATCGTCGGAGCCAAAGAAGAAAAGCTTAGCTGCTGGTTTTGCTATTCCCTTTTGGCGGGAATGATTTTCGGCAGCTTTGAGTCGGTGATTTATCTTTTGCTGAACATTCAAAAAATCAACCACGGAATACTCCCACTCAACCTTATTTACTTGCGAATGTTCACGGCCGTTTTGATCCACACCCTTTGCGCGGGCCTTGGCGGCTTTGCGGTTTATTACTTTAAAAATTTGAACCGAAATTTAAAGCCCCTCATTCAAGCGATTTTAATCCACGGCCTTTACGATTACTTTGTTTCAATCGACACATCGATAAAATATTTTTCTGTAATCGTTATTTTGTTGGCCGCCATGGACTGCCGCGTTTACTATCTAAAAATCGCGGAGGAACTGTTGGCAAAGAAAAGCGCCAAGCGAACGGCAATCGACCCCAACAAAACGATCGAGATGCCAAAGAATCCTGCGATCATCATTCCGGTAAACAACACCGTTCGCGAATCGGTCGCAGCCGATGACGTTGCCGACGAAGACTCTGTTGACTTTGACCAAATCGAACGCGAGGCAAAGAGCCAGCTAAAGGCCGCCAAAAAAGCGCCTGCAAAAAAGACTGCGACGAAGAAGACTGAATCCAAGACCGCAAAGCGCGCCGCTTCTAGCGCAAGCAAAAAAACTTCGGCCAAGCCCAAAACTAGCGCGGCCAAAGCCAAGGCTCCGGCCAAAAAAGCCGCTCCAAAAAAAACAGCAAAGCCTGCAAAGCCAGCTAAGTCAACGGCCAAAAAGCCCGCGGCAAAAACAAAGGCAAAAGGAAAAAGATAATGGCCAACGGACAAGAAGACTTGCGAGAAAAAAACAAGAACAAGGCCGCGCCCTTGGACAAGCGCCAGTTCAGCCAATGGAACAATTTCCAAGGCCGAGAGGACGCGGAAATGCTTGAAGAAAAATCATCGCGCTGGAACGCGCAAAAAGCCGCGGCGCGCCGCGAATATTACGAAAATTACTAGGGAGAAAAAACTATGTTGTTCACGCCTGTAGAAATTGAAGAGACAGTAAACATGTTCATGCGCCAAAAGCTTGACGTGCGCTGCATCACGATGGGCATTTCGCTTTTAGACTGCGCCAGCGAGGACCCCAAAAAGGCCTGCCAAAAAATTTACGACAAGATTATGTCAAAGGCCAAGGACTTGGTAAAAGTCGGCCGCGACATCGAAAGCGACTTTGGCGTTCCAATCATCAACAAAAGAATTTCTGTCACTCCGATCGCGCTTGTGGCCGGCGCCAGCAACGCGCAAAATTACGTTGACTACTGCAAGACTTTGGACAAGTGCGGAAAAGAATTAGGCGTTAACTTTATCGGAGGCTTTAGCGCTCTGGTTCAGAAAGGAATCACGCCCGCCGACCGCATTTTGATAGACTCAATTCCGCAAGCGCTCACAGAAACTGAATGCGTTTGCTCCAGCGTCAACGTCGGCACGACCAAAAGCGGCATCAACATGGACGCTGTTAAGCTTATGGGCGAGACAATCAAAAAGACCGCCGAGCTTTCCAAAAACTGCCCGGTAAACGGCTGCGCAAAATTGGTCGTCTTTACAAACGCCCCGGAAGACAATCCCTTTATGGCGGGCGCCTTCCACGGCCCCGGAGAAGGCGACACTGTAATCAACGTCGGCGTATCAGGCCCGGGCGTTATCTTGGCCGCCGCCCGCGAGTTCAAAGGCAAGCCCATCAACGAGCTGGCCGACGGCATTAAAAAGATGGCGTTTAAAATTACCCGCATGGGCCAGCTTGTCGGAACGGAAGCCGCAAAGCGCCTTGGAACAAAGTTCGGCATTTTGGACTTGAGCCTCGCGCCCACCCCGGAAGTCGGCGACAGCGTCGCGCGCATTTTGGAAGAAATCGGTTTGGAAGGAGCGGGCGCTCCTGGAACGACTGCGGCCTTGGCCATGCTCACCGACATGGTAAAGAAGGGCGGCGTAATGGCCAGCACAAACGTCGGCGGCCTTAGCGGCGCCTTCATCCCCGTAAGCGAAGACGAAGGCATGATCAACGCCGTAAAGCAAGGCTCGATTTGCTTGGAAAAATTGGAGGCCATGACTTGCGTTTGCTCGGTCGGCCTAGACATGATAGCGATTCCCGGCGACACTCCGGCCACAACAATCAGCGGCATCATGGCCGACGAAATGGCGATCGGCATGGTCAACAACAAGACAACCGCAGTCCGCCTTATTCCCGCTCCCGGAAAAAAGGCCGGCGAATGGGTAGAGTTTGGCGGCTTGCTTGGCGGCTGCCCGGTAATCAACGTCAACCAATTCTCTTGCGCGGACTTCATTAACCGCGGCGGAAGAATTCCGGCGCCGATACATAGTTTTAGAAACTAAGCTTGAAATGGAAGCGGGCCGCGGCTGGCCAGCAGCGTAAAAATTATGTCCAGGACTTCGCTTTCGTCTTTGTCAAAAATCTTTTTAAGCTTTTCCTCTTCGGTCATGTTTTCCCGCTCGGCGGCATTAAAAAGAGGTCCCACAAAATAAACTTTTTTTCCGTCGCCGGGGGCCGACCTTTGCGCGACGGCGTTTTTTTGCATGGCCCTTTCTTTACTTCATTTCCTCAAATTCTTGCGTTGAAAGAACGGTGTCAAAGCCGCCGACGTATTTGTCGAGTTGGGCGTGCTTGTCGATTCCGGTGTAGTTCAAGCTTGAGTCTTCGTAACTGCGAAATTTAAAAATCGCGTCGTTCATTACTGGGCCGTTAAAGACATTGAGGCTTACCAAAAGCTCAAAGTCCTTTAGAGTCAAGCCCGTTACTTTTTTGAAAAGCCCCGGCTCAAGTTGTGTTATGACGTCTTTTAAGCAATGCTCGCGATAGTCGGTAAGGTACATGAATACGGGGATGCGGGTGGCGAACTTGATGAGTTTTTCTTGGATTTGCTTTCGCTTGCTTTTGTATTCTTTTTCTTCGTCGCTAAGCTCGCGCTTTTCGGCCTGTGACATTTTGCCTTCTTTTTCTTTCTTGACTTTTTTAACGGCTTCGCTCTTGTTGATGATTGTTTCTATGTCGCTGTTAAGGTTGCGGAAGCCTTCTATGCTTTCAAGAGCCTTCATCGCGGCCGCGTTGTTCATAAGACGCGCGAGCGTTTCGTTGTCAACGTTGACAAGCAAGGCGCTTTCCCAACGTTTTGCAAGCAGCGTGGCGCTGGTTCCGCTCATGGCCATGTCAAGAATTTCAGTAGCATTGATTCGCTTCATTGTGGCGCCGTCGTAAGCCAATACTGGCAGGAACGAAATGAATTCTTCTACCAGTTTTTGCGGGTTGTCTTTTAGCGGGTCTGTGTTCAAGTTGCGGCTGTAGTCGCTTATTTGCTTTAGCGCGCGGTCAAGGGCAAAGTCAAAAATATAGCACTCGTTTTTTAGAATGATGTTGTTTCCAAGCGCGTCTTTTACTTCCCAGGGACTCTGAACGCGGAAAGCGCTCTGGAAATATGTCTCAGGGCTTCGCAAGTTGCACAGCATGAAAATGCCGGTCCATGGCTTTACCGTCACTCCTGTCATAAGCTTTCCGCAAGAAAGCGTTATTGTTTTTGTTTCAAGCGGGTCTTGCATGGCAAGCTGAACAGGCTCCAACGCCGCCATTCCTACGCCAGCTCCGCTTCCAGCGCAAACAATGATTCTGTAATCGTGGAAGAAAACGTTTTGCTTTTCGGCCAGAAGGTTGGCCATGGCATAGCATGAAGCGACGCCCGGCAAAAGCCAAACAGTGTGGCTAAGGACATTAAGCAAACGGGTGTCGCTAAAAGGCATGGGCGGCCTCTTGTTTGCGCCAAGTCGCAAATTATCAACGCTAGTAGGAATGTCAGCGCCGCGAATCAAGTCAAGCCATTTTTGGACATGCTCCTTGTGCTTGAATTCCGCGGCGTCGCCCGTTCCTTCGGCGGCAAAAAACAAGTTTAAATCAAATTCGTTGAACTCGCCGCCTTTCGCGATTTCTTTGATGCTTTCTGGGATTTGGTAAGTCATCATCACCATGCGTGGTAAGGCCGCGTATGGATTCGGTTCTTTTTTCCAGTTTTCCTTGACGCTCTGTTCGTCGCTGTAAGTCCAAGAATAAATTTGCTCTTCGATGAATTCGCCGGAATTTAGGGCGCGGAAAGGCGTCCCGCTTAGGAATAGGTAGTGGTCTGTTGTAATCGGAAGCGACTCTTCGTTTTGGGCGTTTCCCGCTTCCTCTTTTATGTATTTTTCTTGGTCAAAGGCGTTGAGGTTTTCCTCGTCCTCGCTTTCAAAAAGTTTCTTGGCGTTTTCGCGCCAGGCTCCAAAATGGTATTCGTCAAAAATGACCAAGTCCCAATGCGTTGTGTGAACCCATTCGTTGCGAGCCTTGATGCCGCCGTTTTCGTTCGTTCCTAAAAAGTCTTGAAAGCTGCCAAAGCAAACAATCGGTTTCTTTTTGGAACAATCTTCGTAGGACAAACCGCCTCGGCTTACGAATTGCCAGCCGTCGAACAAGACATGGTTTTCCAAGTCTTCTTGCCACGCGCTTTGAACGGCTGGCTTAAAGGTCAGGACTAAAACTCTTTTTGCCTGCATTTTTTGCGCCAAAAGATATGAGGCGAACGTTTTTCCAAAACGCATTTTGCAGTTCCACAAGAACTTTGGCGTGAAGGCTTTTGGCAAAATCTTCTTTGCTTTTTCCGCTTTGATTTTTTCAAAGTAGGCGAATGTTTTTTCCACCGCCGCTTTTTGTTCGGGGCGTGGAGCGAAATTTGCGCTGCGAGTTCTTAAATTGATGTCGCCTGTTTTTACGGCTATAATTGCCTTCAATACATCTTGCGCCGCGCATTTGAACCATTCGCTTTTTTTGTCTTTTGAATCTCTGATTGCAGGAATTTTCCAGTGCTCAAGAACTCGGTGAACGTCGTGATCCATAAAAACGGAGCCGTCGCTCTTCATCGCGCTTTCTATCAGTTCCACTTTCCACGATTGCGTGGGAGTGAGCGTGGGGTAGTGCTCTTTCATTCGCTCTTTTATCGGCCGCTCGGTGTAGCCCACTTTTAACATTCCGGGAAATCGTGTGTCGGAATATGCGTAGATGATTGGCTTTGCGTCTGGTCGTTGGGGAAAGAATTGTTGTTTCATATGTGTACTCCGTTTGCTGTTTTTCGTATTCTTTGAACTATTTTGTTATATTCATCTCTTGTTAAACCTTTGTCTTGAATGAAATTGTTTGAGATTTTTGTTTGTTCCTTTTTTGAGGTATATTTGAATGAGTTTATTTCGATTAAAGTATCAAAGTCGGCAAATGAATATGGCAGCATATTCTTGTTTGTAAAAGCTTTGGAAATACTCATATTTGATAGCAGTTTTATGAGTGACAATGAAAATCTTACAATTGAGCAATTACTGCTTTTGCTTTCTGTAGAGTAAAAATATTTCTGAATATGTTCTAACCGCGCTTGCTTTTCTTTTGAACCTTCATAGCCTACAGTTGAAAACAAACTCAATTCACAACGGCGTGTAATATCATAAAGCAGAGTTTGAATCAGACGTTTTTTCTTATGAGAAAAGAACATGGTTAGAGGATATATGCTTTTATGGATTTCAAAAATATGCCTATGAATATATTCGAGACTACGTATTATCAAATCATAGTTATCTGTGAAGTTTTTCATATTCTCAATTTGATAAACATAGTTTAAAGCAGTTTCAAGATTATACATTCGTTGCTTGCTTGAGTTAAAATTATACATTTTAGAAAGTATGTAAATTAAAGCGGTTGCAATAATACTTCCTGTTGCTCCGATGCCAAGATTCTGTATAGTATCGTTCTGGAGATTTTGAATAATATTATGAATAAAAGTTTGTAAAATATTGTTCATAAAACTACTCCATTGGGCGAATCATTGATTCAATAAAGGCGATTTCTTCTTGCGACAGTTTGTATTTTTTGTAAAGTTCTTGGTCTGTCCACGGTTTGGAGAAGTCCTGCATGGGGACGAAGGAATAAACTTTGCTTGTAGTATCTTGTGTGACTTTTTTTAAACCTAAAAGTAGATGAAAGAATTTTGTTTGTGTATAGGAATAAACATTTTCGACAGTGGCTTTATCTTTGAATGGACCAACTGCAATATATGTTTCTGTGCAGCAAACATTCTTTTCCGCTATTATTGGTTTCATCCAGTCTTTTGTCATATCTCCAATTCCAATCGCTTTAGGAATAAAAAGTTTATAAGAATTTAGTAAATTAAAATTATCCGAAATTAAATTTCTTTTTACGAAGCCTTGTTTTTGATTTGCATAAATTTTTATTGTATTGTTTGATTCTATATTTGAAAAGTCTGTGAAATTTGTCGCTAATCCAAATGGCTTTCTTGAAGAAACAATCAAACTAAACGATTTTTCTTTTTTTGATTTTACTTTTCGTAGTATACTTATTGCTTGATTATGGCGTATAAAAACATCACAATGCTCTTCTAAAAGAGGACGTTCCATTTCTGAAATGATAGCATTGTTTGAATGCTGATAGACTTTGCATAATCCTTTATTTTCTCGCTCCCAAAGAAAGTAACAAACCCCACCTTTAATTTCTACTCCTGAAAAGCATTCTGATGCATTATTGAAATCATGAATTATTCTCAATCTATTGTCATTGAGCATTTTGTCTCTAAAATCATCGAGGCCTTTTCCGCCTGCATACCATCTAGCGGGAATGATCATAACTAAGTATCGTGGATTCAGTTTTTTCGCTTGTTGGACAAATAGGTGATATAGTGGCGCTGCGCTTGCTCCGTTTCCTCCATCGCTTAATTGATACGGCGGGTTTCCAATAATAACATCGAATTTCATATCTCTTATTTCTCCTGGCATTGCTTTGTGTATGAATTGGTAGGCGTGGCTTTCCAGGCCTTGGCGCTCTTCGTCGCCGTATTCGCTTTGGCTGGCTCCGCATTCAAGGCACTTGCCGTTTATCCACAAGTGCTTTGTGGGCTTGTAAAAAATGTTTCCTTGCTCGCCTTTGAATTTTGACACGCTGTATTTTCCGCTCGCGTCTTTGGAACAGTAAACGCTGCGGCGGCTCAAGAGGCTTGTAAGTTCCGTTATGGCGATGGCGTACAACTGTTCCTTAAAAATATGGTCGATGCGCTTTTGCAAGTCTGGAATTTTGTCGGCAAGGCCCGCTATCAGCCTTTTCGCTATTTCGCGCAAGAATACTCCGCTTTTGCAGGCCGGGTCCAAAAACTTTGCGTTTGGGTCGCTGAATACTTTTTGCGGAAGCAAATCCAGCATTGCGTTGGCTACTTCCGGCGGGGTGAACACTTCGTCGTTTGAAAGGTTTGCAAGGCACGACAAAACGTCTGGGTTGTAATCGGCCTTGAGCGTCGCGCTTGGTTCGGCTTTAGTTTTCTTGCTCATATATTCTCCTGTAATGAATCAATGGAAATTCTTTTACCGGCGAAAAGATTTCCGCCTCGTCGCCTAGGTCGGAAAACAAGCTGCCTTCCTCGTTGGCAAAGTCTTGGTTGACAAGTTCGCGGAACGAAAAATCCCTCCGCTTTAAGTTTTCGCCGACCACGCTCCATTCGCAAAAAATGATTGGCCTTTCCGTGTCATTTTGCGCATCATCAACTTCTTTTAGCGAAAGAGCGTTTCCGCAAAGAATGTTCTTTTTTAGAATGAAGGCGGCGCATTTTTGCGCTTGTTCTTGTTGCTCGACGGGGATTTTATTGGCGCAAAGTTTTTCGTATTGGCAAAGCCATATTCCGTAAAGGCGTTCTCTGCAGGCAGCCGCGTTGTCCTGCAGAATGTCAATTCCGTAAAGCGAACAAAGAGCCAGCAATGAATGTTTTTCCCAGTCGTTTGGGTTTTTGCTGTACTGCTTTGAAACAACGGCCAGCTTTCTTTCAAGGATTTCCGCAAGAAAGTTTCCGTCGCCGCACGCGGGTTCCAAAAAGCGGCTTTCTATGCGCTCGGTCTCGTCTTTTACCAAGTCGCACATGGCCTTTACTTCTCGTTCCGCCGTAAAGACTTCGCCGTGGTTGGCCACCCGCTCGCGGGATTTTATTTGGGAATTTTGGCTTTCCATATTCACGCCTACAAACTGTTTCAAAAAAATGTTTTCTACAGTCCGTAATTATAGCGCACTTTCTACAAAATGTAACTGTTAATTTAGAAAAAAATCTACAAAATGTAGATAATATGGATGGAGCAGAAATTTTAGAAACACTTTCCGTAAACATTAAGAAACTTAGAAAAGAAAGGTCTTGGACTCAAGAAAAGCTTGCGGAAGAGGCAAATATGTCTGTTCAGGCTATAAATTTTTTTGAAGGAAAAAGGCGTTGGCCAGGCGAGGATTCCCTTTCCAAGCTCGCTGCGGCTCTAGGCGTTGAAGTTTACCAACTGTTCGTTCCTCACGACACAAAGCCAATTGTCATAGAAGAAACGCCCAAAAACGAGCGGATTCGCGCGCAAATAACCGAAGAAGTTGTTGATGACGTTCGCCGCGCCATGACTAAAGCGCTGGACAAGATTCTAAAGGAATAGTTATTTATAAGAAAGCGGGTAGTCTTGCGGATTTTCCAACGCTTTCAATTCTATGTCAGCATCCAAAGCAGGCCAATGCAAATTGCCCTCTGCGTCTTCAACGACATTGGCAATGTCTTTTATTGAGGCGTTTTCAAAAACAGCGTAATCTTTGTAATTTACAAAATATTCTTTTCCGCCGGCAAGGAGCCAAAATCCAAAGGGGGAAATGTTTGTTACTTCGGCGGCTGTATCAATCTTTTCTAAAGTGTTTGTTCCAAGCATCAATCAAGTCCTCCTTGCGGGCGATTGTGGTCTTTACTATTTCGTTCAATTCGTTGTCAGACAAATTTATCATTTTTGCAACGGAAATCTCGGGTTCCAGCCAAATTTTTGCTTCGCCGTTGGGTGTTGAAACATGAACATGCATTCGCGTTTCTTCCTTAGAGAAAAAATAATACCTTCTGCTTCCATCTACAAAAACTGTTGGCATATTGATTTATTATAGCGCATTTTTAAGATTTTGCGCAATTTTCGCAAATAAAAAAAGCCGCCCGCAACAGCGGGCGGCCATTCTTAGTTAACCTAAAATCCTAGTCGATGGACCGGTCAAGGCGCTACTCAATCGCTCTCATGTCCGCGACGTCCTTGTTGTAGTCAACGCCTTCAACGTCAAAGCCGTTTGTCACCAAGAAGTCGTGCTTGTAGCCGTCGATGTCGCACCACTGGCGGACATTGTCGTCGTTGACGGCGGCCATCGCTTCTTGCGCCTTGGCCTGAACGTCGTCGCGGAGCTCCCAGTCGTCGATGCGGATTCTGTGCTCGCTGTCAACAGGAACTTCGCCCATCGCGCCGTCGGCGGCGGTGTAAAGGCGCTCGCAGAACAAGCGTTCCATCTGCTCGATGCAGCCTTCGTGAATTTTCATTTCCTTCATAATCTTGAACAAAACGGCAAGGTAAAGCGAAATGATCGGGATTACCGCGCTGCTTCTTGTGACCAAGCCCTTGTTCTCAGAAACGTAGGCGGAACCGCCGACGCTCTTTTTAAGCTGCTCGTTCAAGTTGAGCGCTGTTTTTTCCAAATGCTTTTTGGCTTGTCCAATCGTTCCGTCGCGATAAATCGGATGGCTCAACTCAGGTCCGATGTATGAGTAAGCGAGCGTGCAAAAACCCTGGGCCAAAACGCCGGCCTTTTCCAAAGCGTCAATCCAAAGCTGCCAGTCTTCGCCGCCCATTACCTTTACGGTCGTTTCAATTTCCGCGTCATTGGCAGGGTCGGCGCTCATCTCTGTGAGCTTTTCGTTGATGATATCCAAGCACTTTCCGCCGTATGTTTTTCCAATCGGCTTGATTACCGAGCGATACATTACGTGGGTGCCTGTTTCGGGGTCAATCTTGTCGGGGTCGTTGCGCACCGGGCTGGCCAACGAGTAAACGAGCAAGTCAATCTTTCCGCCCATCTTCTTAATCTCTTCGATGACGGAAGCGCGCATTTCGTTTGAGTAGGCGTCGCCGTTCAATGTGACAGACTTGAGGCCCGCGGCTTTGGCGGCCTTGTCAAAGGCGGCGTTGTTGTACCAACCCGGAGTTCCGCCCTTAGTCTCTGTGGCTTCTTTTTCAAATGAAACGCCAATCGTGTCGGCGCCCCATTCAAAGGCGGCCGTGATGCGGCTGGCCAATCCGTAGCCTGTTGAGCAGCCCAAGACCAAAACTGTCTTTGGTCCCTTTCCGCCTTCGGCCGCGGCCTTAACTCCGCGCTTGGCTTTTTGCGCCTTTACGTAGGCGATCTCGCGCTCAACTTCTTTGGCGCATCCAATCGGGTGCGCGTTGATGCAAATGTTGCTTCTGATTTTGGGTGTGATTACCATATTCTAAACTCCTTATGTGTCATGCCGCGCGGGCATTTTTAGTCTTCGAATTTTTTGAAAACAACGCAGCCGTTGTGGCCGCCAAAGCCAAGCGACGCGCTGGCCGCCGCTGTGATTGTTCCAGTCTGTCCCTTGTTGGGAACGTAATCCAAGTCGCAGCCGCCTTCGATGTCAGGCTCGTCAAGGTTGATTGTCGGCGGGAAAAAGCCGTCGTTAATCGCCTTGATGCAGAACAAGGCTTCGATGGCGCCGGCCGCTCCGATCATGTGGCCGGTCATGCTTTTGGTTGAAGAAATCTTAAGCTTTTTGGCGTGCTCGCCAAAGGCCAACTTTACCATTTTTGTCTCGCCGGAATCGTTGGCGTGCGTTCCCGTTCCGTGAGCGTTGTAATACTGAACGTCTTCCGGCTTGAGGCCAGCGTCTTCCAAAGCGCGGGTGATCGCCTTGGCGCCGCCCGTTCCGTCCGGAAGGGGAGCGGTGATGTGGTAAGCGTCAGAAGAAGCGCCGTATCCGGCAAACTCGGCGTAAATCTTTGCGCCGCGCTTTTTGGCGTGCTCCAACTCTTCCAAAATCAAAACGGCGCTTCCCTCGCCCATTACAAAGCCTCCGCGGTTTTTGTCAAAGGGGCGGCTTGCCTTGTGGGGCTGGTCGTTAAAGTTTGTGGCCAAAGCCTTGAGCACCATAAAGTTTCCGATTCCAAAGCCCGTGATTGTCGCTTCCGTTCCGCCCGCCACGCAAACGTCAACGCGGCCGCTTCTAACCATATCAAGGGCGTTTCCCAAAGCGTCTGTGCCGCTGGAACAAGCCGTGGCAAGCGTCCAAGCCGGGCCTTCGATTCCAAAAAGCATGCTGACATTGGCGGCCGCTTCGTTGGGAATGAATTCCGGAGCGCTAAGAGGCGGAATGCGGTTCACGCCGGCGGCGGGGTCAAAGTATTTCTTAAAGGCAGCCTCGATGATGTCATAGCCGCCGATTCCGTTTCCTACCATTACGCCGCACTTTTCGCCGACAAGTTTTTCCTTGTCGTAGCCGGCGTCTTTAAGGGCCTGGGCGCTGGCGGCGACCAAAAATTGGGTAAAGCGCGCCATTTTGCGGCATTCTTTTGGGTCTACGCCGCTTTGGGCGATGTCAAAATTCTTGACCTCCGCGGCCACCTGAACCTTGTAGTCGGAGGCGTCGAACAAAGTGATTTTTTCAATGCCGCTTTTTCCAGCCTTGATTCCTTCCCAAGTGTCCTGAACGTTGTTTCCAAGCGGAGTCACCGCTCCAAGACCTGTCACAACCACGCGTCTTTGCGCCATATCGTTCCCCATAAAAATAAGATTGTTTATTTTAGACAAAATTTCGATTTTTGTCAACTTAAACCTTTTGATTGAAAAAAACAAATTCCTATGATATAATCGTAAGGATGAAAATGTTATACGCTGTGATTCTTGCAGTGATGGAAATGTCAATCATTTTCACTGTCAACAGAATCATGAACAAGGCAAACAGACGCACTCCTTTGGCAAAAAAAGCCCGCGACATGCTTATTGCGGCATTTTTTACAGTTTTGCCAAACATTATTCTTTCCCTCATTTCCACGGAATGGGTAAAAGTTGACAAAGCATCTGTCATCCTATTCGACTGGTATTTTATTGCGATAGACATCACGCTGTTCTTGCTGCTTTATTTTAACGTTGAGTATTCGTATCCCAACAGCATCGCTTCTCAAAATTTCATTACGGCCTTGTTTTTCTTTTTCAGGAACGACATAAGGAACATAACAAAGCGCGACAAGCAAAAAACCTCTTGGTTTGAAAAAGGAATGATCATCCTTTTCTTCTTTATCGTCGCCGACATTTGCAATTTGATAAGCAACATTTGGACTGGAAAGGTCTTTATCTCGGAACGCTTTTATTATAACGGCGGAATATTCTTGCCGGACGTATATTTTAGAACGACAACCGCTCTGACTTACGACTTGCATTTGACACTATGCTACTTGATGGTTGTCTTGAACATTGTATGTCTTTTGGCAAAATCCGTCACATCGGCAAGCATTTACAAAGTAAAGTACTTGATGTCCATCCTTCAGATTTCATTGATCGTTGTCATCAACGGCTTTTACATTTTGTTCTCGCTTCCGGTTGACTTTTCCGTTCTTTTGTACGGCTTTGTCTGCGTGTCAATGAGCTACTTTGCTTTCTCCTACATTCCATCGCTTTTGCAGCAAGTGACGCTAAAGCGATTGATGCAGGACATGAACAACGGAATCGCAGTATTGGACACAGACGACCAGTGCATTTACGCAAACGACTACATCAGAAACATTTACCGCATCGGAAAAAATCAAAACCCGTCAGAAGTCATCACTCCAATCGTCCATAGAATTTCCAACGGCACGCCGATCAGCGCCATGGAGCCAAAGGAAGAAACCATCCATCGCATCGAAAACGGAAAAGAAATTTTCTACAAGATGAACTTTTCGCGCATCGAAACAAAAGACAAGCGCTACATCGGAAGCTATTTGATGATGGTGGACACTACAGAAGAGAACAACCGCGAAAAGTTGGAACGCTTTCGCAGCACGCACGATTCATTGACCGGCCTTTACAACAAGCATTACTTTTACGAAAAAGTGGCCGACATGCTTGAATCCAATCCCGACGAAAAATATTTTATCGTTTGCTGCGACGTAGGAAAGTTCAAGCTGATCAACGAGTTTAACGGAATCGCGGTCGGCGACAAAATTCTAAAATCCTTTGCCGAAGCGCTTAAAGAAAAAACAGTTGTCGGAGAAATCTACGGAAGAATCGACAACGACCGCTTTGCGATTTTGATTCCCAAAGACCGCTTGAACTTGCAAATCTTCATTGACGAAACGCAGCGCATTTTCAAAGAAACCGTCAACCTTTCTATTTTGCCAACCTGCTACTTTGGCGTTTACGAAATCGAAGACATCGACATGCGCGTTTCGTTTATGTGCGACCGCGCCTTTATCGCCATCGACACAATCAAGGGCCAGTACGGAAAGCAAGTGGCTTGGTACGACTCAAAATTGCGCGACAGCGCCTTGCGCGAGCAGGAATTGGTCTACCAATTGCCCGAAGCGATTTCTACCGGCCAGATAAAAATTTACTTGCAGCCCCAATCTACAATCGAAGGAAAGGCTGTAGGCGCGGAAGCCTTGGTTCGTTGGGAACACCCAGACGAAGGAGTCGTTTCGCCGTCGGAATTCATCCCGATTTTTGAAAAGAACGGAATGATCACCAAGATTGACCGATACGTTTGGCGCCTTGTATTCCAAAAGCTTTTTGAATGGAAAACCGCCGGCCGCGACGACTTTTACATTTCGGTAAACATTTCGCCAAAAGACTTTTATCTTATGAGCATCATAAACGAGTTCAACGAATTGCTCAAAGAGTTTGACATCGATCCAAAGAACTTGCACATCGAGTTGAGCGAAGACGTAATGATGGTTGACTTGGAACGCCAGATCCGCTTGATCGAACAGCTGCACAAAATCGGCTTTACGATCGAAATCGGCGACTTTGGCGCGGGCAACACTTCGCTTAAAATTTTGCGCGAATGCAACATCGACATTCTTAAGGTTGACATCGGCTTTATGCAAAACACAAATTCGCCGCGCAACGCCCATATCATTATGAAGGAATTGATCACAATGGCCAAAAACCTTGGCATAAAAATTCTTGCCAAAGGAATCGAAGCCAAAGACCAAATGGACTTGCTTCACGAAGAAGGCTGCGATCTTTTCCAAGGCTACTACTTTTCAAAGCCGATCGACACAAAATCGTTTGAGCGAATTTACTTGTAACAGGCGCCCTTATGAAAAAAATCTTATTCGTATGCCACGGAAACATCTGCCGTTCGCCAATGGCGGAATTTGTAATGAAACATTTAGTCAAAAAGGCCGGGCTTGAAAAAAAAATTTACATTGACTCAGCCGCGACAAGCACGGAAGAAATCGGCAACGGCCCCCATTACGGAACGCGAACAAAACTTGCCCAAGAAGGAATTCCTTGCGGAGACCACCGCGCGCGGCAATTGGTTTACGCTGATGGAATTGATTACGATTTGATTATTGGAATGGATCAAGAAAATCTTTTTTATATGAAAAAAATCCTAGGTCCTGGAGCGGCTCCTAAAATTCATTTGCTCTTGGAATGGGCCGGATTAAAGCGCGACATAGCCGACCCTTGGTACACCGGAAACTTTGACCAAACATACCTAGACATCGACCTTGGCTGCCGCGCGCTTTTAAAGGCGCTTTCCAACAACTAGCGGCGCTTAAATAAAAGCAAAAGCAACAAAGCGAATTTCAATTGCTCCCCCTCATATGAACGGAACGGCTCCACTCGTTGTAATACTTAATGTACGCGTCGCGATATTTTTGAGTGTTGTTTGAAAAAGTGACTTCGCCGTTTGTGGTGGCCCAACAAATTTCAAAGGAATCTTTGTCTACGTCAAGCGGAACCAAGCTAGTGATTCTGGCGGAACTTTTGTCGTAATCATAATCCGTTCCTTCGACAGATTTTTTTCCGTCAAAGAAAACGCCAGGCTCTCCCCTGCTCTTGTCGATTCCCGCAAGGACAAAAACTCCCGGATAGGCGGCCTCTCCTACGATATGAAAAGCCAAGTCGTTGATCTTAAAAGGAACGTTCTTTGGCAAAAAAACCTTAAGCTCGGTCGAATCCGAATCGTATTTGTATTCGTTTTCGGCAAGCGGATATCGGACGCGCGAAATCGGGTGAATCGCCGTAACTTCCTTGATGGAATTAAAAGTCAAAATCGTGGAAATCTTTCCGTCGGCCTTGTTGACCGTCGTGTTTACGTAAGTGATTATTGGTTCTTTTGGCGGAACGATAGCCGTCTCATCGACTTCTTGCTGGCTGCTTTTGCAAGAAAAAAGCGCAAAGGCGGTAAAAAGGAACGCAACAAAAGCCGCGCTTTGAAACGCACTGGTTAAAGTCAATTTAAAAATTCTTCTTTTGCTCATAGCATTATTTTCGGCAAAATGCTATAGTTTGTTTATGAAAAACTTTTTGGCAAAGGAACTGGCCGCAAGCCCAGAAAACTCGCGGATAAAAATTATGGGTCGAACCGCGCAAAGCGAAGACGGCGTGGACTTTTTTTGGTCCGCGAGCGGCTTTGAAGCAAACGCAAACGGCTCGGAACTGTGGGCGCAAATCCAGTCGGACTACGACAAATTTGAAGTGTGGATTAGCGTTTGGCTGAACGGCGTCCAAACCGCCCGCCTCATGCTCAACAAGGGAACGAATGACGTTTGCCTTTACAGAAACTTGCCTTCAGCTAATGTAAAAAACGTCCGCGTGTACAAGGAAACCCAAGCGATGGGCGACGACGCCAAACACCGCTTCCTTCTAAAAAGCCTTTCGACAGACGGCGACCTCCTTCCTGTAACGCCCCAGCCGCTACGGATAGAATTTATCGGCGACAGCATCACTAGCGGCGAAGGAACTGTCGGCGCCAAAGGAGAAACGGACTGGACAAGCATTTTCTTTGGAGCGACAAAAACTTGGGCCTTCAAGCTCGCTAGCTCTTTAGGCGCCGACTTTAACGTCATCAGCCAAAGCGGCTGGGGCGTGGTTTGCGGTTATGACGGCAATCTGGATCACGCCCTTCCAAAATATTACGGTGAAGTTTGCTCGGTGGCCAACCGATTTGGCGGCGAGCGTAAATGGGACTTTAAAAACTTTGAGCCGGATTGGGTAATCGTAAACTTAGGAACCAACGACCAAAATCCGTGCCAGAGCCGCCCGGACATAGCGGAGATTTTTGAAGCGGGCGTTATTTCGTTCCTGACAAAAATCCGCGCAAACAATCCCAAGGCAAAAATCGTTTGGTGTTACGGAATGATCGGCCACATTTTGGCGGAGCGGCTGCAAAAGGCCGTTGACGCTTACAAGGCCCAAAGCGGCGACAAAGACGTTCAATACATTTTGCTTCCGGAAATCGATATGGAAAAAACGGGCGCGCTTAGCCACCCGACAGAGATTCAGCAGCAAGAAGCCGCCGATTATTTAAGATCACAAATCGTAGGTCTTTAAAATATTTTGCGCGGTAATCGCGCGGCTTTGGCGCATGTCCATCGACTGCTTTTCGATGTAACGGTGCGCCTGCTGCTCGGTCATTTCCAGCCGCTGGATCAACACAAGCTTGGCGCGGTCAACCAAGCGGATTTCTGAAATTTTTTCCTGCAGTTTTTTGTTTTCGTCTTCCAACACGCTGATGCGGTTTCTGGCGGCAGTCAAAAGTTTTACGGCTTGGTAAAAGAATTCCGGGGAAGCGGGCTTTGGCATTACAAAGATTCCCATGTCCTCGACGTTGGCGTTTACGTCCGCCAAGATTTCGTTTTCTACAATAAGAATTATGCCCGCGTTCGTTTGTTCCGCGGCGTGCAAAGCCAAGTCGTCTCCCAACTCGTCGGGTAGCGGAGCGTCGATTACAATCAAATCATATTCAGCGTTAATCAATTCTTGCCTGGCTTGGTTTCCGCCCTGCATCGTAGAGATGCGCGAAAATTTTTCCGAGCCAAGCATAAGTGAGAGAACTTCAAAAGTTGCGCTTGTGTTAGAAACGATTAATACGCTGTCCATTTGTTAAAGGCCAAAAGCTTTTAAAGTCACTTGCGGAAGAATCGATTTGATAAAATCGCTTTTCTTTGCCGCTTTTATGGCGCTGTCAAGATCTTTGGGCAACAACGCAAGATGGTTTTTCTTTGCGTCCTCGTTTGAAATCTTGTACAAGTCGTAGTTTATTTCGTCTTGCAGCTTTAACTTTCTTTGAATCCCGTCAAGGCCGGCCTTTAGTATCAAAGTCAAAACCAAGTACTGGTTGCACATCGGGTCCGGCGAGCGCAATTCAATTCTGCGGAATTCTTCTTTTGCGGCAGGAACTCTGATGAACTGGCTTCTGTTTTGTCGGCTCCAAGAAACGTATTTGGGCGCCTCAAACTTTCCAAGACGTTCGTAAGACTCCTTTACCGGATTTGTAAAAAGGCTGATTTCTTGCGCTCGTTCCATAATGCCGGCCATAAAAGACTTGGCTTCGTCGCTCAAGGGGTCGGCGGCAAAAATATTTTTTCCGTCTTTAAAGACCGAAACGTTTATGTGCAAGCCGTTGCCCGGTCCGCTTGCGGCGGTGACTGGACTAAAGTCTGCGTAAAGGCCGTTAGAGTTGGCCACGGTGCTTACGACAGTCTTAAAGGTGGACAAGTTGTCCGCCGTGTTAAGATAGTCCGAATACTTAAAGTCAACTTCTTGCTGGCCGGGGCCGGATTCGTGGTGCGAAGTTTCGGGAAGGATTCCCATTTGCTCAAGGTAAAGGCAGATTTGGCGGCGAACGTTCTCGCCCTTGTCCAAGGGAGCCAAGTCGCAGTAACCGGCGTGGTCAAGCGGAACGTCTGTGCGCTCGCCTTTTTCGTCAAGCTTAAAAAGATAGAACTCGCATTCCGTTCCAGCCTTAAGCTCGTAGCCTGATTTTTTCGCCTCTTCTATGCTTTGCGATAAAAGCGTTCTCATGTCGCCTTCAAAGGGCTTTCCGTCGGGATAGCAAATGTTGCAAAAAAATCTGACGACTTTTCCCTGTTGGGGACGCCAAGGCAAAACGGAAAGCGTTGAAGGATCAGGAATCAAGAACAAGTCGCTTTCTGTTACGTTCAAAAAACCCGGAACGGAACTTGCGTCAAAAGAAATGCCAGAGTCAAAGGCCCGCTCCAATTCGTGCGGTTGGATCGAAATGCTTTTGGTGTTTCCAAAAACGTCCGAAAAAAACAGCTTGATGAACTTTACGCCGTTTTCGGAAATGTACTCCAAGACTTCTTTTTTTGTATACATTTTTTTCTCCTATTGAACAATCATTCAACTGTAACTGACTTGGCCAAATTGCGCGGCTTGTCGGGATCGTTTCCGCGAAGCACGGCGCAGTAGTAAGCAAATAGTTGCGCGGGCACTACAGCCAAAATCGCCGCGAGCGTAGAAGAGCAATCCGGGATTTTAAAAATCGCGTCGGCCTTTTTGTCAAAAGCCTTTCCCCCGTCTTGCGTGATTGCAAGGACTGTCGCCGCGCGGCTTTTTATTTCTTCCATGTTGGAGCCGATTTTTTCGTAAAGCGCGGGCTCAGTCGCGATGGCAACGACCAACGTTTTTTGATCCAAAAGCGCGATTGGTCCGTGCTTTAATTCGCCGGCGGCAAAGGCTTCGCTGTGCATGTAGCTTACTTCCTTTAGCTTGAGCGCCGCTTCCAAAGACGAGGCCGAATCAAATTGGCGGCCGATGTAAAAGATTTTGTTTTTGTTGAACTGTTCGCTTGCAAATTTTTGAATCGTATCTTGGTTGTCCAAAATTTCCTGAACCTTGCTTGGAATGGATTCCAACTCGTCAAGCAGGGCCGTCGTTTCTTCTTGAGACAAAACGCCGCGAAGCTTTCCGGCTTTTATGGCAAGCAAAAAGAGGCAAGCCAATTGCGTCGTGTAGGCCTTTGTGGAGGCGACTGCGATTTCGGGTCCGGCCATCGTGTAAATTACGTCGTCGGCTTCGCGGCTTACAGTTGAGCCTACGACATTTGTTATGGCGACAACTTTAAGGCCCTGCTCTTTTGCCAAGCGCATGGCGCTAAGAGTGTCAGCCGTTTCGCCGGATTGGCTGATTACGATAAAGATGTCGTCCTTGTCCAAAATGGGATTGCGGTAACGGAACTCCGAGGCAACGTCAATGTCAACCTTGAGCCGCGCGATTTTTTCAAAAGCGTACTTGGCGACGACGCCGGCATGGTAGGCAGTTCCGCATGCGGTGATTACAACGCGGCGAGCCTTTCTCCAAGCGTCGTCCATTTTGTTTTCTTCAAAGTAAACGTCAGTGGCTTTTCCCGTTCCGTCTTTAATGATGCGGTTTCGCATTGTGTCCAAAAGCGCTTTGGGTTGCTCCCAAATTTCTTTTAGCATAAAGTGCGGGTAGCCGCCCTTTTCAGCGGCGTCCATGTCCCAGTCGATGTGGCTGGGCTCTTTTATGATTTTTTCGCCTTCATAGTTGAACAAGTCAACATGGTCGGTGTACAAAACGGCGATTTCCTTTTCGCCAAGATACAAAACGTCGCGGGTGTGCTTTAACAAAGCGGGAACGTCAGAGGCGATGAAATTTTCGCCTTTGCCCAAGCCTACGACAAGCGGGCTTTCCTTGCGCGCGCAAATTATTCTGTCGGGATAATCTTTGCAAATTATTCCCAAAGCGTAAGAGCCGACAATCAAGTGAAGCGCCTTTGTCGCCGCCTTAAAAATGTCTTTTTCTTCTTTGTATAATTTGCTTATCAAGTTAACGGCGACTTCGGTGTCGGTCTTGCTTTTAAAGACCACGCCTTCTGCTTGGAGCTTTGCTTTTAGCTCCGCGTAGTTTTCTATGATTCCATTGTGAACGATAGAAATAGCGCCGTCTTCGCTTGTGTGCGGGTGAGCGTTAACGTCGCTTGGCTCGCCGTGGGTGGCCCATCTAGTGTGGCCGATTCCGACCGAGCCTTTAATCGTTTCGCCGGCGATGCGCTTTTCCAATTCCTTTAGCGCGCCCTTGGCCTTGCGGACCAAAATATTTTCGCCGTCAAGGACAGCGATTCCAGCGGAGTCGTATCCGCGATATTCCAATTTTTTTAGCGAATCAATCAAAATGGGAGTGGCAAGCTTGTTGCCAACATAACCTACAATTCCGCACATGCTTTTTTCCTCGCGCGCTTAAAAAGGTTGAGCCTAGGTAATCTACGGCGCACACGCCATCCGCATACCGTTGCTGCCTTCCGGCTCTGGCGGGGTTTTGCAGCGACGCGTCGCATAGCACCTAGGCTCGCCTTAATAATATAGAATATTTTTTGCCTTGTCAACGGTGGCCCGTTCCTGCGGGCGCCGCCTACCTTGTAAGCTTTCTGTACACGGTTCTCTTGGGAACGCCAGCGTCCTCGCCAAACTCCTTCTTTTTCCATTCGGCGTATTCTGACCAGTTGCCCTCAAACCAGCGGACTTCGCTGTTGTTTTCAAAGGCCAAGATGTGCGTGCAAATGCGGTCCAAGAACCAGCGGTCATGGCTTACGACAAGCGCGCAGCCGGCAAAGTCTTCAAGGGCTTCTTCCAAGGCGCGCACAGTCTGCACGTCAAGGTCGTTGGTCGGTTCGTCCAGTAGGAGAACGTTTCCGCTTTCCTTGAGCATCATTCCAAGGTTAAGGCGGTTCTTTTCTCCGCCGGAAAGAACGCCGACCTTTTTGTTTTGGTCCGCTCCGGCAAAGTTGAACCAAGCGCAGTAAGCGTGGCCGTTGACTTCGCGAACGCCTCCTTCAAGGGGTCGGCCCTTTTCGTCAACCGCTCCAAGCTTTACCATGTCCAAGCCGTCGGTGAGGGTGTCGTAAACCGTTTTATTTTCGTCAAGCTTTGAACGCATCTGGTCAACGTAAACCAGCTTTACGGTTTGGCCAACCTTAAGCTCGCCGCTGTCGGGCTTTTCGATGCCCGCGATCATTTTGAACAAGGTTGTCTTTCCAGCGCCGTTGGGACCTACGATTCCGACAACCGCTCCGGCGGGAATGTGGAAGTCAAGGTTTTCAAAAAGCAATTTTTCGCCAAAAGATTTTGTAAGGCCAACAGCGTCGATTACCTGGCCGCCCAAGCGCGGACCGGCCGGGATGGAAATCTGGGTGTCCTTGAGTTTTGTCTTTCCTTCTTGGCGCAGCAATTCCTCGTAGCGGGTGATATGCTCCTTGTGCTTGGCTTGGCGGCCTTTGGCTCCCATGTGAATCCATTCCAACTCGCGCTGCATTTCCTTGCGCCTCTGGCTTTCGCCCTTTTCTTCTTGAGCCAAGCGGGCTTCCTTTTGTTCAAGCCATGACGAGTAATTTCCTTTGAAGGGATATCCTTCGCCTCGGTCAAGTTCCAAAATCCAGCCGGCCACGTCGTCCAAAAAGTAGCGGTCGTGGGTGATGGCGATTACTGTTCCGGGATAAGTGTGAAGGTGGTTTTCAAGCCAGGCGACGGTCTCGGCGTCAAGGTGGTTGGTAGGCTCGTCAAGCAAGAGAATGTCGGGCTTTTGCAAAAGCAAGCGGCAAAGCGCGACGCGGCGCCTTTCTCCTCCGCTAAGAACGTCAACGACTTGGTCGGCCGGCGGACAGCGCAAGGCTTCCATCGCAAGCTCCAAGTTTGCGTCCAAGTTCCACGCGTCAGCCGCGTCAAGTTTTTCCTGCAGTTCCGCCTGTCGCGCGCCCAGCTTGTCGTAGTCCGCGTCGGGGTCGCCAAAGGCTTCGTTGACTTTGTCAAATTCCTCAAGCAAATCGGTGATGGGCTTAACGCCTTCCTTTACAATTTCAAGAACGGTTTTTCCCGCCGCAAGTTCCGGCTCCTGCTCCAAATAGCCAATCGTGTAACCGGGAGCCAGCGTCGTCTCGCCCGTAAAGTCCTTGTCCACTCCCGCCAAAATCTTAAAGAGCGAAGACTTACCCGAACCATTGGGTCCAATCACGCCAATCTTAGCGCCATAGTAATAAGAAATGCTCACGTCCTTAAGAACGACCTTCGTTCCATAAGCGCGCGAAACCCTGTCCATCGTGTAAATTATTTTTTTATCGTCAACTGTCTTAGCCATGAGTTAATTGTAACGGAAATGAGAAGGGCGTTCAAGTGTTGAGAAGCTACTTGTCTTCTCGACTAGCGCTCATCTTGGCGGGGGAGCGGCTTATAAAGTCCTCAAAGCTTTGTAGCTTTTCCGTCAGGAAGCGCTCGGAATGCGCGCTAAAGAATTTGGCCACGCGGTCTTGGCGAAGGACGGTTTGCATTTTTTGAATGTTGATCGCGCTGGCCGCGTCGATTTGCATGGCCTTTTTGCGCAATGCCGTTCCAAGCCGCAAAGAAAAGGCGCAGTCCACGACAAAGATTCCAAACAAGGTTCCGACGACAAACGAAAACCAGGGATGCTCGATGAACCACATGACCAAATCCAAAAACGGCGGGAAGAGCAAAAAGTAATAGGCCGCGGAAAGCGCCGCCCAAAAGAGCGCGTACTTGGGACAAATGATTCCCCACAAGTTGCCCCACTCTTCCGAATAATCCCAAAGGCGGATTTTCATTCCCTTTATAAAAATGATTCCCGCGGCAAACTCGATGCCCGTCATTATAAGCGCCATAAAGACAATCATAAGAACATAGTGCGCCGCTCCGCCCTTGTCCAGTCCGCTAATGAACGTTTCTACAAAGCTCATCGCAAAAAGCGCCAGGGCGCCAATGCCGTAAACAGGAAGCCAGGGGCCCGTCAAAAAGCCCGGGTTCACCCAGCGCCTTTGCGGATTCTGGACGCGCTCAAAAAATTTTCTGTAAAAAAGCTCGATGAACCAGCCCAACACGGAGCCGGTAAAAAACAAAAAAGCGGCTACGACAAACAATTGATATGAATTCATTCGCCAATCCTCTGTCCCGCGACGATCGTTGCGACAACGCGGCCGGTCAAAGTTTTTCCGTCAAGCGGCGTGGCTTTTCCCTTGCTGTAAAACTGCGAAGAATCTACGCGCCATTTTTTGTCGGGGTCCAGCAAGACCAAGTCGGCGTCGTAGCCGGCCGCGACCAAGCCTTTTTTCAAACCCAAAATTCGCGCGGGCCTTGCCGACATCAGCGCCATCAGTTTTTGCGCGGGAATCTTTTCTTTCTTGCATAGAACGGTATTGCAAACGGCGTAGGCAGTTTCCAATCCGGTAAAGCCAGGAGCGCCGGCCGCCTTGTCCTCCATCGTGTGCGGAGCGTGGTCGGTGGCGATGCAGTCAGCAGTTCCGTCTTTGAGCGCGGCCAAAAGCGCGGCGCGGTCTTGGCTTGTCCTAAGCGGCGGGTTTACAAAGGCGAATATTTTTGGAACTGCCGTTCCTTCCAATGCCAAATGATGCGGCGTGATTTCAAAAGTTATTTTGAATCCGTTTTTGTAATTTTTTTCTTCCGCCTTGGCGCGACGGGCGGCCGTCACGCTTTTTACGGTGGAAACGTGGCAAAGGTGAATGTGGCAGCCGGCCTTTTGCGCAAGCAGGATGTTGCGCTCGGTGGCAGCGTCCTCTGCAAGTTCCAAAAGCGAGTTGGCCTCTTTTATGTTTTGAACGATTTGTTCAAGCGCGCTTTTTGGAACGGCGGCCAAAGCCTTTTTGTCTATCGCTCCCCATGCGGGAATTTTATGCTTGGCCATAAGCTGCAGCGCGCGCGTCCTGTAAGTTTTTGCAAGCGCGGCAAGAGTCGGGTCTTCGCAGTGGCAGCTTACGATGATTTTTTTCTTGGCGGCGATTTTCATCGCTTCCAACATCACGGCGGAGCTTGCAACTTCGCGGCCGTCCTCGCTGATCACGGGCGTTGTCTTTTTGTCCAGCGCGGCAAGATGAGCGGTTGTAACGCCGTCAAAGTTTTTGGTCAAGCTTACGGTTTGGAATACGCGCGACATTTTTCGTTCCGCCGCTTCCGCGTCAACCTTTAGCGCCTGCGCTTTTGACGACACGACGGGATTTGTGTTGGGCATAAGGACTAGCGTTCCAAAGCCGCCGGCAGCGGCCGCCTTTAGCGCGGAATCCAAGTCCTCTTTTTGCGTCTGCCCCGGATAGCGGAAGTGCGCGTGCATGTCGATAAAGGCCGGCGCCAAAACAAGGCCATGCGCGTCGATGGCGTAAATTGTTTTTGCGCCAATAGAGCAGAAATCCGCGGACTTTGCCGCTCCGTAAATGACGCGCTTGATTTTCTTTCCGTCAATGATAACCGCGCCTTTTTTGTCTGTGTTCTCGTCAACAATCCGCGCGTTGTAAATTATGGTCATTGCCTTTGCCCTACAACTCCACCGCCTCGCCTTGGGGGCCGGCCTTGTACAAGGTGTCGCAGTATTCGCAGCGGTAAAGGGCGCGGGTCCTGTCAACCAAGTGAAAGCTTTGCGGAATGTATTTTTCGCTCGCGGTGATGCAACGGGGATTTTTGCAGTGGATTACGCCGGTCACTTTTTGCGGAAGCTCCATCTTGATTTTTTCGACAATCTTTTCGTCCTTGATCACGTTCACTGTGATGTTTGGGTCGATAAAGCCCAAGACCGAATAGTCGATGTTGATTATGTTGTCGATTTTGATGATGTCTTTTTTTCCGCCCTTTTTGGACTGAACGTTCATCACAAGCGCCGCGGTAAAGCGCGCGTTGGCAAGTCCAAGCCAGTTAAAAATCTTTGGGCCGTAGCCCGCGCAAATGTGGTCGATGACCAAACCGTTTTTTATCGTTTCTACATTCAACATCAGAGGGCTCCTGTCAACTTGGCGATAAGGCTCATTCGCGCGTACATTCCAAACTTGACTTGCTTAAAGTACGCGGCGCGGGGGTCGTCGTCAACTTCGTAAGAAATTTCGTTCACGCGGGGAAGCGGGTGCAGGACAATCATATCGCTCTTTGCAAGCTTCATCTTTTCCTTGTCCAAAATGTAGCTGTCCTTTAGGCGGATGTAGTCCTGCTCGTTAAAGAAGCGCTCCTTTTGGACGCGGGTCATGTAAAGGATGTCGGCCTTGTCTATCACATCTTCCATTCGCTCGGCGCATTCGTACTGAACGCCCGCGGGCTTTAGGATGTCTTCTATCATGTACTCGGGAACGGTAAGCTCCTTTGGGCTTACAAAGATGAACTTGTTTCCGGGATAGCGGCACATCGCTTGCGTCAAAGAGTGAACGGTGCGGCCAAACTTTAAGTCGCCCACAAAGCAAACCGTCTGGTTTTCAAAACTGCCGCGCAGTCTTCGTATCGTCAAAAGGTCTGTCAAAGTTTGCGTCGGGTGAAAGTGGCCGCCGTCGCCCGCGTTGATTATCGGGCAGTCAGAATATTTTGAGGCCAAGAGCGCGGCGCCTTCTTTGGGGCTTCTCATCGCGATTACGTCCGCGTAGCTTGAAACAACGCGAATCGTGTCGGCCAAGATTTCTCCCTTTGTGGTGGAAGTGTAGCTCGCGTCGGCAAAGCCTTCCACCGCTCCGCCCAAGCGCAGCATCGCAGCCTCAAAGCTTAGGCGCGTGCGGGTGCTTGGCTCAAAAAAAAGCGCCGCAAGAATTTTCCCGCGGCACACATCTTTAAAAGAATTTGGATCAACAATAATTTGCTCTGCCAGAGCGCAGATTTCCTCAATCTCCGCAACCGACAAATCATCAGGTTGGATTACGTGACGGCCTTTAAGCATTAATGGCTCCTTAGAATTTTTGCTATTGTAACGAATCGCGGCCTTTTGCGCAAGAGCGGGCAGAATGTAGCAGGCAGCGGCCGGTTATTTTCCCACGCAAAAATTGCTAAAGACGCTGTCCAAAATGTCGTCGGCGGTCACGCGGCCTGTAAGCTCGCCCAAAAAGTCCAGCGCGTCCTCAATGTCTTGGACGGCCGCGTCAAGCGAATATCCTTTTTGCAAGCCGGCGGCGTGGCGCAAGCTTTCCAGAGCGCTTTCAACCAAACGCTTTTGGCGCTCGCTTCCCAAACCGGCTTGGCTTCGCTCCGTTTCCTGGCCTTTAAGCAATAAAGCTTTGGCCATCGCGACCAAATCCTTTACGCCGCCGCCGTTTTTGGCGCTGACAAAAACTTGCCCGGAAAGCGCGGGGATTTTTTTGCTGGCGGCCTCATAAAATTTTTTGGCTTCGGAAATCGCGGCTTTTTGGTCTTGCGGCAACTTGTCCAGCTTGTTCCAAACAAAAATCACAGGCTCCTTTCGTTCCGCCAAAAAAGCCAGGTCGATTTGATCCTTGGGCAAAGTCACGTCGGCCAAGTACAAAAGCAAGTCGGCCTCGTCGCTCAGTTCCTTGGCGCTTTCAACGCCGCGAGCCTCTATTTCGTCGCTGGTGGAACGCAAGCCCGCCGTGTCAAAAAGGCGCGCGGGAATTCCGTCAATGCTTATCCAGCTTTCTATCCAGTCGCGAGTAGTTCCTTCGATGTCGCTTACGATCGCGCGCTCTTCCTTTAAAAGGCTGTTGAACAGGCTTGATTTTCCCGCGTTGGTTTTTCCGCAAAGAACCAGGCGGGCGCCTTCTTGGTAAAGCTTTTCGCTTTTCCAAGTTGAGGCAAGCGTTTCAAGTTGCGCGATCGCTTCAAGCAATTTTGTTTGGTCGTACGCGTCGGCGATTGTCTCTTCGTCTTCTGGGTATTCGATTTCCACTTCGATTTGGGCCAGCGTGTCAATCAAGGATTTTTGAATCGCGGCGATCTGCGCCTGCAAGTTTCCGGCCAAACGGCCCGCCGCCTTTTGGCTTGAAGCGTTTGTGCGGCTTTCGATGATTTCGCGCACGGCCTCGGCCTTTGTAAGGTCAGCCTTTCCGTTGATAAAGGCGCGGAAGGTAAACTCGCCGCGCTCGGCTTGCCTAAAGCCGTTTTGCAAAAGAAGGTTGAATATTTGGGTCACCACAGCCGTTCCGCCGTGGCAAGAGATTTCGGCCATTTCTTCGCCGGTAAAAGATTTTGGCGCGCGGAAAACCGACACCAAAACCTCGTCCACCCGCGCGGCATTTTGGTCTTGCGACCGTTCCACTATCCAGCCATAAACGATAGTGTTGCCGGCGGCCTCGTTTAAAGCCTTGGGACGGGAAAAAATTTTAGATAAAAGTTGTATTGAGTTTTTGCCCGAGACTCGAATGATGCCGAGAGCGGCCGGCGCCAGCGCAGTGGCAACCGCCGCAATCGGCTCTTCGGGCGTGTAGCCTGTGTTGTCCAAAGTTAGATGACTTTTTCCAACAAGTCGATGATTTTAGGATCGTAGATTCCAGCTTTTGACTTCATCTCTTTAACGGCGGCGTCGCTGTCCATAATCTCGCGGTAAGCGCGCTTGCTTGTAAGAGAAATGTAGCTTTCGCAAACGCGGATAACGCGCGCGATAAACGGAATCTTCGCTCCGCTCAAGCCGGCAAGGTAGCCCTTTCCGTCCATGTTCTCGTGGTGGAATTCGGCGGCCTGCAAGAAAATCGTCTTGATTTGATCCGGAACAAAGTCAAAGTATTCGGCGGCGTTCTGAACGTGCTCGCGAATCTTTTGGCGTTCCTTCATAGTAAGGTCTTTGCCCGTCAAGATGCTCTTGGGAACGGCAAGGAAACCGGCGTCGTAAACCATTGACGCGCAGTAGCAAACCAAAGCGACGTCCTTGTTAAGCTTGGCTTCGTTGCAAACTTTAAGAACCAATTCAGAAACCTTGCGGCTTGTTCTTTGGCGGAAGGTGTACTTGTCGATTTTGTCGCCAAGCGCAAAACACTTGCTCTGCAAGTCGGCCATCAACTTGCGGTTTTCAACCGTAGAGAAGAAGTCCATGATTTGCTTTGAAAGCTCCGCGTCTCCAAGCAAAATCGCCGAAGTGATCGCATGCTTCTTTGCGTCTTCTTTGGCAGCGGCGGCCAAGTCCGGATTCTCCTGAAAGTCCTTTCCCATTGAAGAGATGACTTCCATCGAAGTTTCAAAGTGAGCCTGAGCCTGCTTACGGCGCTTGTAGTTTTTGTAAACGATTACGATAAGAATGCAGACGACAATGATGAGCAAAACGCCGACGCACAAAACAGCGATCTTAAGCGCCTTGTCCAATTTTTTCATTTCGACTTCCGCAATCGCCAGCTTAATCTGGGCGACAGTCACGCGGCCGGAAACAACGTCAAACAATTCATTCTGCTTGTCCTCAAGGAAGTCAACGCGCTCGTTGATTTTGTTCCACTTGTTGTTCTTGTTGTCCATGTACTTTTGGCGCTCAGCCTGAAGCGCTTCAAGCTCGCTTTCAAATATGCTTTCAACAATAGTGAAAATTCTTTGGCTGGCGGCCTGCGGGTGCAACTCAAGCTGCACGATGTATTTGTCAAAGTTTTTTGCGTTGACGCGTCCGCCGTTCGCGGCGGCTTCTTTTTGCATCGCGTCGATGTATTCAAAATATGACGCCTCGGCCATAAGGCGAACTTTTTCAGGGAAAGCCTTTTGGTTTTCTTTGAGGTCGATGGCCTGGTTGATAGATTCAATCGCTTTTAAGTAATTGCCGTTGTTGTAAAACTCTTGCGTGCGCTGCAAAATCGCTTCGTTTTCGTTGTTGTCCTGAGCGAACGCAGTTCCGATAAAGAGCGCGGCCCAGATGAAAATCGCCGCTACAAAAAGACTTTTAGTTTTCATAAAGAACCTTCCTCTTTAGATATTTTATCATACATTTTGGAATTTTGCAAGACAGAATCTAACACACTGACATTATTCTTGTCGGCCGGAAGGGCCTGTTTTTGCGAGGCGTAGAACGAAATCGGCTGTCCTTTTGGGCCGATGGCCGGCTTTCTAAAGTTGGAGCTGGCCTCGGGCGAAGGTCCTGTGTATTCGGCGTCGCCCGGGTCGGGCGAAATCTTTACGTAATTGGCCACGTTGTTCCAGAACATATATCCGCGGTCAACGCTGTCGCGGACGCCAAAGACTTCCTTGAGAACATACTCCTTGTCATAAAACTGCCTGTCATAAGGGACGTTAAGGAAGAAGGCCTGGACCCAAGGACGGACGACTACGCGGTCGCGGGCGATTACCGTGTTGCGGTAAGTTCCGTAATAGTAAATGCGGTAGGGCCGCTCCTCGTTGGGATAGTAGTTCATAAACTTGTGCTCAAAGTGGCTGGGGTAGAACATCGGGCAAATTACGTCAACGTATTGGGCAAGCGTCTCAACGTCCTGGCCTGTTCTCGTTCCGCTGCGGTACCAGCCGTTGGCTCCGTAGATGTCTATGCCGATCGGAGCGTCGATGTTCTCGCGGGCGTAAGAAAGGAAGCTGCGCAAGGCGCCTTCTTTGTCCATTCCCTGCGTCTGCCAACGGTAGCTGGCGTTGTAAAGGTTCTGGCCGTCTGTGGGAAAGCGGATGTAGTCAAATTGAATTTCGTCAAAGCCGCGGGCAATAAGCTCCTTGGCGATCGCGACGTTGTATTCCCAAACTTCCGGGCAAAAGGGATCGACCCAGGCTTCGTCGTAGTATTTTGTTTGGGTCGTTCCGTCCTCCAAGGTTTCGCTTCCGCTGATGCCTTGCCAGGGTCGGTTGTATTTTTTGTCCCAAACGGCGTACTGGCCGTTGTTGTAGTTTGAAAGGTTTCTGTCTTTAAAGACTACGATGCGGGCGATCAAATAAATGTTTTCTTCTTTGAAAGTTTTTACAAACTTGTCCAAGTCCAAAGCGTATTTGCTTACGACTCCCTTTTGCGTAAGGAGCGGATCCTGCGCGTCAAAGCGCATCAAACCGTAATCGTCCTTCATGTCGATTACGAGGGAATTGAGCTTGTTGTCCAAAATAAGCTTTTTGAATTTTTCAAAACCGCCCGGAAGATGCGCTTGGTAGGCCGGAACGTAAAGGCTTTTTTGTCCGTCGATTTTAGCGGCGTATGGCGAAAGAATTTTTCCGCTGTCCAAAAGCCAAAGCTCGTTTAGCAAAACGCCGCCGTTGATTTTTAAGCCGCGCGCGTTCTCCGCCGGAATCCAAGCGGCGTTGACCAATTCTTTGCTCTTTGTAAATTCCGCGATGTAATCCTTTAGCGATGCATTCAATTCGCTTGCGGTATTCGTTGTCATGTCAAAGCTTCCGACTTTTCCGGGAGCGATAAAAGAAATTGTGTTTCCGTTTTGCCAAAGGGAATCGATTGTGTCGCAGGGCTCCGTTCCCTTGTAAACGCAGGCGCTTCTTTGAGCGTCCAAGTCAAAGTGGTAGATGCGGGGCATAAAGGTTTGCGACAAGAAAATTTCGCACCACTGGTTTTTTTCGCCGTCTTGCGCCACCACCGGCAAAATGTCGGAGACTTCGTCGCTAGAATTGTTGGGATCGCTGCACTCAAGGCCTCGGTTTGCGTCAAGCCAGTCGGGCTTGGCCGAATCGGGCTTGTAGTACCAAAAGCCCAAAATTGAATGGGCCATAAAAACAACCGTTTCGTTTTGGCCGGGCATCGCGGTTTTCATCGAAGCGACGGCTACGGCTTTGATTCCGTTTGTCCTTAAGCTTGCGGAGCCGATGTTGGTCCAGTTGAGGCCGCCGTCGCGCGTAAGGTAAACGCGCTCTTTTGTGGCGGTGACCATTTCCTGCGGGTTGAGCGGATTAAAGGCCAAGTCCTTTAAGTCTTGCGCGTGGGTTTCGTGGCTGGTCTCGCCCTTTTTGAATTTTTTGATTATGTATGTCGGAAGTCCGTTGTTCCTCAATTCAAAATTTTGCAAGTCGCTTGTGTAAAGGATTCCCTTGGAAGTGACAAAGTAAAAGGCGTTCTCCACCGGAAGAATTTGCTGAACGCTTCCGTCCTTCCAAAGCGTCGTTTGCTTTCCGCTGGCGCTTATCTTTTTAAGTCCGCCTTCAGTCGCAAGCAAAGTGTTCTTTGTTTCTTCAACCGTAACGCGCTTTATCGTAGCGTTTTTATTTACAAGAACCGCGTTGTCCTTTTGCGGCTCGATTACTTTAGGCAAAGAATAAAGGGGCTTTGACTCGTAATATTCTTCCTGCGCAAAAAACTGCAATGGCGCGGCCAACGCCAACGCAAAGGCTGTCGTTAAAAAGAGAAATGACTTTTTCATACTTTTATTGTCGGAATATTATTGCAAGACCTTAACTGCGGGCCGCTAGATCTTGGCGGTAAATTTCGTACATCAAAACGCCGGCGGCTACCGAAACGTTTAGGCTGTCAATTTTGCCGCATGTGGGAATGGAAACGATTGTGTCGCATTGTTCTTTAAGAAGTCGGGCGATTCCGTTGCCTTCGCTTCCCATAATGAGAACTGAATTTTTGGCAAAGGTTCCGTCTTGGATTTGAACGCCGCCGGCGTCGGCCCCGTAAATCCAAAAGCCCGCTTCCTTTAAAAGATTCGCGGCCCTGGCCAGGTTTGTGACGACGCTTACGGGAACCCAAGAGGCGGCTCCCGCGCTTGATCGGGCGATTATTTCGTTGTTTTCTACATCATTGGCGCCGCGCCTTTCGGGCAGGATTACCAAGGCGGCGCCAAATTGGTCGGCGCTTCTTATGACCGCGCCAACGTTGTGCGGGTCAGTGACTGAATCAAGGATTACGACGGTGGTTCTTTTGGCGCCGCCTTCTTGGGCTTGCTTTCCGGCGGCGGCCTTGAAGCGCTCCAGCCATACGTCAAAGTCCACAAGGTTTGAGGCGCGCTTTTCTTGGCCTTGAATTTCCAGAATGATTCCGCGGTGATCGCGAGCCGTTTCGGACAAGGACGCGGCCATTTGGTCCAAGGCCTTGTTGTCAGTTTGCTCGCATTGGATTCCGGCGGCTTTTGCCAGCTCCAAAATTTTCTTTACTCTGGGGCCGGACTTTGAGAAATAGATTTTCATCTTGGAGGCGGCGCCGGAATCTTCCTGGGCCGCCCTTACGCGCTCTTCTACCGCGTGGAATCCTGACAAATACAAATTAGTTCTTTCCGCAGCACTGCTTGTACTTTTTTCCGCTTCCGCAGGGACAGGGCTCGTTGCGTCCAACCTTTGGAGTTTCGCGGACAACAGTCGTCGGAGTCATCGCTCCGTAAGAGTACATCCAATCGCCGTTGACTTTCTTAAAGTAGGCTGTTTCGTGGTGAACGTCGCGAGTGTGGTGCTGGCTGTATGTGGCCTCAAATTCCACGACGCCTTCTGTGTCGCTTTCGCCGCCCTTTTCGGCGCGGAGAACTTTAAGTCCATGCCAAGTTGAGTTTTTGCTCCAATCTTCGGTGGCCTTTCGGTCAATTTCCGCAATCTTGTCGCCTTGCTCGCATGTGTTGATGATAAAGTCGATTTCGTGTTTTTCGTACGCCGTGTAGCGGGCGCGCATCAAGCTTTCGGCTGTGGGCGCTTTTTTGGCGCCTTTGATAATCGGTTCGCAGCATTCTTCATAGCTTTTTCCCGAACCGCAGGGACATAATTTGTTTTCACTCATGGCGGCTATTCTAGCGCTTTTATTATTCTTACGCAATAATGCCGTCAACGGCCAGGTTGAGCGGATCGCGGATTGAGGCGATTGACTTTTCGCTCAATACAGAAAGGCGGAAAATCGCCGACTGGATCAAGCCGTAGAACATTTCGTAAGCTGTGTGTACGTTCAATTTTTTGAACTCGCCCTTTTTTATTCCGCGGATTATAACTGTGTCAATCAACTGGCGCAAGCGGAGCATTCTTCGGCGGACGCGCTCGGCGGGATCGCCTCCGGTCTTTTGCAAGTTCAACAAGTAAGAAAGCAAAACGGTGAACAAGCGGCTGTTGTTTTCGCATTCATCAACGATTTGCATAAGGATTTTTCGCAATGCGTCTTGGCAAGAAAGCGCTTGGTCGGCGAGAATCGCCTTTAGCTTTTCTTCGATGGAGCCGGTAAGCTGCTTTATGCTCCACAAAAAGATTTCGCGCTTGTTCTTAAAGTAAATGTAAAGCGTCGTGCGGGTGATTCCGCAGCGGTCGGCGATTTTTTGGAAAGTGACGTCTTCGTAGCCTTCGTCAACAAAAACGTCCAACGCTTTTTCTAGAATCTCATGTCGTCTTTTGTCATGCTCTACAACAATCGCCATTTTACTTTTTTCCTTTTTCGCCTTGGCCGGTGTACATGTAAAAGCAAGTGTTCAAGTTGCCGCTCTTTATGTTCTTTAAAAGATTGGCGTATTTGCCAAAGCATTTTTGAAAGTTTTTATTTGAGGTTATAAAACCCATTTGCCAATTTTCAAAGTTTGAAGCCAAGCAAGACATTCCGCGGTAAAGTTCTTCGGCCTGGGCTTCGTCGCCGATTCGCTCGCCGTAAGGCGGGTTGGCCAAAAGCAAACCTTGCGGGAATGGCGCGGCCAATTCTTTGTAGTCAGCCTGAACGAATGTCGGCCGCGTCAAACGCTGGTCGCTTCCTATCATTTGAAGGGCGCGGCCGGCCATTACGCAAGCGTGCTCGGCGTTAAGCTTGGCGCGGTCAACCGCGGCGGGATCTATGTCGCTTCCGGAAATATGGAACTCAACGTCGGGCCTGATTTTGGCGGCCTCCTGTTTTCTGAGTTCCATGCCGCGTGCCTTGTCAAAGAAGGGCAAGTCTTCAACCGCGAATTTTCTTCCTAGTCCTGGAGCCACGTCCATCGCGTAAAGCGCGGCTTCTATCGGGATCGTTCCGCTTCCGCAAAAAGGATCGACAAGCGGTGTCTTGCGCCGCCAAAGCATGTACTGCAAAAGAATTGCCGCGGTCGTCTCGCGCATCGGAGCGATTCCGCCGTCAGTCCTGTAGCCTCGCTTGTGCAAGGGGTCTCCGCTAAGGTCGAGCAAAACAAAAACTTTGTCGTTGTCAACGTAAATGCGGACGTCGCTTTCCAAGCCGCTTTCGGGCATCGAGCTCATTCGCCAAACGTCGCAAAGCTTTTTGTAAATCGCTTTTTGCGCCATTGACTGGATTGTGTGTTCAGAATCAAGCCGGCTTTTGTAAACGCGGATTTTGTCCACGACGACGCGGGTGTCTTTTCTAAAATAGTTTTGCCAAGGGATTGAATAGATTCCGTCGAACAAGAGGTCAAAGTTGTCCGCGTCAAATTCCGCCAACTGCAAAAAAACTCTGTCGGCGGTTCTAAGGCAAAGGTTGGATCTAAAAAGGGCGTCGTCGTCTCCCAAAAAGGTGACGCGGCCTGGAACCTTGACCGCGTCGGATGGGGCGAGCTTATAGCCCAAATGCTTTATTTCGTTTCCTAAAATTTTTTCAGCGCCCACCGCGCACAAGGCTACCAATGTATTCATAGCCTAAAAATAACACTTTTACACTTTTTGTTCAAGTGTCACAGCGGTTGGGCGCTGCCGGGCGGGCGCCGTTTAAATTAGTCGCCGAAGGAGTATTCCGTTCCGTCAACCTTGACTTTGTCCAACAAGGGAGCTCGCAAGCTGTCGGCCAAAGCTTTCTTTAAAAGCTCTGTCTCGGAGGCGTTGTCCTCGATTCCGTTCAAGGCGGCGTTAAGCTGAGACTCGTAAATCGAGCGGTTCATCGTAAAGACGACGTAGTACTCGTAATAGTAGTCGTATGAGCTTTCGGGAGACTTTTTGTTAATCTTGACTCCCTGCTTGGGTTTTCTGAACTGCATCCAGTACTGGGCCTCTTTGAGCAAGCCGTTAAGCTCTATGGCCGAAAGGGCTTTTACTGTTTGGTCGATGGCAAGCTTTTTCTTGCTTTCGTCGCCGCTGGTTCCCTGGAAAACGGCGTTGGCGCACTGGCCTACCGCGATAGAGAACGAGTTGGCCACCTGGCGCTGAACGTCAACCTGGTCTGTCCAAGTCTTAAGGAATTCCAAGTCATTTCCTTGGTTGGTAAAAACAAATACCTGCTGTTCCTTTAAGTCAATCTTAAGGGCCTTGGCAACCTGCTTGTTTTCGCCTTCCAAAACGGCTTGAACCCAGCCCGGCACATCCGTTCCAAGGGCGATTCCAGGGCGGTTTACAACTTCGATTTTCTGTTTGGCCACCTTTCCCTTTTTGGCGGCAAAAAGTCCTGTAGAAGAAAGAACGGCCATAATCAAAGCAAAGGCCATAAATCTTTTTTTATTCATAATAAACTCCTTATCCTTGCTTTGGCAAAGATGGCCTAATTGTAAGCCTTGCAAAATGATTTGTCAACTTTCAAAACAATAAACGCGCTTTTTTGTCACAATTTTGTCAAAACTCGCCGCGGGCCGAGCGGTGAAATTCTGCGGCAAATTCTATTGAAAAAAAGTGAAAGTGATAGTATACTTATTGAATATTTTAGGCTAGGCCGAACCTAGCATAGGAGATTTTATGGCAGAAGCAAAACTCGACTTTACAATAGAAACATTGGGACCCTGCAAGTTCCCCTCGCCCATCAAGTTGTCGAACGTATTCGGCGACCACAAGGCCAACTACGTTAAGGACGACTCTTACGTCCGCAACACAATCAACGTATTCGACACAAGCAAAAAGGACGACATGTCCAGCGCCAACCTTTTGCAAAAGGCCGGCCCTCGCGAAAAGATTTACTTTGACCCCGAGCAGGTAAACGCCGGCATCTGCACTTGCGGCGGCCTTTGCCCCGGTTTGAACGACGTAATCCGCGCCGTAGTCCGCTGCTTGTGGAAGCGCTATGGAGTTCATTCAATCCACGGCTTCCAGTTCGGCTACAAGGGCTTCTTTGAAGAAAGCGGCTACGACACCGTTCAGCTTAACCCCTACAACGTGGACGACATCCATAAAATCGGCGGCACCTTCTTGGGAACCAGCCGCGGCGGCGGACAGCGCACAGGCGACATCGTAGACACTTTGGTAGCCCGCCACATCAACATGGTTTTCATCATCGGCGGAGACGGAACCCAGCGCGGAGCCTTGGACGTGGCCAACGAAGTTGAGCGCCGCGGCCTCAAGATCGCCGTTATCGGCGTTCCCAAAACAGTTGACAACGACTTGCAGTTCATCGACCGCTCCTTTGGCTTTGAGACTGCCGTTCAAAAAGCCAAGGACGCCGTTACTGCCATCCACATGGAAGCGCACTCGCAAATCAACGGCATCGGCCTTGTAAAATTGATGGGCCGCGAATCAGGCTTTATCGCCACAGCCACCGCTCTTGCCAGCCACGAAGTAAACTTCTGCTTGATTCCAGAAGTTCCCTTTGACCTTGACGGACCCAACGGCTTCTTGCATTGGCTTGAAGTCCGCTTGCAAAAGCGCGGCCACGCCGTTATCGTAGTCGCCGAAGGCGCCGGACAGGAATTGCTTACAAAGACAAACCAAAAGGACGCGTCGGGCAACACAAAGCTCGCCGACATCGGAACTTTCTTGCGCGATAAGATCACCGAATACTTTAAGGAAAAGAACATTCACATCAACCTTAAGTACATCGACCCCAGCTACCAGGTTCGCGCGGCCGTCGCCAACGCCAACGACTCGATTTACTGCGAGCGCTTGGGCAACAACGCCGTTCACGCCGCGATGGCCGGAAAGACAAAGATGGTCGTCGGCTTGGTTCACGACAAGTACGTTCACATCCCGATTTCTGTCGTAACATCAAAGCGCAACGTGGTTGACCCCGAGGGAGCCTTGTGGCGCGACGCGCTTGACGCGACCGGCCAGCCGATGTTGATGGTCAACAACGCGCAGGACGCCAAAGACCGCGCCTCTAACGTCGCCGACGGAAAGGCCAAAAAGACAGAATAAGTCTGGTCAAGGCACAAAAAAAACCGCTCCTTTCGGAGCGGCTTTTTTTTGCCCTACGCGCCAAGCGGCGCGAGGTTATCAGTTTACACAAGACCTTGGGCAATCATCGCGTTGGCGACTTTGATGAAGCCCGCGATGTTGGCGCCGGCGACGTAGTCGGTCTTTCCGGCTTTTGTCTTAAGGCCAAACTTCTTGGCTGTCTCAAAGGCGTTGTCATGAATGTTCTTCATGATGCCGTCAAGGCGCTGGTCAACTTCTTCGAATGACCATGAGAGGCGCTCTGAGTTCTGGCTCATTTCGAGGCCTGAAACTGAAACGCCGCCCGCGTTTGAAGCTTTTCCGGGAGCGAATAAAACGCCGGCATCCTGGAACTTGTTTGTGGCTTCGATTGTGCTGGGCATGTTGGCGCCTTCGGCAACCAACTTAACGCCGTTCTTGATAAGCATGTCGGCGTCCTTTCCGTCCAACTCGTTCTGAGTGGCGCAGGGGAAGGCGCAGTCAACTTTTACTGACCACGGCTTGGCCTTGGCTGTGAACTTGGCCTTGGGGTACTTCTTAACGTACTCGTCGATCTTTTTGTGAGCGTCGCGGAACTTCTTTACGTACTCCAACTTCTTCTGGTCGATTCCGTCGGGGTCATAGATGAATCCGCTTGAGTCAGACATTGTAACCGGCTTAGCTCCAAGCTGAATCAATTTTTCTACGGCGTATTGGGCTACGTTTCCGTCTCCAGAAACAGCGCAAGTCTTTCCCTTGAAGTCTTCGCCGACTTTGGCGAGCATTTCGCGGGCAAAGTAAATCAAGCCGTAGCCTGTGGCTTCGGTTCTGGCCAAAGATCCGCCAAACTGCAAGCCCTTTCCGGTCAAAACGCCGGTGAACTCGTCGCGGATTCTCTTGTACTGGCCGAACATATAGGCAACCTCGCGGCCGCCAACGCCCTTGTCTCCGGCCGGAACGTCTGTGTCCGGTCCGATGTGGCGCTGCAATTCTGTCATAAATGACTGGCAGAAGCGCATGACTTCCGCGTCTGACTTTCCGTGGGGATCAAAGTCGCTTCCGCCCTTTCCGCCGCCCATCGGGAGCGTTGTAAGGCTGTTCTTCAATGTCTGTTCAAAGCCCAAGAATTTGAGTACCGAAAGGTTTACTTCGGGACTAAAGCGGATGCCTCCCTTGTAGGGGCCGATCGCGCTGTTGAACTGAACGCGGTAGCCGCGGTTGACGTGGGCCTTGCCTTTGTCGTCTGTCCACGGAACGCGGAACATGATGACTCGTTCCGGCTCTACGAAACGCTCGAGAACCGCCTGGCTCTCAAGTTGCTTTTGCATTTTTGCAACGATAGGATCAAGAGTTGTCAAAACTTCCTGAACCGCCTGGAGGAATTCGGGTTCGTTGGCGTTTTTGGCCTGAACGTCCGCCCAAATTCTTTTAACGTATTCGTTTTTCATTTTTGCTCCTGCTTTGCGGCCGAGTTTGAAGCCGCAGGCTTTTTAATATTATCAAAAAATTAAGTGTTGTTAAAGTAGTTTAGCCAAATTTTATTAAAAATTTTGGGGAATTTTGCCCGTTCCGCAAAAAAAGCCCGCCATAATTGGCGGGCCATGCATAAAGGTTTAGTCCTTGAAAATCTTCTTGAACTCTACCAAAAGTATGTCTGTCTCGATTGAGGCGTCGACATCCGTCAACTTGTTTTTGGCGCGGTAGTAAGCGATAAGGGGCTCAGTCTGCTCGCGGTAAACGTCCATGCGGTGCAAGATTGATTCCTGCTTGTCGTCGTCGCGCTGGTAAAGCTCGCCGCCGCACTCGTCGCAAATGCCTTCTACCTTTGAGGGCTTTGTAAGGATGTTAAAGTTGGCTCCGCACTTTTTGCAAACGCGGCGGGTGCTCAATCTTTTGATGACCACTTCGTCGGCGATCTGGAAGTTTACGCAAGTAACGTTGGGGCAGAATTTTCCAAGCGCGTCGGCCTGGGGAATCGTGCGGGGGAATCCGTCAAGGATAAAGCCGTTCTTGCAGTCGGGTTCAGCCAAGCGTTCCTGCACAAGGGCGCAAGTGATGTCGTCGCTGACCAATCCGCCGGCGTCAATGATTGACTTTACCTTCTTTCCAAGTTCAGTCTGGTTTTTAATCGCGGCGCGGAAAATGTCGCCGGTTGAAATGTGTGGAATGTTGTAGTCTTTTGCCACTTTTACGGCAAGCGAGCCCTTTCCGGCTCCGGGCGGTCCCAAGAAAATAAAATTCATTTGTGTCTCCTATAATGGTTATTCCGCATAGTATAGCGCGAATTTGGGAAAATTGCAAATTTTATTTTTGGGTCACTGCCCTAATCACATTTCCCCCTAACATCACCCCGCTTTTAGGCGTATTTGCTTGACAAAAGACGTATTATGGCATATTATTCAATAAATACGCCTAAAACCACCCTAATTTTGGGCGTATTCTATATATGGTAGGTGTATGAGAGCGTTTGACTATTCAAAAAATTTGCATTGCATTCTCGATGATGAAATTCTTGGATATATCGCAAAAATCCATGAATGCAAGGGACGGCAGGATTTTTTTGTCCGCCAAAAAAAGGACGAGCTGGAAAAGCTTGTGGAGATTGCAAAGGTTCAGAGCGTTGAAAGCTCAAACAAGATAGAAGGAATTGTTACGACAAACGCCCGAATCAAAAGCCTAGTGGCGGACAAAACAACACCGCGCAATCGTGACGAAAAAGAAATTATGGGCTACCGAGATGTGTTGAATGTCATCCATGAAAACTTTGAATACATTCCGATAAGCTCGTCTTATATTTTGCAACTTCATAAATATCTTTACAAGTATTCAGATTCAAGCATTGGCGGAAAATTTAAGAACTCGCAAAACTATATTGTGGCAAACAATTCCAACGGAGAAACGTCAATTTTATTCACGCCGCTTTCTCCGGTTGAAACTCCAATCGCGATTGAAGCGCTTTGCGACACGTTCAACAAAACTGTTGACGCCGGCAAGGTGGAGCCGCTTTTGTTGATTTGTTCATTTGTCAAAGACTTTCTTTGCGTTCACCCCTTTAATGACGGAAACGGAAGAATGTCGCGGCTTTTAACCACGCTGCTTTTGTATCGCGCCGGTTTTGTTGTGTGCAAATACATCAGCCTGGAAAAGAAAATCGAAAAAACAAAGGAATCTTACTATCAAACTCTGCAACAAAGCTCGGAAGGCTGGTTGGAAGGAAAGAATGACAACACGCCGTTTGTCAAATATTTATTGGGAACCATTCTCGCCGCCTATCGCGATTTTGAAGAACGCTTGGATTTAATCAGCCAAAAGCTTGATAGTTTTCAGATGGCGCAAAAGGCATGTTCCGCCCGGATTGGAAAATTCACTAAAAGCGACATTCAAGAAGACTGTCCTTCAATCAGCAAGGCCTCGATAGAAAGCGCTCTTAAAAAACTCTGCGAACAAGGCAAGTTGGAAAGGCATGGAAACGGAAAGGCGACTTTCTACGTCCGAAAGACAATATAGCAAAAACGCTGCTTCCAAAAACCTTTACCTTACCCCGCCTTTGATGCCGTGGGCTTTTTTGAAGTCGGCTTTGGCGGAGTACATGGCTTGGTCGGCGCGCTTAAAGACTTTTTCGACTGTCTTGTCGCCGTGGGTGTATTCGGACATGCCAAGAGCGGCGGAATAGCGCTGCCAGGGCTTTGCGTTGGAATCGTTGAATGTTTTTTCAAAAGTTTTTAGGGCTTCGTCAAGAAGGGCCTTTCTGTTATCATAGTCTTCGTCAAGCAAAACGACTACAAACTCGTCGCCGCCGATTCGGAATACTGGGGAATGTTTGTAAATGTGGCAAACTTTTTTGCAGCAGCCCTTAAGGTAGTTGTCGCCAAAGGTGTGGCCGTGCGTGTCGTTTATGTTCTTTAAGAAATTCACGTCTACCATTACGATCGCAAACTCAAAATTTTCTTTGCCGATTTTTTCGTCAAGCTCGGCGGCTTTCTTTAAATAGGCGGACTTGTTTCCGACGGAGGTAAGCGAATCCTGGTAAACCTTGCGGCTCATCTCGCCAATGTTGCTTTCAACCATTTCTTTTTCAGCACGGATTTGAACGATGTCCTTAAGGTAATCCAAGATTCTGATTTGCATCGAACGGATTCCGTTGTAAATGTCTTCTATCTCGTCGTTGCTTTTTATGTTAAGGTCAAGGACGCCGCACTCTTTGTAGCTTTTGTTGTTTGAGGGAGAGAACTTTTTCATCTCACTTGTGATGGCGTCCATCGGCTTTATTACGATTCGATTTATAAGACGAATCGCTCCGATCAAAACAAAAACCGTAAAGACAATCGCGCTTGCTAAAAGGTACATCAAGAAGGTCTTTCGCTCCTTCATAATGTCATTCATTCCAACGTCGCAGCCGACTTGGCAAACCAAATTTCCAGCGTCGTCATAAACAGGAACAAAGGAGGAGCAAAGCCAGCCCCAATCGCCTTCAGAAATAGTAGGCTCAACTTCTTTTGAAGCGTCGATGCCCAATAAGCTTTCTTCCCGATCCTCAAAATAGCCGGTCATGTAAATCGGATTTTCGTCGTCATCCATCAAATACATGTCTTGGGTTTCGTTCTTTCCGCCCCAAACGACAACGTAAAGGTACTTGATGTCTTCCATCGTGCGAAGGTAGCGAACCATAAGCGCTTGGTTTTTCTTGTAATCGTCCCAAAGATTTTTTTCTTTTAGATATTCTTCAATCGGCGCTTCGTCCTCGTTCTCTTCGGCCTGCGCGCGGATCTCTTGGTATTCTGGCGAGACAGCGACTTCCTTAAGCCTTGAGTAAAAATCAGTGTCAATAAATTGCGCGAAGTTTCTTGCGGAATGGAGCGAAAGGTTCTTAAAGTATCCGTCGATTTGTCTTGCGTTGATTCTATAGGAAATTAAGGCCGCGCCAAAAGCGGCAAAAAAGACAGTAAGTCCAACGAATAGATAAACTTTTTGACCGATAGTGAATTTTCTTTTTGTCATAACGCTTTATTATAGCGCGGCTTTTGATTTTTTTCCACGAAAAAATTTTAATATGACAAAAAGTTATTTTTGGCTGATTGTAAACAAGGCGACTTCGCTGGTCCAGTCAAAGATTGTGGTTTGGGCGGCGGAAGAAAAGAAGCGGGCTAGCTCGGCGGTTTTGTCGGAACCGATGGCGGCCTTTATGGCGGCGGCGTATGGAGAGCTTTCGCTTTCAAACCAGGCGCTGATTTCCTTTTGGCTTACGCGGCGCTTTTCGGTTATCTTGCTTGCCTTGCATTCAACCTTAAAGCCTTGCTCTTCAAAAACTTTTTTGACGCTTTCCGCGTTCCAGTCAAAGAGCGGATTTGACTTGTCGCTAAAAAACTTTCCTTCGGCTTCGGACATTTTTTCCAAGAGCGGCCGCCACGCGTCAAGAATGCCGCCGGCCAAAACTTGCTTTTCGATGACCTTGCTTACTCGCTGGCCCGCGCTGGGGATTTGCTGGCTGATGATGATTTTCCAGCCGGCGGGAATTTTTCCCGCGATTCCGCAAGTGGCAAAGGCGCCGCTCATGCTTTGAACGCTTTCGGCGCTGTTAAAGGGATTCCTAAAAAAGAATTTGTCAAAGACAATGTTTTTTTCGTAAAAGGCTGCCAAAACTTTTTTGAGGAGCGCCTCGTCAACCGACTGTTGGCCGGCCTTGGATTGCTGGGCGGCGCCGTCGTCTTCCGCTCCCGGGCGGACAAGCAAAACCGGCTTGTCCAAGTCGCCCAAAGTGCGCGCGTATTGCTCCAACACTTCCAGTCCTTTTTGGGAACGGCACAAACCGCAAGTGACGCCTTCCGGTGTTTTTCGCGCGAGCTCCCACAACAAAAGCGCGTCGTCGGCGTTCCACACCAAAGAGCGGTCGCTTCTAACCAAACGCGCGGCTTCTATCATTTGGTCGCGCGCTTGCAAAAGAACCTCGGCGCGGTTGGAATCCAAGCGCTCGCGCCAAGACTTGTCGGCGTTTTGAAGCGCGTTCTCTTTGCCCTGGTCTTTTGGACTAAAGGTCAGCGACTCGCCGTTCTTGTCCTTAAACTGCTGCTGCAGCAAAAGCGCGACGTCCGAATTTTTGCTTCCGGTTGTCTGGCTTGAAGTCGGATCCAGCGCGCGCTCGCCGGTGTCGTCTTCCAAGATGGCCGCGATTTGCAATTCCCTGCGCGACAAAACGTCGTCGCGAATTTTCTTTTCGTAGCCCTGGTCGCTGGGCGTGTAAAAGACGCGGCCAACAAGTTGGTCGGGCAAATATTGCTGGGCAACCCAGTGGTCGCGGTAAGCGTGCGGATACAAGTAGCCCGCGCCGTGGCCAAAGCCTTCCGCGTCGCGGCTTGCGTCGCGCAAATGGTTTGGAACTTCGGTGTCTTCCTTCTCAACGGAGGCAAGCGCATCAAAAAAGGCCATCGACGAATTTGACTTGGGAGCGGTGGCCAAGTAAAGCGCGGCGTGCGCCAAATGATAGCGGCCTTCCGGCAAGCCCACGCGGTCAAAGGCGGCGGCGCAAGATTCCACCACGCCAAGCGCGTAAGGGTCTGCCAAGCCCGTGTCTTCGCAGGCGCTTATAAGCATTCGCCTAAAAATAAAGTGCGGGTCTTCGCCAGAGCGCACCATTCTTGCAAGCCAATACATCGCCGCGTCGGGGTCGCGGCCCCGCAAGCTTTTTATAAAGGCGCTGATAATGTCGTAATGGTAGTCGCCGTCACGGTCGTAAAGGACAACTTTTTTTTGGATCGACTCTTCCGCCGCCTCCCGGCTGATAAAGATTGTGCTTCCGTAAGAAGGCTGCGGCGGGTTTGCGTCGGGCGCCCACTGGACTGGCGTGGTTTCAACAGCCAATTCCAGCGCGTTTAAAAGCGAGCGCGCGTCTCCGTTGGCAGTGTCGATCAAGTGCTCCAAGGCGCCGCTTTCAAAATCGATTCGCCAATGGCCGTAGCCGCGGTCGATGTCGTTGAGCGCCATGTAGGCCACGTTTTTCAAATCGTCTTTTGTAAGCTGCTTTAGCTGAAAGACGCGGCTTCGGCTGACAAGCGCTTTGTTGACTTCAAAGAAAGGATTTTCCGTCGTGGCGCCGATTAAGATTATCGTGCCGTTTTCTACCCAGGGCAAAAGCGCGTCTTGCTGGGCCTTGTTCCAGCGGTGGACTTCGTCAACGAACAAGATTGTGCGGCGGCTGTATAGGTTCTTAAAGTCTTCGGCCTGCTTTATTGCGTTGCGTATGTCAGCCACGCCGGTAAGAACCGCGTTCAATGTTATGAAATTGCTTTTTGTGTGGCTGGCTATGACGTGCGCGAGGGTTGTTTTTCCGCTTCCGGGAGGGCCGTAAAATATTACGGAAGTCAATTGGTCGGCGGCTATGGCTCGGCGGAGAAGGCGGCCCTTTCCTACGATGTGGTCTTGGCCGATGTACTCGTCAAGGTTTCGCGGCCTCATTCGCGCCGCTAACGGCTCATGCGTCTTTGTGTTTTCAAAAAGCGCGTCTGCCATACCGTTCCTATTCTAGTCGCGGTTCCACTCTCGCCTTTCAGGATAGTAGGCCCACATACAGATGTGGTCAAATTGCGCGGAATTGCTTCCGTTTCCTGTGTAGTTTTGGCTTGCGTAAATCGCGGTTTCCGTTTCGTTTTTTTCCGGATTGACTACCAATATCGAAAGAATGTTGTACTGCGCGCTAAGCGTCGCCTCCGCATTGTAAGGCATGTTTGACGCTCTTGAACCGGGAACCCCTTCCGCCGTTAAAGGATGATGGGTGATTCCGCTTGAAGTTCCGACAAGGATATAGTCTTTTGTAACGCCCAGCGACAAAATGCCGGCCTTGGCGCCCACGCTTCCAGTCTTCGCTCCGCCCCAACGCAATGTGGAACCGTCGCCGTAATAATAAATCGTCGCGTCGCCGCCGGACGAACTTTCGTTTGTGCAAGAGCCTGTGGAATTAAAGAAGCGGACTGCGCTTCCGACATAAACGCATGACTGCGAGCTTGTGGTAGGCTTTGTGTCCGCGTTTGTTGTTGACCAATCAAGAACTCCAACCGCAGTAGCACCGCTTAACTTATAGGCCCTGTTTCCTGGAGCTCCTCCGATCAAGATAAAATACGCGCTTCTATTCGCTTCTTTTATTGCGTTGGTTCCAAACAAATATGTTCTGCTCGAAGAGCTATAGGCAATGTCTCCGCTTCCATAAACGGCTGTCACCTTGCTCCAGCTTGATCCGTCGCTAGAACACCACAACTCGCGGCGCACAGGGATGTTTTCGCCGTCTTTAGACGAATCTTTTGAAATGCCGACAAGCGCGTAGATGTAGTCTTTGTCCGCCGCAAGTTTAAGGACTTGTCCCGAAGGCGCTCCCGTCTTGGACCAAGTTCCGTAACTATTGCTGGTGTTGCTCTTTCGGTAAATGTTTCCGTTGGCGCAATAAAACTGGTCTTTAAAGCGGATTATGCTTCTGATGTCAGACTTAATGTTGGCGTCTTTCAATGTGACTTCTTTGCGAATGTTCCAATAAATGACGTCCTGGCAGCCAGAAACAAGCGCGACCACAACTGCGGCCAAGGAAGCTAGAACGATTTTTTTTGCTTTTAAAAGTTTCATCCTGCCGCCTCCTTAAAAGTGATACTTTACGCCGGCCGAAACGGAGGCCATGTTAAGATAGTCGTTCTTTTCTGGTTCCTTAAAGTACCATTGGGGCATATAGGTAAAAAAGCCTTCTATGCCGGCTGACCAACCTTCGCTGATTCGATAATAGCAACCGGCGCCCGCTCGTATGATCAAGCCCGGAAAGAAAGTGTTTGCCAAATAGTTCGTCGCCACCATTCCAATATTGAACGTAATCGGGAACTCAAATTTTTTGACGGCCGGAAGGAACGTCACTCCAACTGTCATAGGAATGTAGGTAAGAATGTTGCTTCCGATTGTAGGGTTGTATCCAAAGCCAAGCTCAACGTCAAGCGCAAGCCAAGACGTCAAAAAGCGTCCGTAGCCTACTGTGGCTTGGCCGCCAACCTTTAAGTTTTTTCCAAAGTTCAAGGGAAAGTTGGGCATCAAGCGGACGTTGATAAACTGGTCTCCGGGAGCGTTTTGCAAATAAACAAAATCGTATTGGTCGTCGTAAACGTCAGGCGAATCTCCCTCGTCAGTTTTGTCATCATTATTGGCTTGCTCATTGTTCTGAGCTTCCTGTGAATTCTGTGAGTCTTGCGAGCCTTGTTCTTTCTGTGTTTCCTGCTTTTCTTGCGAATTGCTTTCGCTTTCCTGCGAATAGAAATTAGCGCTCAAGAAAAAAATGGCGCAAAAAGCGAGAACAATTGCTTTTAACTTGCTTTTCATAAATCCTCAAATATGGTAGATTATTATATACTTTTTTACTAAACAAAGCAATAAGACTTTAGGTTACAGGGGATTTTTATGGCAGGAATCATTATTGACGGAAAAGCGGTCGCGGCTGACATCCGCGCGCAGGTTGCAAAGCGGGTTGAGGCGCTAAAGGCCAAGGGCGTAATGCCCGCCCTAAGCGTGATTTTGGTCGGAGACAACCCGGCCAGCGTAAGCTACGTGACAGGAAAGCAAAAGGCCCTTGCCGAGTCGGGCATGGTTGACAAATCGATTCACTTGCCCGAATCCACCAGCGAGCAAGAATTGCTGGATTTGATCACAAAGCTTAACGCCGACCCCTCCGTCCACGGAATTTTGGTGCAACTGCCCCTTCCCAAGCATATTAATGAAGAAAAAATCACCCTTGCCATCGACCCCAAAAAGGACGTCGACGGATTCCACCCGGTAAATATGGGCAATTTGTTGATAGGAAAAAAAGGCTTTTTGCCCTGCACTCCCCACGGTGTTTTGATTTTGCTGGAACGGGCGGGAGTCCAGACAAACGGAGCCCGCGTCGCGGTAATCGGCCGCTCCAACATCGTCGGAAAACCGATGGCGCTTTTGCTCAGCCGCAAAGAGTACAATTCCACCGTAACCCTTTGCCACACGGGAACAAAAGACTTGGCCTCCATAACCCGCGAGGCAGACATCATAATCGCGGCCGCCGGAAGGCCCAACACCGTCACCGCCGACATGGTAAAAGACGGAGCCGCAGTCATCGACGTTGGCGTGAACCGAATCCCCGACGCTTCCAAAAAGTCCGGCTTCCGCTTAGTCGGCGACGTTGACTTTGAGGCGATAAAGGAAAAGGCCAGCGTAATCACTCCGGTTCCGGGCGGCGTCGGCCCTATGACAATCGCGCTTTTGATGCAAAATACGCTTGAGGCGGCGGAAAACGCTTACGCTGAAAAGGCGTCGCAAGCCTAAAACTGCGGACGGACTAAAAACGAATGACTTATTTTTTTGAAACATACGGCTGCCAGATGAACATCGCCGAAAGCGCGGCGGTGGAGCAACTATTGATCGCGCGCGGCTGGACAAAAGCAAGCGACGCTCAATTTGCCGACATGGTTATCATCAACACTTGCTCTGTGCGCGCGTCCGCCGAAAGCCGCATCATCGGCCGCCTTGGATATTTTACCGGCCTTAAAGCCGTGCGCGAAAAGCGGCCCCACGCAAAGACGCGCAAGATGGAAGCCGCCGCCGAATACGTCAAGAACGGCCCGATTCCCCTTACGCTTGTGGTGATGGGCTGCATGGCCCAACGCCTTTTGGACAGCCTAAAAAAAGACTGGCCCGCCATCGACTACGTTGTCGGAACCTTTGCCAAGAACAAGTTTGGCGACATAATCAGCGCCGCGGAAAATTCATCGCAAGCCCAAGAAGCGGCCGCTTTTGGCGCTGCCCAGGACGCATCGCTAGACGAAAAACCCATTTACAATTTTGCCTCCCTTTCGCTGGAACCGGGCGCCTTTAGCTCCTTTGTTCCAATCATGAACGGCTGCAACAACTTTTGCGCTTACTGCATCGTTCCCTACGTGCGCGGCCGCGAAGTTTCAAGACCTCTAAGCGAAATCTTTGAAGAGATAAAAGTTCTGGGCGGCTACGGGGTAAAGGAAATCACTTTGCTGGGCCAAAACGTAAACTCATACTTATGCGAAGACCCTGACTTTGGCCGCGTGGACTTTCCGCGCTTGCTTGAATTGATATGCCGCAAAATCGAAGAGACAGGTTCCCCGATAAAATGGATACGCTTTGACTCAAGCCACCCAAAAGACTTGTCCGACCGCTTGATAGAAGTGATGGCGAAGGAAGAGAAAATTTGCAAGCACATACATTTGCCGGTGCAACACGGTTCCACAAAAATCTTGCAAAAGATGAACCGCAAGTACAGCCGCGAGCAATACTTGGAATTGGTTCAAAAGATCCGCGCGGCGGTGCCCGACATTTCGCTCACAACTGACATTATGATCGGCTTTCCTGGCGAAACGGAAGAAGACTTTGAAGCCGCTTACTCGTTGATGAAGGAAGTCCAATACGAAGACGCCTTTATGTACTACTACAATCCGCGCGAAGGAACTCCAGCGGCAAAGTGGCCCGACCAAATTCCGCTTGAAACAAAGAAAGAGCGGCTTCAAAAAATCATCGACTTGCAGCTTGTGATTACCCAAGCCGAAATGGAAAAGCAAGTCGGCAAAACAATAACGGTCTTGGCCGACAAAACCACGCTAGAAAATCCCAACGAGCTTTTGGGCAAAACCGAACGCGACGAACGCGTTGCCTTTGCGGCGGACAAATCGCTTATCGGAAGCTTTGTCCGCGTAAAGCTGACGTCGCTGAACGGCCACACGTTTAAGGGAGAATTAGTCTAGCGCTTTTTAGTCTTTGACTTTGCCGCCGGCTTTTTTGTCGCGGGTTTCTTGGCAGGCGCTTTTTTTGCCGCAGGTTTCTTTGTCGCGGCTTTCTTTGCTGGCGCCTTTTTTACGGCTGGCTTTTTGGCCGGAGCTTTCTTGGCGGCAGTTTTCTTTGCGGCCGGCTTGGCCTTTGGCTTTGCCGCGGGCTTTTTGGCTGCGGGCTTCTTTGCCGGAGCCTTGGCCTTGGAAGCGGCGGCCTTCTTTGCCGGAGCTTTTGCCTTTGCCGCGGGCTTTGCGACGGAGCCGCGCTTAATCTTGCGCGTAGTGGTCATCTCAAGCGGCTTTTCCAAAATCGTAATCTTAGAAATGCGCGCGTAAGGCTGCAAGCTCTTGTTGATCTTGTCTACAATCAACTTGATTTCGTCGTAAACCTTTTTGTCGCCGGACGCGACATTGCGAGCGATGAAAAGCCTGTTGAGCAAATCGTCCGACGGATAAATCAAGGCTTCGATTTCCTCAGACTTGGTTTCTTCGTTGGCGATGTAGCCGCGAACCATAATTTGCTCGATGTCGTACTCAAGCTGGAACGCGTCCTCGATTTCTTCGGGGTATACGTTCTTTCCGCCCTCGGTGACGATAAGGTTTTTGGCGCGGCCGCTGAGCATAAGGTAATGCTCTTTGTCCATCCAGCCCAAGTCGCCGGTTTTTAGGAAGCCGTCCTTTGTGAACATTTCCTGCGTTTCGTAAGGCATGTTGTAGTAGCCCCTCATTACCATCGGACCCTTAACGGCAATCTCGCCTATGCCCTGCTCGTTGGGATTAAGAATCTTGATTTCTTCCCAGGGACTAAAATCCATTCCAACGCTTTCGACCTTAAAATGCTCCATCGGATTCAAAGCGATGATCGGAGAAGTTTCGGTCAAGCCGTAGCCCTGGATAAAGTCGATTCCCAACGCGTTGTAGCCTTTGAAAATGCTTGAGGCAAGCGGGCCGCCTCCGCAAATGGCGACGCGGATTGTCGAAATGTTGGCCGCGTCCAAAACTGAATGCAAAAGGTACTTTCCTACGTTCACGCCAATCAATTTTTTAACGCCGTAGCTTACGTTCATCAAGAACTTGATCAAAAGCTCAACGACTTTTCCCTTGGCGGCCACGCCCTTTAGGATTCCCGTGTAAAGCTTGTTGTACAAAAGCGGAACGCCAAGCATGACGGTAATCTTTCCTTCGCGCAGCTCTTTGAGCAATCGGGTCACGGCCATGCTCTTTCCAAAGACGATCGAACAGCCGGCGCTAAGCGGGCAAATCAAGGCCGCTTGCATTGTGTACGCGTGGTGAATCGGAAGCAAGTTGTAAAAAACGTCGGTGTCAAGCAAGATCAAATTTTGCTGCGCGATAAAGCAGTCGCTTACCAAATTTTCGTGGCTGAGCATTACTCCTTTTGGCGTGCCTGTCGTTCCGCTGGTGAACAAAATCGCCGCGATGTCCTTGTCCGAAACGTCTGGATAAGCGGGAGCCTTTTTTGGCGCGGGAAGGTTGTAGACAAAAGTCTTGGGCTCTTTGGGGCTAAGCGAATAGACCTTGCAGCCAAGGCGGTTCTTTTGGAACCAGTCGTATTTTTCTTCGTCAACAAAAAGCATTTTGGGCTTTGCGGTCTTTATGAGGTTTGCGATTTCGTTGTTGTGGAGAGCGTAGTCCATCGGGCAGGCGATGGCTCCGGCCAACATTGAGGCGATGAAAACAGTGGCCCATTCCGGGGAATTTTTTCCGCTGACGGCAACGCGGTCGCCCTTCTTGATTCCGTTGGAAATCATCCATTGGGCCAGCGTCTCGACGTTCCGCCAAACCTGGGTGTAAGTGTAGCTTTGCTTGGACCCGCCGTTTCCGTCAAAGTCGACAAAGCAAATGTTGTCAGGCCATCGCTCAACGGAAATGCGGAACATTTGCGGCAGCGTAGGCCAATTTGTCTTAAAGAACTTTCCCCGGTATTCGTCCAAAAATCTCCAACTAACATCGTCTCTTATCGCTTTCATAACAGGCCCCTGTATTATATGGATATAACATTTCTATTATAACACATCTTTTATAGAAAATGGGAGAAAATTTTAAAAATCTTTTATAAACTTGTACAAGGTCGCGGGGCAAACTTTTAGCTTTTTGCTGATTTGCTCCTTGGAATAGCCATAGTCAAGAAGTTTTCGGATTTCGTCCTCCCGCCCCGTAAGCTTCACATGGGAATTCCGCTTGCCCTTGGGGTGGCCCAAAACGCCGCCTTCCGCTTTTTTTCGCAGCAAAGCCTCTTTTGTCCGCTGGCTTATCAATTCCCGCTCGATTTCGGCCGAAATGCTAAAGGCAAAGGCCAAAACCTTGCTGGTAAGGTCGTCGCCTAGCCGGTAGCCTTCCTTTACCGTGTAAACGCTGACATTCATTTCCATGAGGCGGTTCAAAATCGACATAATCATGAAAATGTTCCTACCCAAGCGCGAAAGCTCAGAACAAATAATGACGTCTTTGCTTTTGGCCATTTTTATTAGTTTTCCTAAATTTCTCTTGTCAGGCGATATCGTTCCGCTAACCGTCTCCTCAATCCACTTGTCGATGGGAAGGTTGTTCTTTTTTGCGTACTCCGTAATCTCAAAGCGCTGGTTTTCCACCGTTTGCTTGTCCGTGCTGACTCTAATATAACCGTAAATCATATAGTTGCCTCCAAGATATTTATCGGTATCTTGAATTTGAGGCGCTCCTTATGTTAGAATAATTCTTATGAGCAAGACTTCTGTGAAAAAGGTGGGAATTCTCACTAGCGGGGGAGACGCCCCTGGATTGAACGCGGCCATCCGCGGAGTTTGCCGGGCTGGAATGGTTCAGTACGGAATGGAATTTTTTGGAATCCAAAACGGCTACCGAGGCCTTGTGCAGGGCAACATGGTTCCGCTCAAGTCCGAAGATTTGCGCGGCATTTTGACAATCGGCGGAACTCTTTTGGGAACCAGCCGCGAAAAGCCCTTTAAGGCAAAGGAACCCGATCCGGTGGCAAAAATGATGCCGGTTGACGCGATAAAGAAGAATTACAAAAAATGGGGCTTGGACGCGCTTGTCTGCCTTGGCGGAAACGGAACCAACACCACGGCCAGCCTTTTGGCCGACGAAGGCCTTAACGTCGTTGGCCTTCCAAAAACAATCGACAACGACATCGTTCACACCGACATGACATTCGGCTTTCACACCGCGCTTGACGTGGCCACAGAAGCGATTGACCGCATCCACACGACTGCGCACAGCCACAGCCGCCTTATGGTTATAGAAGTGATGGGCCACAAGGCCGGTTGGCTTGGCCTTTATTCCGGAGTTGCCGGCGGCGGAGACGTAATCCTCTTGCCGGAAATTCCCTACGACATCGACAGCGTGGCCGAAAAAGTCATGCGCCGAAAAGAGGACGGAAAGGAATTTTCCATCGTCGTCGTCGCCGAAGGAGCGCTTAGCAAAGACGAAGCCAAGCTTGACAAAAAATCGTTCAAAAAAGCCCGCGCCGAAATGCCCTACTCAATTGCCTACCGCGTGGCAAAGGAATTGGGCGAGCGCACAAGCCTTGAGTCGCGCGTGACAGTTTTGGGCTACTTGCAGCGCGGCGGAACGCCTTCTCCCTACGACAGAGTTTTGGCCAGCCAGTACGGTTGCGCCGCGGCCGACTTTTTGGCCCGCGGAGAATTCGGAAAGCTTGTCGCCTTGCAAGACCAAAAGATTGTCGGCGTTCCGTTAAAGGACGTTGCCGGCAAAGTGAAGAACGTTCCCCTTGACCACCCGATGCTTTTGGCCGCGCGCCACTTGGGAACTTCTTTTGGAGACTAAAATTGTCCGCAAACTTTAAATGCCGCCTTTGCGCTGTTTGCGACGGCGAGGCTTGCGCTGGCGAGCTTCCCGGAATGGGCGGCGTTTTTGACGGAAGGAATTTTAGCCTGAACGTAGAAGGCTGGAAAAAAATCATTCCGTCAATTCCGCAGGAAAAATTGCAAGAGGCCGCCGCCTCGATCGTTCCGCAAAAAATCCGCCTTGCTCCAATCACCGGCGCTGAAGAAAACGTCGGCTGGCCCGACGAGGAATCCTTTTACGCGCCCTTTTACGCTTTTGCCGCCGGCCTTGGAATAAAGCTAGGCGTCGGCGACGGCTGCCCCGACAACAAGCTGCTTGCCGGAATCGCGGCCGTCCAAGCCTTGAATAAAACCGCTTCCACGCCCAAAAAGGCGGCGGTCTTTTTAAAGCCCTACCCGCAAGAAAAACTTTTGGAGCGCGCCGAATGGGCACTTCCCGTGGCCGAATATATAGGCGTTGACATTGATTCCTACAACATCGTGACGATGCGAAACAAGGTTCACCTGGAAAAAAAGACCGCCGCCCAATTGAACGAACTTCGCCGCGCGACAAAGCTTCCGCTTGTAGTAAAGGGCGTCTTTACCCAAGAAAGCCTTGACTTAATAGAAGAGCTAAAGCCGGAAGTCGCTTACATCTCAAACCACGGCGGCCGCGTTGAAACCGACATCGGCTCTACGGCGGAATTCATGCTGGCCAACATCGCGCGCATAAAAAAGAGCGCCGCCGCCGTCTGGGTGGACGGAGGCCTGCGCTCTAAAGAAGACATCGCGGCGGCTTTAGCGTTAGGCGGGGAGGAAGTGTTGCTAGGCCGCCCGATGATCAGCTCTTTTTTGGAATCCGTTACAAAAGGCTCTCAACGCATTTTTCAACCTCGGCCATTTTGGCTGTAGGCTCAAAGCGCGCGACGACGTTTCCTTCCCTGTCAACGATGAACTTGGTGAAGTTCCACTTGATGTCGGGATTGTTCTTGTAATCTTTGTCGATTTTCTTAAGCATGAGGCCCATCGCGAGCGCGGCGGGGCCTTTTCCAAAGCCTTCAAAGGCTTTTTGCGATTTTAGGAATTTGTAAAGCTCAAGCTGGTTCTCGCCGTTTACGTCGGACTTTTTCATTTGCGGAAACTGAGTGTTGTACTTTAACTGGCAGAACTGGTGGATTTCCTCGTCGGTGCCGGGTGTCTGCCCCGCGAACTGGTTGCAGGGAATGTCGATGACCTCAAAGCCCTTGTCGTGGAACTTTTCGTACATGGCCTCGATGTCCTTGTACTGGGGAGTAAAGCCGCAGCCCGTGGCTGTGTTCACAATCATCATCACCTTTCCCTTGCAGCCAGAAAGCTTGACTTCGTTTCCCTTTGCGTCCAAAACTGAATAATCGTATACGCCCATAAACCGCCTCCTTTTTCGCGTTTGCTTTTGCAATATTATTTTGTGTCAAATATAATTTGTCAAGAGGAATTTACTTTTTTTTGCAAAAAAAACCGCCGCGCGAAAAGGCGGCGGCGGCAGGCTCTGGCAAGCCCTAAAATGGGGCGGCTTGCCAATCGTTTTCAAGGCCAAGAAGCGGACGATGTTTACTTTCCCCAAGTAAGCGTAAGGTCAAAGTAGCCCTTTACGCTTTTATGCCCATTCTTGGTGTCAAAGTAAAAGCGGGTCGGCGTTGCCTGGCCAAAGACAAATTCTGTCGGCGTCAAACTGCTTCCTGAATCGGCGCCGGAATTGTGCTTGTTTGAATCGTACTTTAGAGTCTTTGTCGAAGCGTCATAGAGCAAGTCAAAATTGACGTCGTCTATGTCGTCGTCGCTTCCGCCATCGTCAACCTCACGCAAACGAACATGCACTCTAAAATAGTGATTGCTTATCTTGCTGGCATTAACAAATGTCGCCGCGCAATCATCATTTGCGAGAGAATACCAATTTGGCTTTCTTACATTGTCATAGTCGCCTTCCCACGTTTCCGTGTGGTTGTTTACAATCTCTTCAACGTTGCCATCCTGCTGCTTCCAGATTTCCCACTTAAGCTCGAATGTGTGGCCGCCGTCGCCAAAGTCGTCAGTAATTGTAAGCATGTTGAATTTAGCCGTGACATTGAATGAGTCGGGCAAATCCGCGATGGCGTTGACCGGGCTTCCCAAAGAGCTTACAGTGATTTCATTGCCGCTGGTGCTTTTGCTATATGTGTAAAAATAATACCAACAGCCGCTTGCCCATTTGATGTGGTCAATGGCTTGAACTGAATCCTTGGAGTAAACCAAATACAAAGGCGATGTTGAAACATCGTTTTGAATCGTCTGTTCCTCTGCATCCACAATCTCGTCATGTTCAGGAACAAAAGACGCGGTTGCGGCGCTTGCAAGCGAGCGCACTACAAGAACTTTTGTGACGCGGCTGTCGGTAACGCCCGCCCATGAAAGCGCGACTTTCGCATTCTCGCCGTTTCCTCCAGTGACTTTTGCCCTTGCGTTGTTAGGAACCTCAAGCGGAGCGTCAAAGCGAATCACGTACCAAACAGTCTTTGAGCTGTCTGAAGACGTAGCCTTAAGCGCAATCTTGAATTTTCCTATTGGAAGGTTTCCAAGGCTCAATACTCCGTCAGAAGCGGACGCCGACAAGGAGGTTTTGTTGTTGTATTCACTTGCCGTCAGGCCGGCGTATGTCTCATTTCCGTAAGTCTTAGTGCCTGTTACCAAGCCGTAGTCAGCGTCTTTTGTTGCCCATCCTCTTATAAGGTAATACTCGTATGTGACGATTCCGTAAGGAACTTTTGGCGTAAGGACAAAGGCGGAGCTGGGGATTTCACCGCCCTTTAGCGCATAGACGATTTGGCTTGATCCGTCGGTATTTGTTGCGCTCGGATCAATGGACGCAAGGTTAAGCACCTCGCATTCGCTGTTTCTCATTACGGACGAATCCAGCAAGCTTATGTCAAGGTTGATGTTCTTGCCCCTATCATAGGATGCCCTGCTGAACGGCTCGTAGCTTACGGCGACGCTTTCTAGATACGCGTTTGAAAGGATTTTGGAAATAGTCGGATAAGGGTCAGTGTTGTCAGGCAATCCGTCGCCGTCGGTGTCGGCGAGCGCAGGATTTGAGCAGGTTTTGTAATTCGGGGTGGAAGCCGTAACCGTCCAGCCGGTGAGCTCCGCGTAATCGCTGATAGTGTCGCCGTCGGTGTCGGGCTCGTCGTCGGAGGTGCCGAAAATTTCCTCCTGGCGAAGAGGAATGCGGTCGCCGTCTTTGTCAACGCTGTACATGACGGTAATTTCGTCTCCAGCGTTAACATAGATTTGGTCAACGTTGTAAGCGGCGCTTGGACTATAGTATTGAACAGTAGCAAGGCTGTTTTGATAAGAGACATGCGCTACAAACCAGTCGCCTTCCATGTCGGAAGAGTTGGTGAATTTTCCTTCGACGTCGTATATTTTTTTTATCATCTTATGGCCGCTATCGTCTTCATAATATTCGACGACATTTGGAAGGCAGTCCGCAATCGCTTGGGTAAGCGTCAATTTGGCGTAAGATTGCGGCGCCGCGCCGGCAATAGAGTCAGGCGTTCGCTTTGTGGCAACTTGAAAGCTTTTTGGCTTTGGAAGGGCGTTGGCAATCGTCATTTTTGTACTGTCAAAGCAGGGGCCGTAGTCAACCGTCAAAAGCGCGTCCTTTGCGTCAACGGCGGTTCTGATTTTTGTAAAGTCCTTTGTATCCTCTGAAGAAATCAACAGCGTTGAAACTTCAACCCTAAAGCCCACAAGCCCGTTCATGATTGACTCTATCGCGGCGACTGGCAATTGCCCGGATGCAAATTTAATTTCCGCTGCGCCGCCGGCTGACAGCGTCGCGTTGGCCGCCGTTGGATCCGCTCCCGCCGCTTGCGAGCCAGGATAGAGGTTTGCCACGGCCTCGCTGTTCTGTCCGTTGTTTCCGTCGTAGGAAATTTTATAGGCTACGAGAGTTATGTTTTTTACGACATAAGCGATGTTGCTGGTGTTCTTGATTTGTACGGGGACGCTAATGGTTCCGCCAGTATAGTTTACAGTCTGCGTCGCCGATTGCGCCTTTGTGTTGGCGTAACTTTGGGCAAGGGCAAGCGAATCAGTCTGCGAGAATGTCGAAGTGTTTCCGCGCACCCATTTCCAAGACGTGCTTCCGCTTATGGACACACTCGACTCGGAGCCGTCTTTTAAGCCCCACTTATGCGTATATTCCGCGCCGACAGTAAAGCCGCCCTCCCACGAAGCGGTTCTTGACCGGGAATTTGATGTAGATGAAGTTGCGGTTTGGCTGTTGGACTCCGTAACGGACACCTGTTCCGTTTGGCCGCTGGAAAGAGTTTTAATCAGCGTAATCGCGGGCGCGCCGGTTATTTCAATTTGAACTTCGGGCGTGTCGGCAATCAATGGGTTGAATGTATTTGTGCCGGAGCTATATAGAGTTACAGCTTCGTCATAGTCATTGTAGCCGTCGCCGTCGGTGTCCGCGTCATAGGGGTTTGTGTGGTGAACGTTCATTTCGTCCGAATTGGAAAGGCCGTCGCCGTCCCAATCGTTAGGGTCCGCGCCTGAATTATTTTGAGGCGGTGTAGAGCTGCTAGGGGCCGCGCTGTTGTTGCACGAAATTAACGCCAATGACAAAATGGCGCACAGCGCGATGAAAAACAAAGGATTCTTGGCCATAAACTCTCCTCCATATAAATATAACAATGCAGTTATATTTATATTAAGGGCAGATCCGTGTTTTGTCAATGTTTTTTGCGGGCGGCTTGCCAATAGTTTGCAAGGCCAAGAAGCGAACGTTTTAGGCTTTCTACGACCTTATAAAGTTGGTGAAAACCTTTTTTTCTGCTTGTGGCTGGGGAACGCCGGCGGCCTTTCCTGCTTGAATGCTTTTTAGAATCCAAGCCATGTTGCGGCCGATTGTTTTCATTATCTGAATTCCTTCCTCGTCCTTTAGAACGTCATTGCCGTTGGAGCCGTGCGTCATGTTCCAGTAGCGGGAAGTGACGACAGGCTGCTGAGCGTAAGTTATGTACTTGTTCAAAACGTCAAGGGTGGCGGTGGTTCCGGCCCTGCGCGCTACAGTCACCGCGGCCGCCGGCTTAAAGCGAAGGTACTTTTCGCCTTCCCAGTAAAGCCTGTCCAAAAAGGCGACCATCTCTCCGGACGGAGAGGCGTAGTAAACCGGCGAGCCCAAAACGATTCCGTCGGCCTCCTGGACTTTTTCCAACGCCTCGTCAACCAATTCCCTCATCTCGCCAGAAAGCGCTCTGCCGTCAACCCAAAAGATTTCGGCCTCGATTCCGTTTTCGACCAAAGCGTCGGCCACGATTTTTAGCGACGTGTATGTGCTGCCTTTTTCGTTTCTGCTTCCGTTAAAAAGAATTACCTTCATTTTTTCCTCCAATATCGCGCGGCCTTAGCGCGGCGCCCGCCGCAATTTTTTATTCCTTTCTCAAATACGCCGACGAAACCGGAAAGTCAAAGTAAGTGTCGGGATAGGGCTCGTCCTTTAGCGTAAAGTGCCACCATTCGCAATCCAGCGGAACAAAGCCGTTCCTGCTCATCGCGTTTTGGAGGAACATTCTGTTTTCGTATTGCTCGCGGGTGACGCCCTTGAAGTCTGGGTGGGAACGCTCGCCAAAAAAATCAAAGGGGCCGCCCATGTCAACTTCTTTTCCGTTCTGCATGTCAAGCAATGTTAGGTCAACGGTACTTCCGCGAGTGTGGCTTGAACGCGCGGCGATGTAGCCCTTTTTGAACAAGTCCTGCTTTTCGATTTCGGGATAAAAGAACTCTTTCATGCGCAAGTCCAAGTCTTCCATTCCCCAAAGCTGAAAATGCTTTACCGCGCAAGCGGGCCTGTAGGCGTCAAAAACTTTTAGCCTGTAGCCCTGCGCGCAAAGCTCGTTGGCCGCTTCTCGCAAAGCCCGCGCCGCCTCCCTGGTCAAAATCGCGCAAGGCTCCTCGTAGCCGTCAATCCTGTCGCCCACAAAATTGTAAGTTGAATAGTAGCGGATCTCCTGCACAATCTGCGGAACAAAATCCGCCAACAACACAAAGCCCGAAGAATCCATCGTCATCTTGTCAGACATAATTTTTATTCTGTCTCGCGTTCCTTTTTGTCGGCGTATTTGGCGTAAGTCATAACGCAAGCGATGAACGCGCTGATGAGATACGAAAAAATGCGTATGGTGTAAAAGCCGACTGTATGGCTCTTGAAAATAAAATGATGAGCGAAAAAGCCCAGCCAAATCAAAAGCGCCGCGAGCGAAATGATTTTTGACTTTTGTTCGCCAAGATTTGACGGAATAAAAAGCAGCATTATGCACGCGAACGTAATCTCAAAAGCAAGTATCCAGGCCGCCGCCATCGGCGAACCCTTAAAGTCAATGACCATTCCGTAAGTTCCAGTCAGGACATGGAGCGCGTAAAGGCAGAAAAATCCCTTGAAAAAAACGGCCGCCTTTTTGCTGTAGCCGCTAAAGCAATACACGCTGGCGCTTGCCAACGCCAAAAGATTTATGACCGTTCCGATTTTTGGCATCAGTTTTTTAGACGGCGATTCCGCCAATAGATAAACGTTGCTAACCGCGCACAAAACAATAAAAATCGCCAACACGATTTGAATGATTGTTCTTTTGTTTTTGTTTGTCATAGTTCTCTCCTTTTGAGTGTGTATGGACCTATTATAGCGCGAACTAAGGAAAATGCAAGGTGGAGTGGAAAAAACAAATGTATAGGCCAAAGAGAGAAAATGCATGAAAATTTATTACGATTTTGAAAATTTTATGCTAATTTTTTTAATAAAATTTATATCTTATATGCATAAGGGAATCGCAAAAAACGCGGTTCCTTTTTTTTAGGAGAAGTTTTATGAAAAGAAAACCTTTTGACGAGCTTACCTTCACGGACGACGGAATGTTCCAGACCGTAATGAAGGACCCGGAAATTTCCGCGGAGTTGGTGGAGCGTTTGCTTGGCGTCCGCGTTAAGCAAGTGAAGTACCCGGAACTTGAAAAAGCCATTGAACCTTACTACACTTCTCATGGCGTGAGGCTGGACGTTTACCTAAAGGACGAGAACAGAGTCATCGATGTGGAATTGCAGTCCCATCCACAAAAGGCCTTGGGCAAGCGAATGCGCTACTACCAGTCTATGGTTGACTGCGACAGCCTTATGAAAGGCCAGCCTTACACAAAGCTAAAAGAAAGCTACATTTTGTTCATTTGCAAATTCGACCCCTTCCACGACGAAAAGAAAAAAGGCTACGGCCTGCCCCGATACACTTTCCAAACAATTTGCGCGGAAAATAATTGCGTTAATTTGGATGACAAATGCGTCAAAGTCGTGTATAATGCTAAAGCGTACGAGAGCGTGGAGGATCCAAAAGTCCGCGCGCTATTGCGGTTTATCCAAACCAACGAACCGGGCGAAGACGACTATTCAAAGCGGCTTTCCGAGTTCGTGGCAAAAGCCAAGAAAAACGAAAAATTCAGGAAGGAGTACGCCGACATGAATTTACACGATTTTGACATTATGACCGAAGCCGCCGAAGAAGCTACTCTGCAAAAAGCCGTGGAAGACGCTCTTACACTGATTCGTGATTATAACGCCACTCCCGAAACCGCTGCGGAAAAAATGGGAGCGCCATTGGACAAAGTTCTTGAAGCGCTAAAAGAAACGAGTTTGGCATAGGTTATTTTTCAATTTTAGTAAATTCAGCTTCTGAGAAAAAGTCATCTCTATCTTGTTTGTATTTGCCAAATGCCGCCCAAAAACAAACAATAACAATAATTGAGCAATATGCCGCAAAAATCGGATGCTTAAATATTAATAACAGAATAACAATAGAAATCGGTATAAATGCAATAAGCAAAAAAGCCAATAGAGTTTTTATAAAATACTCTCTCAAAAAGCGTTTTTGTTCTGCTTTTGGTAATTCATCAAATTTCACGGATCTAGTTTACCATGCTTTTTTGAATAAAGCAAGAAATTATGTAAGAGTAATTATTTTTCCAATCTATCGGCAATTTGCGACAAAAAATTGACTTGCTCTGACGGAAGTTTTTCGCATTTTGAAATGAGTTTGCTGTATTTCCTGTAAAGCATTAATTGTTTTTCTTCTTCTGCTTTGGCTTTTGAAGCTGCTCCTTCCGCGCCGTTAACGAGATATTCCACGCTTACGCCGAGAACTTGCGCGATTTTGACGGCGGTGTCCGCGGAAGGAACGCTATTCCTCTTTTTTCCTAAATTTATATTCGCAAGGCTGAATCCACACTTACTGGCAAGATAAGTTTTGTTTTTTCCGAGAAATTCCAATTCTTCATCAACTCTGAGCCAAAAATTACCCATAAATCAATTGTTATGAAAAATTGTTCAGTATTCTATAAAAACTTTACAAATACAAAGCCTTTGCGCTATATTTTACTATTGTAAAGTTTATTGATTTGACTAAGAAATTGTCAAATTTTTAGGATTAAGAAATTTATGGCAAATAAAACTTTTGATGCGGCAAAAGAAAATAAGGAAGATGAATTTTATACTCAACTATCAGATATCGAAAAGGAGCTTTCTCATTACAAACAGCACTTTTATGGGAAAACGATTCTTTGTAATTGCGACGATCCTCGAGTAAGCAATTTTTTTAAATATTTCGCACTAAAATTTAACGAATTAGGAATAAAGCGTTTAATATCAACCTGCTACAAAAATCAAGAGGTGGACTTATTCAGCCAAAATGATTGTGAAAAAGCTGTTTGGCTTGATTATTATGGAAATCCAAAAGATCCAACAAGTACAGATTTCTCTACTGTTGAAGTAAAAGAATTTAATGGTAACGGAGACTTTAGAAGCCAAGAATGTATTGATCTTTTAAAACAAGCTGACATAGTAGTCACGAATCCACCATTCAGTTTGTTTAGAGAATATATAGCACAATTAATCAAATATAAAAAAAATTTTTTAATAATAGGTAATCAAAATGCAATTACATATAAAGAAATTTTTTCTTTGATTAAAGATAATAAAATTTGGCTTGGCTACAATTCAGGGGATATGAAATTTATTGTCCCTGATTATTATAAGCCCAGAACTACAAGATTTTGGCAAGATGAAAATGGTCGAAAATGGCGCAGTTTGGGAAACATTTGCTGGTATACAAATTTAGATATTGCAAAAAGACATGAAGAGTTAGTTTTGTATAAGAATTATTCTACGAATGAATTTCCTAATTATGAAAACTTCGATGGCATAAATGTAGATAAAACTTCCGACATACCAATGGACTATGACGGAGTCATAGGTGTACCTATAACTTTTGTGTCAATTTATAGCCCGGATCAATTTGAAATTATCGGACTAGGCATTGTCGGAAGTTGTGAATTTACCAACGAAAGAAAGATGGAAATTCTAGACAAAAATGGAAAACCTACTGGCAAGTTCACAATAAACGCAAAAGGAACTCTTTACAGAAAACATTTAGCTACCGACAAAAAGCCCGCTGCATTTAAAGATTGCGAAACTGGTGAACTTTATCAAAGCATTTACGCTCGTATTTTAATCAAACGGAGAAAATAACAATGAACATCACTCTACACACAATTAAAGTCCGTGATTTGGTGGACGGTTACGCTGACAATGACGAGGCGGGTGTTGTCGGATATAGCGGAAAATTGGACATTCGCCCTCCGTATCAGCGAGAGTTTTGCTACAACGACAATCAACAGCAAGCGGTTATGGACACTGTCGTAAAAGGTTTTCCGCTTAACACAATGTATTGGGTTGTTCGAGATGACGGTAGGTATGAAGTCTTAGACGGCCAGCAAAGAACGATTTCAATATGTCGTTATGTGAACGGTTCATTTTCCCACAACATGAGGTATTTTACAAACTTACAGTCGGACGAAAAAGAACGGATTTTAAATTACGAATTGCAAGTTTATTTTTGCGAGGGAACGCCAAGCGAAAAACTTGATTGGTTTCAAACAATAAACATCGCGGGCGAGCGCCTTACAAATCAAGAAATCCGCAACGCAGTTTTTGCAGGTCCTTGGACAGCGGAAGCTAAAAAAATATTTTCAAAATCCAATTGTGCTGCAAAATTGCTAGGCGACAAATATGTAAACGGCAATCCGATTCGACAGGAAATTTTAGAAACAGCTTTAAGCTGGTATTTGGGAAAGGACGACAAGCTTATTAGAAATTATATGGGGCAACATCAGAATGATGAAAACGCCAATGAACTTTGGGTATATTTTCAATTTGTTATAGGCTGGGTGAAGGCGCTTTTCCCAACATACCGAAAAGAAATGAAAGGCATTGATTGGGGGATTCTATACAATCAGTATCACGACAATGAATATGATCCTTCAAAATTAGAGAAGGAAATCCTTGCTCTTATCGACAATGACGAGGTGACCAACCACAAGGGCATTTACTATTATCTTTTTGACAGAAAAGAAAGTCATTTGAGCCTTCGGGAATTTGATGAGAAAATGAAACGCAAAGCTTATGAAAAACAACAAGGCATTTGTCCTATTTGCAAGCAACATTTTGAATTTACAGAAATGGAAGGCGATCATATAATTCCGTGGTCAAAAGGCGGAAAGACAACGCTTGAAAACTTGCAAATGCTTTGCCGTTATGACAACAACACTAAAAGTAATAAATAACCCGCGTTAGGGAACGCATAGCGCTCGGAAGAGCGCAAGTAAATAATTTCCATAAGCGCGCCAACAGCGTTAGGGATGCGCAAGGCGGCGGAGCCGGCCGCCGCAACGCAGTGAGGAGGCTGGAGCGACAGCGGAACCTGGAGCAGCCCGGCCGCGACGGCGGCTTTGCCGCCCAAGCGGAAACGCCCATATCCCTCCACGCCCCGCCCAATCCTTGAACATTCCGCCTCATTCTGATAGAATGTCTTAATATGGAAAAGTTGAGAATTCTTTTGGCCAAGGGCCGCATTTATGAATCTGTTTACGAATTGCTGGGAGATGTGGGCATTTCAATTTACTTGCCGGACAGAACCTACTTCCCGATAACCAACCAAAAGGATTTGGCCTTTCAGGTTGTAAAGCCGCAAATCGCAAGCGCGCTTTTAGCGGGCGACAAGGCCGACGTGGCTTTTAGCGGAAAGGATTGGGTTTACGAAAACGGCGTTCAGTCCAAGGTGACCGAAATCATGGACTTGGGCTTTGACCCCGTTAGAATCGTGGCCGCCGTTCCCAACACAGTGGATTTTGAAAAGCTTTCAAAGCAGCCCGTGACCATCGCGACCGAATACCAAAACCTCAGCAAAAAATGGCTTAAAGACAAAAGGATAAACGGAACGATTTTCCGCACTTGGGGAACAAGCGAAGGCTTTGTCCAGGACAACGAGGCTTCGTTGGCGCAAATCCTGATCGACAACACAAGCACAGGCTCGTCGCTCAAAGCCAACAACCTTAAAATCGTTGACACCTTGATGGAGTCTTCCACAAGAATGTACGCCAGCAAAGAGGCGCTCAAGGATCCGGCAAAAAAGCAAAAAATCATGGAGCTTAAAATGCTCTTTGAAGCGGTTCTTAGCGCCCGCGACCGCGTCATGCTTGAGATGAACGTTTCGCAAAAAGACTTTAACAAGTTGGTCAAAGGCCTTCCTTCGATGAAGAGCCCGACAATCTCTCCGCTTTTTGGCAACAACGGATTCGCGGTAAAGATTGCCGTTCAAAAGTCGGAAGTGCCCACGCTGCTTCCAAAGCTTAAGTCTTTGGGCGCGACGGACATTTTGGAATACGAGTTGCGCAAAGTAATGCCCTGACAAGGAGGAACGCGATGCAAAGAACTGCGACTGTAACGCGCGAGACAGGCGAGACGCAAATCACTCTTACGCTGAACCTTGACGGAAGCGGAAAGTGCGACGTTCAAAATCCAATCGGATTTTTTGACCACATGCTGCGCTCTTTTTGCAAGCACGGTTTGTTTGATTTGAGCGGAACAATCAAGGGCGACTTGAACGTTGACCAGCACCACACGATAGAAGACACGGGAATCGTTTTGGGCCAGTGCTTTGCCAAGGCCTTGGGCGACTGCGCGGGCATTTACCGCAGCGGCTGCTTTTTGTTCCCGATGGACGAAAGCCTTTTGCGCGCCGCGGTTGATTTTGGCGGCCGTCCCTTTTTGGTTTGCGAGGCCGGACTCACAGGAGTTCCCTTGGTCAGCGTAGGCGACGACGGAAAGGAAGCCAGTTTCCAAACAGACTGCTTTGAGGATTTTTGGAACGGCTTTGTCCAGAACGCAAAATGCAACTTGCACTTGGACACAATCCGCGGCCGCAGCGACCACCACAAAATCGAAGGCTTGTTCAAGGCCGCCGCCCGCGCGATTCGCGCCGCGGTGGAAATCGACCCCAGGCGCGGCGGACAAATCCCCAGCGCGAAGGGTGTAATAGTTTAGCGGCAAAAAAATTGCTGGCAAGCCAATAAGTGTTTGCTGGCCGCATAAGCGGCAACATCCGCGCTCGCAGCCAAACTCGCGCGGACAGCCGTATTTTTTGGAGGAATTATAAATGGCGCATTCAATCGTTCCCGAAGCGGAAGAAATTTTGGACAAAGAATATAAGGTTCTCGACAAAGGCTTTGTTCGCCTTGTGGATTATTTGGGAAGCGACCAGCGCATCGTGCAGTCGGCGCGCGTGTCTTACGGCAACGGAACAAAAACCGTTTCGCAGGACGCGGGCTTGATCGACTACCTCTTGCGCCATCAGCACACCTCGCCCTTTGAACAAGTTGTCTTTACCTTTCATGTGAAGATGCCGATTTTTGTCGCGCGCCAATGGGTTCGCCACCGCACTGGCCGCATGAACGAAGTGAGCGGCCGCTATTCAATCATGAAGGACGAATTCTACGTTCCCGAAACAAAGGACATCGAGCCGCAAAGCAAGGACAACAAGCAGGGCCGCAGCGACCAGCCCTTTGACGAAGCCAAGGCCAAGGAAATACAGGCCGCGCTCCAAAAAGGCCAAAAGGATTCATACGACTCGTATTCAGAGTTGCTTGACACAGGCCTTGCGCGCGAAGTGGCCCGCATCAACTTGCCGCTTTCGCTCTACACGGAATTTTACTGGCAGATGGATTTGAACAATTTGTTCCGCTTCTTAAAGCTGCGCTTGGACGGCCACGCCCAATACGAAATCCGCCAATACGCCCAAGTCATGCTGGAACTAGTCCGCAAAGTTTGCCCGATGGCCGTAGCCTCTTTTGAAAACGACATGAACCGCGCCGTCTCCTTTACCGGCGAGGAAATGGAAGCCCTTCGCGCCGTCCTCAAAGGCCAGCCCAACCCGCTTGACGGAAAGAAGCTGGAGCGGTTCAACGCCAAGATTGAGAGCGGCGTGCAGCTGTAGGGGAATTACTCAAAGCGAGCGGAAACTTTTGTCGGAAGCGCTGTGAATTATACCTTCACCGAAATTATGTTAAAGTCCCGCAAAAATTTCTTTCCGCCAAACTGGAGCATTTGCAAAAAGCGCCGCGCGATTCCTTGCGGCATGTTTCTGCCGGATTCCCAAGCCTCAACTGTTTTTTGCGAAACGCCCAAGACAAAGGCGAAATTTCTTTGGGTTAGATTCAAGTCTTCCCTAATTCGCTTTATCTCTTTGTCGCGATAAGAGGGAAGTTCCGCGACAGTGACGTTCATTTTTCTTGCCTTTGACTTGTCGCCCTTTGCGTATTCAAGGCTCTCTTCAAGCCCTTTCATTATGCTTTTAAACGCTTTGTTTTCCGCCATTGCGCGCCTCCTTTTCCGCTTGTTTTATCGCAGCGACAAGCGCTTTCATTTGATTGCGCTCTTCCTTGCTCAAATTTGCCTTTTGATTTTTTGGAAAGGCTGTAATCAAATAAAGATGCTCCGAAAAAACGACATCTAGATAAATCACTCTAGCGCCGCCGCTTTTTCCCTTGCCTTCCAACGACCATCGCAACTTTCTAATTCCGCCAGTTCCTTCCATCAAAACCCCAGCGTTAGGATTTTTGCAAAGAAACAGCTCCAATTCATTCAAGTCATCATCGTCCAAACCAAGCTCTTTCCAAACTCGGTCAAATTCTTTGGAAATGATGAATTCTCGTGTTGTAGTATACACCCTATTGAATAGGGTGTCAATAAAATATTTCACTTTATATAACTTCTCCTATAAAAAAATCGGGAACCGCGTTTGCAGTTCCCGTATACATATAAGATAGATATTTTTGTTTAAAATTTTGCGTTTTTTTGAAAAAAACATAAAAAATTTACGCTAATTTTCAAACCTTGCGCAATACATTTGTTCCCGAATCGCCGCTACTCCACCCTTCCCCCGTGGAAAAAGCATTCGTAGACTTTTTTGTCGTTCCAATAAATTTCTTCGTAGCCCTGGAACCAGTCAAAGGCGCCGTTGACTGAGCACTTGTAGGTGTACTCGCCGTTTTGGTAATACTCGGGGCCGCGGTAGGGCATTTTTTTGTCGGCCTTGCGGAGAGCTTCCTTTAAGAAGTTTCCGCTGAATTCTTTTTCCAAGACGCGGCCCAGATAGTTCATCGCGTATTGGGCTTTGCCGCTTTTCCAAACGGCTTCTTGGCCGGCAAACTTTTCGCCGCCGACGTATGTGTCGTGGTAAACGTAGTCGCCGTTTTGGTAGCGGTAGTCGTGCGAGTCCAGGCGGGTGGAATCGGTTTCGTTCATAAAGGCCGCGTAGGTGTTGACGTTGGCTTCAAGGCGGAACGTTATCAGTTCGTCCAAGTCTGTCGTTTCATTGGGAACGACGCTCATCATGCACTGCTGGTCGCGAACAAGGTAGTCAACAGTCACGGCCATAAGGTCGCTGATTTGAATCAAGTTTGAAATGTCGGGATAGGCCTGGCCGCTTTCCCACTTGGCCACGGCTTGCCGCGACACGTTCAACTTTTCCGCCAACGCTTCCTGAGTGAAGCCCTTGCTCTTTCTAAGAATCTGAAGTTTTTCCGAAAAATTCATATTACCCCCTACCGCGCGGGATATTTGTTTGGTTGTTGTTATGGCCTGATCCGGCGCGGGTTGGCGCAAGCTCCCCGCTCGCAACACTCGCGCGGCCTTGCTCAGGCCTGCTCTTTCTCTCGCGCTGACAAAATTATCTTAGCGCGAATTCCGTTCCGCAAAAACCAATAGGAGGTTGCAATTGTGTTACTTTTGGTTGCTCAGGTCCTGGCTTACAGAGCGCTGTCAATTGCCTGCGCGAATTGGTCGGCGCAGGAGGTGCCGCGGCCCTTGCAGTCGTTGCCCCGCAAAATTCCGGCGATTTCCTTTGCGTCGCGACCTTCGACCAAGCGGCCGATGGCCTTTAAGTTTCCGTTGCAGCCGCCCTGAAATTTGACGTTGTGAAGCTTTCCGTCCTCCAAGTCAAAATCAAGCTGAACCGAGCAAACGCCCTGCGGCTTAAAAGTTACGTGTCCCATAAAATACTCCTCGCGCATATTTTGGCGCATCAAGCGCGTTCTGTAAATAGCGGCAAGCCTTGACATACCACAAAAAAAAGCGTAATATTCTTTTATTGTGCTCGTGCACGGTATAGGAAACGGGCGCAGCTTGAAGGTTTGAGGACATAAATGCCGGTGACGATTAAGGACATTGCGAAGGCCGCGGGAGTTTCGCGGGGAACGGTTGACCGCGTTTTGCACAACCGGCCCGGCGTCAACGCGCAAGTGGCTGAACAAATACGGGATCTGGCCCAAAAGATGGGATTTGTTCCAAACCGCGCCGGAAAAATTTTGGCCGCACGCAAGCAGCAGATAACGTTCGGCTGCCTTTTGCCTGACAAGTCCATTCCATTTTTTGACGACGTAATCAAGGGAATCCAACGCGCGCAACGCGAGCTTTCGGACTACAACGTCAGCGTGGAAATCGTTCACGCCGCCCGCTACGACACCGAAACGCACGTAAAGGCCCTGCAGTCAATGGCCAAAAAAAATTACTCGGGCCTTTGCGTAACCACTTTGGACACGCCGCAAGTTCAGCTTGAAGTTAACAAAATCGCGCAAAAAGGAATTCCAGTCGTAAGCGTAAACACCGACATCCCCGACAGCGGCCGCATTTGCTATGTGGGAACGGACTACCAGCGCTCGGGCCAAGCCGCAGCCGGAATGCTGAACTTGATCCATCCGCAAAAACTAAACGCGCTTATCATCGCGGGCTCTTACAATATCCGCGGCCACAAGGAGCGCATCAAAGGATTTTTGGCCGGCCTTGACGCGCACAAAATCGAATACACAGTTTGCGCCAAAATCGAATCCTTGGACAGCGACGACGTTTCTTACAAAGAAACCATTCGCGCGTTAAAAGAAAACCCATCGATAAATTGCATCTTCATCGCGGCGGCCGGCGTCGGCGGAGTTTGCCGCGCGGTTCAAGATTGCGGAAAGGAAAAAATCCGCGTCTTGGCTTTTGACACCGTTCCGCAAGTAATCCAATATTTGAACAGCGGCCTGATCGACTTTACGATTGACCAAGAGCCGGAGACGCAAGGCTACATGGGAATCCAGCGACTCTTTTCTTGGCTGATGGAAGAAGGAAAGCGCGAGGCCAAAGACTACATCACAAAAACCGTGATCAAAATCGCGGAAAACATTGACTAAAAATTTTTCCCAAAATTCTTCAAAAGGATGGTAGAATAATATCTATGGAATATTTTGTAAAAACAAATGGCTCTGACTTTAACGACGGAACGGAATCTTCTCCGTTTAAAACTATATCAAAAGCGGCGAGCGTTGCCGTTGCCGGCGACATCGTAACCGTCTTTGGCGGAACATACCGCGAATGGGTCCGCTCGCAAAACGGCGGCCGCAACAACAACGAGCGAATCGTTTATCGCGCGGCCAAAGGCGAGCGTCCCGTCATAAAAGGGTCGGAAGAAATTTCGGGCTGGAAAAACGAAGGCGGCTCTCTTTGGAGCGTCACCGTTCCCAACACACTATGGACAAAAGGCGGCGGAGACGGAACCAATCCATTTGCCAAACCGGTATGGGGCGACTGGGTCGTTTGGCCGCTTGAAAATCCCGTTCACCTTGGCGACGTTTACATAAATGGAAAATCTTTGTACGAAGCGATGTCGCTTGAAGAAGTCCGCTCCCCCAAAAAACGGACGACAGGCTACAATCCGCCGTGGACAAAACATGAGGAGCCGATTTTGGAACCGGAGAAAACCGTGTATCAATGGTTCGCTCAAGTCGGAAACGAAGAGACAAAAATTTACGCAAACTTCCAAGAGCTTGACCCCAACAAGGAATTGGTGGAAATAAGCGTCCGCCAAAGCTGCTTTTATCCCGACAAAACCGGTTTGGACTACATTACAATCGACGGCTTTGAAATTTGTCAGGCCGCGACTCCTTGGGCGCCGCCGACAGCCGACCAACCCGGAATGATCGGACCGCATTGGGCCAAGGGCTGGATTATCCAAAACTGCGTCATTCACGACGCCAAGTGCTCGGCGATTAGTTTGGGCAAAGAGGCATCGACAGGCGACAACGATTGTACAAAGTTCCGCGAAAAGCCCGGCTACCAATTCCAAATGGAAGCGGTCTTTAAGGCGCTGCAAGCTGGCTGGAGCAAAGAAAAAATCGGCGGCCACATCGTCCGCGACAACGTAATTTACGACTGCGGCCAAAACGGAATCGTAGGCCACATGGGTTGCGCCTTTAGCGTGATTGAACGAAACCACATTTACAACATCGCTGTAAAGCACGAATACTTTGGCTACGAAATCGGCGGAATAAAATTCCACGCCGCCATCGACACGATAATCAGAAACAACAACATTCACAATTGCACGCTGGGAACTTGGCTTGACTGGGAAACGCAGGGAACAAGAATCTCAAGCAACTTGTACTACGACAACGACCGCGACTTGATGGTTGAAGTTTCGCACGGACCTTACATCGTTGACAACAACATTTTCGCAAGCCCCTACAACTTTGACAACATTTCGCAGGGCGGAGCGTATGTCCACAACTTGTGCTTGGGAACGATGCGCCGCGAGCAAGTCATGGACAGAGCCACGCCCTACCATTATCCGCACTCAACCGCTCCGATGGGAACGGCGCTGATTTTTAGCGGCGACGACCGCGTGACGAAAAACATTTACGTTGGCGGACAAACCACTTACACCGAGCAGTCTAAAAGCGGAACGGATTCCTACAACCAAAACTTGTTCGCGACTTCAATGCGCTCGTGGATCTTTGACTTTATGGGAGCGCCGACCGACGCCAACCGAGAAAAATACGCCGCGGCGATAAAGGCCGTTGACGAGCTTTTTAAGACAAGCCAGTTCACAAGCTCTGCCAACCCGCCGAGCTTCGCCGACTACAAGGCCAACGTTGCCAAGGCGGGCGACGGCGACCACGACGTCTTTATGCGAGTCCAGCAAGCGGTTTACATAAAGGACAACCATTACTGCGGCGGCGCCGTTCGGTTTGCGGGAGAAAAGGCATTTACGGAATGCGACAAAAACCCCAACGCAAAAATTGTCGTTGAAGGCAAAAAGACTTGGCTGGAATTTACCGCGGACGACAAGCTTTTGTCATCCGGCGCCGCCCTCGTGTCCACAAAAGATTTTGCCGCCACCCGCATAAGCGCCGCCCGCTTTGACGGCTCCGACGGAAACGACATTGTTTTTGACAAAGACATTTTGGGAAGCTGCCGCGCTCAAGGCAAAGTCCTCCCCGGCCCCTTCGCGCAACTGAAGAAAGGCGCCAACAAGATTTTGGTCTGGGATAGCGGCAAGGAAAAATGAAATAAGCCCAAAATTGTATGATTGCCGCATAAGCAGCAACATTCGCGCTCGCAACAAAGCTCGCGCGAACAGCTGCGCTTGTGGAAATTACTCCATCTTGCAACTGTAGCTTTTGGCCATTTTGTCAAAGTAGCCGCGGTTGGCCTGGTAGTCATCGGTGTAAACCGCAAGCGAAAAACAGCCGTAAAGGTTTGAGGCGACGGCGCTTAAAGTCTTTATGTCTGTGATCAACTTATGAGTCTTTGGATTGTAAGTCCTTGAATTGATTTTTATTTTTCCGCCGCCCGCGTGAACGTCAAGCGCGGACCAATCGTTGTAAGCAAAGTTTTTGCTCGAAACGAAAAGGCGCATAATGCGCGCGACAGTTTGCGGTTGGCCGGCGGCCGAGCCCTCGGGCAAGGCCAGCGACTGCAAAGACGCGATAGCGCTGTCGCCAAGCGTCCAGACGCTTGCGCCGGCCAAAGACCAGTTTTTGTCAGCCAAGACGCTTTGGGAAAGCGCGGCGTTTTTTCCAATTTCAACGCGGAGGCTTAGGCTTTCTTTTTTGGCGTTCTTAAATTGCCTGGGCTCGCGCTTTGCCGTTCCCTTTGCGGCAAGTGATTGCGGAACGAATTCCGCAAAAGACTTGTCCTTTGAGCTTTCCAACTGGCCTATCGTGGCGACGACAAAAACGTCGCGGCCTGAATAGTCAATGATTTTCTTTAAGTTAAAAATCGGAACAACCTCGTCATAAAGCATTTTTACGGGACCGCCAAAAACGTCAAAATTGTCCGAAACAAAAACGCCGGCTTGCATAAAGGGCGCCTTGTTGTTTTCGTAATCGACAAGCGGCTCTTCCAACAATTTGCCGCGGCGGCCGCTCAACTCGTAAAGCAAATCGTGAATGTAATTTACAATCGCAACATCCTCTTGCTGCGGCGGAATGACAAAACGCTCGCCGGTCAATTCCATGCGGCCGTTTTTTTGCGCGACCGAAAAAAGCATGTCGATGTTTTTTTCGGCAAGCGTTTCTGTAGCGGGAGCGTAGTAACGCGCTTCGTAAGTCGAATCGTCGTAGTAAAGAAAGCCGATGTAGCTTTCTCGATTAAAAGAAGAGTCAAGGTAATAAACATATTCTCCGCTTGCGTCCGGCAAGGCGAAAAGTTCCGCGGCCGCAAAAAGCGCGGCAATCGCGGCGATTATTGTTTTTATATTCTTTATCTTTTTCATAAAAGCCATTTTAGCGGATTTTCCTTGCGCGCGCAACATCGGCCGCGCGCAGGCTCCGCGCCTTTTAGTATTCCACGTTTCCAATCAAAAAGACTTCTTTCTTGTCCACAAGCTGCAAGGTGAGAATTTCCTTTTTTTGGTTGGGGCGGCCAAAGTTTGTGTAAACTTCCGCCTGAACCGTAACAGGCTGCAAGAATTTTTGCTGGTGGTTGGCGTAATAGTTGGCTTCTATCTTTAGCTTTCCGCCGGGAGATTTTTTAATGCAGAATTCTTCAGGTCCGTAGCCTTGCGTAAAGTCGCGCGAAAGGCGGCCGCCGTTGGCTGTAATTTTGTTCGAGTAAAAACATTTTTCGCCGTCTTTGTCAGTGACCCACAAGTCTATGTCGCAACTGTCCGTGTTCCAAGTAAGAACGACTCTAACGTCCATGTCAAAATTTTGCATCAAGTCTTTGTCGATTGCGGAAGTGTCCAACTTGATTTTATCGCGCTCGCAAGAAGCGATGATCGCGTTCATGTCGTTCAAAACGATTTGCTGAATTTGGTCAAAACTTGAATCCCATTTTTTGTAGACGACGGAATACAAGGTGTCAACCGCTTTTTGCGCTTCACCCATTTGGTAATAAGCCAAGCCCAAATCGCGCAAGAACTGCGGAGTTTCCGGCCTAAGTTGAACCATGCGCTCAAAGACTGGAACGGCAAGAGCATGCATTTTTCTTTCAACAAGTTTGTTGGCAAGAGCGCGCAAAATGTCCGTGTTCTCAAGATCCATCTCGGCAAGGTTTGAAAGAACGCGCAAGCCCCAATTTTCCATTCCTTCGTCAAAGAAGTAATCCGAAACTTCCATGTAGAAGGCAGGCGACGACGCATATTCTTTTTTAAGCTCAAAGTATTTGTTATACATCAATTCCGTCGGCGTCTTTTTTAAGGCCGCAAGGTACTTTGAATTTGGGGACCAAGCCTCAAGTTGTATTTTCGATTGGCCGCCCGATGAATGCGCGGAGCTCGCGGACTTGCTCATTCGGTTTGCTTGCGTCGCCGCCATTGAGTTCTCAGAAGCGACTCGAACGCCTTCCAACCGATCGGAAACCATTTCGGCGTCGTCATAGGCGGTGGCCGGAGCGGCCTCCCTCAAAACCTGAAGCTGGCTGCCGCGGCCTCCGGTTCTTTCTTTTTTCATTTCCTTAAATTCTTTGAGGCTTGTGTTCCACCATTTTCTAAATTCTTCAAAATGGCGGTAAACGGATTGCGGAATTTTATTTTGGCCGCTTCCGTCATCGACAGCCGGCTTTATGGTTGATTGCCGCGCGATAAACTTGTCGTACTCCGCGCGCAATTCTTTGTCGCTTTCCGGCGGAACGATTCCGTAGCGAACGTAATCGCTTGCGTTGTCCAAAACAATTAACGACGTGTCTTTTGTGACGACGCCGAATTTTTTGGCCAACGAAATAATTTGGTCCTTGTTTTTGTCGTAATTTTGGGAAAGGCTTTCGATCTTTTTTGCGGCCCATTGGCGAGCGGCGCAATCCGTTTCGATTCCGTCAACGGCCGAAACGTCAAACGAAACGCTTTCTTCGACTTTGTTTCCGTGGCCAAAGCACAAGGTGACTTTGGCTCTCTTTTTTTTCAGCAAGCCGCAAAGCGAAAAGTCGAGGCCGACAATCGTTCCGTCCAAAGGATAGACTTGCTCGATCGCGCCCTCGTCATATTCCGCGCGAATCAAACGATAAGGCTCGTGGGTCAAATCCCAAAGCTTGTCGTCAATTTTTTCGCCGGCCCCGCAAAGATTGATGTACTGGCCCGCGCGCTTGTTGGCGATAGAAGAAAGCAAAGCGTGGTCGGCGGAAGGCGAAGAATTGATTGTGTAAACTCGCGCCAATTTCTTGTCCGCGGGCGCGGCGGAACCGTCGCTCCAATTCGCCAAGCCGTCGCTAAAGACCAGGACTTCTTCCGTTTCCAACGAAGAAAAATCGTAAGACAAATTTGTCGCTCCGTCGTAGCTGAACGCGCGAATGAATTTTTCAAGTTCGGCAATGTCGGCGTCTCCGTTAATCTTAAAGGAACGGCCGTCATAAATTTTCAGCGCGAAAGGAAAGACCCTTACAGTCGGTTTTTCCAACTCCTTTACGTAAGCCTTTAGCAATTGCAGCTCGCGGTCGATGTCGCGCTTTTGGCCGCTGGAAGAAACGTCCCATAAAACCGCGATCGATTTTGGAAGCGCCTTTTTTTGTCCAAAAGCGGCGAGCGTTCGGCTGTAATAAAAGTATGTGTCCTTTCCCAGCGTTTGAATAAAGACGGGCCTTTCATAGGCGGGCGATGTTTTGGCAACTGAATTTGATTCAAGCGAAAACTGTATCGGCTTTGTAAGTTCAATATCGGTTTTGGAAACGCTCGCCGTCCTTCCGCCGCGCATTTGGGCGAACGAAAACGAATCCATTCCGTCTTGGTTGTTGGCCCACGAATGCGGATTTGCCTTTTGGTCAAGAACCGTTATCGTAAAGTCAAACTTGTCCAAGCGGCCTTTTGGCAGGGCCGAAAAAACGTATGTGTAAAATTCCGGCGCTAACATGTTGGCGGCCCAAGCTTGCGACTTTAGCTCGCTTTGATAGGTTATTTGAACGCGGCGGCTTCCGTTTGCGGGGAAAGGATAAACGCGGGTCCTAAAATTGTTCCCGCTTGTTTTTTCCATCAAGCCGGGATCGATTCCCTGTCGGACAACCGCTTCAAAAACTTGGCGGCCCTTGTCCTTTTCAACGACAACGCCGTCGCGCATTTTTCCGTTAATGTCCAAAGCGTATCCGATCACACTTTCGTTCTGACCCAGCGGAAAGTCCAGCTGGCCTTCGAGGATTTGATTGTCTTTGTTGACAAAAAGCATGTCCAGTTTTGTAATCGCAACGTTTCCCATTATCTCAACGTTGGCCGAAAGTTCCGCAAGGCGAATGGGGTTTTCCTTGTCCTTCCGCTCCCCCGAAGGCTCCATGGAAATTTGATTTTGGGCAAAAAGGCTTTGTCCCAAACCCGCGCAAACAAGCGCAAAAAGCGCGAACAAAATCGCATGTTTCTTTATCGTTTTCATACAATAGTAAACAGCGAACGAGAGAAAAGGTTATAATATCTCTAGAAAAAGCCTTCAATTTATGGTAATATTGATACTATGAAAAAGAACGCTTTTATTTTTGCGGCCATATTCGCCGCGCTTTTATCCTTCACTTCATGCCTTACCACCACAACTAACGCGGGAAGCGTTGGAGCGGACAGGAAACAGATTTTGCTTGTTTCCGAAGAAGAAATCGAGCAAAGCGCCCAACAATCATACGCCGAGGTTCTTCAAGAGGCTCAAAAAGCCGGAACATTAAACAGGGACGCCGCCACCGTTCAGCGCGTTCAAAAAATCGCCAACAACCTTATCCCTCAGACAGGCGTTTTTAGGAGCGACGCTCCCAGCTGGAACTGGCAAGTAAACGTAATCACGGACAACACCGTAAACGCTTGGTGCATGCCCGGCGGAAAAATAGTCGTATACACAGGAATCATCAACGGCCTAAAATTGACCGACGGAGAGTTGGCCGCCGTAATGGGCCACGAAATCGCCCACGCCTTAAAGGAGCACAGCCGCGAGCGCGCCAGCCAGTCCACCTTGCAAAACATGGGCGTCGTCTTGACGTCGACCGCCTTGGGCTTAAAAAAGCAGGGAACTGAAATGCTTGGCATGGCCGCGCAATTTACCTTTGGCCTCCCCTTCTCTCGAAAGCACGAAACAGAAGCCGACCGCATGGGAACGGAACTTATGGCCCGCGCGGGCTACGACCCTTACGAAGCGGTGAACGTTTGGAAAAAGATGGCCTCCCTTTCGTCAGAGCAGCCGCCGGAACTTTTGAGCACCCATCCTTCGCACGAGACAAGAATAAACGATTTGCAAAACATCGCCAAAAAGGTTTATCCATTGTACGAAGCGGCAAAAAAATAAAAAATCGCAAAGCGCCCCGCGCTTGCATTTGGAGAACTTTATATGAAAAAACTTTTATTGGGGAACGCCGCCCTTGCCCGGGGCTTGTACGAAGCCGGTTGCGCGGTGGCAAGCTCCTACCCCGGAACGCCCAGCACCGAAGTTACGGAAGAAGCCGTTAAATTCGACCAGATTTATTGCGAATGGGCTCCCAACGAAAAGGTTGCGCTAGAAACAGCCTTTGGAGCGAGCCTTGCCGGAAAGAGGGCCTTTTGCGCGATGAAGCACGTCGGCCTCAACGTCGCGGCCGATCCCCTCTTCACAATTTCTTACACAGGAGTCAACGCAGGCCTTATTATAAACGTAGCCGACGATCCGGGAATGCACTCTTCGCAAAACGAGCAGGACTCGCGCCACTACGCGCTCGCCTCTAAGATTCCCATGCTGGAACCAAGCGACTCCCAGGAGGCCTTGGACTTTGCCAAAGCCGCCTACGAGATTTCAGAAAAATTTGACACGCCTGTCTTCATCAAAATGTGCACTCGCGTAAGCCACTCCCAGAGCGTCGTCGAGCTTGGCGAAAGAGTCGATCCGCCCGCCCGTCCCTACGAAAAGAATCCGCAAAAATACGTAATGGCTCCGGCCAACGCAAAGCGCCGCCATCCCTTTGTGGAGGAACGTACGCAAAAACTTTCGGAGTTCGCCGAGACATCGCCCCTTAACAAAGTCGAGATGGGCGGAACAAAGCTCGGAATCATTTGCGACAGCACTTGCTACCAGTACGCCAAGGAAGTTTTTGGCGACGAAGCGTCAATCTTAAAGTTGGGAATGGTTTGGCCCTTCCCTCCAAAATTGATAAAGGACTTCGCTTCAAAGGTGGAACGCCTTGTAGTCTTGGAGGAACTGGATCCCTTCATCGAAGACTATGTAAAGTCCTTGGGCATCAAGGCCGAAGGAAAATCCTTATTCCCGATTGTCGATGAATTTTCGCAAAGCCTTGTGGCCGAAAAGTTTGGAAAAGACGCTCCCGCTTCTTGCAAAAAAATCGAAGGCCTTCCGGTACGTCCGCCGGTCATGTGCGCGGGCTGCCCCCACCGAGGCTTGTTCTACACTTTGGCGCGGCAAAAATGCACAGTGCTTGGCGACATCGGCTGCTACACTTTGGGCGCGATGCCTCCGCTTGGCGCGATCGACGCGGTTGAGTGCATGGGCGCTTCAATCAGTTCCCTCCACGGCTTTAACAAGGCCACAAACGGAGAGAGCGCCGCAAAGACTGTCGCCGTAATCGGAGACTCGACCTTCATGCACTCAGGCATGACCGGCTTGGCCAACATCGCCTACAACATGAGCGATTCGACCGTAATCATTTTGGACAACTCAATCACCGGAATGACCGGCCACCAGCAAAACCCGACGACAGGCTACAACATTAAAGGCGACCCCGCCGGCAAAATCAACTTGGAGGCGCTCGTCCGCTCGATGGGAATCAACCGCGTCCGCGTAGTTGACCCCTACAACCTAAAGGAAACCGAAGCCGCCGTCAAAGAAGAGTTGGCAGCCAAAGAGCCCAGCGTAATCATAAGCCGCAGACCTTGCGCGCTTCTAAAATACGTAAAGGCAAATCCGCCCCTTCAGGCCAACGAACAAAAATGCGTCGGCTGCAAGGCTTGCATGAAAATCGGCTGCCCCGCCATCAGCTTTAAGGGCGGAAAAGCCTTTGTGGACCAAACCCAATGCGTTGGCTGCGGCGTTTGCAAACAACTTTGCGCCAAAGACGCTTTTGAGGAGAACTAAATGACAACGAACGTGATGATAGTAGGCGTGGGAGGACAAGGCTCCCTTTTGGCCAGCAAACTTTTGGGACAAGTCTTGTTGAACAAGGGCTACCAAGTAAAGGTCAGCGAAGTTCACGGAATGAGCCAGCGCGGAGGAAGCGTCGTAACATACGCGCGCTTTGGCGACGAAGTTCATTCGCCGATCATCGACAAGGGTCAGGCCGACTACATAATTTCTTTTGAAACATTGGAAGCCGCGCGCTACATGGAAAACCTAAAACTCGGCGGAACGGTAATCGTAAACGACCAGCAAATCGACCCGATGCCGGTAATCACAGGAGCGGCAACTTACCCCGAAAACTTGTTGGACAAAATGCGCGAAGCCGGCGCCAAGGTTGACGCGATCGACGCGCTTTCTTTGGCCTTAAAGGCAGGCTCGGCAAAGAGCGCCAACATCGTTTTGATGGGCCGCTTTTCGACATACTACAAGGACATCGCCGAACAAGATTGGCTTGACGCGCTTGCCCAATGCGTAAAGCCGCAATTCTTGGAAATGAACAAAAAAGCCTTCGCGCTGGGCCGCAACGGTTAATGGAGCGCGCGAATGACATTAGACGAAGTAAAAAAGTTTTTTGCAAAAGACAATTACGCGACGCAAACCACAGGCATAGAAATCTTGCAAGCGCAAGACGGCCGCTCCAAAATTCACCTTAAACTTGACGAGCGGCACAAAAACGCCTTGGGCTTTGTGATGGGCGCCGTGTATTTTACAATGGCCGACTTTGCCTTTGCGGTGGCTTCTAATTCCGACGAAACAAGCGGTTATAACGCCGTCACCCTCAGCTCCACAATCAATATGGTCAACTCCGCAAAAAGCGACGAGCTCTTTGCCGAAGCCCTTCCCATAAAGGACGGCCACTCAACTTGCTTTTACCAAATCGACATCTACGAAATCATAAACGACAAAAAACGGCCGGTGGCAACGGTTCAAACTGCTGGATATAAGGTGAAAAAATAGAGCAATCACACTTTGCGCCAACCGTTGCTTTATTAGTTTATTCGCTCAAAGATGCTAGGTGAATAAACGTAAGATTCCTCGCTCTCGTCTATTACAATTATTTTTACCCCTCTCTTTTTTATATCTCATCTCTTTTTCTTTTTTGAATCTGCAACTTTAAGCAGTTCCACTCTAGGCTTCGCCCCGTCGACAAAAACATTTCTTTGCTCAAACGATTCTATGAATTGCTGCTTGTTTATTTTTTTTTCATCACCGTTTGAATATCTGAAAATCTGCCAATCAGATCCCGTCATAAGTGGAATATAAAAAATATGATCTGTCTTCTCTGAACAAGCTTTGTAACAATCTTTTAGCGCTTTGACTTTCTTTTTATACTCTTCTTCATCTATTTGCGCGCCAACCTTCTTATTAATGCTTTTTACCTCAAAAATATGAATAACGCCATTCTTATCTTTCATAATAAAATCCGGATATGAAGAATGAACACCATCAAGGTAATACTCAAATTTAATTTCTGAATTAGACAGGTAATTCTTGCCCCATAAAAATTTATTTGAGTCGGTTAAGGTGGAAGTTTTGCCAATAGACATATAACGTATGTCTTTCAACAATTCAGCCCATTTTCTTTCCGCATCGCTGTCAAAAGAAAAATCATTCTCATTATCATTCCGCCGCCATACCCAGTCATCAATAGTCACGCTATTGTCCGTTTTTTCATATGAACTGTCGTATGGAAAAGTCACGTCATCACAGACCACCATACTTTTATTATAATCACATATATATGCGTCATAACTTTTCTTTATGTTAGAAAGATGTTCTGCAAAAATACGCCACTTTTCAAAGCTTGAAGCATAATCGTAACACATTTTTTGAATTTCAAAATCCTGCCTTGCAAGGTCTCTAAATAATTCAAAAATATTTGTTGAGTCAAGTTTGTCGTCAGACAGCCCCTTAACAAAAGACTGAAGATTAAAAGATTGTGTTGCCGCAATATTTTCAAGTTTTGTAGGTTTAACACGAATGTCATGCTCTATATTGTAATTCTTAAAAAGTTTAACAGGCAAAATTTTAGTCTTTGTTGGAGGAACAATGCCCCAAATCCAGGCAGTTAAAGCGAGCTCTTTTGCTTCTTCAGAAAGAGTTTCAAAATCAAGAAGCCTTGGATTGCGACGGACACGTCCCATTACCTGCTCGTCAAGCTGCTTGCTTTGAGAATCACG